>Ga0082335_1000157_pt1 | contig 181811 bp, 167 predicted proteins | sample Subgrocontami58m_FD_72375 | JGI IMG/M metagenome (GOLD analysis project Ga0082335, IMG submission 72375) | Subsurface groundwater microbial communities from S. Glens Falls, New York, USA - GMW37 contaminated, 5.8 m (SPADES assembly) (version 2) ... | reverse complement strand
GAGGCGACCGAGCGCCCCGCGGCGCCCTGTGACGCGCCTGAGCCGCCGTGACGCGTCGAACGCCTCAAGCGCGCCATTGGCCCCATCTGCGGCGAGACTCCATCACCATGGCAACATCGTGATCGCGACGACACGGGTCCACGATGGAGTCCATGTTCGAGCCCGCCTACCTCCGGCTCCTCCGTTCCGGAGAGCTGGCCGCACGCGCCCGGGAGGCCGAGGGGCATCTCGAGCACTGCGACCTGTGCGCCCGCCGGTGCGGGGTGGACCGACGCCTGACCATCCGGGGGGCCGTTTGCCGGACGGGCAGCCGAGCCGTGGTCCATTCCCATGGGCCGCACCCCGGCGAGGAGCGACCGCTCAGCGGCTGGCGGGGCTCGGGGACGATCTTCTTCGGCTGGTGCAGCCTGCGCTGCATGTTCTGCCAGAACTGGGAGATCAGCCAGCGCCCCGGTGGGCGGGAGGTGGACGCGGACGAACTGGCGGCGCTGATGCTCGAGCTGCAGGCTTGTGGCTGCCACAACGTCAACCTCGTGACGCCGAGCCACGTCGTGGCCCAGATCCTGGCGGCGGTCCTGCTGGCGGCCCGGGCCGGCCTCCGACTGCCGCTCGTCTACAACACGGGCGGCTACGACAGCCCAGAGGCGCTCGCGCTGCTCGATGGGGTCGTCGACATCTACCTGCCCGACATGAAGTACGGCGACAGCGAGGTCGCCCGCCGGCTCTCCCACGTGCCCGACTACGTGGCGGTCAACGAGGCGGCCGTCCGCCAGATGCACCGCCAGGTGGGTGACCTGGTCCTCGACGAGTCCGGGATCGCCCGGCGCGGGCTGCTCGTCCGCCACCTTGTCCTCCCCGGTGGGCTGGCCGGCACCGAGCACGTGCTCCGGTTCATCGCCAGCGAGATCTCACCGCAGACGTACCTCAACCTGATGGACCAGTACCGACCCTGCTACCGGGCGGACGAGATCCCTGCCCTCGCCCGGCCGCTCCACCATACGGAGTACGCCAGGGCGGTCGAGCTGGCCCGGCGCATGGGGCTGACACGGGGGCTGGGCACCGGCTCCTGATCGCAGCTCCGGGGCGTCCGGCGCCGAGAGCGGGGGTCGCAGGCTCGTGTGGAGGCGACTTGACCCCCTCGTGAGATCCCGGATCTCGCCTTCGGTCGGTTGGCCGAAACGTTCCGAGGCGGAGGCGGTCCTGGCAGCCCTCTAGATCGGCCGCGAGCCCGCGACGTCCGCAGGCTGGCTACCGACCTCGATCAGTCCCGCCAGCTCGGCGGCGAAGTCGGCATCGAGGTCGAGGACGGTGACGTTCTCGCCCCCCAACGATAGGGTCATCTGGACGCCGTTCAGCGCCTCCTGGACGGGGGCGAAGCTGCGCCGGCGGAAGGGGACGCCGTCCAGACCCCCACACGATGGCAAGATCGTGGCCCGTTAGGCCGGTCGTCATGCCACGCCAATCGCCGTCCCCTACCTCGAATTCCCTACAGCTGGGCGCGCGGCCCGGGATCGGTCGACGTGGCGGTGCGGCTGCTGTTGCTCGATCAGCCGGTGACGGGCCTGGACGGCGACACCTGGTGGAACTCAGCGCCGATACGTCGCCTCGAGCCGCGTCTCGCCGACCGTCGCTCCGGTGGCCTGACGTTGCACCGCCGCCAGCTCCGTTCCGCGAGGCAGTCCGAGCGGCGCGGACAGCGCCGTCAGCGTGAACACGTAGCGATGCGTGCCCGAGGGTGGACAAGGGCCGCCCCAGCCGGTCCGCCCGAAGTCGTTGCGACCTTCCAGGGTGCCACCCGGCAACGCGCCGGACGCGCCTTCCGTCAGGCTGCCGAGATCGGGCGCCAGGTCCCAGGCGACCCAGTGGACGAAGCCGCGCGCGTCGGGGTCGGTGACGGTGAGCAGCAGCGCGTTCGTGCCGGCGGGCACGCCGGACCAGGCGAGCGGCGGCGAGACGTCGGGGCCGTCACACGAGTAACGGCGGGGGATCGCGGCGCCGTCGGAGAAGGCCGAGCTGGTGAGCGTAAACAGGGCCGGCATCGGCGTATCGGTCGGCATCGGGGTCGCCTCCGGAGTCGGTTCGGGGCTGGGCGACGGAGGCGGCGTCGAGGTCGGGGCCTCCGTGGGCTCGAGGGTCGGGATCGGGGTCCCGCTCACGCTGGCGCCGCAGCCCGTGAGAAGGAGCGCCAGCAGCACGAGGACGACCGCGACCCGCACCGATGAATCGTACGCCGGACGGCCAGACGGCGCGGCTCCCCGGTTCGAGCCACGCTCGCGGGCGCTTCTCATGGGCGGGCGCCCGTGCCACGCGAGATGGCACCCGGGTCCTTGAGCCGGCTGCTCATCGACGGCAAGTCTTCCTGCGGGGCTCGAGCGTGCTATGGGCCGTGCGCCGACGACTTGGCGGCCGCCCGGCTTGGGACGGCGTCCACGACGCCGTGTCCCTGCCGCTTGATGGTCGGACGGCCGGGGTTCGATCCAGGCCGGAGGGTGTGGGGCGTAGTCGCCCTTTTGAGCGGGTCCCCCGGAACATGCAGGTCGGTTGCTCTGCCGAACTCTATGGAACGATCGTGGGCGAGTCACCCGCTGCCCGGCGCTCCGATCAAGGATGCTGCGCGCGTCGTCCGGCCCAGCGCTCGGCTTGATCGGCCATAGCCGCGCGCTCCGCCCGAACCGCATCTTGCCACCGGCTCCCGTTGTCCAGATTCAGGGGCGGCAGCCACGAGACCTTCAGGCAGTCCTCGATCGTCTTGAGCTGACACCCTTCGGGAGCCACCCAGACGGCGATCCAGAGTTGGGCCCTCATCCAGGCCGTCAATCGAGCGTCGTGGGGCGGAGATAGCGCGAACCGGGTGAAGTGCCCCGGCCGAGCCGGATTTCGCGGGATGGCGCTGAGCTTCAGCTCTCTTCTGAGCAGGGCTGCGACCGACCGGCGCAACGTCGACCTGCCGGTCTCGCCGTTCGCGAAGTGCTGGTCCAGATCTCGCTCCGCGAGGCTCTTCTTTGCCTTTCCGACGTAAAGCGGCCGGCCATCTGGGCGCCGTCCTAAGCCGAGCTCCCGCCAGACGCCGCGGCTCCCGTACACGGCATACAGACCAGGCTCGGACGGAACACGGTGCTCTGCCACCGAGATCCGCATGCGAGGTCGCCACAGGTCTCTGCCGGCCTGTCGGACGAGGCGATCAAGGACGTCATCCTCCGGACGAATCCGAGCACGCATCAGTCGAGGGTCGGTCCCGGTTCGGGCCGGCCGCGGGAAGGATCGCGTTCTCTGTTCGACATAGGGTCCCCCGGGTAGCGCAGGAGCATCCGATCGAGTTGTCCCGGGTCGGCGCGCGCCCACTGGCGCGTGTCCACTCCTCGACGGCACCCACCAGAAAGGCCTGCCGGGCGCGTCGTTTGAGGTCTGCCAGGCGGTCGCTGCGAGGGTCCACGCCCGCCAGCATGCCGCCCCTCGTCAAGATCCCGAGGCAGGATGAACCCCGACACTATCGCCAGATAGAACCGCTCTGCCCGACCACACCTGACGGCCGAGGCGCTGGCAACCGGCCGGCTGCTGGACGTCGGCGCCCTGGGCCACCCGTTCCTGGGGCGAGGGCGGCGCCTACGCATTGCTCCGGGAGCGCGTCGCAGCGTTCGACCGACGAACTTCGCAGCCTCGCGACCTGAGCCGGCGCGCGTGTTGACGACCGCCATTCGTCCCCTGTCTCTATGTGAGACCGTGTCTGGGGCGCCGAAGCCGCCAGCGCTTGGGTCAGCAGCCTGCGACCGTCGCGGCCAGCACGATTGCCTCTGACATCCACTCGTCCGCAGACTTGAGGAGGGCTGCCACGTCCGCCCGGGCTTGGGCGGCCTGTGTCTCCGCGGCCTGGGCCGTCAGATCGGTCCTCACAAGCGCGTCCTGGCCATCCTCTGCCGTGTACGGTGCCGTCGAGCTACCCGTCCCGATCCCATCCGGGTTGGCGGCTACAGCAGCGTTCAGGTCGGCGATGGCCGCCTTGACGGCTGCGACGTGGCCTGGGCGATCCTCCAGGGCGGTCAGGTACGGGTCCTCGGCGAACCCGAAGTCGTTAACCGCGAACTCGACATCGTTCCGGGCGAACGTGACGTCGTTGAGGGCAAAGCAGACATCGTTTTGGGCGAAGGCGTCCATTGGCTGGACCTCCGTCTGGTCCTTCAGGGCGCCGTACGCTTCCTGCATTCCCTCGTCTACCGAGCCGACGACACCAGTCACGGCCGAGGCCATGTCGGCCGCCGCGTCTTTCAGCTCGTCTGCGTTGTTGGACAGGTCATCGATCGCTAACCCGAGCGCGGCCGAGGCCCGTCTGACGGCTGCATCCCGCCGTTGTCGCGCCTCCATCGCCTCCCGGGCCGCGCGCTCCTCTGGCGACTCCGTCGGTGGCGGCTCGTAGGTGTAACCGCCACTGCCCCCATCGCTTGGGCTCGCCGGCTCGGTCAAGGCGACGATCAAGCACGCTCCGAAATCGTTGAAGAAGCGGCACTTGATGTTCAGGCCGACTGCTGTGTTGTCCAGCGCCCAGAGGCCACCGAAGACGAGGATTGCCGCCAGGACAGCCGTAGCGAGGACTGAGGTGCCCTTCATGGCTCGTCACGTTAGCTGAGGCATCAAGCCCGTCTATGGCTCGGACGTACTCAGAGTCCGAGTGGGCCTCGGTCGATTGACCGCTCGGCGACGGACGCGTAGGTCATCAGGGTTGTCGCGACGACGCCCCCCGCGCCGTCGGCTAGTCGTCACTATCTGCTCATCGTGTCGTGCGAGAAGCCAGGTGCCGCCATGGATCGATTTCGGTGACTTGACCAGTCGCCGGGATCCTGCCATGCCGTCGGATCGACGCACTCAAGCGGCGCCCGATGCGTCCTTTGTGCGCAGCCTCAAGAGCTCGCCAGCGAGCAGATATGTCTGCAAGACGCACTGATCGACTTCTTCGCGGGTCACTTGGTCGTGGACCCCCTTCGACGACAGCTCATTCAATAGGTCGATTCGTCGCCCGACTTCTTCGACGGTCGCCTGCACGAGCTGCCGGCTAGTGGAAGAGGTCTGCTGCTCAGCCACGTACTGCCACAGCCGGTTGCGGTACTTGTCGTCGGTCATCTCCCGCACCTTCCCGTCGCCGGATGTGATTGCGACGTCCGTCGCCGGGTAGAGGGCGTCCGCCAGGGACTTGAGAACACGACGGCAGGACGTCAGCGCATGCGACAGCGCTTCCGGGTGCCCGGCGTCCGACCGCTCGTATGCCGCCTGGAGCTGCGTGAGGGCATCGGGTGCAATCGTCCCGAGCTGCCCATCGACGAAGCGTCGGGTCCGCTCGAACGTGCTGGCGGCTGTCTGCTCGAAGGCGAGGGCGGCCTCGGTCTCAACAAGGAAGTGATGCAACCGCTCGCGGATCCGCGACCTCACGCGGTTGAACTCGCGGAGCGTCTGTTCGGATGCAAGACGCATCCGTTGATACGTCCGGTTAGCGTCGTAGAGATCGACGGCCGACAAGCCGGGTGGCGGCGCGCTGTCCCGATTGTATGCCTCGATGTTCTCGATCTGCGCTTCGAGCTCACCGATCGAGAACGCCGTTACGCCCTTCTCGACCTCGCCGGTCTCGTCGTTGATCCGCTCGATCCGGTGCCGCTCGATCTGGTCTTCGGAGAACTGCTTTCGGAGGGGCTCGTAGTGCTGCTCTGCGAAGTGCCGCTTCATCTCCGCGTTGAGCTCGTTGTGCGAGCGGCGATTCTCGAATCCGAGTGCCTCGCGGCGAAGCCACCACAGGTTGAAGTAGTCTTGACGGAGCGTCGCGATCCGGATGCATCGCTCGAGGACGGGCGCGAGGGGGCCACCGGCGCTCAGCTCATCGCGCGTCTGGCTGACGAATGCGAGCTGTCCCTCCGAACGTGCCATGACTCCTCCCGCTACCTGATCGGTCGGTCAGTGCGCCAGCTCATGGCGGGTGACCCGATAAGAGACCTTACGTCGTCTAGGCGATGGAGTGTCCGTCGGAAACTCTGCCCAGTGCGGCAGCCGGACTCTATCCTTGATGCTTGGCCCATCGGCTGAGAAGGGACGTCCTCGATGCGAGATGTCTACGCTTGTTCGTTCGTATTGGGGGTTGAGCCGGGAGCGGTTGACGTCGCGTACGTCACCGCGGCGACAGCCAGCCTTGGGTGGGCCTTCGGTCACTATCCGGGGATACCACTCCCCGAGACGGTGCAGATTGGTCGGTGGGAGCGCGATGTCGACTACGTCGACTGGCGGACGCTATCGGTATCGAGCGTCGAGGATCGCCTCTGGACGATGGTGCACTTCCAGCGAGATCAGACTGATCCCAGCCTCGGATGGCGGACGACGGAGCAGCTGGCGAGAGAAGGCGCCGAACTCCGATTCACCTTGCGCCTCGCAATCGAGCCGATTGACATGCGTGTCGTCCCGGCGAGGTTTGAAGTGCGCCCCCCACGCATCGTTTCCGCGCTCGCAGAGACGTTGTCTGGAACGATCGATGGCCAACTGGTTTCTTCCCGTCCAGCCCAAATCGGCATCGACGACGTTGGCAGGCTTGTGGATCTGCTAACCAGCCCGACGCGCCGGCTGCCGGTCGTGGCTATCACCTCGGATCCACGGTTTGGCCGACCGCTGATCGACGAGCGGCGAGCTGCCGAGCGACTGGTCGGGATCGCTCACGTCGTGACGCTCCTCACTGGCCAGGTGACGTGGGCGCTTACGAACGAGCTCGGCGAGAATCTCTTGTCCGTCTTCGGCGGCGCTGTCCGGATCTACTGGCCAGGCTTTGATCGCAATGCGGACCCGTTCGACCATCGGCTATGGCTACCGACTCGGATCGAGGAGGTTGAGGCATCGGGTCGCCCACTAGTTGACCAGCTCGCCCGACTCGTCAGCAGCGTGGCCGTATTGCGAGTGCCGAGCGACCAGCTCGCCCGGCGGCTCTGGGGGTTGGCAGACGTCGAAGCACGGGGCGAACTCGATGACCTCCGCCGCCGGATCGCCGCGGCGCCGGAGGAATTCACGGCGGAGCTGTGGACCGACTACGAACGGTTGATCGATACGGACATGACTCAACGGGAGCGGATCCGAGCCCTTGAGGACGAGATCACGGCAATTCGGCAGAACTACGGTGCACTTGCGCGCGACTACGGTCTGACAGCCGCGGCGTCCGTTGACGAAGCAGATGATGATGACGAGATCACCACGCCAAGGGTGGCCGTGGATGTCGCGGCGCGAAATTACAGCGACGTTCTTGTCTTGCTGCCTGAGGCGATCGAGTCCGCCGACGACTGTACCTATCCCAACGTCCCGAAGCTCTTCTCGGCGCTAAACACGATCGGCGATGTTGCTCGGGGATGGCGGGCAGGGACGCTCAGTGCTGGCTTCCCCGGGGCATTCAAAGACGCAGGACTCGAATATGGTCCGGGCGTGTCTAACCTGACGGTTGGCCGCACCGGGAGCGAGTACTTGCGCACCTATCAGGGCCACGAGATCTTGCTCGGGCCTCACGTGAAACTCGGCAAGGGGACGTCGGCAGCCCTTCTAGCGCGGATCTACTGGTGGGTCGACGAAGACGCACGCCAGTTCGTGATTGGCCACGTGGGTCGGCACCTGAAGGACGGGACGACATAGCCCTCCGGGTGTCGTCGTCCTTCGGAGCGGGATCGAAGGCACCGTCGCCCGACGCGCCTCTAGAGCCGCGAGCAGTCGACACTATGCTTCTTATGAAGAGGGGCCCCACCGTCAAGGGGCACGACTCGTTGGTCGCGATCGATCACCCGATGATGATCAGGGACCGGCGGTTTGCTGAGTGGATCGAGCAGCGCTCATCTCTCTATGGCCTTCTGCGGGAAGGACAAGGTCACGTAGGAGGCTGCTCCGGCGGCCCAATTCCATCGAGGGTCGTCAAGCGACCAGAAGCATCGTGGGGCCTGCCGGGGCGAACGGTTCATTCTTCGTGAGGACGTACCAGATGGCTTCGGCGAGCTTGCGAGCGAGCTCGACCCTCGCAACCTTCGCCCCGCGCTGGCGGCCGAGGCGCTGTTTGGTTCGTTCGTAGCGGAACTGATAGGCGGGGTGCCGGGCAGCGTGGGTGGCGGCCTCGATGAGCGCCCAGCGGAGGTACCTGGGACCGTTCTTGGCGAGCGGTCCGCGGACGTCGCGGTTGCCCGATTGACGGACGAGCGGACACAGACCCGTGTAGCCGGTGAGCTTCTTGGGGCTCGCGAAGCGGGCGATGTCGCCGATCTCCGACGCGATCGTGTAGGCCAGGACCCAGCCGACGCCGGGCACGGTCAGCAGGAGCGGGATCGACGAATGGTCCGCCCCGAGCGCCCGGAGCTCCGCCTCGCAGGCGTCGATCCGAGCGTCGAGCTCGTCGATCATGGCCAGGCTGGTGGTGAGCGTCGCCGTCCACGGCTCGGGCAGTGCCAGGGCGGCGAGGAGCTCGCGTCCCTTATCCCCGAACAGGTCTGCCATCGGCACGGGCTGACCGAACGTCATGAGCGTGGCGTGGATCCGGTTCTTGAGGGCGGTCCGGTGGTGGCTGAGGTGGAGCCTGAAGCGAGCCCGTTCGCGCTCCGAGCGGACGAGCGGGCCGGGCAGCCAGATGGCCGGCACCAGATCGAGCCGCGCCAGCTCGGCGAGGACCCAGGCATCGATCCGGTCGGTCTTGGCGGCGAGCGGGGCAATGCCCTTGACCTTGGCCGCGTCCGCGATCTCGACTTCCCAACCCCAGCGCTCGAGGGTGTCGTGGACGAAGCGCGCCCCGGTCATCGACTCGATCGCGCCGCTCACCTCGTGGCCGTGGCGCAGGACGCGGGCGGCCAGCGCCCGGAGCGCCCCGGCCTCGGGTCGGACGGCGGTGACCTCGACCGTCCGGCCGTCCTCATCGAGCACGTGCACATCGAGCCTCTGACGCGATAGGTCCAATCCGGCGTACAACATTGGCTTCGGCCTCCCGATGCTGGTTGTGGCTGACGACCATCAGCCTGTCACCGGCGAGGCCCCTCTTCATGACATTCCATAGTGTCGGCAGAAGCGACGCGGCCGGCATAGCGCAGGGTCGCGGGCGTCCGCGTGATCGCACGAGCCCACCTCGGCATGTCCGAACGCTCAGACATCGTCGGCCGTGACGGCCACCGCGAACGGCACACCTAGTTCCTCGAAATGCGCCAGCCCGCATCGGACTTTGTCGGCCTCGCTGGTGCGGAGCTTCAGAAAGTCGCGGGTCCCCTTCGTCTCCCGGACCAGATAGAACGCCTGCCCGTCGTCCTTGAGGATGGCCCAGTCGGGGTTGTACTTGCCGAGAGGCGTATCGATCTGGAACCAACCGGGCAGCTTCACGAAAAGCTTGATGTCGTCGCGCTCATCGAGACGCTGCGCGAACTCCCGCTCCACCTCGGAGTCGTAGACCACGTACTCGTAGACCGACTTGTCTACCGGCAGAGCGGACAGGTAGTTGATCAACTCCTCGTTCTTGAAGAGCAGCATCTCCCATTCCGCGCCCGCCCCCAGGCCGTCAATCCGCTCGTACTTGATGCCGTCCACGAGGAGCCGGTGCAGTTCGTGCTTGAGGATCGTCGCGACGGCGTCCATGAACCGCTGCGGGTTGTTGAAGAGCTCGCCGAGGCGTCCCGACTCCCTGAGCACGCGCACGAGCGTCGAGCGGGTGAGTTCGGTTTCGTTCTGCAGGTAGGCGAGCAGGTCAGGCACGGCGCGACTGCCGTACTCGACCTGCTCCTCGGCGACGCTCATGGCCGTGGTGGTGATCCCCGCCCGCTCGATACCAATGCGGCCGGCCGTGACGCGAATGCTGGGCGCCTCGATGCGCTCCATCCGCTTCAGCGCATCGACCGCGCGTCGCACCAGGTCATCGGTCGTGAACTCGACTCGGTAGGTCGTCCTGGGCTTGATGCGATCCCATAGCGCGCGGAACTCGGGACTGAGCGTCACGTTCTTCTTGAGCCGGTTCGGTCCGTCGTCGCGCTCACGGCGGATGTGGCGTTCAATCTGGTAGGACGAGAGGAGATCAATCACGGCCGGCACCAGCTCGCGCTGCGCCTCGGGCAGATCCAGCTTGAAGTCCACCCTCCTCGGATCGAAGGCTGGCTGGATGCGGCCGTCCGCATCGAGCATCTTCTGCGCGACCAGCGCCGCGCGGATCGTCCCCGCTGCCTCGAGCCCGATCGGCTGCTCGATGCCATGCACGACGCGCGCGAGCTTGGCCAGGGCGCTCAGCGGCACCTTGCCGAAGGTCACGCCGCAGTCGTCCTCGTACTCCGTCTGGAGGGCCCGGGCGAACTCCTCGTAGCTCTCGTTCGCCATCACATAGAGCTTGTTGACCGAGTCGTCGAAGACCCGCAGGCCGTTCTGATCCACCGGCAGCCGCAGGCCGCGGCCGATCTCCTGCCGCTTCTTGACCGCACTCTTCGTCTCGTTGAGCGTGCAGATCTGGAACACGTTCGGGTTGTCCCAGCCTTCCCGAAGCGCCGAGTGGCTGAAGATGAATCGAAGAGGCTCGTCGAGCGAGAGCAGCCGCTCCTTCTCTTTCATGATCAGGTTGTAGACGTCGTCATCCGCCTGTGTATCACCTCGGGTGTCCTTGAGCACACCCTTCTTGTCCGCGGCGAAGTAGCCGTTGTGGAGCCGGTCGATCGGGTCCTTGAGCCACTCCAGCTCGCTGAAGCGTTCCTCGGTCGCCAGGAGCGCCAGTTCAGCCTCGAAGGCTTGGGCGAACTTGCCCTTCACCGCCTGACCCGAACCGTCGTAGTCGCGGTAGTTGGCCACACGGTCGACGAAGAAGAGGCTGAGCACCTTGATACCGCGCCCGCGGAGCTGCAGCTCCTTCTCCAGGTGCCGCTTGATCGTGTGCTTGATCTGGGTCCGCCAGACATCGTCGCGCATGCCGCCCGTTTCCTCGCCGAGGCGCAGGGTGCGGCCGTTGTTGAAGCGGATGAACTCGCTGCCCGGCTCGGCGTTGATCTCGGCCACGGAGAAGCCCTGGGCATAGCTGGCACGCTCGCCGGAGAGCGCGAACAGGTCCGCGCCCTGCTTGACGGCGACGGTCTTCTCGCGCGGGCCATCGGACGTCTGCACATGGATCCTGAGCTTGGCCTTGATGCCGCTCCGGTAGTCAACTTCCTCCACACGTACGAAGGCGTCGTTGGCTGACCCCGCCGCCACGGCGCTCGCTACCACGATCTGCTTGACCAGCTTCAGCTCGAAGGCGCGGATGGGGTCGAGCCGATAGACCAGGTTGTATAGGTTCCGGTGCGTGGCCGAGTAGCGCAGCGTACACAGCGGGTTGAGCGCCCTGATCGCTTCCTGCGCCCTGTCGGTCGAGTCCACGCTCTGGGGCTCGTCGATGATAACGATGGGCCGCGCCGCCTGGACGAACTCGATCGGCTGACGGCCGGAGAGCTTGTCGCTCTCCTTGTAGATGACGTTGCTCCGCTGCTCGGCCTCCGTGCCGGTGAAGTTCTTCCGGAAGGCATCGATGTTGATGACCAGGATCTGCAGCGTGCTGCTGGTGGCGAACTGCCGGAGCCGGTTCACCTTCCTGGCGTCATAGACGAAGTGCTCGAAGGGCAGGTTGTTGTAGAGGGCGCGGAAGTGCTCGGTGGTGATCTCGATGTTCTTGAGCACGCCCTCGCGGATCGCCACACTCGGCACCACGACGATGAACTTCTGGAAGCCGTACCGCTGGGACAGTTCGAAGATGGTGCGGAGATAGACGTACGTCTTGCCGGTGCCGGTCTCCATCTCAACCGAAAAGTGCGGGCATACGCGCGACTGGTTGGCCGGGCCGTCGAAGAGATCCCAGGCTTCCAGCGACGCCGTCGGGTCGGCCACCTCGATGTCGTTGCGCGTCTGGATGGCGCGTGTGTTCGAGGTGAGGGCATCCTCGGCCAGCAGCAGGCGGTTGCCCACACCGAGCTCGGTGCGGTCCTGTCCAGCGAACAGCCCGTCCATCGCGCCCAGGTTGATGACGCTGTACTCCGGAGCGCCCTGCGGCTGGCCCTCGAAGAGCTCGCTGATGGCCGCCACCGCGTCGAGCTGAAACTGCTGGTTAGCGTCGAACTGGATCTTCACGCTAACGGCCGCCTTCAGTCACTGTCCTAGGAGTCCCCAGTCGTGTCCGCGCATCGATGGCGCCGCGGTCAGCACCACCCGTACGACCGAGCGGTGGTCCATCCCACGGTGCCAAGCCGGCTTGACTGCTTCTTCAGGTCCGCGAATGTGCGAGAACGAAGTTTGGTGAACCGAATATCGAACAGGTCTTGATCGTTCGTACGAGTGAAGACGGCCACGTGTTCCGATCGGCCGAGTTTCCCGTCGGGTCCGGTGGGCCGCAACCCCCTCCTTACCTCGGGAACACCGTTGTTCATCTGTAGGCGCCACATATGGTTCTGCTGGTACTTCATCCGGAGACTGACGATCGATCCGTCTGAGGTGCGGAAGCGGAACGCCTTTGGTGCTCCGCCAGCAGGCTGCAGGCCGAAGAACAGACCTTGCTCGGCCTTGAACTCCAGTTCACGCCCCATGGCGGTAACCGAGCCGCACTCAATCCAGCAGGTGCTTGCATACGACGGATCGAGCTCGGCGCCATCACCCGCCAAGATCGGCGCTGTCTTCGCGCGAGCCCGTCGCCCCCTGATCGCAGCACGCCCGCGGGACCGCTCCCGGGCCTTCTTCGCTGCCTCGTATCGCTCCTTGTAGCTTGCCAGCGCATCGGCCGTCGGCCTATGCCCTTGAGACCAAAGGTCCCCCCAGATGCGAGAGAACTGGTCCTTGTCCGCGCGGTTCTGGCCTTCGATGAAAACGACGGCCTCGGCATTTCCCGCGAGAGCGCTACTGGTCAAGTTGGCCGAACCGACCATCAGGAGTTCCTTGCCTCTTCCCGAGGAGTGCTGAAAGCGACACACCTTGGGGTGGAACCGTAATGACGCGTTTCTCAAAGAAGAGACGCGCACTTCTGCGCCGCCAAGCGTCATGAGCAAGTCGAGCGCGCCCGGCTGTGAAACTGCGTCATCCAACCCCACCAACCACTGGCTCCGGCTTATCGGTCGGCCCGAGAAGGCATCGAGCAGAATCCTGACCCCGGCGATGGACACGTATGCCATGGCCACGCTGACGGTGTCGTGCGGCTGCGCTTGGAGACGCGCCTCCAGCGCGCCCTGGATCGTCGCGGCCGATGGAGCGCCCGGCTTCTGGATCACGTACGAGACTTTCACCCTCGCCCCCTCACACCGTCCTGAAGCTTTCGATGCCCACCGTCCGGAAGATCTGAACTGCATTGGTCTTGAGCTGATCGTTCTCGGAGAAACCTTCATCCAAGCAGACCACGCGCTCGGGCTTCAGCTCCGCAATGGCACGAATGAACTCGATCGTGAGATCACGATCGAGGCAGATAAGAAGGGAGCCGTCCGCGACGCCGTAGACGGTCCTCCCCTTGACCGATCCCATCACGACTCGCGTTGTAAGCGTGAAGCCACTCTTGAGCAGGATCTCGTAGAGCAGATCCGCACTAGCCCGGCCGTCGCGGATGTGATCGATGTGCAGTGCAAGCTGTGTCTCTAGAGCTGCGGCATCGTGTACCACGTCGGCGTTCCAGGGCTTGAAATTCGACTCGGCCAGCTTGAAGACCCGGAAACCACGGTCCTGCTGCTTGGCATCGTCCAGATCGAGCGTGCCAGCGTCGGCGGAATTGAGCTTGTCAATGACGCGCCGCACCCGCTCCTTAGTGATCTCAGCAATGGTCGGGTAGCCATCGCGATCGGAAGGCTCTGGCAGCTGCACGAGGACGAACCGGCGGTTGCCACCGTCCTCTCGATTCAGGTCGAGAACGGCGTGACCGGTGCTGCCGGCACCGGCGAAGAAGTCAATGACGAGATCTTTGCTGTGGCCGTCCGTGGTCAACTCGAGCATGCGGCGGATGAGCCGGGTCGGCTTCGGATTGTCGAATACCCCCTCCCCCAGGAGTTCTTTGACTTCCGAATTCGCCTCGTGGTTATGCCCGACATCTTGATAGGGCCAGATGGTCACCGGGGTAACGCCACTCTTCACCTCCGAAAGGAAGCTTTTCCTGGCAGGCGTCGCCCCGAGATCGTCACCGAACCAGATCTCGTCCCCGGCTTCCATGAGCGCCATCGTGTCATCGGAGTATCGACGGAAGGTGCCTCCAGGAGGGGACCAGACAACACCGTTCTCGAAACGGTAGGACGCCCGGTTCGACCCGCTCTTCGCGTGCAGTGGCGTCGCCTTCCAGTGCCCCTTTGGATGGCCATCGGGATTCGAGTAGGCCGCCGTCTGCTCTTCCGATCTTGGTAGGAGATTGAGGTGTGCGACCTCCTTGTCCCGTGCAAACACCAGAATGTGGTCGTGGTTGTCGGAGAACCACTTGGCGTCGTTCGCCCGCGTGTACTTCTTCTGCCAGATCACATTGGCGACGAAGTTCTCCTCGCCGAAAATCTCGTTCATGATCAGGCGGAGATGGTGCACTTCCTGGTCATCAATCGTTACGAAGACGAACCCGGTCTCCAACAGCAGATTCCGTGCTAGGTACAGCCGCGGGTACATCATGTTCATCCACTTGGAGTGGAAGCGGCCGTCGGTTTCGGTGTTGCTGCTGAACTTCTTGCCCTCGGCGTCCGCCTGCCCCGTGTACTCCAGGTAGGTCTGCAGGCTCTCGGCGTAGTTGTCGGGGTAGATGAAGTCGTTGCCCGTGTTGTAGGGCGGGTCGATGTAGATCATCTTGACCTTGCCCAGGTACGACTTCTGGAGGAGCTTGAGCACCTCGAGGTTGTCGCCCTCGATGATCAGGTTCTCGGTGGCGTCGAAGTTGACGCTCTCCTCCGGGCAGGGACGCAGCGTCCCGAGACTCGGCATCTGGATCGTCCTGAAGCAGTCGGCCTTGCCCGGCCAGTTCATGCCGTAGCGTTCCTTGCCGACGTCCACCGCCTCACCGAGCGCAAGCTTCAGCCGGTCGAAATCGAGCCCACCGCCTTCGGTGCGGATCTCGGGGAACAGGCGCAGCAGTTCCTGCACCTTGTCCTCGGCGATGTCCTGCGAGCGCAGGTCGAGGTGTTCGGGCTGGTCGGTCATGTCAACTCCGGGTTCGTCGTGCACCTAAATGATCCTCTCGCAGAGCATCATCAAGGTAGTCACTTCACGGCACGGAGGCGCGGGCGAGCGGCGTGATGGGCGCGGAATTCGGCGTCCTGGATGCCGGTAATGGCCACGAGGTAGGTGAGGAGCTGGGCGCCGCCTTTCGTCTTGGGCTTCGCGATCGGGACGAAGTACGTGCTCCGCCGCCGGCCCTCGGCGATCTCGCTCGTGATCCCGTCCTCGTCGAACCGGAAATGGCGCGCCGGCTCGCGGAACGGCGAGTTGAGGATCGGGTTGTCGATCGAGACCGGTGGCACGGGGTCCCCTTCAGAGCTGTGGCGAGGCGCTCCGTGCAGGATACGCGGCGGGCGCGTCAGGTTGGATGGCACGGACGCTGCGCTATGCGGACATCGTTTCGGAGGACCTCGATCAGGGTCAAGAGGTTTCGGTTGAGGTCGACCCCGACGCCGATCATCTCGTTAGCCCCGACCTCACCCTCGTGCTGGGCCAGAACGAACCCGTCCGGGGTGGCCACCAGCTCGGAGATCGCCTGGCCGACCGCCGGCCTGACATTCATCGGGCCTGCATCGAGTACCTCGGCTTCTACGACCCAGGGTGGTGGCGTCTGGTTCGGGTTCGCAGCCGGACGGGTGTGATGCGACACTGCTCTTATGACGCCCTTCGAGACCCTCGGTGTCGCGCTGGTGACCGGCGTGGCGGCGGCCGTTGTGGCAGCGCTGACGACGCTGCTCGTCGAGGGTCGACGGCACGGCTACGAGGACCGCATCCGGTTCATTGACCTACGGCGCGAGCGCTACTCGACGATGCTGCGCGAAGCGGACGAGCATGTCCGCACCATCAAGCGCCAGTACGACTCGGTCCTCGACTTCCTCGCCGAGCACGACCGCGAAAGCATCGACGCCCCGACCCTCGGCTCGACGGACCCGCTGAGCCACCTCGCCGCCGAGATCTCGCTCCTGGCTCGGAAGCCTGAAGTTGGTCCGGCGGCCCAGGCCGTCTATGAGACCCTCGTGCGCCTCGACCGCTTCGCCTGGGACGCGACCGACGACCCGCAGGCGTACATCAACCGGAGCGACGCGCCGATGACCGAGGCCATCGTCACCTATGCCGCCGCGCGCGCTCACTTCTTGGCCGCGGCCAGGGAGGACCTGGCGTGAGCCTCCTCGACGACATCCAGGTCGCGGCGACCGACCCGTCGCACTCGCTCTCGGACCTGCTTCGAAAGAGCCAGATCCTGGCTTTCCGACTGCGCCATGAGCCGTTCAGGGAGTGGGTCGCCCACGAGCTGAACGGCTATCCCGACGACGCAGGCCTGCCGGACTACCGCGGCTCGCTCCGCGGCGAGATCAAGGCCGACCTCGCCGGCATGTTTGGGCGGGCCGCCAAGAACGTGGCCGTACCGTTGACGAACATCCCGGAGGAGGTCCGCGACCGGGCGGTCCAGTTCAAGTTCTACCAGGGCGTCGCCATGCTCGAAAGCCTCATCGGCGACGCTAGGCGGACTGGCGAGACGCGGGTCATGTCGCCGTTCTCGGCGGAGCTGGCGGCGCTGACGCCGGTCTGGCAGGACTACCAGACCATCTCGATGTGGCTCGAAGTCCCCATCGCCTCCGTGGTCGGCATACTCGATCAGGTCCGCAGTCGGGCGCTCGAGTTCGTGCTCGAGATCGAGACCGAGAACCCAGAGGCCGGCGCGACAGCGACCAAAGATCCTCCCGTGCCACTTGCGCGGGCGGACGCCATCTTCAACACGGTCATCTACGGCGGCCAGGTCGCCCTCGGTCCCGGCGCGACCGTCAGCGTGACGCCCGGTGACCTCGGCAGCCTGATGGCCTACCTCGATGCGCAGGGCGTCGCCAAAGAGGACCGCGCCGAACTGGAAGCGGCCCTGAAGGCGGACAAGAACCGCCTCGGCCAGCGCGTGAAGGGCTGGCTTGGGGAGATGGCGGTGAAGACGGCCTCCTTTGGCGGGGGCGTTGCGGAGAACGCGGCCGGCGGCCTCATCGCCGCGGCGGTAATCCGTTTCCTCGGCGTGGGCTAGGAGCGCTGCTCAGAACCGCCGCCCTCGCGATAAGGGCGGCGGGCTTCCTGGCGGCCTGAGCTGCAGCGGGTCGGACTCTACCTGGAGCAAGCGCGGATCCCACGCACGAACCGCGCATAGCGTCTTCTAGCTGCCTCGTCGACAGCGCCAACGGGACGGACAGCCGTTCGAGACGACGCTTTCGGAGCGGGCTGGGCGGCTGGACCGTCAGACATGACGCGGGCTCGGCAAGCTTCGCGCGAACCTCCGGAGACCGACAATGCCGGAGCCTGTTTTCGACTGTCAGGCGCCCAGACCGTACTTCTCCTGGCGCCGTTTGAACGCTTCCTTGCCACCTTCTACGTGGTAGAGGACGAGGTCCCGAGTGTCGAACCGATCCAGCGCTCCGGTTCGATCGACCACTCCGTGTTGGGCATCCGCCTTCAGGGCGATGATCTGCTCGGCGTCGGCAGAGACGAGCACGTTCGCGCTGCGGGTCGCGAAGAGGCACTGGCGCGTCCCTCGACGGCGCCGCAGGCTCGACACGATGTAGTCCTCGATCCATGGCGCGTGGAGCGCGTCCTCGGGCTGGTCGGCGAGGAGCGGGAAGTCCCCTTCGGCGAGCGCGATCATGAGCACGACCGTGCACTTCTGCCCGTGGGCGAGGGCTTCGAGATCGCGGTACGTCGTGCCGTCGACTGCGAATTGGATCCGCACCGTGTCCTCGAGGTCCACGAGTTGAAGCTCATAGAGGTCCGCCAGACGATTTCGCTCGACGAGGTTCTCGTAGAACCGCTCGAATAGGTCGGGCGGCAGGCCGGACTTCTTCGCGGGCGTGTCGCAGTCGCCCGCCAGCAAAGACTTGACGAGCGGCACTGGGTGGAGACTCTTGGCCATCGAGTCGATGTCGCCCTCCTGGACCCGAGAGCCCACGCGTAGGTCCAGCAGCCGCTCGCGGAACTTCCGATCGTCCTGCGCGGCGCCGATCCTGATGAGGACGCGACGGTCGAGCCGGTCGGTCAGCTCCTCCGCCTTCGTCTCACGCTTCGAGGTAATGCTTCTTCGGGCGACCTGAAGGTTGTCAAGGAGCTGGTCGCGGCGCTGGCGGAGGGACTCGATCCGAGGCCGGGTGACGTCCTTGACCTTCTGCTCGATATCCTTGAGTCGTTGCTCCTTCCTTCGGAGTTTGGCGAGCTTATCGTGAAGCGCGGCCTGCCCACGTGACGCCGCGTCGAGCTCGGCGAGGAGCTGCTGGTACTCTCGATCGGCCGTTTCGAACCGGGCATCCCACGAGGAGCGGATCTCTTCAAGGCGCTTTACGTAGTCCTCCAGGATCGTCTTCAGGTTCTCCTTCGACGTCGCGAGTGCCGCGTGGACCTGGGTCTCGAGCTCCGCGACCTGTTGCATCAGGTCCGCGCTCGGCGTCTCCTTCCGCACGTCGTCTTCCTTGCGTAGAGGCGTCTCGAGGTCCGGGAAGGTCGCCTCGGTGCCGGCCTTGAGCAGGGCGAGCGACTCGGCTGCGCTTTCCAGCACCGCGCGCTCGCCATACCAAGCCTCCTGCTGCAGCACGCGTGGATGCTGGACTAGACCCGAGAGCCGTCTGACCTCTTCGCTGAGGCCGGGGAGCTCTTTCGTTTGGTCCTGCGCCTTGGTGAGTTCGGTCTGCTGGAGGATGAGGTCCGCCGCGTCCTTGCGGAGCGCCGCCTTGGCGCGCTCTATCGCCGCGAGTTCTTCGCCGACGTCGATTAGGTCATCGAGGAGGGACAGGCGTGCAAGCGGCTCACGTGCGTACTCGATGATCTCGCTCTGGCTGAAGCCCTTGACCGGGAAGAAGCTCGGCATATGGATCGGCTCGTCGAGGCGCTCGACTTCGTCCCCGCTGATCCGCGACACGGCGGGCGCCGGAGAGTCATTCGGCAGCCACGCGCGTTGCACGAGGTAGCGCTCCCCTTCCTTTCGCACGACGACGGAGACGGTGTCGAGGTCGCCGAGGGCGAAGCGAAGCAGGCGTCCGATCTCGCGGGCGATTTGCGGCAGCAAGGCCGGCTCCACCTGTTGGTCGAGGGCGTAGCGGATGAGCTCAAGGGTCAGCGACTTCCCGGCGCCCGTGCCGCCGATCAGGCAGTTGATGTTGTCGCTGAACCGAAGCCTCTGCCGGTCCAGGAACCCGCCCGAAACCCAGACCCCCTCGATGACCGCGCGCGGTCGCGGCCGTGGGTCGTCCATGAGGCGCACCCGCACTTCAGGGTCGAGTAGGGCCTGACGAAGCCCGAACACCGAGACCTCGTCCATTGACAGGTAGCAGTGTCGATGACCGATAGCGTCGAGTTCGTGATGGTTCGCGCCGGCAGGGAAGCAGTCGGATCCCTGGACGCAGGTCACGCGGCGCGGATAACCCGATGTCGCCCCTGAGGGGAACGACTCGCGCACTGCCGGATCAACGATCTCGAACGCCCGAATCGCCTCGCAGGCGTGGATCTGCTTCCGGCGCGCGGCCGATCGGCCCATCATGGCCCAGAAGCCCTTCTCGCGATCCACGTGAGCCGCGATCGCCACACCGCCCTCCGCCTCGATGCGACCAGCGACCGCGGTGAGGTCCCCGGTCGCGATCGCGTCGAGGTTTCCAAAATCGCGCTCCCTGATGCCAATCTGGACGAGAAGCTCTCGGATCTCGCTGACAGGCTTGTCGCGATCGAAGATCGCGAGGATGTGGCCTTCGCTCGTCGAGATCTCGGCTCCGGGGAAGACGTTCAGGGCGCTGCCCCGGGCGGCGTCCCTTACCGCGTCGCACCAAGCGGCGGAGTTGTGATCGGTGATGGCGATGATCTCGAGCTGATGGGTGAGGGCCTGCTGGACCACGTCGGCGGGCGTTGCCTGCCGCCAGCCTGGATCCATGTCGCCGGACGCCGGCGTGTGAACGTGGAGATCGGTCCGCCAGAATTTGGCTCCCGATGGAAGGCCGAGCAGTTCCGCCACGTCATGCATTCGTTGATAGTACGGGCCTCCGCAGGGGGGCATACCCAGGTCGATCGGAGACGGAAGCGACTACTACACGGGCTGCGCTGTGTCCGGCTCATGATGGCCTTCGAGGAAGAGCGCTGGGAGGAGTTGGAAGGGCCGACCATGCTGGGAGCGGCTGAGGCTCAGCCCACAAACGCGGAGCGCCACCGAGCGTCGTGCACACAGCGCGGATAGGGAGTGGCTCGCCGCCGACGCGATGTGGTCATCGTGCCGCGTTTCAACCCACGGCGTCGGTCGAGAAGGGCCCCCGTTCGCCCGCCGCTGGTAGTGGCCGGCCCGTGACCTACTGCCTGACGTTGGCCTTGATCCAGCGGTCGATGGCTTGGCAATGGAGCGTGAGTGTCGTCATCCACCCTTTGAGGTCGCGGAACGCGCTCCTGAACTCGTTCTCGGTCATCGGTGCCTCGAACTCCGCCTTCGCGCCCTCGAATGCGCCGGAATACTCGTCGAGCTTCGACCGCGTGGCCGGAGCGTCGATCGTCCGAGCCTTCTCCGCGTAGAGGGCAGTCGCGGCGGCCGCTTCGGCTCGGGCGGTCGGCAGATCCGCGGCCGAGCCGAGGGACAGCTTCGTCGCTTCGGACGCTCCGTCTCCGGGGAACGTCTTGAGCTCGTCGCGCGCCGCGTAGCACTGCTCGGAGTCGATCGCCGCGTAGGGGCCGCCGGATGCCTCCGGGAGAAACACCGACCTCGCGAGCTCCGCTGCGAGGCGAGGGATGAGGGGCACGAAGATCAGGCCGAGGACCAAGACCACGACGATCGACACGAGTGCCCTGACGGGTGACTGTCGCCTAGACGCCATGGTTCCTCCCGGGCATCGGCAGATCGCCTGGGTAGCGGCCGAGAACGCGGCGAACATCGGCGGCGTCGAAGGTGCGACCAAACCGCGCCATTTCGTCCGTAGCTCCCTGGTAGAACGCGAGCCGCAGCCGACGGTTGAGCGCCTCCCGCCTCGCGGCATCCTCGCCGGGCCGTGGGGCGCCCCGGAGCCGGGCGTCCAGGTCGCCGACAGCCGCCAGCTCGTCCTCGCCGCTGCCGATCACGGTCACGGGCGCCTTGCCGCGTCCAGGGTGCGAGCCGCGGGCCGTCACAGACCAAAGGTGACGGCCGCGGCCGTACGTGGCCGGTCCGACGCGCCAGCCCGGCGGCAGGGCGTCGTGGACTGCAAACCAGGCGGCTTCGCGGGGGTCGGCTGGGACTTCGCCCAATGTCGGCCTACCTTGCGAGTCGCTTCAACGCGAACCGGATCCCGATGACCATCCCGACGGGGAACCCGATCATCGCCACCAGTATCGAGGCCAGACCGAGGTTCAGAACGAGGGCGATGTACCCGAACACGAGGAACCCTACGAGGCCGCCAACGAGCCCGCCCACAGTGGCGAGGCACCGGACGGTGAAGGCGTCAAGCGTCCATTGGGCCATGTTGCGCCGGTCGTTGACGGGACGGACGTCGATGCGAGACGGCTCGCTTGCGGGTGCCTGCCGGGCCTCCGGCTCCTTCCCGAGTCCTGGGCTCGGCGGGATGACGCTCCCGCGCGACGCCTCGAAGTCGAGGCCGCACTTCCGACACCATCGGAGGTCGTCGGGTCGCCAGGCTCCGCAGCGCGGACACTCCCCCGCAGCCATGCTGCGAACGATACCTGCTCGCGGCTCCTCTGCTCGACCTGGGTCAGGATCGACGGCGACGGCAGCGCTGCCGCACGCGCCCAGGGCACGCATCGCGCACGATCCCGGCATCGTGTTGCGTTTCCCGGCGACCTGAGTGATGGATGGGGACGACCACCTCCCGCCTCAGGAGAAACGCCGATGAACCCCCACCTTCTCCCCGCCCAGCTTCGGGATGACGTTCCGGCCTGGGCACAGACCGTCGTCGCCTTCCTCGCCGAGAAGGAGCGCCGCTCTGGTTCCCGCCGGACGGTCGAGGGCTATGCCCGGATGCTCTGGCCGTTCTTTGGGCGGGTCGGATCACCCGAGAAGGTCACCCCGGCCCACGTCCTCGCCTGGGCCCACGGCATCGGCGCCTCGGGCCGACAGCCGTCGTCGACGACCGTCGGCGCCCGGATCGCCTGTCTGTCGAGCTACTTCAGGTTCTTGATCCGGATGAACATTGCGACCGTCAACCCGTGCGACGCCCTCGAGCGACCACGGACCGTCCAGTCAGTCGCTCGCGGGCTCAACGCCGATGAGGTCCGGCGGCTCCTAGCCGTGGTCCCGGACACGGTCGCCGGACGCCGGGATCGGGCGCTCCTCCTCACGTTCGTCCTCACCGGTCGACGGCGATCCGAGGTGATCGGGCTCACCGCCGGGGACATCAGCGTTGAGGGAGAGACGGCGTTCTACTCGTACCGGGGTAAGGGCGGCAAGCGTGGTCGCCGTGAGCTGCCACGACCGGCCTACGAGGCGCTCTGCGCCACGCTCGCGGACGCCGGACTCTCCCTGGTGGAGATGGACGCAGGAGCATCGCTCTGGCAGGCCGGGGCCCGGGCACGAGGCGTGACGAGCTCGACGTTCTACGGCCGGTTCCGCCGCTACCTCCGGACAGCTGGGCTCGCGCCGACCGGGCTCCACATCCTGCGGCACAGCGCGGCGAAATTGAGGCGCGATGCCGGGGCGTCGATCGAGGCCGTGTCGAGCTTCCTCGACCATTCGAGCCTGGCGGTCACGACCGTCTACCTACGGCGGTTCGAAGGGCAGGCGGATGAGACGTGGGCCGAGGTCGCGGCGGCGATCGGGGTGTGAGGATCTGCGCGATGGGCGACGAGGACCGAACCCACCGCTTCGCCGAGATCAACGGAGCGCGCCCGCCGTGCCTTCCTCGGTGGTGCCGCCGAGGAATGGACGCGCGCGAATGGGCCGGACCACCGACCGCCGACGAACTCGATCGTACCACTCTTCGTACCACTTAGCGGCTGGATTTCGCTGGTACAGGTGGATGCGGGCGGACGATGTGCACGCTCAAATAGGGCATCCATGAGTGCCCGCCCCTGACTCTGGATCAGGGGATTGAAGGTTCGAATCCTTCCTCGCCAGCCAACTCCGCGCCCAACCACAACATGCTGTGGTCGGCAATGGCGAGGAGCACCAGATGTCGTGGTCGGAGCCCGGATCGGTGGTCCGTCGCAGGAGGCGATGGACATGGCTTGGGCACCTGACTCCCCTGATCTTTGGGCACCTGATTGTGGGACGCCGAATCGGTGGGCACCTGATTCTGGGACGCCGAATCGGTGGGCACCTGACTCTGGCGGGCACCTGACGCTCGGCCGGGCGGTCGAGCTGTTCCTCGCCGCCAAGGCGGTCGAGGGCGCCGCGGCCAAGACTCTCGAGTCGTACGGGATGATCCTCTGCCGGCCTGTGCGCTGGCAAGGCGCGGGCTCGGCGGCGAGCGTCCGGTCCAGGCTTCCGCCAGGGATGCAATCCGTCTACGCAATCCCAAAGTGACGCGCAGGGTCGGTGCCTCACACCATCCGACGCCGTGCAAGACCGAGGATCCGTTCAGTCGAGGCGAAGCTCGCGCAGGCGTCGGGCGACGTCCTCGATCGTATTCACGAATGGCGGCAGTCGCGACGGATCCACCCACGACCCCATCGTCTCGTCCCAGGTCCGCTCGATGACCTCGAGGTTCAGCTGCCACAGGCCGGACCGCCAACGGCGGTGACGCGTCAGCGCCAGCTTCGCGTCGACCGCCCGGTGCAGATCAGCCGGATCGAGATGCCAGCCCGACTCGACCAGGTACAGCCGGAGGTCGAAGAGGTCCCGGGGCTGGGCGCGCTGCACGAGCGTGCGCAGCTTCTCGGCGACCAGCTCCACCTCGGCCACGGCGGGCACCGAGAACAGTGCGATACCAAGCTCAGAGAGGTCGAAGAGCGCATCGCGAACCGCGAAGACGAGATCCTCGCGGACGCTCACCTCGAGCTTGGCAGTGCCCGCATCGGTGAGCGAGTCGAACCGGAAGTGGACGATCAGCCCGCCCGGCGTACGTTCGGGCTCGCCGTCGAGGCGGACGTTGAACGCGCGACCTGCGCGCCGCAGATCGGCGACCACCCGCTTTGGGTCGATCCGCCGCTGGCGGCCGGTCGTCGCGTCGATGTCCGCCGATGACCGCGGAGAGCGCAGCTCGCCGGCCATCAGGATGCCGCCCTTGAGCGCGACGCGATGGATGAAGCTCGCTGGCTCGACGGCGAGGCGCTCGAGGATCGTGAGCAGGACGAGGCAGGCCTCCTCGTTCTGAAAGCGACGCATGGCCGCCGCATCGCTCGCATCACGGGCGGCCTGATAGTCGGCCGAGATCGCTTCGCGGCTGCGCGTCTCAGCCATATACCCGCCAGCGTGTGGAGTACGGACCGCGACGCGTCTCTCCGGGCCGGAGGCGGACGGCGCGCAGCGGCCGCAGTTCCGCCAGCGGCTGCGGCGGTGGACGCCCGGCCTCCTCGAGCAGGTACCCGAGGCGCTGGCCGGCCGCGGTCGAACGGGCCAGTGCGCCGGCCGCCGTTCGCTCCAGCTCCTCGTCGGCGAAGACGGCGAGGACCTCGGCCAAGAGGTCGCCATGCACCATCCAGGCGGGCTCGGCGAGGGCATCGACGACCGCCTGCTCACGGCTCGCCAGCCGGACCGCGAAGCCGTCGGCGGTGGTCGCGTAGGCGTCGGCGGCTCGGAGCCGGTCCGCGCTGACGGTGACCGGGCGGACGACGGCCGGCCCGATGTCGATCGCCCGCCGGGTGCTGGAAAGCACGACGGTGATGATTCGGATCGGCTGGTCGAGGAGACCATGGAAGGCGAGGGCCGCGTCGGTGGTCACGTAGTGCGGGACCTCGGCGAACAGCGCGCTGGCGATCGCGACCGCGGGGGTCTCGCGCACCGGATCCATGACGACGTAGAGGCCGCGCCCCACGCGCCGCAGGCGCCCGGCTCTGGCGAGCCGGCGCATGCACTCATCCGGCGCGTAGCCGGGCGGCACGACCTCGGCCCGGGCGCGCCGCCAGGCAGCCGAGCGCAGATCGACGACGGCCATCCGATGGCGCAGGTACCAGTCGGGAAGATCGGAGCAACTCATGGTGTCACCTGTTAGCTCAGACCATACATTCCTGTCAGGTTCGAGTCAATGGACGACACTGCCGCCAGATGAGTGCTCGAGCGAGGCTCTGGGCCCACGTCCGCCAAGCAAGGAGGCTCCGATCGGAAGCCAACGTCCGGCCCGACCATCGGGCGATTCCGCGCGCGACGTACACTGACCCCGAGACTGCCGGCGTCGGGCTCACGCTCGACGAAGCGCTCGAGCAGGGACATGACGCGTTCGAGGAGACGCAGGATCTGGCCACGACTGCCAAGGCTACGTCGCCGAGGCCCAGGGCCACGCCACGATTGTCGTCGACCACGAGAGCGGATCCTGCTGGCCTCCTGGATCGCCGCGCCGGGCGCGGCCAGCGCCCGGCGCGCTCGCCCGGTCCGAACAGCCCGGCCACGATGGCCTGCCCGGCGACGAGGAGCATCGCGGCGCCGATGCCCTGCACGCTCCGCGCGGCGACGAGCCACGCGAGCCCCGGCGCGAGTGCGGCGAGGGCGGCGCCGAGGGTGAAGATCGCCGCGCCGGCCGTGAAGACCGGGCGGGTGCCGCGCACGTCCGCGACGCGCCCGACGGTCACGACCAGGCCGCCGATGGCGAGCAGATAGGCGAGCAGCACCCAGCTGATCGCGGCGAGGTCGACGCCGAGGTCGTTCGCGATTGTCGGCAGCGCCAGGTTGACGACGTACGTGTCGAGGCCGCCCAGGAACGTCCCCGCGAGCACGACCGCCAGCGCGCGCGTCCGGGCGCTCGGGTCGGACGCGGCGCCGGCCCGCTTCATCGGCACATGCGCTGACGGCCGCTAGGTCGGCAGGAGCAGGCGGAAGCCCTCGGCGAGCTCGAGTCCGGACCGTTCGCCCAGCTCGCGACCGATGTTCTGGAAGAACTCCTCCATCCGCGGCAGCTGTCGGCCCTGGCTACGGTGCTCCTGGATCGCCGCCCACTTCTGCTCCCACACCTGGCCGATCTCGACAAACCGGTCGGGCTGGCTCGACATGAAACCGAATAGCCGCTCTGGCTTCCAGGGCTCAAGGCCCTGCTCGAGGTGCTCGGGGTGGAAGAGCGGGCCGGGCGCGCAGACGAATGCGGCCTGGAAGGCGGTGAGGCCGACGGTGAGATGGTCGGGGTAGATAGAGCACGAATCGGCTGACCCGTTGCCGGGCAACGGGTCGTGGGTGATGATAGCCGCCGGGCGCGTGGCCCGGATACAGCGGATGAACGCCTCGCGCAGGCGGCGTCCTTCGTACATCAGGTCGCCGTCATCGAAGCCGAGGAAGGTGAGGTCGGTCACGCCGAGCTTGGCGGCGGCAGCCCGCTGCTCTGCCTCGCGGCGCGCCGCGAGCTCCTCCATCGTCACCGAGCGGTCGCCGGTGCCGCGGTTGCCACTCGTGGCGAGGAGATAGCTCACCGGCGTCCCGGCGGCGACGAGGCGGGCGATCGTTCCGCCTGCATGGATCTCGATATCGTCCTCGTGGGCGCTGATGACCAGGACGGGCCCGACGATCTCGCCGATCGCGTCCATCAGTACCTCTTCAGCGTGGCGGCCGCTCACCCAACCCTCGGGGGCTGCTCGGCAGCGAGATCGGCGACGATCGCCGTCACCCCCTCACCCCACGGCAAACGCATGCGCTGTGTCTCGAAGGCATAGCCCCGCTTTGCCATCCCGTCGGCGCGGAACCGCTCCGCCATCGCCTCGGCCCGAGCGCGCGCGGCGTGGGGGGTGGCGGCCAGGACAAAGAACCTGCCGCAGCAGCACGGCCCCTCGGCGAGGGCCGGGTCGTGGCGCTCGTAGTGCGGGTCGCCCTCGTAGGCCGTAGCGGTTGGGTGGCAGCGGCCGCAGGCACAGGGCTCGACGCCCAAGCGCACGCCCTCCTCTACCGGCTCTTCGACCCTGATCTTCATCGTTGTCATCGCATCCGCCTCCCGGGGTGCTGCGCGATTCGTTCAGGCCCAGACTAGACCTTCTAGTGGCTTGAAGGTCAAGCTGGTGCCTGAGGGTCATCCGGCGACTACACCCTCCGGACGACCTACGGCATCGGGCGAGGCGGTCGGGCCAAGATCATCCCGTTCGGGCTGGCTGCCATGGGCGTCGTGCCGGCCGTGATCGCCGTCGCGATCCTGGCCCTCGCCCGCCAGGCGGGCGAAGCGGCGAGCTGCTCGAGGAGGCCTCGCCGCTGCGCTACGACACGCTCTACGAAGCGATCGCCCAGATCGTCTTCCTGTTCTGCGCGGCCCAGGCGCCCGAGCTCCTCGGGAAGGACCAGCGCTACCACGTGCTGTCGCTGTATTTCTCAAGGGCGCTCGCCCGGAGCGACTACGTCATCGCCCGGGTCGGCGGCTTCGCGATCGCGATCCTCCTCCTCGTCCTCACGCCCCAGGCGATCGTCTTCATCGGCCGCAGCCTGTCGGCCCCGGACGTGGTTGCCGAGCTCGGCGACAACCTGCCGATCCTCCCGGCGATCCTCGGCCAGGGTCTCCTTACCGCCGGCCTGCTCGGCGCGATCGCCGTCACGGTTTCCGCGTTCACGCCGCGCCGCGCCTACGCGACGGCGGCGATCATCGCCGTCATCGTGGTTCCGCCGATCATCGCCCAGCTGGCCGATGAGATCACGCGGCCTGAGCTCGCCCGGTGGGCGGTCCTCGCCAGCGCCCAGGACGTCCTCACCGCGACCAACGCGTGGCTGTTCGATGTCCAGCCCGACAGCGACGCGGTTCGCAACGCGGCCCTGCCTCCGGAGGCCTACGTGGCCACCGCGGTCGGGGCGATCCTGATCCTCGGGGCGATCCTGGTGCGGCGCTACCAGCGGATCTCGGCATGACCGGCGCGAACGAACCCGGATCCCACGGCGTGGGCGCGCCCATCCCGGCGACGGGTGCTCCGTCACCCGCGCCCGGCGTGGAACTTGATCACGTCTCGCGCTGGTACGGCAACGTCGTGGCCGTCAACGACATCTCCTTCGCCCTCGGACCGGGCGTGACCGGCCTGCTCGGGCCGAACGGTGCCGGGAAGACCACGATCCTCCACATGGCGGCCGGACTCCTCGCCTCGTCATCCGGCACGGTCAGGGTCGGGGGCGCACCGGCCTGGCGAAACCCGTCCATCTATCGCCGGCTCGGGCTTGTCCCCGAGCGCGAGGCCGTCCCGGCGGCCCTGACCGGCCGCCAGTACATCGAATTCAACGCCCGCCTTCACCGCCTCCCGGACCCGCGGGCCGCGGCGGTTCGTGCGCTCGCGATGGTCGACTTGGCCGGGGCCGCGGACCGGGCGATCGGCACGTACTCCAAGGGGATGCAGCAGCGGGTCAAGATCGCTGGTGCGCTCGTCCACGATCCGCCGATCCTGCTGCTGGACGAGCCGTTCAACGGGATGGACCCACGCCAGCGCCTGCACATGATCGACCTGCTCCGGCTGATGGCGGCCGAGGGCCGCGTCATCCTTTTCTCGTCTCACATCCTGGAGGAGGTCGAGCGACTGGCCGATTCGATCCTGGTCATCTTCGCCGGCCGGCTCGCCGCATCCGGCGACTTCCGGGAGATCCGGCGCCTGATGATCGATCGACCAAGGACTGTCTCGATCCGCTCGGCCGATGACCGGAGGCTCGCTTCAGCACTGCTCCCCGATCCGTCGGTCTCCGGCGTCGACCTCCAGCCGAGCGGCCTGATCATTCGGGTCAGCGACGGCGATCGCTTTGCCCGGCTGCTGCCGCAGGCGGCGCGGGCGGCCGGGGTCTCGCTCCACGAGGTGCTCCCGACGGATGACTCGCTGGAGCGCGTGTTCGCCTACCTGGTGTCGCGATGAACGTCATCTCGATCTTCATGGCGATCGCGGGAACAACGTTCCGGGCGCTCCTCGGCCGCAGGCGCTCGCTCCTCATGGGCATCCTGGCCCTCGTCCCGGTGCTCATCGCGCTCCTCTACCGCCTCGCCGGCGAGGGCCGGGTGGATGACCGGGCGGTCCTCGACCTCCTCATCGTCCGGACCGTCCTGCCGCTCACGGCCCTCGTCTTCGGGACGACGGCCCTCGGGGCCGAGCTCGACGACGGCACCGGCGTGGCACTCCTGACCAAGCCCATCCCCCGCTGGCAGATCATCCTGGCCAAGATCGCGGTGGCCGGGGCGGTGTCGGCGATCTTCGCGGCCGCCTCGGCGATCGTGACCGAGGTCTTGCTCGGCGCGGCCGATCCCGCCGGGACAGCCGCCGCCTACACGCTCGGGGTGATCGTTGGAGCACTCGCGTACGCCACCGGCTTCGTCGCGCTCAGCGTCGTGACCTCGCGCGCCCTCATCGCGGGCCTGGCCTACACCCTGCTCTGGGAGGGCTGGCTGGCGGGCATCCTGCCGGGGACGCGGATCCTCAGCCTCCGAGAGGCCACCCTCGGGATCATCGACGCGGTCTTGCCGCGGACGATCGCACGGGACGGGCTCGACCTCACGGGATCCATCGTGCTGGTCGGCATGGTGCTCATCGGCGGCTTCCTCATCGCCGCCACCCGGCTCGCCCGCTACCAGGTTCGCGGCGGCGACTGACCAGGACGCAGCGCCCGGCTTCCGCGCGGTGCCTGAACGCAACAGATTCTGTGGACAACCATCTGTCGGCGTGCCGCCCTGGCCACCATAATGGTCGATAGCCCGATGTGTGGCGGATTGACGGGTCCGTGCGCATTGATCTCGTCGCGAATCAAGTCCGGGACCTGTGGGTCCCGGGCCGAATCCTGGAGGACCCAATGAGGAAGCTCTTCCTGAGCGCGGCCGTAGCCGCGAGTCTGACCCTCTCCCTGGCGGGAATCAGCGCCGCTGCCGGCCCCACCATTGTGAACGGCAGTTTCGAGTCGGGGACGGACCCTGGCCTCTTCACCCAGCTATCGGCCGTGAACAGCACCACCATCACTGGCTGGACGGTCAGTGATGGGACCGTGGACTACATCGGCACCTACTGGCCGGCGGCCGACGGCGTCCGCAGCGTCGATCTGAATGGCTCCGGGGCCGGGGCAGTCCGGCAGACCTTCGCCACGACCGTCGGAACAAGCTACAGGGTGACGTTCAGCATGTCCGGCAACCCGGCCGGTGGCGCCGGGACCAAGACGATGACGGCAGATACGGGCGGGACGCCCATTGCCTTCAGCTACGAGGTGGGCGCCGGCAACACACTGGCCGACATGAAGTGGGCGAAGAAGTCCTTCCTGTTCACGGCCGCGGCCGCGACCACAACGCTCACGTTCACCAGTACGACCAGCGGCGTCTACGGCCCTGCTCTTGACAAGGTCCGGGTCGAGCTGGCAATCGTCAAGGCGTTCTCTGACTGCAAGAACGGCCAGTGGCGACAGCTGCGCGACGGTCAGAACCGCCTCTTCAAGAACCAGGGCGACTGCGTGAGCTACTTCGCGACGAAGTTCCGGAACGGCGGAGCCGGCGCTCCGTAGTCAGTCCTGTCAGGGAGTTCGCCGTCGGCGCGGTAGGTCGCGCGCGTAGATCTGCTCGGTCGCTGTCGTCGGCTCGGTCATGTCGCGGCCGGCGACGGTTCCGGCGGCGACGCGGTCGGCACGGCTGTCTCGGTCGGCTGAACGGACGGGCTTGGCTCAACCGACTGGCTTGGCTCGACCGACGGGCCGGGCGGAACGGTTGGCGTGGGCGCCGGCGTGGGCGCCGCGGTCGGCTTTGGCGCCGGCAGACAGCCGCCGACCCCGCTGCCTGTCGCAGGTCCCGAGGATGGCTTCGGGAGCGCGTACTCGACTGCGGGCCGCTCGCCATCCACCGGGAACAGCTGGGCCGCCAACGCGCGAATGGCGGCCACGTCGGGGATCTGGATCGAGCCGCGCACGTCGAAGCCGGATCGCACGAGGGGCTGCTTGACCACCGCGCGATAGGTCTGCTCGCGACCAACCTGGCTGGCGAGCTCGGCCAGATCGGGCAGGAGGTCCCGCGGGATGTCGGTCGAGACCGTCCTGCCGATCGCCTCGAGCAGCCCGATTGGATCGTTGAGGAATCCTCCGCCGACGATCGAATCGCGAATCCCCGAAATGATCTCCTGCTGGCGTGCCGCCCGCGTGAAATCGCTCTCGCCCGACGCCTTGCGAACGCGAGCGTAGGCGAGCGCCTGCTGGCCATTCAGGTGGTGGAGGCCGGCCGTGATGGAGAACCCGCTCGTGAAGCCGTACTCGTCGTAGCTCGGATCGCAGAACGAACGGGCGACGTTGACGTCGACGCCGCCAAGGGCGTCAACGACGCGCACGAACCCGCCCAGGTCGACCTTGGCGTAGTAGTTGATCGGCATGTTGAGCAGCGTCCCGAGGGCACCCCTCAGGACGTCGAAACCCGTCCCGTCGGATCCGGGGAACTGCGCGGGATTGCGCCGCGCGTAGGAAACCAGTGAATTGATCTTGTCCCGGTACAGGCGGCCGTCGGCCATGGGTACATCGACCATGTCCCGCGGGATGGAGATCATCGAAACGGTCAGGGTGGCCCGGTCGAGCGAGGTGACGATCATCGTGTCGGTCAGGTAGGTATTGCGACCCACCCCGGAGTCGACGCCGATGATCAGGCCGGTGATACGGTCGCCGGTTGGACCCAGTGATGGCGCCGTCGAGGCATTGGGCGGGGCGGTCGAGACGAAGCTCGGGTCCGGTTCCGGATCGCCGGAGGAGGTCGGCGTGGCGGCCTCGTCGACGAAGATCTGGTCCGCGGTCTCCCGGGCGATCTCGGTCGCGTAGCCGGCCAATGCCTGGGGGGCGATGACAAAGGCCACGAGGATGGCGATCGGCAGGAGGTCCCGCCGGTCGGGCCGTGGTAGCGCCGGGTCGAACAGACTCGACCCCACCGCAATGAGCCGTGATGCGAGCAGCACAGCCTGGGCCGCCAGCAGGCTCCAGATGACCTCGGCCGAGAGAAGCGACGCGACCAGCCTGGGCGTAGAGACGGTCGCCACGATCCAGAGCGCGATTGCCGCCAACACGAGGAGCGGCGAGACGAGGAGCAGCGCTCGCCCCCTGCGCCCGGCTACGAGGTGGCCGAGTCCCGGGATCAGGGCATCGAGAAACGCCGGGACGTAGCGCGACCGGTTGGTTGACGGGGGGACGGGCAGGACAATGGTGGCCGCATCATCGGGCGAGGCCCCGTCTGTCCCGCCCTGGGACAGCAGGGTATCGGCGTCATCCTCGGGCGGCTGGTCCACGCTGACCGGCGGCAAATCCACGGGCGGCACGGTAGCAGGGAACCGTTGTTTGCTCCTCGAACGGGCGGCCCTCCCGCCCACGCCGGCGATGATCGAGCGACAATGAGCGGCACGCCAAGGCGCCCCACCCAACGACCTTCGCGACGAGGAGCCCCATGTCCACCGCGATCCCCCACCGGCGCCGGGCCTTCCCTATCGTCGCTGCCGCGGGAGTCGCGCTCGCTTTCCTGCTGACGATCCTCTCCGCGGTCCTCGCCGCGTCGCCGCACCGCCTGGCCGGCCCCATCACGGACGACGTCGGCGCGCTCGGCGGGAGCACGTCCGGCGTCCAGGCGACGCTCGACGACCTCCAGGCGGCGACCGGCGCCCAGCTCTGGGTCTGGTACACGGACACGCTCGGCGGCCAGGCCTCGGGCGACTTCGCGGCCGCGACGGCCGAGGCGAGCGCCCTGGGGACGACGGACCTCCTCCTCGTGATCGCCCTCGACGACCGGGCCTACGGGTACTGGAAGGGCGACAACGTCAAGATCTCCAGTGCGGAACTCGAGGCGGTTCTCTCGCAGGACATGGAGCCAGCCCTCGGGTCGAACGACTACCCCGGCGCGATCACCGCAACCGCGAGCGGGCTGCTCGCGGCGATGGCCGGCGGCGCGGCCACTCCCGGCGAGAGTGTGTCTCCGGGCGCCACCACCGCGCCGACCGCATCGTCCGACGTCGCCACCGGGGGCTCGCTCGTCGGCAGCGTCCTCACGGTGCTGATCGTCGTGGGGCTCGTGGCCGCGGGCGGTCTGGGGCTCCTCGCAATGTGGTCGCGCGGGCGCAACCGCGAGCGGGAACGCGCCGGTGCTGAGGGCGGCGGGGCTGCCAGCAGCGTGCCTGACGGCCCCAACGCGGACCTCGTCGCGATGGAGCCCGACCAGCTCGACGAGCTCGCCAACCGCATCCTTGTTGAGACGGACGACGCGATCCGTGACTCGGACCAGGAGCTCGGGTTCGCCCAGGCACAGTTCGGAGACGAGGCGGCGGCGCCGTTCGTGGCTGCCATCGCGGCGGCCAGGGGCGACCTCAATGGCGCCTTCACGATCCGCCAGCAGCTCGACGACGCGATAGCGGAGGACGTTCCGACCCGGCGGCGCATGCTGGCCGACCTGATCGTCGGGTGCCGGAAGGCACAGGACCGCCTGCGTGCCGAGACCCAACGCTTCGAGGAGCTGCGGGCGCTCGAGAAGGAGGCCCCGGACATCCTCGGCAAGCTGCCCTCCAAAGCCGACGGGCTCGAAGCCCGAATCCCCGCCGCCGAGGCAACCCTCGCGGGACTCGCCGAATACGCGGACGCGGATTGGCAGGCCGTCGCCGCGAACGTCGACAACGCCCGCACGCGGATCGCCGCCGTGCGGGAGGCGGCCGACCAGGGCACGAAGGCGCTGGCCGCCGGTGCCCCCGGGGCGCTCGGCACTGCGGCGCAGGCAGCGCGTCTGGGCGAAGATGGGCTGGCCCAGGGAGCCAATTTCCTCGACGCGATTGACCGCCTCGCCTCGGAGCTGGAGGAGGCGCGCTCGAAGGTTGACGCCGAACTCGCCGCGGCGGCGGCCGACCTCGCGCAGGCCAAGGCTTCTGCGGCAGGAGCTCCGCCGGACGCCGATGTGGCCCGCCGGCTCGCGGAGGCGGAGCAACTGCTGTCCGAAGCTCGCACGGCCCTTGATCCACCCAAGCCGGACGTCACCGGTGCCTACGACAAGGCGCGTCGTGCCGACGAGCTCGCCGATGCAGTCGAGAAAGGCATCCGGAGTGCCCGGGAGCAGCAGGCGCGCGAGACCGCCAGGCTGGAAGCCGGGCTCCGCGCCGCGCAGATGGCCGTTACCCGCGCGTCGGACTTCGTGGGCGGGCACCGCGGTGGTATCGGGACAGAGGCCCGAACCCGCCTCGCCGAGGCGTCCCGGCACCTCGGCGAGGCGATCGCGCTCGGGCCCACAGACCCGATCGGGGCCCTCGCCGAGGCCGACCAGGCGACTCGGCTCGCCGCGGCGGCGCAGACGCTCGCGGAGCAGGACTACGGTCGATGGGACGACCCGTTCCGCGGCGGGGGCGGCGGTAGCAGGCACGGCGGCGGGGGCGGCGGCGGGGGCCGCGGCGGACCCCGCGGCGGGGGCGGACGGCGCGGAGGGGGCGGACGCCGCGGCCAGGGGGGCGGCGGGTTCGGTGACGGCTCGGACATCGCCGGCGCGATCATCGGCGGCATCATCGGCGGTCTGCTCTCCGGCGGCGGGCACGGCGGCGGCGGACGCCGCGGCGGAGGCGGAGGGTTCGGCGGCTTTGGCGGCGGAGGCGGAGGGTTCGGCGGCTTTGGCGGTTCGTCGGGCGGCGGGACCTTCGGCGGAGCCGGAGGGTCCTCAGGGGGTGGCCGCTGGTGAACCGGCGTCCAGCTCGGTCGCGGTAGCATGGTGACCGACGGGCTGCACGCGCTTCAAGGCAAGACCGGTCCGCTCGAACACACGGTGAGCGATTCAGAATCACGCCGAGACTCGGCGCGGGACAGCACGGAGGCATCACGTCATGGCCCAGTCCTCGATCCTCGGACGCGTCGGCCAGCTCGTCCGGGCCAACGTCAACGCACTGCTCGACAGCGCGGAAGACCCCGAGAAGATGCTGGACCAGATGGTCCGGGACTACACGGACAGCATTCGCGAGGCAGAGGAAGCGGTGGCCCAGACCATCGGCAACCTCCGTCTCCAGGAGGACGACGCGAAGGAGGCCGGCGAGGCCGCCGTCGAGTGGGGCTCCAAGGCCGCAGCCGCGTCGAAGCGCGCCGACGAGATGCGTGGGGCCGGCAACGCCGCCGACGCCGACAGGTTCGACAGCCTCGCCAGGATCGCCATCAAGCGCCAGATCGGATTCGAGGACCAGGTCAAGACATTCGGTCCGCAGATCGAACAGCAGACCGCACTCGTCAGCCAGCTCAAGGACGGCCTCAACGTGATGCGGGCGAAGCGCGAGGAGCTCGTCCAGAAGAAGGACCAGCTGATCGCGCGCGCCAAGATGGCCCGGGCACAGGTCCAGGTCCAGCAGTCCCTCAAGAGCGTCAACATCATGGACCCCACCAGCGAGGTCTCCCGCTTCGAGGAGAAGGTGCGCCACGAGGAGGCGAAGGCCAGGGGGATGGCCGAGGTCGCGTCGAGCTCCCTCGATGCCCAGTTCGCCAGCCTCGATGACGCCTCCTCCGATCTCGACGTGGACGCCCGGCTGGCCGCCCTCAAGAAGGGCGGCTGAGTCAGCGCCGATCCGTCAGAACGTCCCCGGGTCCGATGACGCCGTCGCCGGAAGATTGGGCTCGGCCTCTGCGCAGCGCCGACAGCGGCCCATCACGGTCAGATGGTCGATCTGCGCCTCGAAGCCGTGGTCCCGCCGGAGGGCGTCGATCAGCGGCGCCGCATCCGCGGCCGGGAGCTCCTCTTCGGTCCCGCAGGCCGAGCAGATCAGGTGACCGTGATCCAGGGCGGGCAGGACGTGGAACTCCTCGCGGCCGTCGACCCCGTGACTGTGGCTGATGACGCCCAGCTCCTCGAGGACGTCGAGCGTCCGGTAGACCGTCGAGGGCGTCGTGGCCGCGTCCAGCTCGCGGCAGCGCTCGACGAGCTGGCTGCCCGTGACGTGTCCGTCCGTCCGAGCGAGCACGGTCAGGAGCGTCCCGCGCTGCGGCGTCCAGCGGAGACCGCGAGCCCGCAGTCGATCCGGGATCCGGTCCCAATTCGTTCGGACGGAGCCCGGGGCCCCCACGCCGGGGCTTGCGGCACCACCGCTCATCGGATGCCGATGCTCTCCAGCCAGACGTCGATCGCCGGCAGTCCGCTGTCGAACTCGAACAGGAAGAGCAGGCCGATTGCCAGGCTGAACGCCCCGGCGAGGACGCCGATCGCGATGTAGAGCCGCTCTCGGGCGCGGCTGGCGATGAAGCCCGTCGTGGTGATGAGGACGATCACCGAGTTCGCGGCGACGAGCCCGATGATGAACGCCACCATCATCGGCACGCCCAGGCCCTGGCTGGCCGCACCGCCGACCGCGGCGATGAGGAGCACCTGCGTCCCGGTCTCCGCACCGACGCCGTGGATCATTCCGACCCCGAACGCCGTCCGTGGCCCGTACGAGCTCATCTCGATCGGGTCCGCGTGCTCGTGGCCATGAAGCCGGGCCTGGAAGCGGCGCCAGCCGTGGCGGATCCCGTCGAAGACGAGCATCCAGCGGCTACGCAGGCGAAACGTCCGGCCGTGGCGGGCGTATTGATAGAGCGACACGAAGACCCACGCTCCGAGCATGACGAGCGTCACCCCGACGACCCTTCCCATGATCGGGTCCACCCAGTCGGGCAGGACCGCCCCGAACAGCAGCGCGAGCGTCCCGAGAATCGCCACGACGAACGCATGGCCGAGGGCGTAGAGCGTGCCGAGCGCAAACGCCCGCCGCTGCTCCTCGCCGAACCGCGGCCGGACGGCCGCCACGGCGACGTGGCCCTCGGCGGCAGCCCCGGCGACCGGCGCCCCGACGTGGGCATGCGGGTGCCCGCGGGCCTCCGCATGTGCGCGCACCTCCGTCTCGCCTCCGTGTCGGTGGGCATGGACGGGCGCCGCCACGACGTGGGATTCGGCATGGACGACCTCCGCGACGTCCGCCGTCGTCGAGGTGGAGGTCACGTCCGCGATGGCAGCGATGTGGTCCCAGTCGAAGCCGTGCCGAAAGCCGAGGACGAGCGCGGTCCAGAGGAGGCCCACGCCACCGGCCGTGGCGGCGCCGAGCACGAGATCCAAAGGCACGAGACGCGCTCCCCTTGTTGCAACCTGTTGCAATAGCGTGCCCGTCGCGGCGCGTCCCGTCAACCGCCTGAGGCCGCGGGTGTGGACGAGGCCGCGGGTACGCACATGCCAATGTCTGTTGCCGCGCCCGGAAGGTCGGCAGGGTTCGTCCGTGCGCCCGCAGCGGGCGGCGAGGGCGGGTGGGCTGGCGGCGGCGAGCGGAGGCGGGGCGGCGGTGCATCCGGGCGCGGCCCGGCTTCCGGGCGCGGCCGTCCCGGATTCGGAGCGGGACCGCCGCCGCCGGCCGGCCGGTGTTCTGGGCAGAAGAACAAAGCCGGCGATACTCCCCGGGCGCGGGCCGTCCTGTGCCTGTCGGGACTATCGAGCGCGGTCGGGCGAAGCCCGTTGGTATGGCCGGGCGCGCACCGGCCGAGCGTGCTGAGCGGATCCGCCGGGTCCGGGCCGTCGCTCCGGGTCCGGTCGGCCGGCCTGTAGCCGATCCCCGGGCACCCCGCAGACCCCGAAAACCGCGGTTGGTACTGCTGGGCAGAACGTCCGCCGCCGGAAACGCCACACCGGGAGCGCCGCCGGGGAACGTCGGCTCGCCCGTGAGGGTCGCCGGGGAACGGCGCTCGGAACATGGAGCCTTCTCGCGGGTGAGCCCCCCTCGACCACCGGAGCAGTGCCCGGGAGATGCTGCTCCTGTCGTCGGGCGCCTATGTCATGAGGCGATCCACCACGAACGGACCTTCGCGCCGGTACGCTTCGCCGAGGACGGCGCCGGAGTGGCTCGCGAGCCCGGAGGACAGGGCAAGGGCGAGATCGTACTGGCGATGCAGGGCCAGCCCGAGGGCCTGGTCGTCGAGCTCGTCCGCATTTGGAACGACCTGGCGGAGCGCCTCCGGCGCGACCTGTTTCCGGGTTCCCGCGGCACTGAACGCGAGCTGGTGGCCGAGGACCGCCAGGGCTTCCTGCTTGCGCGCGAACACGGGCCCGATCTCGACAACGCAGTTCGGATGCTCGGGTGACATGTAGTAGAAGGTCGGAACGCCGTGCGGCTCGTGCCCGCCGCACTCCTCGATCCGCCAGTCCCGACTGGCCATCGCGAAGGCCTCCGGGTAGAGCAGAGCGATGATCCGACGGTCGGGATCGAGGTCGTGCTGGGCGTGCTCCGGATCCTGAAAGATCGCGATGTCGGGGCGGACCCGACGGATCAGCTCGACAAGCGGTGTCTTGGCTTCGGGCCCCACGCCGAAGTTGCCGTACTCGAACCCGAGGAACTCAACGTCTTCGATGCCGAGCTTCGCGGCCGCCTCCAGGACCTGGGGCCGGCTCTCGGGTCGCGAAAGGAGCACGGCCGCGTGAACCCTGTCACCGGCCTCCTGCGCACGGAGCAGCGCCCCGGCGCACTCGACGATCTCCAGCCCGAAGCTGGCCAGCATCAATACGGTACTCACAGAACCTCCGAATCTTGATGGGACCGCTCGTCCCGGCCTGCGTCAGACGTTGCCCGGGACGGGGCTGGATCCGACCATTTCGGCCATTTCGGCCGCCGACTTCACCGTCCGGCCCTTCTCGATGAACCGCCGCTTCATCTCCTCCGCGCTCCGGATGCTCGGGGGCGGGGTGAATGTGAGGAAGAAGCTGCCGACCTCGCTCGTCTCGTTGCGGACTCCGAACGCGACCCCTCGCGGGATGAACAGGCCGTCACCTGCCGTGACGTCGAACTGTTCGGCGCCGTACGTGATGTGCAGGGTCCCGGCCAGCATGAACATCGAGAGTTCAAACTCCTCGGCCTCCACGGCGTCGGCCGCCATGTCGCCGCCCGGCGGCACGTGCGCCACGTACGAGAACAGGTTGTCCCCGATGACGAGCGGCCGGTACCAGTAGTCGTCCTTGGCGTGCTGGAACCCTTCCGTGTCGCGAAGGGCGGTGATGCGCGCGGTGGTCAACGGATCCTCCTTCCAAATGGGGCGTGGATGGTGGGCACGGAACGTTCAGCGCCCTTGACGCAACCTCGGGTTGATGCGCTGTTCGAGAGAGAAGCCGAGAAGCGCGAACCCGAGCGCCGAGCTCGCGATGAACAGTCCCGGCGGCAGGACCCACCAGAGCCAGGCCGGCGTCAGGAACGCGCCGCGCACCTGGGCCCAGTAGAGCATGGTTCCCCAGCTCTTCTGGGTCGGGTCACCGAGACCCAGGAAGCTGAGTGCCGCCTCAAGAAGGATGGCGCCGCTGGTCGCCTGGACGAATACGCCGATCGCGAGCAGCAAGACGCGCGGGAGCACGTGCCGAACCATGATGTGCCGGTCGCTGGCGCCCATCGATCGTGCCGCGAGGACGTAGTCGCGCTCGGTCAGCGAGAGGACCTGCGACCGGATCACCCGCGCGGCTCCGGCCCAGCTGAGAACCCCGATCACGATGATCGTGGTCAGGAGGCTTCGGCCCAGGTACGCGGCAAGGATGATGAGGAGCGGCAGGAAGGGAAGCACGAGGATGATGTCGACGCCCCGCATGAGGACGCGACCGAGACGGCGCGGGTAGAAGCCAGCGAGGAGCCCGACGGTCGTGCCGATCAGGAGGGAGACGAGCGCGGCCACCACGCCAACGGTGAGCGAGATGCGGGCGCCGTGGATCAGCTCGCTCACCAGGTCCTGCCCGATGTCGTTGGTGCCAAGGAGATGGTCCCCGCTCGGCCGGAGAAAGGGCCGGGCCACGCGCTCGATCGGGTCATACGGGCTCAGCTGGTCCGCGAAGATCGCCATGAGAGCGAGCCCGACGACGATCGCAAGCCCGATCAGGCCGATGACGCTGTTGGCGGACACCCTCCGTGATCGGGAGATCGCCTCGGGCAGCTGGAGCATCTCCGGATCCAGAGCAGGGCGGCTGACCATCTCGCTCATGAGGCGGCCCTCGCGCGCGGATCGAGCAGCGGGTAGAGATAGTCCGCAAGGAGGTTGGAGATAAGGACGGCGATCGTGAATACCAGGAAGGTCGCCTGCATGACCGGGTAGTCCCGGCCGCTGACCGCCTCGAAGATCAAACGGCCGAGTCCCGGGTACGAAAAGACGGTCTCAACCACGACGGTCCCGCCGAAGGCGAAGCCAAGCCGCAGCGCAATCACCGTCACGACAGGGACCAGCGCGTTCCTGGCGACGTGACGAAGCAGGACGGCACGTTCGCTCAGGCCCTTGGCTCGGGCCGTGCGGATGAAGTCCTCCCCCAGCACCCCGAGCATCGAGTACCGCATGGTCAGGTACACGCCGGGCACGCTGAGGATCGAGAGTGTCAGCGCGGGCAGGATGGCGTGGCGCACCACGTCGGCGACGGCCTCGAGTCCCTGGTACCCGGCGGCCGGCGTGATGGCCCCGAACGTGGGAAAGATGCCGAGCTGCACCGAGAAGATCGAGACGAGGAGCATCCCGAGCCAGAACGACGGCATCGACTCCAGGACGATCATGACGCCGAGGCTTGCGACATCGGTGAACCGTCCCCGCCGCCAGGCCGAAAGAGCCCCGAGCAGGGTCCCGACGACGGCGGAGATCGCGAGTGCGATCCCCGTGAGCAGGAGCGTCCACGGCAGGCGCTCGGCGATCAGGTCCGTGATCGGGCGCTTCTGGCGGTACGAGTACCCGAAGTCGCCGGTCGCCAGGTCACCGATATAGGTCGCGTACTGGACGATCAGGGGTCGGTCGAGCCCAGCCCGTTCGATGACCTCCTGGCGCTGCTCCGGCGTGAGCAGGCCGACGTCGGCGCCGGCGATGAGTGCCAGAGGATTGCCGGGCATGAGCCTCGGCAGCAGGAAGTTGATCGTCACCGCAACGAGCAGGACGAGCACGTACTGCAGGAGCCGCCCGGTGATCGAGGAACTACCCATGGTTTGGGTCCTCCGGGACCCGCCGTGGAGGCGGGCCCCGAAGGACTTGGAGGAGGACTATGGGCGAGCTTCCGGAGGAAGCAGCGAGATCTTGTCCATGATCCCGCGGCCCGTGATGAAGATCCAGCCGTCGTACACGTCCGGCCGGTAGGCGTACGCGCCGTCGGGATAGAGGAGCATCACGAACGGGAGCTCGTCGGCGATGATCTCCTGAAGACGGTTGATGATCGCCTGCCGCCGGGTGGGATCACCCGTGACGCCGAGCTCCTCGGCAAGTTGGTTCGTCTCCGCGTCGTTGAACCCGGTCAGGTTGATCGAGCCGACGGCGGGATCGGAATGGACGAGCTGCGCGATCTGGCCCGTGTCGGCCTGGACCGGCGCCGACCAGCCCCAGACCGCGAGCTGGTAGTCGCGACCCTTGCTGACATCGAAGTCCGGCCAGACCTTGGCCTCCCATGTCGCCTGCTCGACCGACGCGACCTTCGCGTCGATCCCGATCTGGAGCAGCATCTCGCGCACGAGCTCGGCGACTCGCAAACGGAGTGAGTCGTTGCTCGGCGTCAGCATCTCCATCGACAGGGGCTGCCCGTCGAGTTCGCGAATTCCGTCGCCGTTGGTGTCGGTGGCATTGATCCCGTCGAGCAGCGCGTTCGCCGCGTCGACGTCGGTCTTCGTCACGACGGCGCTGTTGAAGAACGGCGAGTTCGGATGGATCCAGCCCGCGCTGCCCGGCGTCGCGCCGCCCAGGTAGATGGTGTCGGCAAGATCCTGTCGATCGACCGCCAGGGAGACGGCCTGTCGGACCTCGACCCGATCGAACGGGAACTTCGTGGTGTCGTAGTTGAGCATCGTGGTCGTGAACTGTGGGCCCTTGTTGATCGTGATGCCGGCCTCGGCGCCGAGGATCTCGATCTGCTCGGGCGCGACCGGCCGAACGATCATGTCGATCTCGGCGGCCCGGAGGGCGGCGACGGCTCCGGCGTCGTCGGCGAACTTCGCTACGACGAGCTCCTTCACCGCGGGCTCGCCCCGGAAGTAGTCGGCGTTCGCCTCGAACCGATAGAACTGGTCGGAGTTGTACTCCACGAGCTTGTACGGTCCTGATCCGACGTTGGTGACCGAGTCGAACGTGTGCTCGGCGGGGTTCGTGACCGCCTCCCAGACATGCTTCGGGAGGATCGGCACGTCGGCCAGGGTCCGCAGCGGGAACGACGGGTTCGGCCCGGCAAGCTTGAGGACGACCGTCGTGGCGGACGGCGTTTCCACGGATTCGACGCCGCGCAGGGCGCGCGTGAAGCGGCTCTGGGTATTCGCCTGGAAGTACGTGACCGTGAACGCCACGTCCGCCGACGTCAGCGGCGTCCCGTCGTTGAACGTCACGCCGTCGGCCAGGGTGAGGGTGTACGTCGCCCCGTCGGCGCTCACGTCGATCGCCGTCGCCAGCCAGGGTTGCGGTTGCCCCTGCTCGTCGATCGCCATCAAGGAGTCGTATTGGAGCATCAGGAGATTCCAGCCGGGGAATCCGGTGACGTATGTGTAGGGATTGAGCGTGGACTCGTCGCCCACGATGCCCAGGCGCAACCGCGCAACCTGCGTCGGAGCCTCGGATGGCGCCGCCGTCGGACTCGTGGACGCGGCCGGCTCTGAAGGCGCCGTCGAGGCCGCCGGCGAGCACGCCGCGACGGCGATCAGCAGGGTCGCACCCAGCAGGGCACCCGTTCTTCCGGGATTGAAGCGCATTTCTCCTCCTCCTACCGATTCAGTTCCTTGCCTCGTTACGCGCTTGCGCGGACCGGCTCGAACGCGGCGGTAACCGCGCCCGGCGATTCGGCCAGATGACAGGCGACGAACTGGCCGGGTGCCAGCTCGCGCAGAACGGGTTCTTCCACATCGCACAGACCCCGCTCCGCGATGGCACATCGGGTATGGAAACGACAGCCCGAGGGTGGCTTCGCCGCACTCGGCAGGTCACCCTTGATGGCCGGCTCACGGCGAGCGCCCGCGATGCGCGGGTCCGGGACGGGCGCTGATCGCAGCAGGCCCTGCGTGTACGGGTGGAGCGGTCGCGAGTAGATGTCGGCGCGGTCGGCCACTTCCACGACGCGCCCCAGATACATCACCGCGACGCGATCCGAGATGTGCCGGATGATCGCGAGATCGTGCGCGATGAACAGGTAGGTGAGACCGAGGTCTCGCTGCAGCCCACGAAGCAGATTGATGATCTGCGCCTGGACCGACACATCGAGCGACGATACCGCCTCGTCGCAGACGAGGAGCTCGGGCTCGAGGGCCAGTGCGCGGGCGATGACGATCCGCTGGCGCTGGCCACCGCTGAACTCGTGCGGGTAGCGGTCCATCGCCTTCGCCGGCAGCCCGACTCGATCCACGAGCCCGGCGACCTTGTCGCGGATCTCGTTCCGGCTCCCCGCCCCCTGGATCTCGAGGGGCTCCGCAATGATGTCGCGGACACGCATGCCCGGGTTCATCGCGGCCCCGGGATCCTGGAACACCATCTGCATTCGACGTCGCATGCGCCGGAGCTCCCGGCCGCCGATGGACGCGAGGTCCTCGCCGGCGAACAGCACTCGCCCGTCCGTCGGCTCGATGAGCCGAAGGACGGTGCGTCCGAGCGTCGTCTTTCCGCTCCCGCTCTCGCCCACGAGCCCGAGGGTCTCGCCACGCCGGATGGCGAGCGAGACGCCGTCCACCGCACGCACCGCGCCGACGACACGGCGACGCCATCCTCGACGGATCGGGAAGTAGACGCGCAGGTCGTCGACGACGAGGAGCGCCTTGTCGCCAGGGGCCCGATGACCCGTGAACGACTCGAGGCTGGTCGGGAACGGATCCGCATCGCCCGCCAGCGCCGGCCAGTGCCAGCAGGCGCTCCGGTGGCCGGCGAGGTCGGTCTCGGCGAGGGGCGGGCGAGCCGCGTCGCACGCCTCGCCGGCCATGGGGCAGCGCACCGAAAACGCGCACGCGTCCACGTCAAGGGCCATGTCCGGCGGTGAGCCGGGGATCTCGGTGAGGCGATCGGCAAAGGCCACATCCAGGCGCGGAACGGAACGCAGCAGCCCCGCCGTATAGGGGTGCCGCGACGCGCCGTAGATCTCGCCGACCGGACCCTCTTCCACGATCCGCCCCGCATACATGACGGCGACGCGATCGGCGAGGCTCGCCACGACCCCGAGGTCATGGGTGATCCAGATCACCGACATCGCGAACTCGTCCTGAAGGTCCCGAACAAGGGCGACGATCTGCGCCTGGATGGTCACGTCGAGCGCCGTCGTGGGCTCGTCGGCGATGAGGATCTTGGGACCGCAGGCGAGTGCCATCGCGATCATCACGCGCTGACGCATTCCGCCGGAGAACTGGTGCGGGTAATCCGACGCCCGGTTCACGGCGTCCGGGATGCCGACTCTGCCGAGCAGGTCAACGACTCGGGCGCTGGCCTGTCGAGGCGTCATTCGGAGGTGCAGGCGGAGAACCTCATCGATCTGGTCGCCGACGCGCATGACGGGGTTCAGGGAGGACATCGGATCCTGGAACACCATCGCGATGTCCCGACCGCGCACCTTTCGGAGGTCGGCCCCGGACAGTTCAAGCAGGTCGCGGCCTTCGAAGAACGCCTGCCCGCGGACGTGGCCAGGCGGGCTCGGGATCAGGCCCATGATCGAGAGCATCGAGACGCTCTTGCCCGAGCCTGACTCGCCGACGATCGCGAGCGTCTCACCCGGATCCAGGCGAAGCGACAGCCCGTTGACGGCGTTGGCGCGACCCTGGGAGGTGTCGAACCATGCCCGGAGGTCACGGATCTCGAGCAGTGGCCGCGGGCCGTCCACGGCTCCTGGGCGCGCCTCTCGCGCGGGCGACCGCTGCGCCTGGGCGGTCATCGTCAACGTCTCGGCTGCCCGGCGAGCGCGCGCTCCGGCGTTGGCTGCGAGGCTCCCCCCGACTGCCCCTCGTCGGAATGCGGATCCCTGCCGTCGTGGCCGCACGGATCAATGTGGACGAGCACATCGTCCAGACCGCGGATGGAACGAACGAGGTCGCGACGGGTGGCCTCAGCGATCTCATGGCCCCTCGCGACCGAGACGTCGCAGTCGACCGTCGCGTGGAGACTTGCCTCGAGACGGTGGCCGATCCAGCGCACACGAACGCCGGACACGCTCTCAACACCCTTCGTGAGCACGGCACGTCGCTCGATGCTGTCGACCAGCTCGGGATCGACGGCGTCCATGAGCCTCGCAAACACCTGGCGGGCGGCGCCCTTCAGGATCCACAGGATGGCGACCGTGATGAGGAGGCCGACGAGCGGGTCCGCCTGTGGGAATCCGAGCATTACCCCGACGGCGCCCACAACCACTGCCAGAGAGGTGAACCCGTCGGTCCGGGCGTGGTAACCGTCGGCAACGAGGGCCGCCGAGCCGATCTCCTTGCCGACCCGGATGCGGTACAGCGCGACGAGCTCGTTGCCGATGAACCCGAACACCCCGGCGATCATGACCAGCCCGAGGTTGGTGAGGGGCTTCGGTTCGATGAGTCGGTGAATCGATTCCCAGCCGGCGAGGATCGCGGAGAAGGCGATCATCGCGACGATGAAGATCCCGGCAAGATCCTCGGCACGGCGGTAACCGTACGTGTACCGACGGGTCGCCGCACGACGACCCACCATGAACGCGATCCAGAGCGGCACCGAGGTGAGGGCGTCGCTGAAATTGTGAATGGTGTCAGCGAGCAGGGCAACGGAGCCCGTGACCAGGACGAGAACGACCTGGGCGGCGGCTGTCACCAACAGGGCGACCAGCGAGATCTTGACCGCGCGAATGCCCTTCGCGCTCGACTCGAGGGCCGAATCGACGCTGTCGGCGGCGTCGTGGCTGTGGGGCGCGATCAGCCCCCGGACGAAGCCGACGATGCCGCCGCGGGCCCCATGGTCGTGGTCGTGGCCGTGATCGGCCTCGGCATGCGCGTGATCGTGGCCGGGATCGGCCTCGTGGTCGTGAGCGGCGTCGTGGTGCGCGTGGTCGAGGCCGTGACCGTCGTTCCCAGGCGCGCCGTGCGGGTCCACTCGGTATGTACTCCCTTGTCAGGGGCGGTGCGAACGTGCAAGATGCCTGTGGCCCGCTCGGATGTCAGCCGTCATGAGCGAGATGTGCAGTTGAGGATACGACAGATATTTCAGCCAGCGCAAGGTGATGTTTCTCGCTCCCGGACCGCGGGCAACGGCGCCTCTTCGGTGCGTGGAAGCGCGACCGCACGGGTCTACGGAATCCTCAAGGAGCAGATCCTCACCTGCCAGCTGCCCCCCGGTGCAGGCCTGAACGAGGGCCGCCTCGCCGAACAGCTGAGCGTGAGCAAGACGCCGATTCGCGAGGCCCTGGCGATGCTCAGCCACGAGGGATTCATCGAGGTCCTGCCGCGTCAGGGCTACCGTGTGACGGATCTCACCCTTGCCGATGTCCAGGAGATCTTCAACCTCCGTCTCCTCCTGGAACCAGCGGCCGCAGCGCTCGCCGCGGAACGCGCCACTGCAGACCAGCTCCAAACGCTGCGCTCGCTCGCCGAGGAGCACGTCGAGGTCGACTCGGATGAGGGGTTTGCGGCGTTCATCGCCCAGAACCGTGAGTTCCACGTCCGGCTCGCCGAGGCCTCGGGGAACCGGCGCCTCGCAGACACACTGCAGCATCTGCTTGAGGAGATGCAGCGCCTGTACCTCTCCGGCCTGAACCTTCGCCCGAGCATCGAGGATCAGCGCGGCGAGCATCGCGACCTGGTCGCCGCCCTGCTGAAGGGCAACCATCACCTGGCCCACGACATCGCCGTTCGCCAGATCGAGTCGAGCCGGGAGCGGGTCATGGATGCCCTGCTCGGCGCGATGTCGTCGCCCGCGGCCGCAGGCGTGAAGCTGACCCTCGAGCGTCGCCGCTCAGCCGGGTGAGCCAGCTGTCACACGGCCCCGCGCCGGCGGGTGCAGCTCCGGCCAGTTCGATCGAGGCCCGCATCCCCGTCCACGGCGCTGTCCTTGCCGGCACCCTGACCCGTCGCTCCGAGGCCGGACCGTTGCCCGGCGTCCTGCTGCTCGGGGGCACCTTCTCCGAACTGCGGGACGGTGATGCCGATCCCCGACATCGTCCCGATGTTCCGCCTCACGGGATGTATCGGCTGCTCGCCGAGAGCCTGACTGCCGCCGGCTTCGCAGTTCTTCGATTCGATCGCCGCGGCTGCGGGCAGAGCTCCGGCTCCCGGCCGGACCGCGCCACCGAAATCGAGGATGGACTGGCAGCCTGGCGCTGGCTGGCCGAGGAGACCGCGACTTCGAGCGCCATCGCGATGGTCGGTGAGAGCGCCGGAGCATACGTCCTGTGCCGGATGGCCGCCGCCGGCGCGACGCCGGCCGCCGCCGTCCTGCAGGGTGCGCTGTACCGGTCGATCCCGGGCTTGATCAGGTTCAATGCCGAGCGGGCGAGAAGCTGGTGGGAACGCGGACCTGCCGAGCGTGCCTGGCTGTGGGCCAAGGCGCGACGGGAGTACGAGAGCGCCACACTCTGGCCGGCCCTCGCGGCGGCGCTCGAGGCCGGCGATCGTTCGGTGGCCGTCAACGATGAACGCGGCCGGATCGAACACGACCTGACGGACCTTGCCTTCGACATCGCGAACCCGCCCGCCGACCAGTTCCGGTACCTCCGCTGCCCGACTCTCGTAGTCCATGGGGCTGACGATCTCAACGTCCCGGTCGAGGACAGCTTTGAGACAATTCGTGCTCTCTGGGAGGCAGGCAACCGCGATGTCGAGCTGCGAATCCTGGCCCGTGCCGACCATTCATTGCAGCAGACACCCGAGGACGGTGACGGGCGCGTTCGGGAGCGCTTGTCCATGGCGTCGTTTCGCCGCCCGTTCCACGCGCTGTATCCCTCGGTCGTGACGGACTTCCTGGTGCACCGCCTGCTTCCTCGTAGTGTGCCGACGGCGCCGGAACCGGCCGGCGAACGTGACCGCCGCCTCCCTGGCTTGCCCGGGTCCTTGGCTTAACCCCGGAGGCGGCCGTACTTCGCCATGACCTCGCGGAGGCGGTCGTGGGGAATCCGGCGGGCGATGTTGCCGTCTCGGCCGGTCATCGTCTCCGCGGCCACGAGGGCGTTCACGATCGCCTCCTCCGTCGCCTCGACCGTGGCCTCGAAGAGTGGGTCAAGCGCCGTGTCAACGAGCATCCGGACGGACGCGACGCCGGGCCCCGCCGCCTCGACCTCGGGCGGCAGCAGCGCCCGGTTGCCGTTCGAGAAGCACAGGAAGAGATCGCCCGACGTCGTGGCGCCGAGACCGCCCATCCGCGCCAGCCCAAGCGAGGCCCGCTGGGCGAGCCGGCGGCACTGGTGCGGGACGATCGGGGCGTCGGTCGCAACGATGACGATGATCGACCCATCGCGCGCTCGGGCCGGGGCGCTCTCGGCGGGCCGGGCCGCGTCGGCTCGGCGGGTCACGCGGGGCGACGGAACCTCGTCGGTCGTGATCTCCGCGCCGACCGGGACGCCGTCGATCCGGAGCAGCCCGCGCCGGCCATAGTTCGCCTGGACGAGGACTCCCACGGTCCACTCGCCGGATGCGGCCGGAAGCCGCCGGGAGGACGTCCCAATTCCGCCCTTGAATTCGTGGCACACCATCCCGGTGCCGCCACCGACATTCCCTTCGTCAACGGGTCCGGGCCGGGCGTCCGCGAGCGCCGCCGCCACGTGCCCGGGCCGGACATGGAACCCGTCCACATCGTTGAGCAGGCCGTCCCAGGTCTCGCCCGCGACGGGCAGCGACCAGTGGAACCGGCCGGCCGGCTGCGACCTGATGCCCTCGGCCACAAGCGCGTCCCGCACGACCCCGACCGAATGGGTATTGGTAATCCCGATCGCGCCGCCGAGCATGCCGACCTCGCGAATCCACTCGAGACCCGTCATCTCGCCGTTGCCGTTGAGGATGTGCGGGGCGGCGAAGACGGGCTCTCGCCAGATGTCGCCGTCGTGCGGCAGGACGACCGTGACGCCGGTTCGGATGGGCCCCCGGCCCACGACCAGCGGGCCGTCGCCCTCGATGATCGTGGCATGGCCGACGCGGACACCCGGCACGTCGGTGATCGCGTTGAACGGACCCGGCGTCATCTCGCCGATGACGATCCCGAGGTCGCGGGCGCGCGGCCGATCGCCGGTCATCGTGGGTGCCGTGTCAGTCGGTGCGACTCGTGGACACGATATCCACGCCCGGGATCTTCGAGATGGCCTCCAGCGCGGAGGCGATCGCGGTGTTTGAGCGGCCGCGGACGGACAGGTCCGCACGGTAGCTGTCACGGGCGAGACGCTGCGTCTGGAGCGACGCGATATCGATCTTGGCGATGCTCAGGACGGTTGAGATGTCCCCGATCGCTTCCACGCGCTCGAGCGCCAGCCGAAGCTGGAGCTCCGGGACATTGGTCCCCCGGAGGCGCTCGGCCAGGGCGTTGATGGGCCACAGGCTGGTCAGGATGATCGCCGCGCCGATGACAGCGATGATCTGCTCCCCCGCTCCGGCGGCCATGCCGACGGCCGATGTCGCCCACAGGCTTGCCGCCGTGGTCAGGCCGCGGATGACGACCCCGTCCTTGAGAATCGCGCCGGCGCCGAGGAAGCCGATCCCCGACACGATCTGGGCCGCGATGCGGGTGGGGTCGATGGGTCCCGTCGCAGCGCCGTCGGACGTGAAACCGTGGATGGACATGACCGTGAAGAGCGCCGACCCGAGGGCGACGAGCATGTGCGTCCGGATGCCTGCGGGATGTCCGTGGATCTCCCGCTCCGCGCCGACGGCCGCCCCGAGGGCGGCGGCGATGATCAGGCGGAGGCCGAGGTCCAGCTGGCCGGAGACGTCGATCATCGGTCGGCGGTCGTTAACATGCCGGCCATGATAGCCACTGTGGAGCTCGGGCCGGCGGAAATGCCGGGGGCACCTGTCGCGGCGCCGTACCATCGTCGCCATGCGGATCGATCTCAACGCCGACGTCGGCGAGGCCGTGGGCCCGTGGCCCATGGGTGACGACGCGGTCGCGGCCTGCGCGGTGGCGCTTCGTCGGGCACTGGCGGCCGCCGGGATCGAGGTCCGCGCGCTTGGCGGCTGACGTGGAGTCGGTCATCGCGATGGAGGGCGTGAGCGTCCGGCGCGGCGGTCGAACGATCCTCGGGCCGCTCGACTGGACGGTCAGACACGGCGAGCGATGGGCCGTGGTGGGCCCCAACGGCGCCGGCAAGACGACGCTGGCCCAGGTCGCCTCGACGTACCTGTGGCCGACGACCGGCCGCGTATCGGTCCTCGGACGCGAGATCGGCGCCGTAGACTCCCGGACACTGCGGGAATCGATCGGGTACGCCGGCAGCGCACTGGAGCGGGCGATCCCGGACGAGGTGACCGCGCTCGAGGTCGTGATGACGGCGCGCCACGCCGCGCTCGGCCCGTGGTGGCATCGCTACACGGACGATGACCGCGATCGCGCGAGAGCGCTCCTGGGCAGGCTGGGGGTGGCAGCGCTAGCCGATGCCTCGATGGGCATCCTGTCCACCGGCGAACGGCGCCGAGTCCAGATTGCCCGCGCGCTCATGCCCGAACCGCCCCTGCTCATCCTGGATGAACCGGCGGCGGGTCTGGACCTCGGGGCCCGAGAGGCGCTCATCGCAGCTCTGGGGAACCTGGCCGCCGATCCTGCCCTGGCGGCAATCGTCCTTGTCAGCCACCATCTGGAGGAGATCCCCGCCGGGTTCCGCTCCGCCCTCGTGCTCGGGGGCGGGCACATCGTCGCCGCGGGCGAGATCGGCGTCGCGCTGGCGAGCGAGCCGTTGAGTCAGGCGTTCGGCCTGCCCCTCAAGGTAGAGCAGCGCGACGGCCGGTTCACGGCTCGCGGCGCCGGATGACGACCGTGAGCCGCGGCGGTACGACGTGGGCGATACCGCCGGATGAGGCCGACTCGGCCGGCGGATGAGCCCTGTCCTGACTGTCACCAACGCGTCACGCCGCGCGGATAAGGTCGCGCCATGAGTTCAATTGGCCACTCCGCGCCCGACGCCCCGCCTGGCGCCTTCCCGCGCCGCTTCGGCCGTCTCACCGACGCCTTCGCGGGCGTCGTGGCCGTCGGCGCGGCCCTGGCCTCGGGCGAACTCCTCGCCGGCCTCCTGCCGGGCGTCCCGGCGCCGGTACTCGCGGTGGGCCGGCTGGCCATCGACCTCCAGCCGCCGGGCGCGAAGGAGGTCGTCGTCTCCCTCTTCGGGACTGCGGACAAGCTCGCGCTGCAGGTCTTCGTCGTGCTCGTCGCAATCGCGATCGGGGCGGGCCTGGGAGTCCTCGGACGCACTCGTCCGGGTGCCGCGATGACCGTCATCGGTGGGTTCGTGGCCCTCGGATTCGTGGCCGGGCTTCGAGACCCGGACGCGATCCTCGTTCTCGCGGTTGGTGCCGCGTTCCTCGAGCTGGCGGTTGGGGCGATTGCCCTGGATCGTCTCCTCGCGCTGGCGCGACCCGACCCGGGCGCCTCGACCCCGTCCCTTGCCGCCGTTTCAAGCATGCCGGACTGGTCGCGCCGCAAGCTGCTGGTCCGGGGCGGGGCCCTCGCGCTGGGATCCGTGGTGGCCGGCGCGGTCGGCCGCACCTTCCTGGACCGACAGCGGCTGACGAAACCCGGCGAGCTGCCCCGTGCCGACGATCATGTTCCGTTGCCCGACGGCGCCGACCTCGGCCTCGACGGCCTCACCCCGATCGTCGTGCCCACGAACGACTTCTACCGGATCGACACCGCGCTCATCCCTCCGAACATCGACCGTGACACGTGGCAGCTCCGGATCCACGGCATGGTCGAGCGCGAGGTGACCCTGACCTACGCCCAGCTCATCGAGCTGCCGATCATCGAGCAGTACGTGACGATCGCCTGTGTGAGCAACCTCGTGGGCGGGGATCTCGTCGGCAACGCCAAGTGGACGGGTGTCCGCCTCCGGGACGTGCTGGACCTGGCCGGCGTCAAGCCCGGCGCGACACAGCTCGTCGGTCGCTCGGTGGACGGCTGGACGGCCGGCAGCCCGACGGCCTGGGTGATGGACCCGGACCGCGAACCGATGATCGCGATCGGCATGAACGACGCCCCGCTGACGCGGGAGCACGGCTACCCGGCCCGGGTCATCGTCCCCGGCCTGTTCGGCTACGTGTCCGCGACGAAGTGGGTCACGGAACTGGAACTGACCACGCTCGAGGCCTTCGATGCGTACTGGGTCCCGCTCGGATGGTCCAAGGAGGCGCCGATACTCACCCAGTCGCGGATCGACGTCCCCGTGCGCAGCACCTCGATCCCGGCCGGCCCCACGAAGATCGCCGGTGTCGCCTGGGCGCCCGATCGCGGCATCGCCAGGGTCGAGGTCTCCGTCGACGACGGCGACTGGCACGACGCGATGCTGTCGGCGCCGATCTCCGACACGACGTGGGTCCAGTGGGCATACGCGTGGAGCGCCACCGTCGGCGCTCACAACGTTCGCGTCCGCGCTACGGACGGGGCCGGCGAGACCCAGACCGAGGCACGGACCCGTCCGGATCCCGACGGGGCCCGCGGCTGGCACCGGATTGCGTTCTCGGTGAACTGAGCGCGGTGCACTCGAGCGGGCGTTCAGCGCGAATCCGTTAGAGTCGGGTCGTGGCACGTCGCACTTACCTCTTCGACCCGCCGGAGCGGTTCATCGCCGGAACCGTGGGACAGCCCGGGAATCGGACCTTCTTTCTCCAGGCCCGGACAGGATCCCGGATTGTCAGCGTCTCCCTGGAGAAGGTCCAGGTCGCTGCGGTCGCCGAGCGCCTCGGGCACCTGCTGTTCGAGCTGGACCAGCGCGGGCTCGTGGAGCTCGGTGCGGATCGCCCGACCGAGGACGCCGCCCCGCTGGACGAGCCGCTCGCCGAGGCATTCCGGGCCGGCACGCTGACCCTCGGCTGGGACGGCGGGCGCGAGCGCATCCTCATCGAAGCCCGCGCCATGTCCGAGGAGGACGAGGAAGGCGTCGAGGAGGACGAAGAAGGCGTCGACGACGAGGCCATGGCCGGCGCGATCGAGACCTTCCTCGCCGACGACGATCCGGACGGCCCGGACCTTCTCCGGGTCCACCTGACCGCGGAGGCCGCGCGGGCCTTCGTGGAGCGCGCCGTGCGGGTCGTGCGGTCCGGCCGACCGCCCTGCCCGCTGTGCGGCAACCCGCTGGATCCACAGGGCCACATCTGCCCGCGCCGGAACGGTCAGTACGTCAACTGACCCACGGTTCACGGACGCGACCACGCTCCGGGGCCTCCGCGACGGGGACCTGGAGGTCCTCGGGCGCCTGCCCGGATCGTCCAACCAGGCGCTCGTCGTCCTCGTCCACCACCCGGAGCTGAGCGAGCCGTTCCACGCCGTCTACAAGGCGACCATGGCCGAACGGCCACTCTTCGACTTCCCGCCCGCCACGCTCGCCCGGCGCGAGGTGGCGGCGTTCCTCGTGTCCGAGGCCACCGGCTGGGGCCTCGTTCCGCCCACGGTCCATCGGGAAGGCCCCTTCGGCGAGGGCATGGTCCAACAGTGGATCCACGCCGATCCGGGGGTCGATCTGGTAGCCATGGTCGTGGGTGACGATCCGCGTCTCCGTCGGATGGCCGTCTTCGACGCCATCGTCAACAACACCGATCGAAAGGGCGGACACCTGCTCCCGATGCCCGACGGGCATGTCTTCGGGGTCGATCACGGCGTCACATTCTCGACCGTGCCGAAGCTCCGGACGGTCCTCTGGGGCTGGATGGGCACGCCGCTCGGACCCGACGAGATGGCGGGCGTCGAGCGCGCCGCGGCGGCCCTGGATCGCGATCTCGGGATCGAACTGCGCAGCCTGCTGGCCCGCCCCGAGGTGACGGCCACGAAGCGACGGGTCGCGCGGCTGCTTCAGACGGGCCGGTTCCCGCGCCCCAACCCGAACTGGCCCGCGGTCCCCTGGCCGGCGTTCTGAGGCGACCCTGCGCTTCGGGCGCTCGATCAAGGCCTCGAGCGAGGCCCGGCCCCCGTCCACGCAACCCTCAGTTGCGCCATCCCGATGAACGAGCACGGGCGCGAGCCCAGTTCCGACGGAATCTGCACGCTGGGGAGAGGGGCCACGCTCGCTCGTGCGAAACGCGCTTCTCACCGTTGCGCGGGCCTGGGCTGGGGCTGGGGCTGGGGCGACACGGCCGGGCCCGGCGCGACACGGCCGGTGCTGGCGCGACACGGCGGCCGGGTCCCCTGACCGGCGTTCTGAGGCGGGCGCGCCGCCGCGAGCCTTCGGGCGCTCGGCGGTTCGGGCACGATACGCCGGTGGAGAACCCATGAGCTCGGCCGATCACCTCCTCGCCCTGGATGTCGGCACGCAGAGCGTGCGAGCCATCCTGTTCGACCCGCGCGGGACGCTCGTGGCCATGGGTCGCGTGCCGGTGGAGCCGTACGTTTCGCCGCAGCCGGGCTGGGCCGAGCAGGACCCGGAGGTCTGGTGGGACGCGATCGGCGAAGCGTGCCGGCGCCTGTGGACCGACCCGGCCGCGCGGCCGGATTCCGTGGCCGGCGTGTCGCTCACCACGCAGCGGGTCACCGTCGTCGTGGCCGACGAGAACGGCACGCCGCTCCGGCCGGCGATCGTCTGGCTGGACCAGCGCCGGACGGAGGACCTTCCGCCCGTCGGAGGCGCATGGGGCCTCGCGTTCCGGGCCGCGCGGGTCCGCGACACTGTTGCGAACTTCCAGGCCGACTGCGAGGCGAACTGGATCGAGCGCTACGAGCCGTCCGTGTGGCGCCGAATCCGGCGCTACGGCGTGCTGTCCTCGTGGCTGACTGCCCGGCTGGTCGGCCGGTGGGTCGACTCTTCCGCCGCCCAGGTGGGCTACCTGCCCTTCGACTTCAAGCGCTCCCGCTGGGCGAGCCGGCTCGACTGGAAGTGGCAGGTTGCCAACTTCGATCGGTCGTGGCTCCCGGAACTCGTGGACCCGACCGGCGCACTCGGGGAGCTGACCGCGGCCGCGGCCACGCATCTGGGCTTGCCCGCCGGGACCCCACTGATCGCGTCCGCCGGGGACAAGCAGGCCGAGGCCCTGGGCGCGGGTGCCGTGACGCCGGACGTGGCTGCCCTGTCATTCGGAACCACGGCCACCATCGGCACGACCCACCGCCGCTACCTCGAGGCCATCCCGCTCCTGCCGCCCTACCCCGCCGCGCTCCCCGGGACGTGGTTCGTTGAGCTGCAGGTGCTCCGCGGCTTCTGGATGGTGGAGTGGTTCAAGCGTGAGTTCGGGGCCGATGAGATCGCGCGGGGCGCCGCCATGGATGTTCCGCCCGAGGCGTTGTTCGAGGAGCTCCTCGCCGCCTCCCCGCCGGGCTCGATGGGCCTTGTCCTCCAGCCGTACTGGATGCCCGGCGTCCGCTATCCCGGGCCGGAGGCAAAGGGGGCGATCGTCGGCTTCGGAGATATTCACGGCCGCGCTCACGTCTACCGGGCGATCCTCGAAGGCCTCGCCTACGGCCTCCGCGAGGGAGCGGAGCGAACGGTCAAGCGGAGCAAGGTCGAGATCCGGGAGTTGCGAGTGTCGGGGGGCGGGTCGCAGTCACGCGCCGCCGTGCAGCTGTTCGCGGACGTATTCGGGATCCCGGCCAGCCGCCCGCACACCCACGAGGCGGCAGGGCTCGGGGCGGCGATCGACGCCGCCCTTGGCCTGGGGATCCACCCGGACCCGGTGACGGCCGTCGCGGAGATGGTCCGGATCGGCGAACGCTTCGAGCCGGCGCACGACGCAAGCCGGATCTACGAGGACCTCTATCGCTCGGTCTACCTGCCGATGTACGAGCGGCTCCGCCCGCTCTACCAGGAGATCCGGCGAATCACCGGCTATCCGAAGTAAGGATCGGCCGCTCGAAGACGAGCAGGCGCCACATCCCGATGTCGGCAGTCCCCGCGGGCTCCAGGCCGGCCGCGCGGGCCGCGGCGACGACCCGAGCATGGGAGTGGCCGTAGATCCGGAAGTCGGAGCGGGTGAGCCACTGCCACGCGTTCATCAGGCCGATCACCAACCGCGCGATTCGGAGGTCGGGTGGCAGCGTGATCGCCAGCCGGCGGCGAGTCCGCTCGGCCGCGCGTCCCACCAGCGCATCGACATCGCGATAGCAGCACGCCACGCGGTCGAGGGCGACGAGGTCTGCCGGCTCGATGTCTGGAGCCAGTGCCACGAAGTCACCGTGCCGGAAATCGACGCGCTCGGTCAGGCCACGGCGCTCGGCCTCCTCGCGGGCCGCCGCGAGGTATGGCCCCGAGGCATCGACATCGGTCGCCGTAGCGGCACCACGAGCGAGAAGCATCTGGTGAACGGCACCGACGCCGGCGCCGATGTCGAGAACAGTCAGGCCCTCGACGCGAGGCGTGGCGAGCGCGTCCGCGACCGCCCGTGAGGCCCGTCCCGGACCCTTGCGCCGATAGGCGCGCAACTCACTCTGGGCGCGTTGCCCGTCGAACGTGTCGTCATAGCAGCAGGAGCAGCGCGGTCCGGACATGCGCGAACAGTATGCCGGTCGGAGGACCTCGAGGGTTCGCCGGTCGCCGCCGGTCGGCAGCGCCCTGGGTGTCGGCTCAGTGAGGCAGCTGGTTGCAGTCGGCCTCGCGCTGGCGCCAGCTCTTGGCTTCGGTGGACGGGCTGTCGGAGAACAGCTGGTCGCCCGCGAGGTTCCCGCTCGTGACGGCCAGACGGTCATACAACGCGCGGCACTGCTCGTAGCTCGCGTAGCCGCTGACGCTGCCGGGACCGGTGTCGAGGCGCTTGTGGACCGCCAGCAGCTCCGAGTACGACTGATTCTCCAGCCGCTGCCATTGGGTGGCGCCGGACACGTGGATCTGGGCCTGGTTTGTGTTCCCCCAGTAGGTCTTCATGTCGCCGAGCTGGAGCGCCAGGTTCGCCCGGGACAGCTCGTACGTCCAGTCCTTGGGCCGCAGTTTCATCGCGGCGTCCATGGACTTCGGGTCCGAGTTCCTGCGGCCCTTCGCCATGAGGTCGTCGGCCTGTTGGACCTTCATGACGACGTCGGCGGCGTCGACCGCGGCGTCCACGTAGCTGTTGCCGTCGCTCATGCCCAGCTTGCGCATCAAGATCTCGTCCGCATGGTCGATCGCCCACTGCTGGATGAACGCCTGCGCCATCTGCCGGTCGTCGCCGCTGCATGCGCCGACCGCGAGCGTCGCGAGGAGCAGGAACCCGACGACCCGGTGCGATGTCATGGCGCGTTCACCGCGTCGAGCACGGCCCCCAGGTCCACGTCCCCGCGGAGCTGCTCGCTGAAGGCCGCCTCGTCGATCTCTCCTGCGACGAACTGGCGGATGACGTTTGTCGACGCAGTCAGGACCCCGAGGGTGCGGCCAGCCTCGTCGCGGTAGGCGATCGCCACCTGCTCGATGCCCGCCTCGTCCACCGTCGATCCACTGGCCAGCCTGCCGAACAGGTCGGTGAGCGGGTTGGCGTCCGCGCCGGTCGGGAAGCGGAAGCCGGCCGAGGTGTCGAGCACGGCGTAGGCGAGGGTACCGTCCTGGCCCTCCACGGGCATGACGTAGAGCGACAGGCCGGTCGTGTCCACTCCCGTGGCCGCGACCTCGTCAAGGATCGCCGCTGCGGCTTCGCGATCGGGCGTCCCCTGCAGGAGGCTTGCGCCCGAAGGCCAGATCCCGAGCTGCTGGGGAACACGCAGCACAAGCCCGCCCACGACCACGGCCACGACGAGGAGCAGCCCGAGGATGGTCAGGCAGCCGGTGGCGAAGCAGCCCCGCTTCTTCCTGCGGACCGCTGCGGACGGATCGCGCAGCGGGTCAGGGCTGACGCCCTCGGGGGCCACGTTCGAGCTCACGCGCTTGTCATGCCGGTCATGGGTTGGCACGCTACCGGGCGCGCACGGTGCGGACAGTGACCCGATGGTCCTACCGGGCGGTGGTCCTCATGGATCGGGCCCGGAGGGGCCGTCTCACGTTCAGAATCGCGGTTTGGACGACCTAGGCTCGGACCTCCTGGCGCATGAACCAGATGTAGGCGGCCGCGAAGCAGATCGCCGTCATGGCCACGAGGGCCACGACGTGCGGCCAGACGAGCAGCGCACTCTGGTCGAATGACATCAGCTGGCCCTGTGCCTGCTGCTGCCACTGCTGCCACTGCCCGATGGTCGTCGGGGTCGACACTGTCGTGACGGTGGGATTGAGCAGCACCGCGGATGCCTCCTGGTACAACGTCAGGGGCAGCAGCCGGGCGATCGTCGTGGACAGCGCCGTGAGCGACAGCGCCTCCTGCAATGAGCCGGCGCTCGCGACCGGCGCGACGATCCCGGCGACGAGACTGACGATCAGCTGGCCGAAGATCGCGACGAGGAGCCAGACGCCGAACCCGACGAGGGCGGCCGTCGCGGCGCGACGGATCACGACCGACAGCAGCAGCCCGAAGGCGAGCCACAGACTCACCCAGAGCACGGTGAGCAGGAGCCACGAGAGGAGTCGGACCACCTCGTCGGCGCTGGGCACGATGCCGAGGCGGACGATCCCGAACCCGGAGATGACCCCGACGACCGCGAGCAGGACCAGGCTGATCGTGGCCAGCCCGGCCGCGAATTTCCCGTTCACCACGTCGTCGCGGTAGATCGGCTGGGAGAGCAGGCGGGGCAGGGTTCCCTCCGTTCGCTCGCTGTTGACGGCATCGAACGCGAACGCGACGCCCAGGAGGGGCGCAACGATCCCGACGAAGTTGAAGACGTTCGGAATCGGCGTGCCTTCAGGGTTGACAAGGAAGAGGGCCAGGAACGCGTCGCGTGTGTCGGTGATCTGCGAGGCGACCGACCGAATCGTGTCCGAAGCGAAATACAGGGGCACGATCGCGGCCGCGCCCAGGACCACCAGCAGGACGAAGAACCGAGCGCTGGAGATGTGGTCCGCAAACTCCTTCCGGGCCACGATCCGCCAGCCGGCCGACCTGCCCTCGAGGCCCGTTGTCGCGACCGGTGCGTCGGCAGTCATGCGCCAACCTCGGTCGCGATGCCGGCGGCGTGAGCCATGCCCGCGACGGCGGTTCGATAGATGTCGTCCAGGGACGGCTCCATGACCCGCAGTGACGTCAGGCGAAGGCCACGTTCCACGGCGGCCCGCAGGATCTCCTCGCGGACGCGCCCCGACGCCTCGGCGGGTCGGACAGCCGCGTGCCAACCGGCCGTGACGGGATCCCAGGAGACGGACTCGACGTTCTCGATCCCGGCGAGCGTCGCGACGGGATCCGCTGATGCGCCGCCGTCCTCCTCGGCCGCAACGGTCACCACCAGGTGGGCGGCGCCGTCGCCGAATCGCTCGGCAAGTTCGGCCACGGTACCGACCCCGATGAGCCGGCCGGCCGCAAAGATGCCGACCCGATCACAGACGGACTGCACCTGGCCGAGAAGATGGCTGGACAGGAGGATCGTCATCCCGCGCTCTCGAACGAGGCTCCGCAGGAGATCGAGGATCTCCACGACGCCGATCGGGTCGATCGAAGTCGTCGGCTCATCGAGGATCAGGACGTCGGGATTCTTGAGCAGGGCGTCCGCGATGCCGAGCCGCTGGAGCATGCCCCGCGAGTACGTGTCCGTGCGTGTATCCGCCCGGCCGACGAGCCCCACCTGCTCCAGGACGTGCTTGATCTGCTCGTCTGTCTCCGCCGCGGCGAGGCCGTTGAGCCGGGCCGTGTAGCGGAGGTTCTCGCGGCCGGTGAGGTCGCCGTAGAACCCGACCGCATCGGGCAGGTACCCGACCCGGCGCTTGACCTCGAGGGGCCGGCGCGCCGGATCCAGGCCAACGACGCGCGCGGTCCCGCCCGAGGGTTCCGTGAGCCCGAGGAGCATGAGGATGGTGGTCGTCTTGCCGGCCCCGTTCTGGCCGAGCAGGCCGAAGATCTCTCCCGCGCGAACCTCGAGGTCGAGGACGTCGACCGCGACGAGGTCACCGTAACGCTTGGTCAGCGCTCGCGTCCGGATGGGCGCCGTGGGCGTCCCCGGATCGGCGGCGCGAGCGGACCGACGGCGGCGCGATGGCCGTGGCGGCGCGAGATCCGTCACCGGGCTACCGCCGGCCATAACGCTGGAAGACCCACCAGACGCCGGCGCCCACGGCGACGATGAGAGATAGACCCACGATGCCCCACAGGATCGAGGTTTCGACCGTGTACCGGATCTCCATGGAATCCCGCGCCGACGGATCGCCGTTGGCGGAGATCGTGACCGTGTAGTCGCCCGCGATGGCGTCACCGGATGGCTTGATCTGGGCGTTGAGGTCCACGAACCCGCCGGCCGGGATGGTGGCGATCGTGGGCTGGTCGAACGTGATGTCCCACGAGCCGGGGCCGGTGCCGGTGAGCGTGACGTTCGTGATGTCCGCCGTGCCCGTGTTCGTGAGGGTGATCGCCAGCGGGGCGACGCTGCCGGCGGCTCCGTGGCCGTTGAGGCGACCGTCAGGTGTTGCGATCGAGAGGGTGTACGTGCCGGTGACATCGACGGTCAGCGAACCCTCGATCGTCCGCTCGCCGGCCACCGCGACAACCTGGAGCTCGTACGACCCGGCCGCGACCCCCGAAGGCGGCGTTGCCGACACGGTGACGCCGGATGTCGATCCCGCCTTCACGACGGCACTCGCGGCCTGGGCCTGACCGGTCAGGTTGGCCTGCACGGTCCAGCCGGTGGGACCCTGCGCGTTGACCGAGAAGGTCAGGTCCTCGGCGGTTCCATTGGCCAGCGTAAGGTTGAAATTGAAGTTCTGGGTGGACGGCCCTTTCAGGCTCGGGAAGTCGGTCTTGAGGGTGACGTCGCCGGTGGCGTTCGCGTCCACGCGGACCTGGAGCGGGAGCTCGACGCTGTCCGTGGCAGTGCTGCCCTTGAGCGTGATCGTCGTCGTCCCGGTGGCATTCGCGGGGACCTGAAGGTCCACCCGGACGGAACCGGGATCCGTGCCGTTCGTCTCGACCGCGTCGACGACGAAGCCACCCCCGTAGAGGGACGCCTTCCAGGCAGCGGGCACGCCCGAAAGCGAGAGGGCGACGCGCTGTGCGCCGGTCGTCGTGACCGTGACGTTGAAGCTGACGCGGGCGCCGGGCGCAACGAGCACCGCCGGGTAGGGCGTGGTGATCGTCAGTGGACCCGCCGCGAGCGCGGCGGGCGCGAGCGAGGCCAAGGCAAGCGCGGCCGCGGCGAGGGCGGCGAACGCGCGGCGGGTGCCGGGGCGGACCATCCGCCTGCGGCCAGGCTCGGCGCGACGCGCCCCGGAATGCGGTTGATCGATCGTCATGCTTGCCACGATTTCCTCCACCAGTGTCGTCAACGGGGCGGCGCAGTCACAGAATTCCAAGTGCCGAGCGGTTGCGCAACCGAGACCTGATGAAGGGTCGATTGCGAGAGCGCAACCCACGGAGGTTTGCACGGAGCGACGGCTAGAGTAGCCGGGTCCTGGCTTGCCCATCCGATTGGGGGTTTGACAGCTCCGTCGGTCTGCCCCCATGCTGGTGCGGACAACTGGATCCACCGAGACGGCCGCAGGTCAGAGCATCGACCGGGTTTTCGAACCGGATTGACTCGCTCCCGCGATCACCGCCTGGATCCTCAAATCGCACCGTGTCGCATCATCTCGCGGCCCGCTGCAACCACGTGATCGCCGCGCTGGGCTCATATCGCCCCGTGTCGCGCTCAAAAGGAACGATCAAGCTCATGCTTTCGCGAACTCTCCATACCTCCACCGTCGGACGCGCCGCGTCCATGCGGCGCCTGCGCCGTCGCCAGGTGAGCACGAACCGGCTCTTCTGCGGCACGAACGGGTGCCCCAGCTTCCTCGAGATGGACCCGGATGGCCACGAGGCCGTTTGTGCCATCTGCGGCTTCCGTCGCCGGCTCAACTGACCGCCGGCTCAACTCACCGGTCGGTCCACTGCGGGACCACAGCACGCCGCGGAACGCGGTCGCGCCCGACCCGGCGATGACCGATCATCGGGGGCGACCACAGCCGCAGCGGTGAGCCCATCGTGCAGACCCTGGATCGGAGCCGCCTCGCCGCCCTGATGGCGAGCGAACAAACCGACTTCATCGCTCGTCATCCGCGAGCCCGCGCGCTCCATGAGCGCGCCCAGCGCTCGCTCCTCGACGGCGTCCCGATGAACTGGATGATCAAGTGGGCGGGCGCATTCCCGCTCTACGTCGACGTGGCGTCGGGCGCCCACTTTACCGACGTCGACGGCCACGACTACATCGACTTCTGTCTCGGGGACACCGGCGCGATGGCCGGCCACGGCCCCGCGCCGACGATCGCCGCCGTCGAGCGCCAGCTTCGCCGCGGGATCACCCACATGCTGCCGACCGAAGATGCGATCTGGGCCGGTGAGGAGCTGACCCGGCGGTTCGGGCTCCCCTACTGGCAATTCACGCTGACCGCCACGGACGCGAACCGGTTCTCGTTGCGGCTCGCCCGGCTCATCACCGACCGGCCGCTCATCGCAGTCCACGACCGGAACTACCACGGCACCGTCGATGAAACGTTCGCCTCCCTGGCGGACGACGGCAGCGTCGTGCCGCGGCGCGGCAACATCGGCCCCCAGGTGGATCCGGCGCTGACCACCCGCGTCGTCCCGTTCAACGACCTCGACGCCCTGGACCATGCGCTTGCCGACGGACAGGTCGCGGCGTTCCTGATCGAGCCTGCGTTGACGAACGTCGGGATCGTCCTGCCCGAGCCGGGCTACCTCGAGGGCGTCCGCGAGATCACACGCCGCCACGGGACCATCCTGATCCATGACGAGACGCACACGATCTGCGCCGGGCCGGGCGGAGTCACGGGCGTCGGCGGGTACGAGCCGGACATGCTCGTCATCGGCAAGACGATCGGGGGCGGCATTCCCGCCGCGACGTATGGCATGTCTGCCGAGGTCGCGGCGCTTGTCAAGGCGCGCGTCCCGTTCGAGGATTCGGACGCCGGCGGCATCGGCGGCACGCTCGCCGGGTACGCCCTGTCCCTGGCTGCGATCCGGGCGACGCTCGGCGAGGTCCTCACGGCCGACGCCTTCACCCGGATGATCCCGCTCGCGGAACGCTGGGAGGCGGGGGTGAACGACGTCATCGCGCGGCACGAGGTCCCCTGGCATGTGGCCCGTCTTGGCGCCCGCGCTGAGTACCACTTCATGCCCACGCAGCCCCGGAATGGGCGCGAGCAGTGGGACCACGGCGATTTCGAGCTGGAGCGGTTCCTTCACCTCTGGGCGATGAACCGCGGCATCCTCATGACGCCGTTCCACAACATGGCCCTGATGTCCCCGGTCACGACCGAGGCGGACGTCGACCGGCACACGGAGGTGTTCGAGGCGGCGGTCGTCGCGCTGTTCGGGTAGTGAGGCGGGAGATCAAGCCCGGAGCTGGCCGCTGCCAGAACTGAGCGAACGCCATCGAGCCGGCCGCTCGATGCCATCCATCTGGCGACCGCCTTGTCGCTGGGTGACGACCTCGCCGAGATCGTCACCTACGACGAGCGCATGACCCGAAGATGCGCGATGGCTCGGGCTCCCGACAATCAGCCCGCGCTGAGGGAATGGGCCGGCTCTCGGCTCGGTCGCGCGAGAACGGCAGAGGCGAACCCTCAGACCCACGCGAGCTCATGTTCGGCCCGATCGAGATCGAACACCTCGGGATCGAATCGGCCGTCCACCAGGTCGAGCATCCAGCGGCGCTCGGGATGGCGCGGGTCGAGGACGATCGCCAGGAAGTCGAGGTAACCGGTCGGGCCACCGCAGTTCTCGGGCGGGCACGCCCGCTCGCCGCCGACGAGCCGCGGATAGCGGGCGCCGGGCTCTGGCTCGAGGATCCGCTCGAGCACGATCTCGTGACGCCAGTCGTCCCCGAAGTCGTAGGTGTACTGGAGTGTCGCACCCGGTGCCCTTCCGATCCTCGTGACGCGGAACCGTCGCGCGTCGACGATGTCATCGTCGAACTGCCCATCTGGATCCCCGTACGCGACGCCATCGATCGTGAACTCATAGAGATGCTCCCGGCGCCAGCCCATGGACGCCTGGATCACTTTGTGAAGCCGCTCCAGGCTGATCCCCGCCGACACCTGGACCCGCCGCCAGGTCGGCGGACTGAGCTCCAGCAGCGTGACCCGCAGCTCGTAGACCGGGTACGGGTCGCCGGGCACCTGGTCGAATGGCTCCCACCACAGGTCGTTGTGCTCGGTCCAATCCGTTCCCGACGGCGCCGCGAGGTAGCCGTGCGTCTCAAAACCAGCCGCCGCGAGGGCGTTTCCGAGCGGGAGCCTGGGCCGGTGGAAGGCGGTAGGGTCGGTCGCGATGATCTCGGCAACAATGTCTTCGACGTGAACGCCCGGTTCGTACGCATCCGGCGCGTGGATGGAGAACCGCCGGTGGGCAGCGATGCCGATGAGCCCGATGAACGATGCATCCTCGTCGGCCGGCTCGGGGAGATCCTCGAGGACAAGGCGAGCATCCCCCAGGCCGGCGCCGACCAGACGGGCGCCGACCAGCTCGCCCGCCCGACGACCCCGAAGCCAGTCCTCAGGTCCTCGCAGCACGCGTGCGCGAGGCTGGATCTCGTCGGGGTCAGACGAGGCTGAGGCGAAGCGATGGATGGCGATCGCAGGCTCGTCCGGCCGGACATCTCGGTCGGTACGCCAGCGAAGTGCCGACCAGATGGGCGTGAAGTCCGGGTCGAGCCGGAGCGCCCCTGCCACCTGCTCGTCCGGAGTGAGCCGATGGACGAACACGCTGCCCGCGAGCGCGGTCGGCAGATGCAGCCAGCGCCGGTCGACGAGCCGCACGAGCGACAGCTCACTGCGCAGCGCGGCGCCTACCGAGGCGGACGGGTTGCGCGCCCTCGTCAGCCCGAGCTGAACGGCCACATCCACAAGCTCGGTCTCCGGGACCGGACCGCCGCGCTCCGCGATGACGTGTATGGCGGCGGCGGCGATGGTCGGCTTCGTCATGTCGAGGCCTCTCCGATGTGAACGGGCGGACGCCTGCGATCCTATTCCGTCGGACTTACCTGGTGCTCACCGACGGTTCGATGTCGTCGGTCGAGTCGCCGCCAGCCGCGCGGATGTCGATGTCGGGCTGGCCGAAGACGGTGAACAGGTTGCCGGTGCGGGTCTTCTTGAGCAGCTCCTCGGCCATCGCGAGGTCGGGGTTCATCCGGGCGGTCAGGACGGTCAGCTTGCCGAAGCGATCTCGAGGGCACTCTCTGCCGATGGAGTTTCCGAGCCTACAGAAGGATCCGGAAACCCGCTTGCACGAAGTGGTGGTCGTGGGTCAGGACGTCGGCAATCTGGCGTTCCTGCATGACCCCGATTGAGAGACAGCCAACCCCGCTCCACTCCTTGTCCGGGCGGTCCCTGAAGAGCTCAATCGCGGCCCGAACACGATCCCGGGTCTGCGGAACGACAACGAACGCATCTTCACCCAACAGTTCGCCTGCAAGACCCGCGGCCGCGAGGCGACCGGTCTCGCCCGCAGACGAGAACAGGCTGAGAAGTTCTATCAGTACGGCATCAGTCGTCACCAGGATCGTGCCGTCGTCATCCTGGTAATGCGCGGCCCGTAGGACTGCAAGCTCGTGGAGGTCATCGTCGGCGCTCAGCAGAGCGGGAGGTATGCGGTGTCCGCGAAGACCTCCCTCATGCGCGCTTGCGATCCCGGTACAGGTACTCGTCGACGTTGGAGGCGAGATCCGCGGGCAGGCCACTGACAGGATGGCTGTCTGCGAACCGAACCAGACTCGCCCAGGACTCGGCCCAGGTCCGGCCGCGAACTTCGTCTGCGAATTCGATGGCAGTGACCGTTACGAAACGCACAGCGGTCCCGTCCGGCTCCATCAAGGCACGGCCCCGCACGATCATGGACCTCTCATCGTGATCCCGCAGGGCCTCGGTGACGCGTCGCTCGTCTTCGTGAGTGAAGGGAGCCTCAATCCCTCGGCCGCCGGGCACGCGCAGGCGAAAACGCCGACTCAGGACATCGGCGCGTGTGACCTCGCCCTCCACGGCTGCGTCGTCTACGTAGCGGCCTGGGACGAAGTTGGCGATGGCTGCGCGCGTGGTCCGATCAACGACCGCTACCTGTTCGGGTTCCCCCGCGGGCATGATCTCCATCCATCTGTCGTCCGATAGAGACGCGCCGAGGTCCTCCATCAGTTCGAGCACAGTCGGCGGCAGCGGCTCCGCGGGGCGGTGACCTGCAGCCGCTCGACGAAAGATGCGGGCGGTCGAGAGAACGGCGCGATCGACGTAAGCCTCCACGGGTATGTCGCGGAAGATGGTCTGATCGGCTTCTCTGACTTCGAGTGGGAGGAGGGCACTACCGGGCCTCAGGGTCGCGAAGCCCATCTGGAGCGTCGACTCGAACCCGCGAAGGACTCGCTGACGCTGAGGGTAATCCGCCATGAAGAGCGCCCGTGCAGTTTCGGTGATCAGGCGCTGGTAGCTCTCGATCTCTGGCAACTCGGACAGGAGGACGTGATGATCGTCCTCGTCGGCACCCTTGATGGCGATTGTGACGACGACGCGCCATCCGCTACTCACCGTCAGCCTCCGACTTGTCCATCAGGCTGGCAACCGTAACATGAGCCACCACGTGCTCCACGACCTGGCGAGAGTGCCATTTGGCGAAGCCACCGGCACCGCCCCTCACACCCCGTACACCTTCAGGATCTCGTCGCCGTAGTGGTTGATCACCTTGACGGCGATGCGGCCGCTGGCGGGGCGCGCGAAGGGGCGGGAGACGGTCGAGTTGAGCGAGGCCCAGGCGACGATTGACGGCCGCCGCCTCCGGTGCGCTCGGTCAGTGCCCAGGTAGCCGCATTCGCCACTCGATCTTGAACAGATCGGGCGGCGCCGTCGATGATGGAACGACCGTCCACGTTCGCATCCGAGGCTGGTCCTTGGCAGGGGGAACCGCGATCCCCGCGGTCACCATGTCCGCAAGATAAGCGTCTGCGACCTCGACGAGGTCCTCGATCGCCTGCTGCACCGAAACCCCTTGAGCGCGGACATGCCGCAGCTCCGGATGGCTGGCGACGTAGATGGTCTGTCCCTCAACGACCTCGGGCACGACGTCCACGTCGTACCGGATCGGAGGTAGAGCCATTGTGACCCCGTCGGACCGACGGGCCTCTCGTAGCTCAATCATCGATTGGCCTCCCTTCGCGTGAGTTCGTCGATGATCTCGATGGCATCCTCAGCATACGACTTCGAGAGCGGATCCGACCGCGGGATCATCGTCCATAGATCGGGATAACGCGGGTGCCGGTACTTCGTGTGTTTTCCTTGATCCACGACTTCGAAACCGAAGCCGCCATACAGTGTTCGAAAGTGGTTGGGCTTCCAGCCTGAACGACTCCTGCGCATCTGCACGAGCAGTTTGTCGGCCCGTGACAAGGCAGCCTATCCCCCGGTTGGGCTGGTCGGCAACAGGATGGCGCGGAATGACACCACATTCTTCTCGTCATCGTTCACCAGGATGTGAAACGCGTAGTCGCCCGCGCGAGGCAGGTTGAGCATCTGCAGTGCGAAGATCTGATTCATGATCACGTCGCCGGGCTCGTTGCCTGTGGGAATGACGAACTCGCCTTCGATCTCAGCCAGCACACTGTCCATGTCCATCAGGCGGACGGTCACCCGGGCGTGGCCACCCTGCTCTGAGCGACGTGCACGTAGTTGGAACACCAGCACAGCGGCGGGATGGATGGCGGGGAACTGACTCGCCTTGATCTCACCGAAGATCCCAAGGATGTTCAGGCGGCCGTCAGCCGCAGCGTTGGCGGCATCGGCGAGCACCGCGAGCGGTACGTCCATCGGCTCCTCCTCCTGATCGCTAGCAACGTTAGATGAGCTGCATCCACCACCGCCCCGACTTTGCATGCCCACTCACACCCCGTACACCTTCAGGATCTCGTCGCCGTAGTGGTTGATCACCTTGACGGCGATGCGGCCGCTGGCGGGGCGCAGGAAGGGGCGGGAGACGGTGGAGTTCAGCGACGCCCAGGCGGCCTCGTCGATGTCGGCGCGGAGGGCGCGCTTGAGCTTGTCGTAGGGGTCGTCGGCGCCCAGGAAGTAGGCGTGGCGAACAAAGAACTGCTGGTCGTCGTAGGCGGTGTCGATGAACCAGCAGGCGATGTCGTCGGTCGAGTCGCTGCGGACGACACCGGTCGTGGGGTCGTACACGTCGAGGCCGTGGATCTCGACTTGGAGGTCGCTCGCCCCACCGGCCGCCGGGCGGATGTCAATATCGGGCTGGCCGAAGACGGTGAACAGGTTGCCGGTGCGGGTCTTCTTGAGCAGCTCCTCGGCCATCGCGAGGTCGGGATTCATCCGGGCGGTCAGGACGGTCAGCTTGCCGAAGCGCACGGCCTTGCCGGTCGACTCGTCGGCGAGGGCGTCGAAGGCGAAGCCGCACACGACGAGGACGTCGAAGTAGCCGCCGGTCTCCAGGGCAGCCTCCCGGACGAGGTCCGGTCCGACGGTCCCGTACTGCGGCCCGATGGCGACGGCGACGCGCCGGTCGGTCTCGCCCTCGCGGAACGTGCCGGTCGCCTGGAGGAAGCGGCCCGGGAACGGGTCGAGCGTCTCGAAGCGGAGGCGCTCGCCCTTCGTCCGGTTGTCGACGCCCGACGTGCGGAGGTTGTCGAGGATCGTCTCGACGAAGCGGCCCGACTCCTCGATCGGGGCCGGCGCGCTGACGAGGTCCTCGGGACCGTCGGCGACGACGCGGTGGGGTGACAGGCTCTCGACGGTGAATGGCCCGGCGACCCGGACGACCTTGTTGTCCTGGTACGGCCGGTCGAACAGGATCTCCGTGTCGGCATGGCGGGCGATCGCGGCGTCGATCTCGGCGCGGGTCATCCCCTCGCGGATCTCGGGATTCTGGGCGATCGACTTCAGGGTCACGTGCGGAACCCGCTCGTAGACGAAGCCCTTGCGGATATCGCCCTCGGTCGAGCCGATCGGCGGCGCACCGGTGAGCTCGGCCTCCCTGCGCTGGCCCTCGGACGTGTCCGCCATGAGGTAGTACGGGTACTTCGCCGCCATCAGGCGGGTTCGAGCGAGCGCGAGCGCCACCCGGCTCGTGTCGATCGTGATCCAGCGCCGACCCCACTGCTCGGCGACGTACGCGGTCGTCCCGGAGCCGCACGTTGGGTCGAGGACGAGGTCGCCGGGATCGGTGGTCATGAGGAGGCAGCGCTCGATGACCAACGGGGACGTCTGGACGACAAACACCTTCTCCTGTGCGGGTGACGTATCCGTCCAGACATTGGTGATCTTGGACATCGGGAAGTCCGAGTGGAACATCACGTAGCTGAGGTTGTCGCCCTCAGGTTCCAGTCGATTGGCCCATCCGAGCCGCTGCATCGCATCGAACGACGCCAACCAGGCGCCCGCCCGCGGCGGTTGGTACTCCTTACCGCGATAGCGGAATGAGTAGACACCCGTCTCGGAGAACGTCGGAGCGCGCTGCGAGACAAGGCGGAAAGGCTGAGCGCCTGACTCCAGGGCGTCCAGCTCCCCGGATCGCAGGGCGCGCCTTCGACCATCAGCTTCTTCGACGCCAGCCCACCGACTCTCCGCGCGAGGGATTGTGTCCCGGTAGAGGTGGCGAAACTTCACCTTGTCGCGCGAGCGTGCGTACCAAATCAAGTAGTCGTACATGCCCTCGAGGAGCGTCGCCCCGAGGGGCATGAGCTTCTTGCGGAACGCGACCACCTGACAGAAGTTCTCGCTACCAAAGACCTCGTCAAGTAACGACCTGACCAAATGAAGGTTGGCATCGCCGATCTGGACGAAGATCGAGCCACTCTCCGTCAAGAGCTCGCGGGCGACGACGAGGCGGTCGCGCAGGTAGCTCAGGTAGGAGTGGATCCCGAGTTCCCAGGTGTCGCGGAAGGCGCGGACCTGCTCGGGCTGGCGGGTGGCATCCTCGGCCTTGCCGTCCTTGACGTCGCGCTTCCGGGTCGAGACCTGCCAGTTGCTGCCGAACTTGATCCCGTAGGGCGGGTCGAGGTAGATCGTCTGGACCTGGCCCTTGAGGCCCTCCTTCTCGGCCAGCGAGCTCATCACGAGGAGCGAGTCGCCCAGGATCATCCGGTTCGACCACTTCATCGGATGGCGGTAGAAGTCGACCCGCTCCTCGAACGCCATCCCGTTGAAGTCGCCGGAGAAGAGGTCGAGCTGCTGGTCGCGCCGGCCCGCGCTGGCCTCGCGCAGGTCCTCGATGATCGCCTTCGGGCTGATCTGCTCCTGGATGTGGATCGGGACCGCCGGCACGGCGAGGTCCTCGCCGTCCTGCTCGTCCTTGCCCTTCCAGACGAGCTGCGGGTCGAGCGACGGATCGCGCGGATAGCGCATCGTCTGCGGCCCGGTCCGCTCCGCATCGGCGAGCGACCCGAGCTCCGCGGTCGGGATGTTCACGCGGCTGTCTCCCGTGTGGCGGACGGCCTGAACGGACGTCGGCGCGGCGGGCTTCGTGATCCTACGGGCCATCGCTCATCTCTCCGTTATCCGGGTAACTGGCGGGTGAGGGGCGATCGGTAGTCTCCGGGGCGTGATCCGTTTCGATTGGGACCCTGACAAGGCCATCGAGAACGAATGGCAACATGGCGTGTCGTTCGATGAGGCAGAGACGGCCGTGAACCACCCGCTGGCGAGGACGGTCCCCGATCTCGAGCACTCGAGCATGGAGGACCGGTGGCGAACCATCGGTTGGTCCGATCTTGATCGCATCCTCGTCGTGATAACCTCTGACCGCGAGCCCCGCCCGCGAATCATCTCCGCATGGCGCGCCACGAAGCGCGAACGAAATGCGTACGAACAACGCTGACGTGGACAGTTCCGTCGAGTACGACTTCAGCAAGGGTGAGCTTGGTCGATACTCCCGGCGCCTTGGCGAGGGCCTCGACATCCGGATCGACGGAGCGATCGGGTACTCGCTCCGCCTCATCCCTTCGAACAAGGTCGTGGGACGATTCTCGTCCACATTCGACGCATGGCCAGCGGTCCTTGCCGAGATCGAGCGCGGGATACCGGCGAGGTGCCTCGTCCTCGACTGGCACTGGGCGAACGGTCGTCGCGGCCAGGTGAGTTCCGGTCGCCTGCTCGTCTCCGTCGCTCGGTCGGGGCTGCAGTTTGACGTAGCGCCTGCCAGAACGCGCGCGGCCAGCTGACGGCCGGAGGTCCCAGCCGCGCCAAGTCTGCGCGAGTCATCTCCGCACGGCGCGCCACGAAGCGCGAACGAAATGCATACGTACGACGACGACCCTGACCTGGAGCGAGTCGAGTTCGACTTCAGTCGAGCGACCCGGGCGAAGGGACCCCGGTTCCCGGAGGGCTTCGAGATCCGGATCGATGACGCGACGGGGTATTCACTCCGGCTCATCCCATCGAACAAGGTCCTTGCCCGGTTCACGTCGACCCGCGACGCCTGGCCGTTGGTGATGGCCGAGATCGAGCGCGGAATCCCGGCGCGATGTCTGGTCCTCGACGCCCACTTCGCGGATGGCGAGCGGGAGCGGGTCGGGTCGGGTCGCATCCTGGAGACCACCGCCCGAGCGGGCATCGGGCAAACGGCCACCCGACGGCCGGTGCGCGCCGCAGGCTGACTCCCGTCCCTCGTCGAACCCGCCGGGTTCGTCATCCCGCTTCGCCGAGGTAGGTCCGGACCGCTGCGAGGACCCTGCCGGCGGTCGCCACGGCCCGTTCGGCCTCGTCCCACGTCGGGTCCTCCGCCCCGTCGGCGTCGGTGACGTATCGAGTGCCTCGGGCTGAGGCACTGAGATCGGCAAGCTCCGTCACAGGCGTGCCGAGGTCAAGATCCGGCGGCACGAGTGCCTGGAGCGCCACCAGATTGTGGATGAACGGGGGTTCGACACCCTGAGCGACAAGGACGGCCTTGAGCGCCTTCTCGGCCGCCTGCTGGGCGTGGAAGCAGCAGACCCAGGGGTCCATGTCGGGGCCCTGTTCGACGACCACCGAGGCGACGGTGAGGTCCGTTCTGGCTTTCGAGAGCCACCGCCGAACAAGTGCGCGTCGACGATCAGGAGCGGACATAGACCGTTCGCCCTTCGTGAAGAACCGGGCCAAGGATCGTCCCGACGAGATCAGCGCCCCGGGTGATGTCCTCGGGGTGGACGACGACCACGTCCGTTCCAAGGGGTATGCCGGCCAACGACCCGTAGATCGCCGCTTCCGTATGGCGCCGATGAGCGTTCCCCGGGATGACGACCAGCAGGTCAGCATCGCTGTCGGGGCGGGCGTCACCCCGAACCTGCGACCCGAACAGTACGATCCGGTCCGGCCGGAATCGCCGGACGATCCGGCGCTTGATCACCGGCAGCCAGCGCGCCGCATCCGGGCTGAGCGGCAGGTCGGCCAGCGACACGGCGCGACGCGGTCCCGTCCGGGCACGGTAGGAGATCAGGTCCTCGCGTGCCCAGAGTCGACCACGTGCCAGCGTCGCGACCGGCTCCGGAAAGTCCTCCCGGTTCGCCCAGTCACGGACGAAGTTCGACGGCCGGACGCCAAAGACCGCGGCCGCCTCCTTCGTGCCCACCAGGTACTCGCTCGCGCGCTCGCTCATGGCGCGAATGATAACTCAGCTATCACGGGTGCCACGACCGTCAGGCGTCGGTGCACGCGGTAACTGGCGGATGAGTGGCGATCGGTAGTCTCCGGCGGGTGGTTGACTACTTGGACCTCGGCCGGATCTTCGTGGTGGTAACCTCCGAGGACGGGTGCAACCCCGGATCATCTCCGCATGGCGCGCCTCGAAGCGCGAACGTGATGCGTACCAACGACGACGGTAGCCCCGACTTCGCCGATATCCTCGAATCCGGGAAGGTGGAGATCGGGCGGTATGCCCGGATGGAAGCCGACGGCTTCGGCATCGTCATCGACGGGGCGGTCGGGTACTCGCTTCGGCTGATCCCCTCCAACAAGATCCTCGGCCGTTTCGTGTCGACGCGCGAGGCCTGGCCGGCGGTCCTCGCTGCGGTCGAGCACGGGATCCCCGCGAAGTGCCTCATCCTCGACTGGCACTGGTCGAACGGCAGGCGCGGTCGAGTCAGCTCCGGTCGCCTGCTTGTTTCTACCGCTCGGTCCGGACTGGGGCTCGACGTCGCGCAGGGTCGGGTGCGCACCGCAAGCTGATCGCACGTTCGCCCGATTGTTGCGGACGCTGCACCCGAACCCGACACCGGGCGATTCAAGCGGCTCACCTCGCGGAACCCGTACAGCGCCGGCCTGCGGCGCCACCTACATGTTGAATTCCCTGATCATTCGCTACACCGAGCTTCGGGTTTGCCACCGTACGGCACTCGACTGTCCACATGGCTACGGCCGCCTCCACCCTGCCATTGCGTGGGAGGAGTGGGTCGCCTGGAAGTGGTACCTGGGCGGCTTCCTGGATCGGTTGATGAACTGGTTTCACCGGATCCCACTCGTCCGCCGACTCGTCTGCGCGACCTGGTGTGATCACCTGGAGATGATCCGCGGGCCGTGGTCGCCTGTGCGTGGGGAGACGCTCGAGATCTCGTGGGAACGATCTCCCCATCCTGAGCGCCGGGGGCGCGAGTAGCGACTCGATCATCACGCGAGTGCCTTCGCAGGGGCGAGTCCCGCAACGTGCGCGCGGATGAGGTTGGCGGCGTCCCACGGGTCGGACACTTCGAGGAAGGACCAGCGGCCGAGGCCGCCGTGGTTGTTCACCGCGGGGATCCAATACGTCTCGGCGACCGCGACCTTGGCCGCCTTCTCGCGGCGGTGCTCGCCGGTCACCTCGATGATGAGGTTGAGCGGCTCGACTCCCCCGTCGTCGTACCGGACGATGAGGTCCGTGACGTAGTTGGCGGCCTCGCCCTCGAACGTGTACGGGATGCGGAAGTTGAGGCCCTGGTTCTTCACGTAGGCGACGACTTCTTCCATGCCGTCGAGGACCTGGCCGAGCTTCGCCTCCCAGCCGGAATCCATGACCAGGTAGTTGAGATGGCTCTTCCCGGTCGTGTAGACCGACTTGGTTGTCGTGAAGTCGACGTAGCGGGTCGAGCCGATCGGGTCGTACGGGCGCAGGATCGGCATGATCCGCTGCTCGCCGGCGGTCCCGCGGACGATCGCGCGGTGGATCCGGTCGGCGGCATCGTGCTCCCATTCGGTGATGAGCAACATCTGGGGGAAGGCGTGGTCCTTGAGCACGACGCACTCGGCGAGCCAGCGCTCGGTGATCGCCAGGACCTGCGGGAAGAGCCACGGCTGCTCGGCGTCGTCGGCGGCCCGGAAGTACGTGTCGAGGAGCCGCTTCGCGATCCGGAAGGCGACCTCCTGGGGCCGGCGGAGCCGGAGGTCGTCAAGGTTTGTCTCGATTGACTCGCCGACGATCGGGTCGAGCACGGTCACGACGGGGACCTCGTCGGTCGCGAGGACCTTCGTCGAGTCCGGGGTGAACGCCGCAGTCAGGCGGGCGGTCGGCAGATCGTAGCGGTAGCCAAGCAGGCGCGGGAACGTGAGCTCGAGATCCGTGCGCTCGGGCAGGGCGCGGACGCGGTGGATCTCCTTCTGGATGATCGGCCCGGTCTGTCCGCTCGTCGGCAGGAAGCTGAACGGGACGCCGTAGACCTCGGCGTACTCGGGCGCGAAGTGGCCGTCCGGTCCGGGCTCGTAGCTGACCCGCCGCAGGCCGCGCCCGACGACCTGCTCGCACAGGAGCTGGGTCCCGAAGGCGCGCACGCCGAGGATGTGGGTGACGGTGTTCGCGTCCCAGCCCTCGGTCAGCATGGAGACCGAGACGACGCAGCGGATCTGCTCGCCCAGGCGGTCCCGCTTGCCGATCGTGTTCATCACCTCGCGCAGGAGGTCCTCGTCGGTGATCTCGTCGACCGAGCGGCCCGGGAAGCGGGCGCGATACTCGGCCTTGAACTCGTCGATCTCGCCCGCCGCGATCTTCTTGAACGCGGGGTCCATCGCCTCGCCCGATTCGAGCTGGGCGGAATCGATGAGCAGCGTGTTCGGGCGGTCCGACCAGCGCCCGCCCTCGACGTTGCTGAAGATCGACAGTGCGCCCGGGACCGGGACGGTTGAACCGCCAGCGAGCGTCTTGTCCCAGCCGGCGATCCAGTCGAAGACGAGCTTGCTGATGTTTGTGTTCTGGCAGACGACGATGAACACCGGCGGCGTGCCGGTGCCACTGGTCGTCCAGGCCTGGTAGCTCTTCTCGTAGTTGCCGTACAGGCTCCGGAGGGCGCCCTCGAGCTCTTTCGGGAGCCTGGGCTCGCCCTGGATCTCGTCGGTCGCGCGGCCCTTCTTCGGGAGGTCGTCGCGGATCTTGACCCAGAGATCGCGGTAGGTCGGGGAGGTGCCGGTGACCGAATCGTCCGAGACGGGCACCCGAGGGATCTTCACGATCCCGGCCTCGATCGCGTCGATCAGGCTGAAGTCACTGACGACCCAGGGGAAGAGCGTGCCCTCGCGGTAACCGGAGCCGCGCAGGAAGAACGGGGTGGCGCTGAGGTCGTAGATCGCCCGGATGCCGAGCTTGGCCCCGATCGCGCGCAGGCCGTTGAGCCAGACGCGGGCGGCCTCCTCGTCCCGGCGGGCCTCCGCCCGCTCGTCGGCGCTGAGCTTCTCCTCCTCGCTCTGGGGGGCGGACTGGTAGCAGTGATGGGCCTCGTCGTTGAAGACGACGATGTTGCGCTTCGTTCCCAGTGCCCGGCAGACCCGCCGGACCATCTGGTCCGGAGTTTCCTTGAACCGGTCCGTGTCCCCGTGGGGGCCGGCGAGGACCTTCTTCGTGAGCGAGGCCGCCTCGAACGTCTCGCGGCGGATGAAGCCGTGGAAGTTCGCGATCTCGATCTTCGCCGCCCCGAGGGCATGGAGCTGGTCCGGGGTGAGGAGGTCGCGCTCCTGGTAGTAGTTGCCCGCGAGGTTGGGCCGGAGGACCTGGAGGCGGTCGCGGATCGTGATCCCCGGGGTGACCACGAGGAACGTATCGGAGAAGCGCTTGTCCTGCGGGTAGGCGAGCTTGTTGAGCGCCTGCCAGGCGATGAGCATCGCCATGACGACGGTCTTGCCGGAGCCGGTCGCCATCTTGAACGCGATCCGGTAGAGCCCCGGATTGCGCGACTGGCTGTCCTCCCGGAGCTTGTTCTCGATCCAGGGCTGACGGTGGCCGGCGACCTCGGCGAGGAAGATCGCGGTCTCGAGCGCCTCGATCTGACAGAAGAAGAGCGGCTTCTCTCGGGAGGGCACCTGCCAGTACGTGAGGAGCTCGCGGCTGACCGCCGTGATCCCTGGATAGCGGGCGCTCCGCCATGCGCCGACGTGTTCGCGGACCCGGTTGATGAAGTCGTTGTCGGTCATCCGCTCGCCGACCCAGTCGCCGGGCAGGCTGAGCTGGCCACTGCCTTTGATCCTGGGCTTCGGGATCGGGATGAAGTACGTGCTCCGGCGGCGGCCTTCGGCGATCTCGTTCGTGATTCCGTCGTCGTCAAACTTGAAGTGGCGCGCCGGCTCGGCGAACGGCGAGTTGAGGATCGGGTTGTCGATGACGACCGGTGGCAAGCGGGTCCCCCTCTGGACGATGCCGGGTCGGTACTTCCCTCGCAGGATACCCGGCCAGCGTGTCACCTTGACTGATCCCGGGCGCCGTGACAGGCGAGGTGGCACGCGCGCCCGCTAGAGTCCACTCGTGCAACTCCTGGACGGCCGGCTCGTCCTGAGCGCGACCGATCTCGTCGGCTACCTCGCCTGCGATCACCTCGCGACGCTCGAGATGGGTCGGGTGGCCGGTCTCTGGGAGCGCCCACATCGCCGGGATGACCCGACGATCGAACTCATTCAGCAGAAGGGCGACCTGCACGAGGCTACCTACCTCGACCGCCTCCGGGCCGAGGGCCGGACCGTCGTGGAGATCAGCAAGGACAACCTGAAAACCGCAGACGCACTCGGGGCCGCGGCCCAGGAGACGCTCGACGCGATGCGCGAGGGCGCCGACGTCATCTTCCAGGCGACCTTCTTCGACGGCCGCTGGCGCGGCCACGCCGACTTCCTGTTCAAGCGCCCGGACCGGCCATCGCCCGCGTTCGGCGCCTGGAGCTATGACGTCGCGGACACCAAGCTCGCCCGGGCCGTCAAGACAGGCGCCATCCTCCAGCTGTGCGTCTACGCCGGCCTGCTGGGGCAGGCCCAGGGGGTCGAGCCCGAGTGGCTGACGGTCGTGACCGGCGACCGTGAGGAACACCGCTACCGGGCGGAGGACTTCGCTGCCTATTTCCGGTACATCCGAGCGCGGTTCGAGGCCCGGATCGCCCGCGACGCCGCGGATCCGGCGGGAGCACAGACCTACCCGAACCCGGTCGACCACTGCCGCGTCTGCGCCTGGTCGCCAACCTGCATCCAGCGCCGGCGGGATGACGATCACCTCTCGATCGTGGCCGGGATGCGCCGGGTGGACACGGAACGCCTGAACCAGTCCGGGATCACGACGCTCTCGGCCCTTGCGGCCACAGCGGGTGAGCTCGATGTTCCCGGCGTCGCCGGGCCGACGCTCCGCCGGCTTCGGAACCAGGCTCGCCTTCAGCTCCGGGAGCGGACGACCGGCGAGCGCGTGTGGGAGCTCATCGAACCAGATCCGGGCGTCTCCGGCCGCGGGCTCGCACTCCTGCCCGAGCCGTCGCACTGGGACGTCTTTTTCGACATCGAGGCGGACCCGTGGGCCACGGACGACGGCCTCGAGTACCTGCTCGGGATCGTCACCGTCGATACGGGCAAGGCCGTCTACCGTCCAATCTGGGGTACCAGCGCGGATGAGGAGCGGGCGGCCTTCGGGGAGCTCGTGGACTTCGTCATGACGCGCCTGGCCGCCCATCCGGAGCTCCACGTCTTTCATTACGGCGGGTATGAGTCGGGGGCGCTCAAGCGCCTGGTCGGGCGGCATGAGACCGGGGCTGAGGAGCTGGATCGACTGCTCCGCGGGGAGACCCTCGTGGACCTCCTGAACGTCGTCCGCCAGGGCGTCCGGGCATCGGTCGAGTCCTATTCGCTCAAGCAGATCGAGAAGTTCTACCTGCCCGCCCGGGAGGGCCCCGTGACCGAGGCCGGCTTCAGCGTGGTGAAGTTCGAGGAGTGGCTGCGCGAGGGCGACGATCGCATCCTCGGCGAGATCGCGGACTACAACCGCGACGACTGTGTTTCCACCTGGATGCTCCGGGACTGGCTGGAATCGCGACGCGCCGAGGCGATTGCGCGATGGCCAGACACCACCTGGTCCCGGCCGAAGCCGCCGCCGGCCGACCCGAGCGAGCGCCTCACCGACTGGATCCGCTCGGTCCGCGAGCGGGTCGCGGCGCTCACGGAGACGCTCGACCCGGCCGACCAGTCCGAGGATGCCCGCGCCCGTCGGCTCCTCGCCGATCTGCTCGACTGGCATCGACGCGAGGAGAAGTCGCAGTACTGGCGCTGGTTCGAGCTCCAGAAGCTGTCGCTCGATGCGCTCGTCGATGAGCGCGATGCTCTCGCGGGGCTGGAGTTCATGCATGAGGTCGGCCGGGAGGCGAAGAGCACGATCCGTCGCTACCGTTTCGAACCCCAGGACCACCCATTCGGGCCGGGCGACAGCGCGTTCGACACGGCCGATGGCAGGCAGGCCGGCACGGTCGTGGCCGTGGACGACCTGTCCGGGACAATCGATCTGAAGCGAGGGGACGGCTCAGGGCGGGACCACCCGCGGGCCCTGATCGGTCAGCCGCCCATCGACGGCCGGGCGATGAAGGGAGCCATGCTCCGCGTCGCCGATGCCGCCATCGAGCACGGATTCGGAGATCCGTTCCCATATCCCGCGATCCGCGATCTCCTGTTCCGGCAGCCCCCGCGGCTTCACCGCGGGACGCCGGCCGGTACCTCGCTCGTCGATGCGACCGCCGACGTCGTCGTGGAGGCGAAGCGGCTCGCGCTGGCACTCGATGGCACCGTGCTCCCGATCCAGGGGCCGCCCGGCACGGGCAAGACCTACACCGCAGCGCGAATGATCGTCGGGCTCGTGCGGCGCGGGAAGCGCGTGGGGATCAGCGCCCAGTCCCACAAGACGATCGGCAACCTTCTCGAAGAAGTCCTTCGCGCGGCAGACGAGCCGGACCAGACCGTCCGGGCCGGCCCTGCGGGGGCCCCCATCCGCGTCGTGCAGCGCGCGGGCGAGCTGGATCCGTACGTACGGGATCCGCGCGTCCGATTGGCCACGACGAACGCCGTCGTTGACGAGGCCGTTGAAGCAGGCACCGCCAACATCGTCGCGGGGACGGCCTGGCTGTTCGCCAGGGGCGAGCTGGACGGGGCGCTCGACGTCCTGTTCGTGGACGAGGCCGGCCAGTACTCCCTGGCGAACGTGATTGCCGCGGGGACCTGCGCTCGCTCCATCGTCCTGGTCGGCGATCCCACCCAGCTGCCCATGGTCACCCAGGGTGTCCACCCGGACGGAGCGGGCCTGTCCGGGCTCGCCCACCTATTGGGCGAGGACGTGACGATCCGGCCCGACCGCGGCCTGTTCCTGTCCACGACGCGTCGCCTCCACCCGGCGATCAACGCGTTCATCTCCGAGACGTTCTACGACGGGCGCCTGGTGACCCATCCGGACACGGAGCGTCTCGTGGGTGGACCAACGGGTCCGCTGTCGGACGCCGGTGTGCGCTGGTGGCCGGTCGCGCACGAGGGCAACGCGGCCCGCTCGGCCGAGGAGGCGGAGCGCGTCGCGGATGCGGTGACCGCCCTCGTGGGCCGCGAGCAGGTCCTCACGGACGGTTCCACGCGGACGATCGAGGTTGACGACGTCATCGTCGTCGCGCCGTACAACGCCCAGGTCTCGGAAATCCAGGCGGCCCTCGAACGCCGACTCGGGAGGACCGGCAATGTCGGGACCGTCGACAAGTTCCAGGGCCGCGAGGGAACGGTCGCGATCTACTCGATGACCAGCTCCAGCCGCGACGATGCGCCGAGGGACATGACCTTCCTCTACTCCCGCAACCGCCTGAACGTCGCCGTGTCCCGGGCGCAGAGCATCGCCCTGGTCATCGCGTCGCCGGCGCTGCTCGAGGCCGGTTGCCGGACCCCCGATCAGATGCGGCTGGTCGATGCCCTGTGCCGCTTCGTGGAGGTGGCAGCGGCGCAGGAAGCCGCCGCCGACCGATAACTCGGTCGAGCGTGAGCCCGCCTATCATCCGGCGGTGACTGCGCCCGCAAGGCCCGAGGCCGCCGCCCTGTCCCCGACGGCGCTCGCCGCGGCGCGTAGCCGCGCCCGCCTGAGCCTCATCGCCGGCGTCGCCCTCGGGAGTACCGGTCACATCGCCGCGGTCACGGTCGCGACGATCGTGGCCCAGGACCTCCTGGGCTCGCCGACCCTCGCCGGCGCACCGGGCGCCACGATCGTCCTCGGGGCCGCCATCGGGTCCGTCCTGCTGTCCTCCCTCATGGCTCGGCGTGGCCGGCGGATCGGACTCGTTGCGGGCTACTCGATCGGCGTCGGCGGAGCGCTCATCGCAACGGCGGCCGTCATCCTCCGCTCGTTCCCGATCCTCCTCCTCGGGACGCTCTTCATCGGCTTCGGCAACAGCTCGAATCAGCTCTCGCGATACACCGCAGCGGACCTCGTTCCCCCTGCCAGACGGGCCTCCGCGATCGGCCTCGTGGTGTGGGGCGCGACGGTCGGGTCTGTCGTGGGACCGACGCTCGTCCCGGTCTCGAGCGCCATGGCCACCGGCATCGGCCTGCCCGCGCTCGCGGGACCGTACCTCGTGCCCGTCGTTTTCGTGGCCATCGCCGCGATCCTGTCATTCGTGCTGCTGCGCCCGGATCCCTACGCCATCGCCGACGGTTCGGCGCCGCAACCGGGCACTCCCGTCGTAGCGGGAGCGGCCACGCTGGCGCTTGGGCAGATGCTCCGGCGGCCGGGTGTGACCGCCGCCATCGTGGCCCTTGTGGCCGGCCAGTTCGTGATGACCCTGATCATGACGATGACCCCGCTCCACATGACGCAGCAGGGTCACGGCCTCGGCGCGGTGGGGATCGTGCTGTCGGCTCACACCCTCGGGATGTTCGCGCTCTCGCCGCTCTCGGGGCGGCTTGCGGAGCGGGTTGGGGCGGTGCGCGCGATCTTCATCGGCACGACCGTCCTCGCCGTGTCGGCGGTCATGGCCGCCGTTGCGCCGCCCGCCGGCGGTGATCTCCTGCTCGTGGCCCTGTTCCTGCTGGGTCTCGGCTGGAACATCGGCTTCGTCGCCGGGAGCGCGCTGCTCTCGGAGCACCTGGAGGTCCACGAACGGACCCGCGTCCAGGGTGTCGCCGACGCCCTGATCTGGAGTTCGGCCGCGGCCGCCAGCCTGGGGTCCGGCGTGATCATGGCCGCCGCCGGCTACACCGCCCTGGGCGTCCTGGGCACCGGCCTCGTCCTCATCCCGATCCTGACGCTTCGGGCACATCGCCATGCGCTCGCGCATCGACGCCTGGACCCCGACGAAGAGACGCTCCTCCCCTGACCGCGCCCGCCGGTCGACGAGTTGCGGCGCGTCAGCCCGACGTCGCCAACTCGCGAACCACCCATACGGCGAGGACGCGCGCGCAAGCCACGACATCGTCCACCGGCACGAATTCATCGGCGCTGTGTGCGCTCGCGATGTGGCCGGGGCCGAAGATCACCGTCGGCGTCCGGCCCTCGTTGACGAGCAATCGCATGTCCGCCCCGTATGGCTCACCGATGAGGGCCGGTTGCCGACCAAGGGTGGCCGTGGCTGCGTCGGCAAGGGAGACTGGCAGCGGGTGGTCCGCCGGCACGCGCGCGGACGAGAACTTCCCGCCCACGAGCTCCACCGTCGGCGGGTGGTCGCGCAGGAATGGGTCGGCCTCCGCGGCCGCGGCAATGCATGCTCGAAGGCGCGTCTCCGCATCTCGCCACGTCTCGCCGAGGGCTACGCCATACCGACCGTCCGCCACGACCTGGTCCATGACCGTCGAGGCCCACTCCCCGCCCCGAACGATCCCGATGATCGTTGGGTACGGGAGGCCGAGGGCAGTCATCAGCGGGTCCGTTTCAGCGGCATTCCGCTCCGCCTCGTCCGCCTCGAGAGCCCGAATGAGGACGCCCAGCCTGTCCAGGGCGGAGACACCTTCGCGGCGCATGGAAGCGTGTGCCGCCCGCCCGGGAACGGTGAGCCGGAACACGATCGCCCCCGCATGGGCGATCACGATGTCCATATCGGTCGGCTCGGTGATGACCGCCATCTCGCCGGTCACGCCGGCACGGATCGCAGCGAGCATGCCCTGGCCGCCGTCCTCCTCGGACGGGACGAAGGCGGCAACGACCTCGCCATCCAGGTCAGCCGCCGCGCCTGATACCACGAGCGCCCGCATCGCCGCGAGGATCGAGGCGCAACCGCCCTTCATATCCACGGCGCCGCGCCCGAACAGGGAGCCATCGCGAACCTCGGCGCCCCACGGGTCCACGGACCAGGCGGCCGGATCCCCGACCGGCACGACATCCGTGTGACCGACCAGCAGGATGCGGCGCCCGCCCGGACGTCCCAGGCGGCCGACCACCACCGGCAGCTCGGTCCGTGGCATCTCCTGGCCGGGCCAGTCCGGATCTGTCCGCGCGAACTCCGCCGGATCGGTCTCGATCCGCTCGACCGTTGCGCCGATCTGCTCCAGGATCCCGGCGACGAGGTCCTGGACCGCACGCTCATTGCCGGTCACGCTGGGCGTCCGGACGAGGTTCGTCAGGTCGGCCAGGGCGCGCGCGGGATCGACCGCGTCTGCCGCGCGTCGAGCGGTTCCGGTCAGCACATCAGCCACGGAGGATCGGCCGTGTCATGCAGGTTGGCCCTCCCGAGCCGTTGATCCCGATCTCGGTTGCAGGGTACGTGTGCACCTCGCAGCCCGCGGCCGCGAGCGCGGCCGATGTCGCCGGGTTCCCCTCGGCGAGGATGACCACACCGGGACGCACGGCCAGCACGTTGCAGCCGAGCGTCCCGAACTCCTCCTCCGGGACCTCGATCATCCGGATCCCCAGGTCGCCGAGGAGCTCCCACAGCCCCACCGGCAGGAGCGGCGGAAAGACGACCGCCAGGTCGTCGGCCACGGGCGAGATGACCGACAGGAGATGGATCAGCTCGGCCGGCCCGCGCCAGTACGGAACGTCGAAGACCCGCACGTCGCCCCCGACGATGTCGGCCAGCTGCCTGACGCCGTCGCTGTTCGTTCGGAGCGTCCGGCCGATGCACAGCAGATCCGGCCGCAGCCAGAACGTGTCGCCTCCCTCGATCGTTCCGGGCGCCATGATTCGTCCGGCCACGGGGATCCCGGCGGCCGTCGTCCACGCCTCGATCGCCGCCGATTCAGGCAGCCGGTTCAGCTTGCCGGCGCGGAGGGCGATGGCCCCGCGGTCCGAGATCAGGAGCGGATCGAACGTGTACACGAGATCCGGGCTGGTCAACTCTGTCTCGAGGACGTGGACCCGAGGACCCAGCGACCCGAGGACATCCACGAACCGGTCGTGCTCCCGCTGGGCGAGCGCGAGGTCCACCGGATGGATGAAACCGTGGGCAGGATCCTCGAACGCGGCCCCGAACGCCGGGCCGGGCCGCTTCACAAGCACCTCACGGAGCGGGGCGGTCATGCTCTGCGCGCCAAAGGCGCGTGTCACGGTGGTCGTCATCGGCGAGGGCTTGAAGCGCCGGATGCGCCGGATGCGCCGCCCGCCGAGATCCGCGCGAGGACCGCGAGCAGGCGATCCACCTCGGCGGCCGTGTTGTAGTGGGTCAGCCCGATCCGGACGACGCCGCCGGTCTCGGCGAAGCCCAGGCGATCGATGAGTCCGGTCGCGTAGAAATCGCCGTCCCAGACCGCGATGCCCTCGGCGCCCAGAGCCCCTGCTACTGCGTGCGGAGAAAGGCCGGCCAGGGTCAGGGCCGCAGTCGGGGTCCGTCGGTCGAACGTCGCGGGGTCGGTGATCCCGAACAGGCGCACACCCTCGATCGCCGCCACGCCGTCGTGGAGCCGCCGGTACAGGGCCGTCTCCACGTCGCGGATCGCCCGCATCGCCCTGACGAGCTTGTCGCGCCGCGATGCGCCGGCCGCCGCGCCGGCCATGACCCCGACGTCCTCGAGGTAGCCGATTGCAGCGATGGACCCGGCGTAGCCCTCGAAGTTGCCGGTTCCGGTCTCGAACTTCGACTCGGCCGGCCGGACCTTGTAGGCGGGCAGGGATGCGAGGATCGAGGCTCGGCCGTAGACGGCGCCGACATGCGGCCCGAAGAACTTGTAGACGGAGCAGGCCAGGAAGTCCGCGTCGATTGCCCGGGCGTCGATGGTGAGGTGCGGCGCGGCATGCACGGCATCGATGTACGCCCACGCCCCAACGGAGTGCGCGAGGGCCACGATCTCGGCCACCGGATTGATCGTCCCGACCGCGTTCGACGCCCAGCCCGCGGCCACGAGGCGGGTCCGCGGCGAAAGGAGCGCGCGCAGGTCGTCAAGGTGGAGCGTGCAGTCGTCCAGTTGCGGCTCCCACCAGCGGATGACGAGCCCAAGATCCCGGGCCACCGTAATCCACGGATCGACGTTCGCGGCGTGATCCAGCCCGGTCACGACGATCTCGTCCCCCGGGCCGAACGTCGCCGCGATCGAGCGGCTCAGGTGGAACGTCAGGGTGGTCATGTTCGCGCCGAGGATCACTTCGTCCTGCCCGACGCCCAGGAGATCGGCGATCGCCGCATGCGCCTCGTCGATGATCTCGTCGGACGCCCGTGAGGTCGCGAAGGCGCCGCCGTGATTGGCATTCGAGGTCCGGTAGTAGCGAGACACGGCCTCGATGACGCTCTCCGGGACCTGTGTTCCGCCGGGCCCGTCGAAGTAGACGTACGGGTCCCCGTCGTGGGTCCGGGCAAGAGCGGGAAAGCGTGCCCGCAGCGCGGCGATGTCGAGCGTCTTCATGGCCCGGATGCTAGCGGCCGATGGGCCTCCGCGTGCGGGGCGTCCCGCGGCCTGGGCCGCCGGCGGCCGTGCGCCTCGTCTGGTCGACGGATCGACCAAGCGACGAACCAAAGCCCGGTTCAGCCATCGTCCTTCGTCGAATGGCGCATCGGTCGACCAAACAGCGGTGGAGGCGCCGAATCGGTCCCCTTGAGGCCCGCTCCTTCGTCGGATGGTCGATCGCTGGACCAGGACGCAGGGCGGCCCGGCCCGCCCGGCCCGCCCGGCCCGCCCTGCCCGATCCAGGTAGTTGGCCATGCAACCAGTCACCGGGTAGGATGTCCCCGTGACCGGTGAACGTGCACCCGCAAACCACTCCGACAGCCTGGATCTCGGTCCATGGCGCTCGTTCCTGCACGCTCACGCTCGGGTCGCGCGTCGGCTGGACGAGGACCTGCGAACCATGCACGCGATGTCCCTGCAGGAGTACGAGGCGTTGCTCCACCTCGCCGAGGCCCCGGGCCGTCGCCTGCGGATGGGCCGCCTGGCCGACTCGCTCCTGCTCTCGAAGAGCGGCGTGACCCGACTCATCGACCGGCTGGTGGACGACGGGCTGGTGGAGCGGACGAGCTGCTCGAGCGACGCCCGCGGTGCCGAGGCATCGCTCACCGGAAGTGGACTCGCCCGGCTGCGAGCCGCCGCCCCCACGCACCTCGCCGGGATCCGGGATCACTTCTACGCCGCGATCGACGGTCCGGATGTGCCCGTGGTCGAGCGGGCGATGGACGCGATCTCGGAGCGCCTGTGCGCGTCCGCGGGTCCGTGTGACCACACGGCCGAGGTTGAGCCGGCTGGCACCGGCTCAACCGAGTCGCCGGCACGGGCCTGATCCGCGGCCTCGGAGGCCCGGCCAGCCGGCTGCTCGCGGGCACGTCCGGCTTCGCGTATCCCGCCTGGAAGCCCCGCTTCTACCCACCGGGTCTCCCGGACGACGGCAGGCTCGGCTTCTACGCATCGCGTCTCGGGGCCGTCGAGCTCAACAACACCTTCTACCAGCGACCGTCAGCCGAACGCATCGGGGCGTGGATCTCGGCCGTGCCGGAGGACTTCCGCTTCGTCGTCAAGGCCCAGCGCGGAGCATCGATGCGGGCGCTCGTCGCGACCCCGGAAGAGAGCGTCGCCTGGCTGACCGAGCGACTGGACGGCTTCGGCGAGCGACTTGGGGCCGTGCTCTACCGCGTTCCCGAGAACGTGCATCGACGTCTGGATGGCAGCTCGGACGAGGCGATCCATCGCCTGCTTGCGGCGTGGCCGCGGGCGCTCCCGATGGTCATGGAATTCCAGCACCGGTCATGGCACGTCGACGAGACATTCGCGGCGCTCCGCGAGGCGGGGGCCGTCCTGTGCACGACGGAGCTCCCCGAGGACGAGATCCCGCCGGACATCCGCGTCACCGGGACGGGTCTGTACCTGCGGCTACGTCGCACCGACTACTCCGCCCCGGAGCTCGAAGCCTGGGCGGCCCGGATTCGGCCATTCCTCGATGCCGGACATCCCGTCCTCGCGTTCTTCCGACACGACGAAACGGGTCGAGCGGCCGAGCTGGCGACCGAGCTCGGTGCCGTCGTGGGTAGTGCCGCCGGCCCACGGGCCTGACGGTCAGCCGGTCCCCGGCTCGGGACTCAGGCGCGGGCGACCGTCGGCCGAGGCGACGGGCCGGCGGGCTGAAGCGGGCGGAGGTAGAGCCACAGCACGCCCACGACGTACCCGACGTGGACGACCAGCGTCAGCACCTCCGGGGACGCGCTGTACCCGAAGATCGCCCGGAGAAACTGGCCGATCCCGGTGTCGTGCGACAAGAGCGCGCTGATGTCGTACGCGGTCCCTGAGCCCAGCAGGGAGATCCCCACGATCTCCGCCACCTCGATGTACTCGTGGACGGCCTGGGACAGGAGCCCGGCGGCGATGAAGATGAGCCCGATCCCGGTCCACCTGAAGAACTTCCGGAGGTCGACCGCCTGGCTGCCGCGATAGAAGCCCCAACCGATGAGGACGGCTCCTCCGAGACCCGCGAGAGCACCGAGCGCGACGCTCGACGCGGAGTCATCAACAGACGTTGCCTGGCCGGTCAGGAACAGCGCGGTCTCCACGCCCTCCCGGATCACCGCGGTGAAGGCGAGGGCGGCGAGGCCCCAGGCGGTTCCCTCCCCGAGAGCTCGATCGACGGCGGCGTGGAGTTCGCCCTTGAGACCCGCCGACTGGCGACGCATCCAGAACAGCATCCAGGTGACGACACCGACCGCGAGGAGCATCGTGGTGCCCTCGAACAGTTGCTCGTACGGCTCCTGGAAGGCGCCGATGGACACGAACAGGGCGATCCCGATGACTGCGCTGAGGGCGGTGGCAGCCGCCGTACCGAGCCAGATCTTGCCGACGTGCCGGCTGTTCCCCGTGCGCACGAGGTAGGCGAGCACGATGGCCACGATGAGCGCGGCCTCCACGCCCTCGCGAAGGCCGATGAGCGCGCCGCTGGTCAGTGCGCCGATGTCCACTATATCTCTCCCGCAGCTGGTCGCGCCGCCGGATTCTGGGGTCCGGCCCAGGGCGCCGGGGATATCCTAGTTGGGCGCTCGGGATTGTGCAAGCGACCTTGTCGCAGACCGGCAGGCGACCCTCCGTTGGCCCGGAGTCTCAGCCCGGCTGAGGTCTCAGCTGGCCCGAGGGTCCGCCTTGTCCGGATCGATGCCCAGATCGGCGATCGCGGCGGCTGCCTCCGCGCCGGTGATGGCGCCGTCGCGCGCAAGGGCGGCCATCGCCGCAGCGGCGACGTTTGCGGCGTCGATCTCGAAGTACGCCCGCAGCGACTCCCGGGTGTCGCTCCGCCCGAAGCCGTCCGTGCCCAGCGCGACGAACGTCGCCGGCACCCACGGCGCGACGCCCTGCGGCAACGTGGCCATCCAGTCTGTCGCGGCCACGACCGGACCACCGGTCGCACCCAGCACTTCGGTGACGTACGGAACGCGCGGCGAGTCGGCGGGGTGAAGTCGATTCCAGCGATCCGCGTCCAGCGCGTCGCGCCTGAGGAGCGGGAACGAGGGAGCCGAGAACACTTCCGCGGCGACCCCGAACCGTTCGGCCAGGAGGGTCTGGGCCTCGATGACCTGCTGGAGGATGGCGCCCGATCCCACGAGCCGCACCCGCTTCGCGCCGCGTTTGAGCTTCGGCGCCGGCGCGAACCGGTAGATGCCCCGGAGCAGCGCCTCGTCGACGCCATCCGGCTTGGGGGCCTGCGAGTAGTTCTCGTTGTACAGCGTGACGTAGTAGAAGACGTCTTCGCCCCGGCCATACATCCGCTCGATCCCGTCGCGGACCACCGTGGCCAGCTCGTAGGCGAAGGCCGGGTCGTACTGGCGGACGTTCGGGATCGTCGACGCGAGGACCTGACTGTGGCCATCGTCGTGCTGGAGACCCTCCCCCGCCAGGGTCGTCCGGCCGGCCGTGGCGCCCATGAGAAAGCCGCGCCCACGCGCGTCACCCAGGGCCCAGATCTGGTCGCCGGTCCGTTGGAACCCGAACATCGAATAGAAGATGTAGAACGGGATCATCGGGAATCCGTGGGTCGCGTAGGACGTGGCGGCGGCGGTGAGGCTCGCCACGGAGCCGGCCTCCGTGATGCCCTCTTCCAGGACCTGGCCGTCCTTCGCCTCGCGATACTTCATCACGAGCTCGGAGTCCACGGGATCGTAGCGCTGACCACCCGACGCGTAGATCCCGACCTCATTGAAGAGCGGGTCCATGCCGAATGTGCGCGCCTCATCGGGGATGATCGGGACGATCCGGGGCCCAAGATCGGGATCCCGGATCAGGTTCCGAAGCAGCCGGGTGAAGGCCATCGTGGTCGAGACGGCGGTCGTGCTGCCCGTCTCGAATTCGGCATCGAAGGTCCGCTTGGGGGACGGGAGCGGCGCCCCGCGGACCACGCGCTTCGGGAGCGGGCCGCCGAGCGCGCGACGGCGCTCGTGCAGGTACTGGACCTCCTCCGAGTCGGGGCCTGGGTGGTAGTACGGCGCGTCCTTGAGCTGGCTGTCGGGGATCGGCAGCTCCAGGCGGTCGCGGAAGATCCGCAGCTCAGCTTCCGACAGCTTCTTCGCCTGGTGGGTGATGTTGCGCGCCTCCACGCCGGGGCCCAGGGTCCAACCCTTGACCGTCTTGGCGAGGATCACCGTGGGAACGCCGCGATGTTCGGTCGCCGACTTGTACGCCGCGTACACCTTTCGATAGTCGTGACCGCCCCGCCGGAGCTTGGCCAGGTCGTCGTCGGACAGGTGCTCCACGAGCTGGCCCAGTCGCGGATCCGGCCCGAAAAACCGCTCCCGGATGTACGCGCCACCGGCAACGGAGTACTTCTGGAACTCGCCGTCCACGGTCGAGTTCATCTTCTCGACCAGGATGCCGTCCACGTCCCGTGCGAGCAGCTCGTCCCACTCGCGACCCCAGACGACCTTGATGACGTTCCAGCCCGACCCGCGGAAGACCGCTTCCAGCTCCTGGATGATCTTGCCGTTGCCGCGGACCGGCCCGTCCAGCCGCTGGAGGTTGCAGTTGACCACGAACGTCAGGTTGTCGAGCCCCTCCCGAGCGGCGACATGGAGCGCGCCGAGCGACTCCGGCTCATCCGTTTCTCCGTCACCCAGGAACGCCCAGACGCGCGACTTCGACGTGTCGAGGAGGCCCCGGTTCTCCAGGTAGCGGTTGAATCGCGCCTGGTAGATCGCGCTGATCGGGCCGATCCCCATGGAGACCGTGGGGAACTCCCAGAAATCGGGCATGTGACGTGGGTGCGGGTAGGACGACAGGCCGTCCTGCGGCGGCGTCTCCCGGCGGAAGTGGTCCAGCTGCGCCTCACTGAGCCTGCCCTCGAGGAACGCACGAGCGTAGATCCCCGGCGCCGCGTGGCCCTGGTAGAAGACCTGGTCGCCGGGCCCGTCGCCGTCCTTGCCGCGGAAGAAGTGGTTGAAGCCGACTTCATAGAGCGTCGCCGCGGAGGCGTACGTGGCCAGGTGACCGCCGATGCCCGCGAACCGGCTGTTCGCCCGGAGCACCATCGCAACCGCATTCCAGCGGATGAGGCGCCGGATCCGGCGCTCCAGCCCCTCGTCGCCCGGGAAGAAGGGCTCCTGCTCCGGGCTGATCGTGTTGATGTAGCGAGTGTTCGTGAGGGGCGGCAGGCCAACCTGGAGCTGGCGTGCCCGTTTCAGGAGCTTGAAGAGCAGGAATCGAGCCCGAGTCTCCCCCTCCTCCTTGACCACCTGGTCGAGGGATTCGATCCACTCGGTCGTCTCGGTCTGGTCGAGGTCGGGGAGCTGGTGCTTGAACTCGTCGATGTACATGCGCCGGGAAGCGTAGCCCATGCCGCCGGGTGTCGCCGCGGGCCGAGCGGGTCGCGACCGGGTTGCAGCCCGGAGTCGGCGGCCGGCCGGCGACGTGTGCTAGCGTCGATTCGTGCAGCCGTTCGACCCTCATACCGCCCTCATCGTCGTGGATATCCAGAACGACTTTGCCGATCCCGCGGGGTCACTGTCGGTGGCCGGCGGCGAGGCGGTGATCCCGGTCATCAACCGCGCGGCCTGGGCCGCGATTCGCGCCGGCAGCTTCGTCGCGTACACGCAGGACTGGCATCCGGCGCACACGCCGCATTTCGCCCAGGACGGGGGCATCTGGCCGGTCCACTGCGTTGGTGACACGTGGGGCGCGACGTTCCACCCAGCCCTCGAGGTCGTCGGGCCGAGCGTCCACAAGGGCGCCAACGGCGAGGACGGGTACTCGGGTTTCACGATGCGTGACCCGGTGGCCGGGACGGAGATCCCGACCGAGCTCGAGGCACTCCTTCGGGTCCGCCGGATCGAGCGGGTCGTCGTGTGCGGGCTCGCGACCGACTATTGCGTGAAGAGCACGGCCCTTGACGCAGCCCGTCTCGGCTTCGCGACGACCGTCCTCGTGGATTGCATCGCGGCAGTCAACCTGGCGCCCGGCGATGGGGATGCGGCGATCGCGGAGATGCGCGCTGCCGGCATCGAAATCGTCGAGATCGTCCAGATCGTCCAGTCCGAAGGGCCCGGCTGACCGGCTCGCCCGGTCAGATCCCCTCGCCCAGTCCGCGGCGCCCGGCCTCCATGCAGATCCACCTCGTCGACGCGACGTATGAGCTGTTCCGCGCGCATTACGCGCCGCGTCCGCCGGTCCTCGGGGCCGACGGCATCCCTCTGTCCGGTGTGTCCGGGCTTGTTGAGCAGCTCCTCGCCCTCCTCCGCTACGAGGGTGCGACGCACATTGGCTGCGCGACTGACCGGGTCATCGAATCCTTCCGGAACGACCTCTATCCGGGCTACAAGTCGTCGGCAGGAATGCCGCCGGAGCTGCTCGCCCAGTTCCCCGTTGCCGAGGAGGCCATTGAGGCGCTCGGGATCGTCCTCTGGCCGATGGTCGAGTTCGAGGCGGACGACGCGATCGGTGCCGCCTGTCGGCGGTTCGCCGCGGATCCCGTGGTCGAGCGGATCCTCATCTGCACGCCCGACAAGGACATGGCGCAACTGGTCGAGGGCGAGCGGGTCGTGCTCCTCGATCGGCGCCGCCGAATCACGTACGACGAGGCCGGGGTGCGGGCCAAGTGGGGCGTCGCTCCGACATCCATCCCCGACTGGCTGGCGCTCGTCGGCGACAACTCGGATGGGTTCCCCGGCCTGCCCGGCTGGGGCGCGAAATCCGCGGCCGCCGTCCTGGCCCGGTATGGGCACCTGGAGGACATTCCGGAGAAGGCGTTTGCCTGGGACGTCGCCAGGTTGCGCGGCGGACCCGTCCTCGCGGCCACGCTACGGGAGCGTTGGGACGAGGCGCTCCTCTACCGCTCCCTGGCCCGGCTCCGGATGGCAGAGGATGGCGTCGTTATCCCGCAGGTGACCGCGGAGGAGCTCCGCTGGCGGGGCGTACCGCGGGCGCGCTGGGAGGCCTTCTGTGACCGCTGGGGACTGAGCGGCCTGCGTGCGCGACCGCATCGCTGGGTCCCCCAGGGTTGAAAGCAACGCCGAGACGGAACCACCGGCTGAGGGCCCGTGGCTGAACCGCCCCGCGCGGCAGGCGACAGCGGGGCCCGATCGGTCTCGGATGGGCCGCCGCGCAACTCCCAGGAGCACGATCCGAACGAACGAGCACGAGCCATGCGCCCTACGTGCGGGTTCCTGCTCCACGTGATGTTGGGTCGTGCTCATTCATCGAAAACGCGCGTCTGACAGACGCTCGCCGGCTCAGTCCACCGAGGCCTCCGGCCAGAGCACCCGGTCGGTCATGGCGTCATCGGATGGATAGGCCTCGAGGAGGGCTGCAACCGCCCGAACCAGGTCCCCGATCCCCTGGTCCGAGGTGCGCCAGGTCGATGGCGTGAGGAGTACGAGCCCCGGATGCGGGCGCCGAAGACGGACGGCGGTGCCGTGGATCCGGAGGTGATCGACGACGTCGAACGTCACGAACGCCCTTCGTTCCGCAGCCGAAGCGTCGATGGCGTCCTCGTCGGATCGACCCCGGAGGTCCGGGCGCTCGGCGATCGCGATGACGTCGTGCCCGGTCCGGCGAAGCTGGGCGGCGATCCGCGGCGACAAGTGCTCGTCGAGGAGCAGCCTCATGCGTCCCGGGGGCTGACGCCGCGTCGCCGGGCCGCCTCTCGCGCCGCGACGGACCGGTTGAGATCGATCCAGTTATCGATCTCAACCGGGTGGTCCACGTAGTACGCCGCGGCAGCTTCGACCAGCGACACGGGAATGTCCAGGTAGTCGGCAGTCCGCTGCGACGACCCGTCGTGCGCGCGGAGCACTTCGACCAACTCCCAGACCCCAAGGCCGGTCCCCACGACCCTGGCGCGCCTTCCAGCCGGCCCGTCGACGAAGTCGATCGCCGGATGATCCTGGCGCCGCAGGCCCTCGTCGATGAACCGCTCGGCAAGCGCGGTGTATGTCTCGCCCGTCTCGGCTGCCCGTCGGGCGAGGCGTTCCGAGGTGCCGGGGCGCAGTCGGAAGGATCGATGCACACGGCGAACGTCGGCCATGTAGTACAGCGTAGCACGCCGTGCTACGCAATTTGCTAGCCGGCGATGCGCCGGAGCAGCTCCCCGTGGTGCGCGGGCGGGGCCGCGAGGATGCCGATGGACTTGGTCGCCGCGGCGATCTCGAACCACGGCCCGCCGGCAAGGTTGGTGACCGTGGCGCCGGCCCGCTCGGCGATGAGCCCGGCTGCGGCGATGTCCCAGGTGGACAGCCCACCCTGCTGGACAAAGGCGTCGAACCGGCCATTTGCGACATAGACGAGCGCCAGCGCCGCCGAGCCCATCGAGCGCGGCACGCGGATCGCCTTGCGAATCGCCCGTGCCCGCGTCGCCACAGCGCGCCCGGACAGCGACAACGAGATGACGAAGTCGCTGAGACGCTCCTTGTCGGATGCGCGCACGTCGCGCCCGTTGAGGGTCGCCGGACCGTCGATCGTCGCCGCGAAGGATTCGTTCCTCGTGGGGTCACGAATGACACCGACAACGGGATGCCCGTCAATGACGAGCGCCACGGACACGCAGAAGAACGGGATGCCGTTCGCGTAGTTGACCGTGCCGTCGAGCGGATCCACCACCCAGACCCGCCCGACGCCCGAGGACGCGGTGTGCCCGGCAGCGGCATCGTGCTCGCCGGTCTCCTCGGCGAGGAGCGCGTCGCCCGGAAACGCGGCCCGGATCCCGTCCAGGATCAGGGCCTCGGCCAGATGATCCACCTCGGTGACCACGTCGCGGGCGGACTTGTAGTCGATCTGCTCGACGCGCTCGTAGCGGGCCATCTGGAGCTCGCCGGCCCGGCCGGCCAGGTCGAGGGCGACCGCGAGTTCCGCCGCAAATCGGCTGCGCGAACCAGTGGTCACGGAGACTGGCAGTCGACCGCAAGGGCCGTCGGCTGGTCCCCGAAGAGCGATACCGGCGCGGTGAACTCGATCGTCTCGCCCGCCGGAACCTTCGGTGTCTGGAGTACCTGGCCCGGCCCACCGACCGGCCGCGAGGCTTCCACGACGCGGCACGTCGTTGCGGAGGCCGAGGTGCCCTCGTTCGTGACCGTCAGCGTGACCTCGAGGCCACCGGCCACGGCGACGACCCCACGGATCACACCGGTGAACGGACCGACGCCCGTCAGTGCCGCCCGGCCGACGAGCGCGAGAAAGAGCACAAACAGGACGATCCCACCGGCCGCGATCGCGTGGACCTGGGTGGCCGCCGGTTGCTTCAGGCCGAGCGGGTTGCACTCGTCACATAGCGCCACATCCACGGACACCGGGCGACCACATCGAAGGCAACCGTGCATCGGCTCGGGCGTCGCGGCAGAGGTTTCGGGTGAGGTCATGGGCCGGACGATGGTGCCACGATCCTGCCAGGAGGGCGGTCAGCGCCCGGTTCGGCCCGACGTTGACCACGAGTCAAGGTTCCCTGGGCACGAGGTTCCCGAATTGTCCGGCAGTCAAGGCCGCGACCGGCCGGAGACCCAACCAGCGCGCAGTCGGGTCGTCATCATGACTGGCGCGCAAGAACCCGACCCCGACGCAAGGAATCATTGACTGCCGGTCAACACTGGCCCTTGTTCTGGAGCGCGGAGGCTGCGCAGCGCGGGATTACCGGCCGGCGACCTTCACGAGGCGGTCCACATCGGCGGTGGTCCGCGCTGTGAGCGTCACCTCGTCTGCTCCGGCAGCCGCCCAGTAGGCAGCCGTCTCGGCCGGAGCCGCGATCCAGGGGCTGTCGGTGAGAGCATCGACGCCGCTCCGACCGCCGCCGAACCCCACGACGATTCGGACGTCACTCCGCGCTCGCCCGGCGGCGTCCAGTGCCTCCAGATAGCGCGCACCCAACCGCTCGAAATCAGCCGACTCGGCCGCCCAACCGTCGCCGGCGCGTGCAGCAAGGCGGACGCCGGCCGGCGTGCTCGCCCCGACGAGGATCGGTGGTGGTGGCTCGGGCCGCGGGAATGCCACTGCGTCCGCGACCGGGTAGAAGCGGCCGGACCGCGTCACCGGGCCACCGGACCAGAGCGCCCGGATCAGCGCGACCGCCTCCTCCAGGCGGGCCGCGCGCTCGGCGGCGTCCGGGAAGTCGATCCCGTAAGCCCGATGCTCCCGCGGGTGGCCGCCGATGCCGATGCCCAGCGTAAGCCGGCCGCTGCTGATCGCCTGGACCGTGCCCGCCATGCGCGCCAGGACCGCCGGATGGCGATTCATCACGTTCGTGACGAACGAGCCGATGCCGATCCTTCGCGTGACCGCCGCCGCGGCCGCGAGCGTCGTCCACTGCTCGAGGACCGGGACCGTCCGGTCACCCTTCCCGATGAAGTGATCCCAGCACCAGACCCTCGCGTATCCGGCCTCATCGAGGCGGCGGGCGCTGTCGAGCCACCAGGCGGCATCCACGCCCATGGACCCGAGCGTGACGCCGATCGGGAGCCGGCCGGTCTCCGTCATCCCTCGTCCGCAGCTCCGGGCATGAGGCCCTGGAGGCCTGTCTCGAACAGCCGGCCGGTCTCCGTCATCCCTCGTCCGCAGCTCCGGGCATGAGGCCCTGGAGGCCTGTCTCGAACAGCCGGATGTCCTCCGGGCTGATCGCGTGCCCGTCGCCCCGGGTCGGTCCGAGCGCGGCCCGAGCGCCCAGCGCATCGAGGTCCGCCGGGAAGCGCCCGATGAGATCGAGGACGACCTTCTGGATCCGCTCGGCGTTCTGGGCGAAGACCTCGAGAACGCTCGTCGCGTCAACCGCCTCCGTGCCCTCGAGGACGCCGGCGTCGTAGTCGGTGATGAGCGCGATGTTCACGACCGCCATGCCGAGTTCTCGGCACAGCCAGGCCTCGGGGTACTGGGTCATGTTGATGACTTCCCAGCCCGCATCGGAGAACCATTTCGACTCCGACTTCGTCGAGAATCGCGGGCCCTCGATGACCACGACCGTGCCTTGCTCGTGGACCTCGATGCCGTGGTCCCGGATCGTGTCGATCGCAAGCTGGCGGAGAACCGGGTCGTACGTCTCGGCTGACGACAGGTGGGTGACGATCGGGCCGTCGTAGAACGTGTGCGGGCGCTGGCCGCTCGTCCGGTCCACGAACTGGTCGCAGACGACGAAATCACCCGGCTTGACATGGAGCGCAAGTGACCCGGCCGCGCACGGCGAGATGACCGCCTTGACTCCCAGCGAACGCATCGCCCAGACGTTGGCCCGGTAGTTGATCCTGTGCGGCGGGATCGTGTGGCGGCGGCCGTGGCGCGGCAGGAACGCGACCTTGCGGCCGCCGACCGTGGCCAGGAAGTAGCTGTCCGACGGCGGTCCGTACGGCGTGTCCACCTTGACCTCGCGGACGTCGTCCAGCAGCGAGTAGAAGCCGGATCCACCGAAGACGCCGATCTCTGCCTGTTCCGTCACGCCGAACCTCCGGGCCGCGCCATGCTTCCGCGCCACGGGTGGGCCGGCGTCGTGTGCGCCGGACGGCCCACCGGGCCGGCCGATTGTATGCGGCCCCTCGCGCGACCGGCCTGGACTAGGATGATCCGGCGCCCGTCCTGCTGGAGGTTTCCGATGACAGACTCTGATGAGCAGAGGGGAACGCCCGATTCCCTGCCGGGCAGCTGGAGCCCGCGCTCCCAAGGCCCGGTCATGGTCGCGGCCGACGTGGCAGGCCGTGTCTGGGGCCTTGTTCTCCTCGCGGTCGGACTGTGGCTGTTCGCCAGGATCACCCTCCGCCTGGACGTCCCGACGATCCCCTGGGGCGACCTCTGGCCGCTCCTCCTCATCGTGCTGGGCGGCCTGGTGATGCTCCGGGCCGGCCGCCGGGGATGACCGTGGGCGACGGGTCGGCAGACTGGCTCACGCTTGCCGACTGGCGGCGGCGCCTGGCCCAGCTCTATGGCGAGGTCCGCGAGCGCGCGGCCACGGATCCGGGGTCCGCATGGGACCACTGGCGCGCGACCCGCGATGAGCTGTACCGGGCCCATCCGCAGTCGCCGGTCCCGGCGGCCGACCGTGGGGCGTTCCGGGGCAACTACTGGCCGTATGACGCAGGCCTTCGGTTCGAGGTCGACGTTGCGGTTGCGGCACCGGTCGTCGCGCCGGACGCGACAACGGACGCGGCTCCAGCACCTCGCGACGTCCCGTCGCCGACCATTCGCCTCAGCTTGCCCATGAGCACGGGCGAGGCCCTCGAGTTCACGCAGATTGCCGAGGTCCGGATCCCCTTTCCCGGGCGCCCTCGGACCCTCGCCCTGTTCTGGATGGCCGGCTACGCGGGCGGGCTCTTCCTCCCCTTCCGGGACGCCACCAATGGCGCCTCGACGTACGGGGCAGGCCGGTACCTGCTCGACACCGCGAAGGGCGCCGACCTCGGCGGGGACCCGAGCGCCGGCCGACTCGTCCTTGACTTCAACTTCGCGTTCCACCCGTCCTGCGCCTTCGACTCACACTGGTCGTGCCCGCTCGCACCGCCCGAGAATCGCCTGGACCTCGCCGTCGAGGCGGGCGAGCGGCTCAGCTGACGGCTTCCCGACCAAGGAGATCCGCTACCGGCGCACGATCGGCTGGCGCCTCTTACCATCGATCCATGCCAGCCGATCTGCCCCCGCCTCTCGACCTTCCCGACCGGATCCGGCGCTTCCTCGATGAGCCGCACGTGGCCTCGATCGGGACGACGGGCGAGGACGGCGCGCCGCATCAGGCGATCGCCTGGTACCGGCTGGATCCGGACGACCGGATCCTCCTCAACAGCCGCTCACCCCGCCGCTGGCCGGCCGATCTGCTGCGTGACGGGCGCGTGTCGCTGGCCGTTCTCGATGGTGGGGATTCGCTGCGCTGGGTTGGCCTGACCGGCGTCGTGGAGACGGTGATCGACGACGTTGAAACCGCGCGCGACGACATCTGCGCGCTGGCCGTGCGCTACGGCGACGAAGACCCGGAGACGATGGCCGCGTTCCGGACGCAGGCGAGGATCTCCTTCCGGATCCGGATCACCGCCGCCCACGACCACCTCAAGGACGCATGACGAGCATCGATTCGAAGGTCGGGGCCGGCCTGCCGCCGCGAGGCGCCGTCCGATTCGGCGCGCAGCTCTGGTCGCAGGCCACGGACTGGCCGGGTTTCCGGGATGCGGCGCTGGCAGCAGAGGCCGCCGGGTGGGACTCCGTCTGGACGTGGGATCACGTCCTCGCGATCTTCGGACCGGCGGAGCAGCCGATCCTCGAGGGCTGGACCACCCTCGCAGCCCTCGGCCCGATCACGCGGCGCGTCCGCCTCGGGCTCATGGTCGGCGCCAACACGTTCCGCAATCCCGGTCTCACCGCGAAGCTCGCCACGACGCTCGACCACGTGTCGAGCGGCCGGGCCGTCCTGGGCATCGGGGGGGCGTGGTTCGAGCGGGAGCACGACGCCTTCGGGATCGACTTCGGGACCGGCTTCGGCGAACGCCTGGACCGCCTGGACGAGGCAGTCATGCTGACCCGGCGTCTCCTGGACGGTGAACTCGTCACCCACGAGGGTCGGTTCTACACGTTCCACGAGGCCCTGTGCGAGCCGCGGCCCGTCCAGCCGCGTCTCCCGATTCTCATCGGCGGGTCTGGCCCCAGGAAGACGCTTCGGACCCTGGCACTGCGCGGTGACGCGTGGAACACCGCCGGAACACTCGACGAGGTCCGGGACCGGCTCGCGATCCTTGATGCCCACTGTGCCGACGTCAGGCGCGACCGATCCGAGATCGAGCTGACCGTCAGCTTCCCGATCCTCATCCGGGACGCGGCGGCCGACGCCGAGCGCGCCTGGGCCGCGCTCATGGCCCACAACGGCGCCCAGAACGCGGGACCGGTTCCTCATCTATTCGGCCCGCCTGCCGCCGTCGCCGACGCGATCCGCCCGTACGTCGACCTCGGTTTCAGCACCGTCATCGTCCGGCTGCCGGCCCCCCACGACCGCGAGACGATCGAGCGGATGGGCGAGGTCGCGGAGCTCCTCGCGGATGGCTGACGGCAGCGCCCTGCGAGTCGTCGAGCTTGCCGGGGGCGTCGGCGGGGCGAAGCTCGCCCACGGCCTCCAGGCTCACCTCGGAAACGGGCTGACGGTCGTCGTCAATACGGGCGACGACCTCGAGCGTCACGGGCTCCTCGTGTGTCCCGACCACGACACGATCATGTACACGCTGGCCGGGATCGACAACCGCGACTGGGGCTGGGGCATTGCCGGCGAGACGTTCGCAAGCGCCGAGATGCTCGCCCGATACGGCGAGGAGACCTGGTTCCGGCTGGGTGATCGCGATCTCGCGACCCACATCGTCCGGACGCGGCGGCTCCGGGCGGGCGAGCGTCTGACCACGGTCGCCGCGCACCTCCAGGGCGCGCTCGGGATTGCAGCTCAAATCCTGCCGATGGCCGATGAGCCGGTCCGGACCCAGGTCCGGACGGATGAAGGGTGGCTGGATTTCCAGACCTACTTCGTCGGTCGCCAGCAGGCGCCGGAAGTCCGCGAGCTGCGCTACGACGGGCTCGCCGCCGCGCGGGCCACGCCCGAGGTCATCGATGCGCTCGCGAAGGCCGACGCCATCGTCGTCGCGCCGTCCAACCCGTTCCTGTCCGTCGCGCCGATCCTCGGCGTGCCCGGGCTCCGGCCGGCAATCGACGCGGTACGAAGCCGCGGCGTCCCGATCGCCGCGATCTCCGGGATCATCGGCGGGCGCGCGCTCAAGGGTCCGGCGGACCGGATCCTCGCCTCGCTGGGCCACGAAGCCACGGCGCTCGGGGTGGCCCGGATCTACGCCCCATGGGTCGACCTGTTCGTGCTGGATGCCGCGGATGAGGCGCTGGCGCCCGCGATCCGCGCGCTGGGCCCGGATGTGCTCGTCACGGACACGATCATGGGCGACGACGCGGCGCGCGCCCGAGTCGCCGCGACGGTCCTGGAGGCCGTTGCCGCGCGACGGCGCTAGCATCCGAGCCGTGACCGACCGTGCCGACCTCAGCACCGCCCGCGCCGACCTCAGCAGCACCTGGGCGCTCGTGCCGCTGCGCGGCCTCGAGAACGCGAAGACGCGGCTGGCTGTCGCGCTCGACGCCGAGGAGCGCCTGGACCTGGTGATCTCGATGGCCTCGCGAACTCTGGCGGCGACGCGCGACGCTCGCGGGCTTTCCGGCACGGTGCTCGTGACTGCCGACCCGGCTGCCGCGGCGCTCGCGGCGACGTTCGGGGCGCGGACGCTCGTGCAGCGCCTGCCGGGCCTCAACGCCGCACTCCGAGAGGCTCGCGCGGTCGCGGTCGCGGCCGGGGCAACCGCGACCATCGTCGTGCCGATCGACCTGCCGGCCATCTCTGCCGGCACCCTGGACCGCCTGCTCGACGAGGTTCGCGACGCGCTGGGGGCCGATGCCACACGGCCCATCGTCGCGGTCGTGGCGGACCGACGCGGCGTCGGCACGAACAGCCTGCTGACCGCCCCGCCCGCCGTCATCGAACCCGCCTTCGGGGAAGCGAGCCGGGCCGCGCATCAAGCGGCCGCGCTGCACGCGGGGGCCCGCTTCCTGGAGCTCGGCGGCCCGCTCACCCTGGATGTGGACACGGGCGATGACCTCCTGGCGGCGGAAGCCGTGGCCCTCGCCGCGGCGGAAGCCGCGACGCGCGCCGGAGACGCCGGTGCCGCCTGAGCCGCGTCCCGTCCGGCCGGTGACGCCGGGCCCGTCCCTTTCCATCTTCGGGCTCCTCGGCATGCCCGAGGTCGTCCCCGGCGACGATCTGTCGACGCTCCTCCTCGACGCGCTCGAGGCGACCCCGGATGTCCTGCCGCTCCGCGAGGACGATGTCCTCGTGGTCACCCAGAAGGTCGTCTCGAAGGCCGAGGGGGCGATCGTCACCCTCGAAGGGATCGAGCCGCGTCCGGAAGTCGTTGCATTCGCCACGCGCTGGGATCGCGACCCGCGCCAGCTGGAGGTCGTGCTCCGGGAGGCCAGGCGGGTCGTGCGGATGGCAAATGGCGTCCTGATCACGGAGACCGCGCACGGCTTCATCTGCGCCAACGGAGGCGTGGATGCCAGCAACGTGGGCCGTGGCAGCGGCGAGATCGTCACGCTGCTGCCCGTGGATCCGGACGCATCCGCGGCCCGGATTCGGGGGGCCATCCGCGACCGTCACGGCGTGGATGTGCCGGTGGTGATCTCCGATTCCTTCGGGCGACCGTGGCGCTGGGGCATCGTGGACGTGGCGATCGGGGTATCCGGCCTCCTGCCGATCGAGGATCTCCGGGGCTCACCGGATCGCGATGGCCGGGTCATGCGATCGACGATCCGGGCTGTTGCCGATGAGCTCGCGTCGGCTGCGGAGCTGGCTCTCGGCAAGGTCGCCGGACGGCCCGCGGCGCTCGTGCGCGGCGCCGCGTTCACGCGCGGCGAGGCCTCCATCCACGACTCGCTGATGCCGGCCTCGTTCGACCTGTTCCGCTGACGGCCGCCTCGTGAAGTTCGGGCTCCAGATCAGCTCGTTCAGCTGGCCCGGCGGGCCGGAGCAGCTCGGCCCGACACTGGCCCGGGTCGTGCGGGCCGCCGACGACGCCGGCTTCGATTCGATCTGGGTCATGGACCACTTCTTCCAGATCCGCGGGATCGGCCGGCCGGAGGAGCCGATGCTCGACGGCATGACGGCCCTCGGCTACATGGCGGCCCACTCGGACCGTGCCCGCCTGGGCCTCCTGGTGGGCGGCGTCCACTACCGCCACCCGGGTCTGTGGGTGAAGGCAACCACCACGCTCGACGTCCTGTCCGGCGGCCGCGCATGGTTCGGGATCGGGGCCGCCTGGAACCAGGAGGAGTCCGAGGCGCTCGGGTTTCCGTTTCCGCCGCTGGGCATCCGATTCGAGATGCTCGAGGACACGCTGCGCATGGCCCACGCGATGTGGTCCGGGGAACGCGGTACGGAGGAGGACTTCCAGGGACAGCGCGTTCGGGCGACGCGGCTCCTGAACTCACCGCAGTCACTCAGCCGTCCGCGGGTCCCGATCATGATCGGCGGCGGCGGCGAGCGGAAGACGCTCCGCCTCGTCGCGAAGTACGCGGACGCCTGCAATGTCTTCGGCGGTCCCGAGAAGATCCACCACAAGTACGAGGTCCTGCGCCGGCACTGCGAGGAGATCGGGCGACCCTTCGATGAGATCGAACGGTCCACGCTCCAAAGCGTGAACATCGATCCGAACGGCGCCGGTGGCGCCGAGACGCCGGCCCAGGTCACGGCCCGATTCGCAGAACTCGGTGATTCAGGCGCGCAGCACATCCTGTTCAGCCTCCGCGACGTCTGGCAGACGGACAAGCTCGAACTGCTCGGGCGCACCGTGCTGGCCGACCTCCGCTCCCTCTGACCGGCTTCCGGAGTCTGTGGCCGTCGTGAGAATGTCAGCGGGTGACCCGGAGCAGGATGTCAGTCGTCCGCCGCGCCACCAGCCCGGAGTGTATGCGCGATCTCTCGAACTTCGCTGGCGAACGCCATGACGACAGCGCGGGTGATGTAGGCGTTCCGCTCGTGAATCGCTCGGACGACTCGCAGGCTGTTGAGTGGCGTCAGCACACGAATCCCGACGAGCAGGAGCAGCGGGCGGAAGCCGCGCATCGTTGGAATGCCCTGCTCGCGGCAGTAGTCGAGCAGAGCTTCGTCGTTCGTAACGCAAGCGATGCCCAGGTCTCGGGCCGTGACAAAGCAGATGTAGTCCTCGAACGAGAGGGTACGAGGTCTGTCCATCGCTTCGTCCATCTGCGCCCGCGTGGACTCGTGGATCGTGAGGCCCAACGCTGTGGCCCCATCCTCGTCGAGACCGTCCACCTCGATCAGGACGGGAAGAGGGATCACCACTGGGGCGACGTGCCCGGCCACGAGCCCGAGGAGGTTCCGGTCGTGCGAAACGAAGTCGATCAGAACCGACGCATCGAAAATCAGGCCCCGCACGCCGGACACTGGCTAGATCCAGGAGGCCCGCAGAACCTTCATCTGCGCCAATCGAAGGCCGAGGATCTCTCCGCCTCGCGCCAATGAGATCCGGCCTCGCTCCACCGCCTCCCGCACAAGACGGTAGCGTCTGTCGGGAGCGAAGTCGGCGCCGACGAGTCCGCCCGGCTCGCGTGCCTTCGAGGGCTCTGGATTGCCCCATCCGAATGCGTCCCGGCTGAGCGCGTCGGGCTCGTCGCTCTTGGTCAGCGTCTTGCCGGTCTGTCTCAGCGCATCGACTTGGAAGCGCTGCCAGACGTCCCGCATGCCGTAGTCCTCCTGGAGGCGATACAGGACCGTCTTGTAGCTGACGTGGAACATTCGCTTCACCTTCAGGACTCGCCCGTAGAAGCCAAGGCCGGCTGATTCGTCCCACTCCCCGCGGAATGCTTCGTCGGGCATCAGGAAGTGGCCGGCGAAGACGTTGGCCTCGCGCTCGCTCTGCTCGATCTCGTCGGACTGGGCCGGATCGAAGTCCTCGTGGTGAAGAACGAGGTGGCCCAACTCATGTGTTGCGGTGAAGATCCACCGTTCGACGGAGATGCGGTCCCACATGTTCACGACCACTGCAGGACCGCCGTCGCCCTCGCGAACGGATAGACCGAAGAAAGCGTCGGTATGTGCGTTCAGGCGAAGGAGTTTGATGCCGGCCCGGTCCTCCAGGAGCCCGCCGATGTCCCGCACTGGCTCGTCCGCCCCCAGCCCGAGCCGGCTTCGGACGGTCTGGCTGGCCACGATCGCACGGTCTTCTTCGCCGACGGTGCCAATCTCGAGGTCGCCAAGGGCATAACTGCGTCGCACGGTGAGCAGATCCTCGAGACCTTGGTAGTCCTCGAGCTGCTGCGCCACGTCGATCAACAGGCCCTCCCGATCGTTCAACCGTTTGAGCGACCGGAAACGAGCCCGCGGAAGCGGCCGCGCGGGCCGGATCAGGGCTTCAGGTTTGACCTGGAGGCCGGCGGCAAGCGCCACGATGGTTCTGGTGCGAGGTTCGCTCTCTCCCGACTCCAGGTTCCGGTAGGCGGCACGAGACAACCGTACGGCCACGGCGGCAGCCTCCTGGGTCATCCCGGCCGCGGCTCGCGCTCGTCGGATGTTCATCGCGATGTCATGCGCGGATGCAGCGCCCATGTCTCCCAGCCTCCCCTCACGCCCCGACATGTCAGAGACCAATAGTATGCATCTTGTCATGGTTCGTCAAGATGGCTATCATAGCGGCATCTCCAGCATCGTGCGGAGGAAGTTTGACTCGAAGGAGGATGCCGGCGGTTTGCCGCCCCGAGAACACCCTCCGGCCACCCGTCAACCTGGCCGCCGAGTTCGCCGCTGGCCGTGGCCCGCCCACAATACTCCCCAGGAGTATCGCGTGCGTGCTAGGATGAACGAAATGACGGACCCGACCACCCCCGCCCCCTTCGCGGGGCTCTCCATTTCCTTCGCCCCGGATACCCCCGCTCCCACGGCAGGTGGACCCGTCTCGATCGCCGACCGGCCGGGTCGGACCGAAGCGAAGGTCGTCATCGTGGGATCCGGGCCGGCCGGCCTGACCGCAGCCATCTACGCAGCGCGCGCCAACCTGGAGCCGATCGTGATCGCCGGCTCCGCGCCGGGCGGCCAGCTGATGCTGACGAGCGACGTGGAGAACTACCCTGGCTTCCCGGACGGCATCCAGGGCCCCGATCTGATGGCCGCGTTTCGCGCCCAGGCAGAGCGCTTCGGAACGCACATCGTGGATGTCGATCTCGAGCGGGTGGACTTTTCGTCCCGCCCGTTTCGGCTGTGGGCCCGCGGGACCGAGTACCGCGCCCAGACCGTGATCGTGGCGACGGGGGCTTCGGCGATGTGGCTGGGCCTGGACAGCGAGACCCGCCTCCGCGGCCGGGGCGTCTCGGCCTGTGCCACGTGCGACGGCTTCTTCTTCAAGGACCGCGAGATCGCGGTTGTCGGCGGCGGCGACACGGCCTTCGAGGAGGCGAGCTACCTGACCCGCTTCGCGTCCAAGGTTCACATGATCCATCGGCGGGACGAGTTCCGGGCCAGCCGGATCATGGTCGAGCGGGCGCGGGCGAACCCCAAGATCGAGATCCACACGAACACGGCGATCGAGGAGGTCCTCGGCGAGGCGAAGGTGAACGGCCTCGCCCTCAGGGACACCGAGACCGGCGAGGAACGACGGATGCCGATCGAGGGTCTGTTCATCGCCATCGGCCACAAGCCCAACACCGAGGCCTTCGCCGATTTTCTGGAGGTGGACGCGAAGGGTTACCTCGTGGTCAAAGACGAGACGCATTCGCAGATCGACGGCGTGTTCATCGCCGGTGATGTCCACGACCATCGTTACCGCCAGGCCGTCACCGCCGCCGGCGACGGCTGCAAGGCGGCGATCGATGCGGAGCGCTGGCTGGAGGCGCAGGGGATCACGGAGGCGAACACGCTGACCGCGTGGTGACCCTGCCGACGTCGGGCCACCGACCTCTTCCCCAGCCCACCACCGGTCGTTCGCGATGAGCTTCCACGGCGGCGGGTCAACGCCTGCCTTCACGCCGGTCCCACCGGAGCGCCGCGGTCGGACACTGCGCCGGATCGTCGCGTTTTTCCGGCCCTACCGCCTGCGCGTCGGGGTCGTCACAATCGCGATCCTCTTCACGAGCGGGCTCGGGATCATCAACCCGATCCTCCTGAAGCTCCTCATCGACGACGCGATCCCGAACCTCGATTTCGCGCGGCTGAACCTGTACGTCGGTCTGATGATCGCCATGCCAATCGTGTCCGGACTGATCGGCCTGGGTCAGAGCTACCTGAACAATGTCATCGGCCAGAGCGTCATGCAGGACCTGCGCGGGGCGCTGTACGCGCACCTCCAGCGGATGCCGCTGCGCTTCTTCACGGAGACCAAGACCGGCGAAATCCAGAGCCGGCTCGCGAACGATGTCGGTGGTGTACAGGGCGTCGTCACCGACACCGCCTCGTCCCTGACCGCCAACCTCGCGGTTGCCATCAGCACGGTTGTGGCGATGCTGATCATCGACTGGCGCCTGACCGCGCTGTCGCTGGGCATCCTGCCGTTCTTCATGTACCTGACCTACCGCGTGGGGCGCGTTCGGCGCGAGGTCAGCGGTGCCACGCAGCGGTCGCTGGCCGAGCTGAGCGCGGTGACCGAGGAGACGCTGTCCGTCTCGGGGATGCTCCTGTCGAAGACGTTCGGCCAGCAGGGTGCCGCCGTGGAGCGGTTCGTCGGGCTGAACAAGCGCCTGGCGCTCCTGCAGATCCGGCAGGCGATGGTCGGGCGGTGGTTCTTCATGATCGTCGGCACCGTCTTCAGCATCACGCCGGCGTTCGTCTACTGGCTGGCCGGTTGGCTGGCCATCAACGGGGATCCGAGCGCACCGAGCATCGGCGACATCGTGGCATTCACCACGCTGCAGTCCCGGCTCTTCTTCCCGCTCGGGCAACTCCTCAGCGTCCAGGTGGAGATCCAGGGCGCGCTCGCGCTGTTCGATCGGATCTTCGAATACCTGGAGATGGATCCGGAGATCGTCGACTCGCCGGACGCCATCGCCCTCGACCCCGCCACGGTCCGCGGACGGGTCCGCTTCCGGGACGTCGCGTTCCAGTACCCGGCGAGCGCGGTCCAGGGCGCCCCGGTCGAAACTGCGCCCGGCGAGGCGTGGCCGGACGAAGCAGAGCCCGATGCCGCGAAGGAACTGCCGCAGCCGTTCGGGATCGAGGGGATCGACTTCGAGGCCGCCCCCGGTGAGCTGGTGGCGCTCGTGGGGCCGTCCGGCTCGGGCAAGACCACGACCACGTATCTCCTGCCACGGCTCTACGACGTCGATACGGGCGGGATCGAGATTGACGGGACGGACATTCGCCGCCTGACCCTGGTCTCCCTCGGGTCCGTGATCGGGTTCGTCACCCAGGAGACGTATCTCTTCCACGCCAGCGTCCGCGACAACCTGCTGTACGCGAAGCCGGAGGCGACCCAGGCCGAACTGGAGTCGGCAGCTCGCGCCGCCGCAATCCACGACCGGATCATGGAACTCCCCCAGGGTTACGACACGATCGTGGGCGAACGCGGCTACAAGCTGTCGGGTGGCGAGAAGCAGCGGATCGCGATCGCCCGGGTTCTCCTGAAGAACCCGCGGATTCTCATCCTCGACGAGGCGACCTCGGCGCTCGACACCGTGAGCGAGCGGCTGATCCAGGCCGCGCTCGAGCGCCTCGAGCGCGGCCGGACCACGATCGCCATCGCGCACCGCCTGTCCACGATCCTTCGCGCCAACCGGATCCTCGTCTACGACCGTGGCCGGATCGTGGAGCGCGGCACGCACGCAGAGCTGCTCGCCGCGGACGGCCTGTACGCGCGGCTGTACCACGAGCAATTCGAGGGGCCGCGCCAAACCGTCGCGACGGCGTAGAGCGGGGATCGGAATGACGGCAGGATTCCACTTGCCCGGCTAGGATCGATCTGGCCCTCACACGCTTACCCGGGAGATCGGCCGCCATGCCCACCATCCGCACCGCCACGCTCGTCCACGATGACAAGACGCGATTCCTGACCACGACCGGAACCGGCCGCACGTTCACGTGGGGCGCTGACGCGGCGGCGGCCGAGATGAGCCCGATGGAGACCGTCACGGTTGCGCTTGCCGCGTGCAGCGCGATGGATGTCATCTCGATCGCGACGAAGAAGCGGCAGCGCATCAGCTGGTATTCGATCCAGGTCCAGGGCGAGCAACGAGACGAATACCCCCAGGTCCTCACCCGCGTCGATGTGACCCACGAGTTGGAGGGTCCTCGCCTGGACGAGGCGGCCATCCGCCGCAGCATCGAGCTGTCCGCGACGAAGTACTGCCCCGTCAATGCGATGCTCTCCGCGGGCGCGACGGAGGTCCATCACAAGTACGTCATCCGGAACACGGGCCCCAAGCCGTTCGAGGCCGAGGGCGAGGTGCTCGTCACAGGCCCGTATCGACGACCCGACATCGTTTCCTGACGGCCGCCGGGCGCCGCGCGGCCGGCGGCCGTCCCGCCTTTGCATGACTATGCAGACATGTGTATAGTCATGCGTCCATGAAGGTGACACAGAGCAGAACGACGCCGATTCGCGTCGGGATCATCGGGGCGACCGGGTACGTCGGCGGAGAGCTGATCCGGCTCCTTTCCGGGCATCCCACGGTCGAGCTCGTTGGCTTGACGGGGCGGGACCGCCAGGGCGATCACGTCGGGAGCGTGCACCCGCACCTCGCGACGACCGCGCTCACCCTCGACAGCGATCTCGCCGGGGACGTCGATGCCGTCTTCCTGGCCTTGCCGCACGGGACGGCGGCGGAGCGGGTTCCGGCGCTCCTTGAACGGGGCATCACGGTTATCGACCAGGGACCCGACTTCCGGCTTCGGGATGCCGCGGACTATCCACGCTGGTACGGCTTCGAGCATCCGCATCCGGAGCTGCTGAGCCGCGCCGTCTATGGCCTGCCGGAGCTCCACCGCGCAGAGCTCGTCGCCGCAGGGACGGCGCGCGCCGCCGGCACGGCGACGCTCGTCGGTTCGCCGGGCTGCTATCCAACGGCCACGGTGCTCGCCCTCGCCCCGCTGGCGCGGGCCGGGCTCATCGCGGATGTGGTCGTGGACGCGAAGAGCGGCGTCAGTGGTGCGGGCCGCGAGGCCAAGGCGGAGATGCTCTTTGCCGAGGTCAACGAGAGCGTCCGCGCCTACGGCGCGTTCACCCACCGGCACACGGCAGAAATGGAGCAGGAGCTCGGGTTTCGCGAACTCGCATTCCTGCCCCACCTCGTCCCGATGACGCGGGGCATCCTGTCGGCTTGCCACGTCCGCCCGACGCGGCCGGTCACCCAGGCGGAACTCGACGCCTTCTACGCCGAGGCCTACGACGGGGAGCCGTTCGTGACGGTCGTCGGTGCGCCACCCTCGACCGGACACGTGCTCGGCAGCAACCACGCGCGGGTGTTCGTCCGAGCCGACGAGCGGACCGGTCGCATCCTGACCATCGGTGTCATCGACAACCTCGTGAAGGGCGCCGCCGGCCAGGGCATCCAGGCATTCAACCTCGTCTTCGGCTTGCCGGAGGCGGCGGGCCTCGAAGCCCTGCCGCTCGCCCCGTAGGCCGCCATGACGACCGAGCTCGACGTCCGCTCCCCTGCCCATCCTGCCCTGCCGGAGGTTGAGCGCCGCGCCCGCATCCCCGCGGGATTCCTCGCCGGCGGGCGGGCCGCCGGGATCAAGGCCAGCGGACGGCCGGATGTGGCGCTCATCGTTGCGAGCGACGGCCCGATGGCCGCGGCGGCGGTCTTCACACCCAACACGTTCGCCGCCGCGCCGGTTCGATTGTCGCGCGCGAACCTGGTCGCCTCGTCCGGTTGGGCGCGGGCCGTGGTCTCCACGAGCGGCTGCGCGAACGCGGCCACGGGACCGGCCGGTGACGCCGACCAGGCCCGCGTGGGAGAGCTGGTCGCCGGCGCGCTGGGGATCCGCGAGGGCGAAGTGCTCCATCTCTCGACCGGAGTCATCGGGACGCGCCTGCCGCTGGAGAAGGTCGCCGCGGGCGTCGGCGCGCTCGTCCCGGAGCTCGCGGCCACGGGTTCCGGGCTGGAAGCGGCCGCGGTCGCGCTCCGGACGACGGACTCGACGACGAAAGTCGCCACGACCACAATGGCGCTTCCCGGCACGGACGGCGCACTCCACGAGGTCCACGTCAGCGGGATCGCGAAGGGCGTGGGCATGATTCACCCCCGGATGGCCACGATGCTGTCGGTGCTCCTGACGGACGCGACCGCCTCGCCTGAGCTCCTGGCCACGATCCTCCGGAGGGCCGCGGCCCGGACGTGGAACCAGCTGTCCGTGGACGGCGATACCAGCACCAACGACACGGTCTTCCTCCTTGCCTCGGGTGCCTCGCCCGCGGCGCCGGTCGTCGCCGACACCGCGGCTTGGGCCGCGCTCGCCCGGGCCGTCGAGGCCGTGGCCAGGGATCTCGCCCGGCAGCAGGCCGCGGACGGCGAGGGCGCGACCTGCCTGCTCACCTGCCAGGTGACGGGCGCGGCGGACGACGCCGACGCTCGCGCCGTGGCCCGCGCCGTCGTCGCGAGCAGCCTGGTCAAGGCCGCCGCCCACGGCAAGGACCCGAACTGGGGCCGGATCGCCGGCGCGGCCGGCAACGCCCGGCTCGCGGATGCAGCCGTCCTCGAGGCCGCGGGACTGACTTCGGCCGATGCCGCCGCGCGGGCCGGCGCCCCAGCCGCCCTCGACCCGGATCGGCTCCAGATTGCGATCGCGGGCCACCTTGTCTTCGACGGAGCGGCGGGCGGACCGCAGTCATTCGATCGCGCCGCAGTCCGGGCCGACCTTGATGCTCCGGAAATCGTCATCCGCCTGGACCTCGGCCTCGGTGCCGGATCTGGCGAGGCCTTTGGGTGTGACCTCAGCGAGGCGTACGTCCGCGAGAACTCGGAGTACACGACATGAGCGAGATCGTCGTCGTCAAGCTCGGCGGCACCACGATCGCCGACCAGGCCCCCGTGCTGTCCGAGGTCGCCGCCCTCGCCCGCCGTCGACCGGTGATCCTCGTCCACGGTGGCGGCAAGCGGCTCACCGAGTGGCTTGAGCGCATGGGCGTGGTTTCCCAATTCCGGGGCGGTCTCCGCGTGACCGATGCGGCGTCGCTCGAAGTGGCCGCCGCCGTCCTGCGAGGGGTCATCAACAGCGAACTCGTGTCCGGCCTTCGAGCCCTCGGTGTGGATGCCGTCGGACTGTCCGGGGTGGACGGCGGGCTGCTGATCGCCGAACGTATCGAGGACCTGGGGTTCGTCGCGCGCGTGGTGGGGCTCCGACGCGATCTCCTCGACGCGCTCATGGTCGCCGGCCAGGTGCCGGTGGTGGCACCGCTGGCCCGCGATGAGGGCGGGATCGTCTGCAACGTGAATGCGGACGACGTCGCAGCGGGAATTGCCGCCGGGATCGGTGCCCGACAACTGATCCTCATGACCGACGTCGACGGTGTCCGGGACGCCGCAGGCCGAAAACTGGACTCGCTGACCGCGGGGGAAGCGGAACTGCTGATCAAGGACGGCGTGATCGTGGGCGGTATGGTCGCGAAGGTCCGTGCGGCGCTTGGGGCACTGGCCTGGGAAGGGACCGAGGCGATCATCGCCGACGGCACCGCGGCCGGGGCGGTCGCGCGCGCCCTCGACGATCCGACGTTCGGGACTCGACTCACGGCCGGGCGATCCCTGCCTACCACGCGGCTGGGCGCGGCGTGAGGACCTCGACGCTCCCCGGGGCGCCAATCGCGGCCAAGCGCGATCGCCAGCGCGCGGTCCGCGAGATCGTCGCCCGCGAGGCGATCGGAAGCCAGCAGGACCTCGCGGACCGGCTCGCCGCCCGTGGCTTCCTCGTGACCCAGGCCACCGTGTCGCGCGATATCGCCGACCTGGGCCTCGCCAAGGCGTGGCGGGGAGAGCGCCACGTCTACGTGCTCGCGGACGATCTCCCCCGTTCCCCCGCCCACGCGGACGAGCGACTCCAGCGGATGCTGTCCGACATCCCGGTGACCGTTCGTCGGAGCGGTCTTATCCTCGTCCTCACCGGCAGTCCCGGCACCGCCAGCGTCATCGCCCAGGCCATCGACGAGTCGACCCTCGCCGAGCAGGTCGGGACGGTTGCCGGCGACAACACGCTCCTTGTGCTCTTCGCGGACGAGACCGCTCTCGAGCGGTGGCTCGCCCGCTTCACCGAACTGCAGTCGCCGGTCGCCCTGGGCGCCGGCGCGGAGGGAACCCGATGAAGAAGGTCGTCCTCGCCTACTCGGGCGGGCTGGACACGTCCGTCGCCGTCGCGTGGCTGAAGGAACAGCACGACGTCGAGGTCGTCACGCTGACGGTGGATGTCGGGGGCGGTTCGTTGCGGCAGGGCGTCGAGCGCCGGGCCATCTCCGCCGGTGCCTCCCGCGCGTACGTGGTGGATGCCCGCGAGCGTTTTGTCACCGACTTCGTCTGGCCGCACCTTCAGGCGAACGCGCTCTACCAGGGCGCCTATCCGCTCGCGACGGCACTCGCCCGGCCGCTCATCGCGCAACTCCTCGTGGAGGTTGCCCAGAAGGAGGGCGCCGACGCGGTCGCCCACGGCTGCACCGGCAAGGGCAACGACCAGGTGCGTTTCGACGTGGCCGTCCATGCGCTGGATCCGGGGCTCGAGGTCGTCGCACCAATGCGTGTCGGGATGGGCCTGACCCGCGCCCAGTCGATCGACTACGCGGCGGAGCGCGGGATCGAGATCCCGATCACGAAGTCGTCGCCCTACTCGATCGACGTCAACCTGTGGGGCCGCTCGTGCGAGACCGGCATTCTCGAGGATCCATGGGTGAGCCCGCCCGCGGATGCGTACGAGTGGACCGTTGCACCGTCGGCCGCGCCGGATCCCGTCGAGGTCACCATCACGTTTGAAGGCGGCATCCCGGTCGCGCTCGATGGGGAGTTCCTCGCGCCGGTCGAGATCGTGGATCGGCTTCACGCGCTGGGAGGCGCCCACGGCGTCGGTCGCGTCGACCACGTGGAAGACCGGCTCGTGGGGATAAAGAGCCGGGAGATCTACGAGACGCCCGCGGCAACGATCCTGCACACCGCCCACCGGGCACTCGAGGGCCTGACGCTGTCCAAGGACACGCTCCGGTTCAACCGGCTCGTCGCCGATGAACACGCCCAGCTGACCTACGACGGGCTGTGGTTCTCGGCACTGCACCGGGACCTCCGCGGCTACGTGGCGTCGTCCCAGCGCGTCGTGTCCGGCGAAGTGCGGATGCGTCTGGATCACGGGTCGGCGGTCGTGGCGGGGCGCCGCTCCCCGCTGTCCCTGTACGACAAGAACCTCGCGACCTACGACGAGGGTGACGCATTCGACCACGCGTCCGCGGTCGGGTTCATCGAGATCTTCGGGCTGCCACTGCGCGTGGAGGCGGCACGGCACGGCGCGGTCGGCAAGCACCACGGTGCGGCCTGGGCCTGGACGCCACCGCTCCTGGCGGAGCTGCCGATGACCGTCGAGGACCCGGATCCGGCGGAGGTGTAGGGCGGAGGCGGTCGGCCGTTCGGGTCGGGAGATGTCCTACGGCACCGTGACCAGATAGTCGTCGACGGCGACCCGGCCGCCGTCCTCGGCGGACCAGACGGCCACGCCGAACTGCGCCACCTCGAGATCGGCTGCCGCGGACGCGAGCTCGACATCGTCGAGCCAGGCCCTGACCGTGCCAGCGCCGTCGAGCGCCAGCCGCAGGCGATAGACGGTCCCCGCGGCGAGCGGATCCGTCCGACCGGCGAACAGCGTCTCGAACGACTCGATATCGTCGCGCGCGAGTACCCACTCGCCGCCCGGCTCGATGAGTACGACGAGTTTGTTCATCGCGCCTGCGTCGGCGACGACGAGTCCGACCGCCGTCGGTCCGTCCGTGTCGAAGGCGATCGACGACTCGATCGTCACGGCCGAGCCGACGGTCGTCTCGTTCGCCGCCCAGCGATACGAAGGCAGATCCATGGGGTGAGCGGTGAGCAGGTACCGGCCGTCGGCGTATGTCGCGCCCAGGAGGCCGTCGTCGCCGGTCGGCCAGGCGCCCTCGGTGTCGAAGGCGTCGGCGAACCAGGCAGAGCCGCTTGGGGGCACGGGCGCCGACGGCAGTGGGTCCGATGGCCGCGCGGTCTCATCGGGCTCGACGCCGGCGATCAGGGACGGCCCCGGCGTTGCGGCGGGTGGCTCGAAGGCCCCGCCGGCAAGGCCCACCACGAGCCGGCTTCCCGATACAAGGAGCAGCACCGCGCCGATGAGCGTCGACAGGACGGCTCGGATGCGGCGACGGGGACGGGTCGGGCCGGATGCGGCACCTGTCGACGGGGCCGCCGAGGCCGTGAGCGGCGTGGGGGCCGTCGGAGGCACCACGGACCGCGGGCCGGGCAACGGCTCCGGTCGAGCGGCGCGGTCGGGCAACGGCTCCGGGAGCGTGTCGTAGCCGGTCTCGATGAAGCTCGCGATGGCGCGCTCGGCGTCGGCGTCGAGGCGGTTCGGTGCCTGCGGCGTCGCGCACTCGCCGCAGAATCGGCTGCCGCCGCTCGGAGCGCCGCACGATGGGCAGCTCGCGACGAGCTCGGCGCCGGAGACGAGGTTCGCCGGATCAGGGGCGCGACCCGCGGCCATCCAGCGGCCGTCGCGGAAGCGGTACCACGACCGCGACCGGATGCCGACGGTCCAGGCGCTCCCGTCCGTGTCAACGAGGTGGACCCGCCCGAGCGCTGCCGCCGCGTCGTCCGCGTCGATGATGCCAAGCTCGAAGCGCTCGCGGATGCGATCGACGTGCGTGAGCAGCTCGGTCGGTCCCGTCGCGTTGAGACCACTCATCACTCGTACGCCTGGTCGTACAGCGCGCGGCAGTGGTCGAGCCGGTCGGCCGCGAAGCGCTGCGCCTCGAGGGCGTCCTCTAGCTGGAGCTCGATCGACGTCGTGGCATCGTGCAGGGCGCGCGCCTTCATCCGCACGATGTCGAGCTGCTCGATCAACGTCCCGACGGACATCGTCGTGTTGTACACGCTCATCAGGTGACCCAGGATGTCGGCCATCGGCGAGGCGATCTCGCTCTGAAGACGACCCGCCATCGTCAGGTCGGGCGTGATCCCGCCCGGCGCCCGAGGCGGCATGGCACCGGGCAGCTTCGAGATCCCGCGCGCGGCGCCGGTGGACATCAGCCCGTCCTCGAGCACGAGCTTGAGGTAGTTCTTCGAGCCTCCCTCAGCCCCCTTCTTCGCCAGTTCGATGAGCTTCGCCTCGTCGATCCCGAGGCCGATCTTGCCCAGGCCCTTGAGGAGCTCCTTGCCCATCCCGTCGACGAACTTGCCGGCGAGGTGCCTGGGCGCCCAGCCCCAGCCGAGCTTGCCGCCGAGCCCCGAGCCGACGATGAAGCCGAGATCCACCCCGAACGTCATCGGGATCGTCCAGTTCGCGAGTCGCGCGATCTGCTGGTCCACGACGGCCTCGAAGCGTCTGGCGTTCTGGACCGCGTCCTGGAGTTGGAACGTGTGCCCGGACGCGGCGTCGTACGCGGTCTGCTGACCGGCGCACGGGTCGGGCGGCCGGGTCTCCGGTTCCTTCGCGGGTCTGGTGGTCGGGGCGGGCGGCTTCGGCCTCGTGGCGCCCCCCGGTCGTCCGCCGACCAGGCCGGCGAGGCCGCCGCCGAACAGGATCAGGCCGATCAGCCCGGACGCGATGTCGAGCGCCTCGTCCGTCCGGTCGCCGCCGGTGCCGCCGGTCGTGCCGTTGTTCGAGCCGTCGGTGCTGCCGCCGTCCCCCGGCCCGGCCGTCGAGGCCGGAGCGGGCGGTGTGGGCGTCGGCTCGGCGACGAACTCCCAGTCCCGGCAGTCGGCGATCCCCGAGCCAGGCGGCCAGATCTCGTACGTCTGCGGCAGCGTCGTCCCGATGACGATCTCGCACAGCTCCTCGTCGCTGGCAAACGGCCCACCGATGGTCTCGCCGAAGTAGTGATAGACGCCGGCGTTGCCGTCCGGCACGGTGAAATGCTCGCTGCCCGACGCACCGTCCGGGCCCGGGAAGCTGCCGGTCTCGATCGCGGGCTGGGTGAACAGTCCGTACGAGTCGTCCTTGACCGGGCCGTCGTACGTCCCGTGCCAGGCCCAGTAGATGAGGTATTGCGGCCGGGCGAAGACGGTGGGTGTCGGTTCCGCGCTCGGGTCCTCGGCGGCGACCGGGCCTGCGGCCAGGACAAGGAACGTCGCACCGGCGAGGACGGCGGCGAAGGCTCGGCGGACCTGGCGCGGGGCCAAGGAGGTCATGACCGGACGATGGTGTGCACGCGCACCATTCGCTGCGACCCACCGGAAGTACGGTCCCGGCCAGTACGTTCATAGCCACGCCCGCCCGGCGCGCCACTCGCCCGTCGGGCATCCGGGTTGGCGATGGATGTCGGCGTCAGGCCGAGATGACGCGCGACGCCTCCGCCCGCAGATGGGCGTAGCCGGGTTTGACGACCTCGTTGATAAGCGCCAGGCGCTCGTCGAACGGGGCGAAGGCCGACTTCAGTGTGTTGAGCGTCAGCCACTCCATCTCGCCGAGACCGATCCCGAAGGCCTCGTCGAGGGCCGCGAACTCAGATGAGAGCGAGACGTTGGACATCAGCCGGTTGTCTGTGTTCAGCGTCACCCGGAATCGGAGGCGCCGGAGGAGATCGATCGGGTGCTCCGCGACCGATGGCGCGGCGCCGGAGTGGACGTTCGAGGTCGGGCACATCTCCAGTGGAACGCGCCTGTCCCGAACGAATGCCGCGAGCCTGCCCAGACGCACCGTCCCGTCCGGCTCGACGGTGATGTCGTCGACGATCCGGACCCCGTGCCCGAGCCGCTCGGCTCCGCAGAACTGGAGCGCCTCCCAGATTGACGGCAGCCCGAATGACTCACCAGCGTGAATGGTGATGTGGAAGTTCTCGTGGCGGATCCGGTCGAACGCCTCGAGATGACGGGTCGGGCGGTAGCCGGCCTCGGGTCCGGCGATATCAAAGCCCACGACGCCGGCATCGCGCCAGCGGATCGCCGCCTCGGCCACCTCTACCGAGCGGGCCGCCTGGCGCATCGCCGTGACCAGGACCTTCATCGTGATCGGGTGACCGCCCGCGGCGGCTCGCGCGGCGCCGATCCGGAACCCTTCGAGGTTCGCCTCGATGACCTCGTCGAGCGTGAGCGCTCGTTCAGTGGACAGTTCCGGGGCGTATCGCACTTCGGCATAGACGACCCCGTCGTCGGCGAGGTCCTCGGCGCACTCGGCCGCGACCCGGATGATCGCGTCGCGCTCCTGGAGGACGCCGACCGTGTGGACGAACGTCTCGAGGTAGAGCTCGAGGGACTTGCGATCGGCCCCGCGGCGGAACCACGCGGCCAGGTCGTCCGGATCGCTCGTCGGGAGGCCCTTGTACCCGAACTCTGACGCGAGATCGAGGACCGTGCGGGGCCGGAGTCCGCCGTCCAGGTGGTCGTGGAGCAGCGCCTTGGGCGCTCGACGGATCGTGTCGAGGGTGAGCACGGGCATCCTCCAGACGCGTTTCGGGGGATCGTACCGCGCCGTAGCCCGCGGGAGATGGCCGGCGACGCGGGAACCTCAGCCGTCGAGCCGGCGCCTCGCCTCCGCGAGCGCGGCCCGGACCCTGGCCGGGGCGGTGCCGCCGATCACGTCGGTTGCGGCGAGCGCCCCTTCAATCGAGGCAGCCGCTCGGGCCAGCGCTCCGATCCCGGCGTCGGCCGCGAGCTGTCCGGCCTCAGGGTCATCAAGGTTTTGGAGCGCCGCGACCACGTCGCCGTCCGTGACCTCGTCGAGTCCGACGCCGCGGGTTTCCGCCGCCGCGACGAGCGCCCCGACGACGTGGTGAGCACTCCGGAACGGGAGACCGGCCCGGACGAACGCATCGGCCACCGCGGTCGCCGTGGTGAATCCCTCATCCGCGGCCGCGCGCATCCGCACCCCGTCCACCGACAGCGTCTCGATGAGCCCGGTCATCACCCGGAGCGATCCCTCGAGCACGCCGACCGCATCGAAAAGCGGCGGCTTGTCCTCCTGGAGGTCGCGCTGGTACGCAAGCGGCAGGCCCTTGAGGATCCCGAGCATCGCGGTGAGCGCGCCAATCGTCCGCGCCGCGCGACCCCGCACGAGTTCGGCGGGATCGGGGTTCCGCTTGTTCGGCATCATCGAGCTGCCGGTGGAGAACGCGTCCGCGACACGCACGAAGCCGAACCGCGGGTTCGACCACCAGGTGATCTCCTCGGCCAACCGCGAGAGGTGGACCATCGAGAGCGCCGTTGCCGCGAGGACCTCGACGACGAAGTCCCGATCCGACACGGCGTCCATGGAATTCGCGGTCACCCCATCGAAGCCCAGCTCACCGGCCGTCGCCTCGCGATCGAGCGGATAGCCGGCACCGGCGAGCGCGCCCGAGCCGAGCGGCGAGACATTGAGCCGTCGCCGCGCGTCGGCAAGCCGGCCGCGATCCCGCTCGAGCATCTCGACGTAGGCGAGCAGATGGTGCGCGAGGAGGACCGGCTGGGCCGGCTGGATGTGGGTCGTACCGGGGAGGATCGCCTCGCCCTCGCGCTCCGCGAGCCCGACCAGGGCCCGCTCCATCCCCACGAGCGCGGCGTCGAGCCGGTCGATGGCGCGACGTGTCCAGAGCCGCAGATCCGTCGCAACCTGATCGTTGCGCGACCGCCCGGTGTGGAGCTTCCGCGCCAGCGGCCCGATCTGTGCCTCCAGGGCCGCCTCCAGGTTCATGTGGACGTCCTCGAGCGCCGGGTCCCAGGCAATCTGCCCCGCCTCGAGGTCGGCCGCCAGCACGCGCAGACCCGCGACGATCGTGTCTGACTCGGCGCCCGTGAGGATGCCCGCGCGTCCGAGGCCGCGGACGTGAGCGATCGAGCCCTCGATGTCGTCCTCGGCAAGGGCGGCATCGATCTCAATGGAACGCGTGAAGTCGACCACCCGCTCGTCCGTCCCGCCCGTGAACCGTCCGCCCCAGCGCTGCATGGCACCTCCCCGCGGATCGTACCGCGTGAAGGGGCGCAGGGATCTCAGGGCTTGTGGCTGAATGCGCAGCTCGGCAGGCGACAGCGGAGCCCGATCGGTCTCGGATGGGCCGCCGCGAAAGCCGCGAAAGCCGCCGCGCAACTCCCAGGAGCACGATCCGAACGAACGAGCACGACCCATGCCCCCGACGTGCGGGTTCCTGCTCGATGGGACGTTGGGTCGTGCTCATTCATCGAAAACGCGCGTTTGACAGAAGCTCGCCGGCTGAGCGCCTGAGCGGGTGGGGAGCGGCCCCGAACAGCGCGGATCTGCGTTCTGATGCTTCGCCGATCGTGCGTGACGGATTCGGCTACAGGATCTCAGTCGACGCCCGCGCCTCCGCCGGATGCGCGGGCACCGATCGCTCACCAGGAGCGCGGCCGCGGTCCGCCTTGTCGTGCACAGGAGAGGCGGCCCGGAGCTCCTGCGCGGCCTGCTCGGCGGTCAGGTCCCGCTGTGACTCGGCGAGCAATTCGTACCCGACCATGAACTTGCGGACATTCGATTGCAGGAGCGGCGGCAGGAAGTGGGCGTGCAGCTGCCAGTGGTCTACGGTTTCGCGCCCGAACGGGGCCTGGTGCCAACCCATCGAGTACGGGAATGACAGGCCGAACAGGTTGTCGTAGCGGGTCAGCAGGCGGATCAGGATGTCAGACAGGTGATCGCGCTGTGACGGCGTGAGTTCCGGAAGCCGACCGACAGGATGACGCGCCAGGAGGAGCGTCTCGTACGGCCATGCAGCCCAGAACGGGACCACGACCACCCAGTCGTCGTTCTCCTCGACGACGCGCGGCCCACCGGACTCCTGGGCGGCGTAATCGAGGAGAAGGCGTCCACCGGACCCGGTGTGGTAGCGCACTTGCGCGGTGTCCTCCTTGACCGCCTCGCGCGGCAGCGCGGAACCCGCCCAGACCTGGCCATGGGGGTGCGGGCTGGACGCACCCATGATCTCGCCTCGGTTCTCGAACACCTGCACCCATTGGTACCTGCCGCCGAGCTCGGTGGTCTCGTCCGCCCAGACATCGACCACGTGCCGAACGGCATCGGCAGACATCAACGCCAGCGTCAGGTCGTGGCGGGGGCTGAAGCACAGGACGTGACAGGCCCCTTCCTCGCCCTCGGCCCGCAGGAGGCCGTCCTCAATGCGCTCGGTCGATGTGCCGGGCCGGAGGGCCGAGAAGTCGTTCGTGAATACGAACGTCGCGTCGTACGCTGGATTGCGCTTGCCATTGGCGCGGACGTTCCCGGGGCACAGGTAGCAGTTCGGGTCGTAGGGCGATGCGGACTCCTGCCCGGACGATTCGCGGCGGCCCTGCCACGGACGCCGGGTGCGGCCTACGGAAACGAGGATCCACTCGTCGATCAGGGCATTGAACCGGCGGTGCGGCTCGCTTCGGAGGCGATCGAAGGCGGCGTCGGCCCGAGACCCGGCGGAATCCTTCATCTGGCCGCCGGGACAGGACCCGAGTCCGGTGCCCCCGACCCGCCGGCCGGGCCGATGCTCGGCTCCACAACGATGAGCTCGCGGACCTCACGCCCGAGCGCGGCGCGCGCGTCCGGCTCCAGGCCCGCGTCCGTGATCAGCACGTCTGCCTGGTCCAGCCGCGCGATCGAGCTGATGCCGATGACGCCCCATTTCGTGTGATCGGCAACGACGACCAGCCGGCGCCCCGACTCCACAAGGGCGTGGTTCGTCTCCGCCTCGAGGAGGTTCGGCGTGGTGAACCCCGAGTGGGGATCCATGCCGTGAACGCCCATGAACACGAGATCCACGTGGATGGTCCTGAGGGCCGACACGGCGAACGGCCCGACGAGCGCATCACTCGGCGTCCGCACACCGCCCGTCACGATGATCGTCTGGTCGGGCCGGCCCATTCGGTACAGAACATCCGCGACCGGCACCGAGTTCGTGACCACCGTCAGACCCTCGATGTCGGTGAGGCGACGCGCCAGGGCGTAGGTCGTGGTGCCCGCCGACAGGGCGATCGCCATGCCTGCCGTGACGAGATCCGCCGCGGCGGAGGCAATCGCGTCCTTCTCCGAAAGCTGAAGTTCGGATTTGACGACGAACCCGGGCTCGAAGAGCGAGCTCCCGCTGGTCACCATGGCGCCGCCGTGGACCTTTTCAAGAAGGCCTTGCTGGTGCAGAAGTTCCAGGTCGCGCCGGACCGTCATGTCCGAAACGTTCAAGTCGCGAGCAAGCTCCGCGACCCGGACGGCACCATCCTCGTGGACGCGCTCAAGGATGTACGTCTGACGCTGCCGAGCGAGCACGAGCTGTACGGACCTCCGGCTCCAGCGATGGCGAATGGGTAAAGGTTCGCGCAGGATCGCCCAAAAGTCAACGTTTGATCACTCATGTAGTCCGACAATACTCAGATTCTCCTTGACATGCTCCGGCGATCCGCCCAAACTCGTGTTTGGTCATGTCGGTTTGTGTGCGTCCATGCCGACCCATGGCAACCATCAGTTGGAGGAGAGCCGCTGCAATGGCAGATCTCAGACTGTCGCGTAGGCCGCGGGACACGGTCGACGCGTCTGACCGGCGTCGGACGAAATCCGGCCGGATCCTTGTCCTCGGTAGCACCCTCGTCCTGATTGCGACCGCCTGTGGCGGGGGCGCCTCACAGGCGCCGGCAACCCAGGCCCCAGCCAGCCAGCCCGCCGAGTCAGCGGCCGCAACGCCGGCGCCGGTGGCGGGCGACGTGACCATCGGATCCAACTACTCCGATCAGGTCCCGAAGGACGCCTTCGCGGCCATGCTGAATTACTGCGCCACCGAGACGACCGTCACGCCCAAGATCAACACGGTTGACCACGGCGCGTTCCAGGACAGCATCAACTCCTACCTCCAGGGCACCCCGGACGACGTCTTCACGTGGTTCGCCGGCTACCGCATGCGGTTCTTCGCCGGGCAGGGCCTGGCGACGCCGATTTCGGATGTCTGGGCGAACGCCGGGAGCAACTACTCCGATGCGTTCAAGCAGGCGTCCACCGGTGACGACGGGGAGCAGTACTTCATCCCGATGTACAACTACCCGTGGGTCGTCATCTACCGGAAGAGCCTCTTCACCGAAAAGGCCTACACGGTCCCGAAGACCTGGGCGGAGTTCAAGACCCTGGCCGCAAAGATCCAGGCCGACGGGATCGTCCCGCTCGCCTTCGCGGACAAGGACGGCTGGCCGGCGATGGGGACGTTCGATATCCTCAACATGCGCCAGAACGGCTACCAGTTCCACGTGGACCTGATGGCCGGCAAGGAGAAGTGGACCGACTCGCGGGTGAAGGATGTCTTCAACCTCTGGAAGGAGCTGCTCCCCTACGTCCAGCCGAACGCTCTCGGCCGGACCTGGCAGGAAGGCGCCCAGTCGATGATCAACAAGGAAGCCGCGATGTACTTCCTTGGGACCTTCGCGGGCGAGCAGGCGACCGATCCGGCTATCCATGACGACCTCGACTTCTTCCCGTTCCCGGTCCTCGGGAACCAGTGGGACAGCGAGAACGCCATCGACGCGCCGATCGACGGCCTGATGCTCAGCAAGTCGCCGAAGAACGCCGAAGGCGCCAAGGCACTCCTCGAGTGCGTGGCCACCGGCCCGGCGCAGCTGGAGTTCCTGAAGTCAAGCCCGAACAACGTCGCGGCGGCCAAGGACGCCGACACGAGCGGGTACTCCCCGTTCCAGAAGAAGATGGCCGAGATCATCGGGAACTCCGGTGCGATCGCCCAGTTCCTGGACCGCGACACTCGGCCGGACTTCGCCGGCCCGAACGGCATGCAGGGCTTCCTGCAGACCTTCCTGAACGATCCGAACCAGGACCTGGACTCCTACCTGGGAACAATCCAGTCCTTCTACGACTCCCTGGCCCCGCAGTGAGTCGGTGACCTTGATCGAGTCCCGTGACTGATCCTGCCAATCGCGGGCTCGACCAACCGGCGGCGCCCTCTGGGCGCCGCCGGTTCAGCGTCCGTTCGCGATCCGGAGTCCGACGCAGGTTCAGCCTGTTCACCCGAAGGGACAAGCTGGTCCTCGGCCTCATCGTCGGGATCCCGACCTTCCTGCACATCTTCTTCATCTGGCTGCCGACGGTCGCGTCCGGCATCCTCTCGTTCACCTCGTGGAACGGGATCGGCCTGGACAAGATCAAGTTCATCGGCCTCAAGAACTACTCGGACCTCTTCAGCGGTATCTACCCGCCGTTCTGGCCGGCCATCCAGCACAACATCATCTGGCTCGTGGTGTTCCTTCTGATCGCGACGCCGCTGGGCATGTTCCTCGCGGTGCTCCTCGACAAGGAGATCCGGGGGACGCGCATCTACCAGAGCGCGATCTACCTGCCGGTCGTCCTGTCGCTGGCGATCGTCGGCTTCATCTGGCAGCTGATCTACTCGCCAGACCAGGGCTTCATCAACAACCTGCTCGGCACGGCCGGCACGCCCGAGGCAATCGACTGGTTTGGTAACCGGAACATCAACCTGTGGGCGATCCTCGTCGCCGCCAGCTGGCGCCATGTGGGCTATGTCATGGTCCTCTACCTGGCAGGCCTGAAGTCGGTTGACCTGAGCCTCCGCGAGGCAGCGGCGATCGACGGCGCGAGCGAGCGGCAGACGTTCTTCCGGGTCGTGTTCCCCGTGCTCCGCCCGATCAACATCGTAGTAATCGTGATCACCGTCATCGAGTCGCTACGAGCGTTCGACCTCGTGTTCATCACGAACCGTGGGCTCAACGGCCTGGAGCTGCTGTCCGTCCTGGTGACCAACAACATCATCGGCGAGGCGAGCCGCGTCGGCTTCGGGTCCGCCATCGCGATGATTCTCCTCGTGGTTTCGGTCGGCCCGATCATCCTGTTCCTGACACGCTCGCTCCGGGAGGAGGCGGCATGACGGCCCCTTCCATCGCCGCACCCGTCGCAGCCAGCGGTACGAAGGCCAGGCGCGGTCTGCGTCCGCAGCGGATCCTGCTTCACGCCTTCCTGATCGCGACCAGCCTGGTATGGCTCTTCCCCATCGGCTGGGCGGTCTACACGGCGTTGCGTCCCTACGGGGACACGGCCAAGTACGGGTACGTCTCGGTGGGCGGGAGCTACGGGTTCCAGAACTTCATCGACGCCTGGACGCGTGTGGATATTCCGAAGTTCTTCCTGAACACCCTGATCATTGTCGTCCCGGCGGTGGTGCTGACGCTGTTGCTGGCGTCGATGGTGGCATTCGCGGTCTCGCGCTACAGCTGGCGATTCAACCTCGGCCTGCTGATGCTGTTCACGGCCGGCAACCTCCTGCCGCAGCAGGTCGTCATCACGCCGCTCTACCGGATGTACCTCGCACTGCCCCTGCCGAGGCTCGTGAGCGACAACGGCGTGTTCTACGACCAGTACTTCGGGATCATGATGATCCACATCGCGTTCCAGCTTGGTTTCTGCACGTTCGTCCTCAGCAACTATATGAAGACGCTGCCGAAGGAGCTGAATGAGGCGGCCGTGGTCGATGGGGCCGGCGTCTTTCGGACGTTCTGGGACGTCATCCTGCCACTCTGCCGGCCACCAATGGCTGCGCTCGCCACGCTCCAATTCACCTGGATCTACAACGACTTCTTCTGGGCACTCATCCTGATGTTCACCGGTGACAAGCGCCCGATCACATCAGCCCTCAACGGGTTGAAGGGCCAGTTCTTCACGGACAACAACCTCGTCGCCGCCGGGTCGATCATCGTGGCGCTCCCCACGCTGATCGTCTTCTTCGTGCTCCAGAAGCAGTTCATCCGAGGCCTGACCCTCGGCTCGACCAAGGGCTGAGCGTGCAGCGCGCGAGCGCGACGCCGCCGTGGGCTGACCCTTTCCTCGTGGGCCGAGCCCGCCTGCCCATGCACGCGGTTCCGCATGAGGACCGGATCAGCCTCGACGGCACGTGGCGGTTCCAGTTGCTCCGACACCCCGATGATCCGCTGGACAAAGCCTGGGGAGTGGCCGACGTCCCTGGCTGCTGGACGATGCAGGACACCTGGGACGTCCCGATCTACACGAACGTTCAGATGCCCTTTCCGGGCCTGCCGCCGACACCTCCCGACGCGAACCCGACCGGCATCTACGAGCGGTCGTTCGTCGTCCCTGACGAGTGGGCAGACCGTCGGATTGTGTTCTCGGTCGGCGCCGCCGAGAGTCTCCTTATCGCCACCCTGAACGGTGCCGAGATCGGGCTGAGCAAGGACTCGCATCTGGCTGCCGAATTCGACGTGACGGATCACCTTCGGCCGGGGACGAATGATCTTCGCCTGACCGTCGTGAAGTGGTCGGACGCCACGTTCATCGAGGATCAAGACCAGTGGTGGCACGGCGGGATCACTCGCTCGGTCACCCTCTACGCCACCGAGCCGACCTACCTCGCCGACCTCGCGATCCAGGCAGGGCTGGACGCGGACGGGCGTACGGGGACGTTGGCGCTCGAGGTCACGATCGGCTGGCCGGGTGGCGCGCCTGAGCAGGGCTGGCGCGTGGAAGCCGAGCTCGTCGGGGGCGGATTGGCAACTCCGATCCGCCTGTCCGCCGAGGTGCCCGCAATGGCGCTGCAGGGACGACGATCACACGCTGGTTGGTTCGCCGGTCCGCCCCGTCGCGGTGAGCTGGAGGTGATCTCCGAGCGCGCGGCAGGGTTGACGCTCGAAGCGGACGAGGCAGCCGCGCACGCACAGACCCTCCGAGCCCTCGAGACCACGCCCGGCGTCGCCCGGCTGGAGGCCCGGGTGCCCGACGTGACGCCGTGGTCCTCGGAGGTTCCGGCCCGCTATCGCCTCGAGGTCACGCTCCTGGACCCGTCCGGGCGGGTGACGGAACGGACCTCGACGTGGGTCGGCTTCCGCTCGGTCGAGGTCACCGGGAACAAGCTGCTGATCAATGGGCAGGCCGTCCTGATCCGCGGCGTCAATCGCCATGACTTCGACCCGGCAACCGGCCGCGTCGTGCGCTACGAGGACATGCGGGCGGATCTCCTCGCGATGAAGCGATTCGGCTTCAACACCGTCCGGACCTCGCACTATCCGAACGATCCGCGCTTCCTCGATCTGGCCGACGAGCTGGGCCTGTACGTGATCGATGAGGCGGACATCGAGTCGCACGCGTTCTGGGGATCGCTGGGCGACGACCCGCGCTACCTCGCGGCCTGGGTGGACCGCGTGTCGCGGATGGTGCTGCGGGACCGGAACCACGCCTCGGTGATCGCCTGGTCACTCGGCAACGAATCCGGCTACGGCGCCAACCACGATGCCGCCGCCGCGTGGGTCCGCCGGGCGGATCCCAGCCGGCCGCTCCACTACGAGGGCGCCATCCGGTTCGACTGGGCGGCGGGCGCGGCGGTCACGGACATCATCTGCCCGATGTACCCGTCGATTGCCGCCCTCGTGGCGCACGCGACCTCCGGGCGCCAGCGCGGGCCGTTGATCATGTGCGAGTACTCGCATGCGATGGGAAACAGCAACGGGACCCTCGCCGACTACTGGGACGCGATCGAGGCGACGCCGGGGCTCCAGGGCGGCTGCCTCTGGGAGTGGCGGGACCACGGGCTGGATCAGCGACTCCCGGACGGGCGCGTCCGCGCCGCCTACGGCGGCGATTTCGGCGACGAACCGAACGACGGGAACTTCTGCATCGATGGGATCACGTTCCCGGACAGGAGCCCGAAGCCCGCCCTCTGGGAGCACCGGGCACTGGCACTGCCGGTTCGGGTCCGGGCGACGGCGGCGGACCTGCTCGACGGACGCGTGGAGCTGGAGAACCGGGCCGACTTCCGAACCCTTGACTGGCTCACGGCGACGTGGGAGCTGCTCGACGATCGCGGCATCCGCGCGGCGGGGCCGCTCCAGCTCCCGGCGCTGCAACCGGGCGAGCGAGCCCGCACGGTCCTCGAGGGTTGGACGGCCCCCGAATTCGGCGCGGGGGAGGGATGGCTGACGATCACCTTCCGAACGGCCGGCGACGAACCCTGGACCGCGGCGGGTTTCGCGATCGGCGAAGTCCAGCTGCCGGTCTCGCCACCCAATTCGGCACCGGCACAGACGCACGCCGAGCGTCCGGACCGGTCCCTCGTCGACGTCGACGGCGCACTCAGCCTTCCGGGACTCCTGGACGGACCGCGTCTCTCGCTCTGGCGAGCGCCCACGGACAACGACCGGATCGCCGGTCTCGGAGCGGCGTGGGAGGCGTGGGGCGTGGCCGACCTGGAGCGGCGGCTCGTGTCGGTCGAGACCGTCCGAGACGAACTCGTCGTCCGACTCTCCTGGCGAACCGGCGCCGGCCTGGAGATCCCCCACGAGCAGCGCATCCTCCGCCTCGCGGGCGGCGGGCTCCGCGTCACGGAGCGGGTAGAGGTTCCCGCCGCGCTGACCGATCTGGCCCGCGTCGGAACGGTCCTGGAGCTCGAGCCGGGGCACGAGGCTCTCACCTGGTTCGGGCGCGGCCCCGAGGAAACCTACCCGGACCGGCGCCGCGCTGGCACGATCGGGCGCTGGAGCTCGACGGTGACCGATCAGCACGTTCCGTATGTCCGCCCGCAGGAGAACGGCGGCCACGCCGACGTGCGCTGGCTCGAGGTCCGGCAGGCGTCGGGCAACGGCCTGCGGATCGAGCTGGACCAGCCACGCCAGGTCTGTGCGACCCACCACCGCGCCTCGGATCTCGCCGGCGCGACCCATCGAGAGGAGCTCGTCCCCCGTCCCGAAGTCATCGTCCATCTCGACGCCGTGCACCGCGGCCTGGGGACCGCGAGCTGCGGACCCGATACCCTCTCCGACTACCTCGTCCCGACCGGAACCCATACCTGGAGCTGGACCATCATCCCGGTCCGGGAGAACGACTGATGCCTGTCACCTGGCACGAACCCACGCGTGAGCTGCACCTCCACAACGGCCACGTCAGCCTTGTGCTGGGCGTCCTGGAGAACGGATGGCTCGGCCAGCTCCACGTCGGGGCACCCCTGGCCCCGGCGGCCTCGTATCGCCACCTGGGCCCGAACGACTTCCGGGGGTTCTCGAACCGCGTCGACGAGCCGATCGGCCTCGCCGTGTCCACGCCGGGCAGCGGCGACTTCCGGGTCCCCGCCCTCGTCGTCGAAGGACCGGACGGCGCAACCGTCCTCGACCTCGTCTACTCCGGCCACACCATCGTCGCCGGCAAGCCGGCGCTCGAAGGGCTGCCCTCGACCTACGCCGAGGATCCCGCGGAGGTCACCACCGTCGAGATCATCCTGGTCGACCAGGATTCCGGGTTGGAGGTCCTCCTCATCCTCTCGATCTTCGAGGACCGGCCGATCATCACTCGGTCCATGCGGCTGACGAACACCGGGACGGGCCGGCTGGTGGTCCGCACCGCGATGAGCGCCTCGATCGATCTGCCGGATGGTCCGTGGGACCTGCTCGGCTTCAGCGGGGCATGGGCCCGCGAGCGCCATCCGCACCGCGCGTCGCTCCTGCCGGGCCGCCGTTCCGTCGGCAGCCTGCGGGGCGCGACCGGCCACCAGCAGGATCCGTCGCTCTTCCTTCTCCGTCCCGGGACGGATGAGGTCCACGGGGAGGGGTTCGCGCTGTCGCTCATCTACTCGGGCAACTTCCTGGCTGAGGCCGAGGTGGGCCCGCGCGGCTCGATGCGCGTCCGGCTCGGGCTCCACCCCGACGGGTTCACCTGGACGTTGGAGCCGGGGGCGTCGTTCACGGCGCCGGAGGTGGTGCTCGCCTGGTCCGGCACCGGAATCGGAACCCTGAGCGACGCCCTCCACGGGCTCTACCGGGAGCGCCTCGCCCGTGGCGCCTGGCGGGATCGCCCGCGGCCCGTCCTCCTGAACAGCTGGGAGGGCGTCTACTTCGACTTCGACCACGCTCGCCTCGTCGACATGGCGCGGGCGACGGCTGACCTCGGCATCGAGCTGTTCGTCCTCGACGACGGCTGGTTCGGCGAGCGCGACAGCGACACGACCTCCCTCGGCGACTGGGTCGTGGATCGGCGAAAGCTGCCGGGTGGTCTCGGGCCGCTGGCGGCCGATGTGGAGGCGATGGGCATGTCGTTCGGCCTCTGGATCGAGCCGGAGATGGTGAGCTCGAGCAGCCGCCTCTTCGCCGAGCACCCGGACTGGGCGATCGGCGTGCCCGGGCGGCCCCGGACGGAGAGCCGGCAGCAGCTCGTCCTGGACCTGTCCCGCCCGGAGGTTGTGGACCACCTGGAGGCGGCGATCGCCGACGTCCTCGGGAGCGCGTCGATCCGCTACGTCAAGTGGGACATGAACCGGAACATCACGGAGCCGTACGGCGGCTCGCTCCCGCCGGACCGACAGGGCGAGTTCTTCCACCGCTACATGCTCGGCACGTACGAGCTCTGGCGCCGGCTCACGACGCGGTTCCCCGAGATCCTGTTCGAATCGTGCGCCGGCGGCGGTGGGCGGTTCGATCCGGGGATGCTCGCCTACGCGCCGCAGGCCTGGACCAGCGACGACACCGACGCGATCGAGCGCCTGCCCATCCAATGGGGTGCCTCGCACGTCTACCCGCTGAGCTCGATGGCGGCGCATGTCTCCGCGGTCCCGAACCACCAGGTTGGACGGGTGACGCCGCTCGGCACCCGGGCGGCCGTCGCGTTCTTCGGCGTCTTTGGGTACGAGCTGGATCCACGCCACCTGTCCGACGCGGAGCGGGCGGAGATCCGCTCGCAGGTCGCGTTCTATCGGGAGCACCGCGAGATCTTCCAGCGCGGGCGCTTCCTCCGTCTCCGGAGCCCGCTGGGTGCGGACGACGCGGCATGGATGGTCGTGGCGCCGGACCGGCGGACCGCCATCGTCGCCCATGTCCGAATCATGGAGCGGCCCGTCCCGCCGCCGGACCGGCTCCGCCTCCGCGGCCTCGGCCCGGACCTCACCTATCGCGTCGCGCCGTGGCCTGGTCCCGGCGGCGACGCCGTGCGACGCGGCGGCGACCTGCTGATGGGCGTGGGGCTGGGTCTGGAGCCGGCCGATCCGCCGACGGGCGCGCCGCGCGGCGACTTCAGCGCGCGGATCTGGGTATTGACCGCGGACTGACCTCGGGCGCGGATCAGCCCTCGGCCGTCGCCGGGACGAAGCCCGCCCCGTCCGCCGCGTCCACGACGAAGACCCGCGGCGTCAGCCCCGTACGCGCCCGGTACTCGCGCTCGACGGCCGTCTGGAGCTCGTCCGCCCGCCCGCGCTCCACGAGGTTGATCGTGCACCCACCGAAGCCGGCCCCGGTCAGGCGCGCGGCGACGACGCCCGGCGTACGGGCGGCGATCTCGACGAGGACGTCCAGCGCGTCCGACGACACCCCGAACCGGTCGCGCAGCGAGGCGTGCGACGCCGCGAACAGCCGGCCGAGAGTGTCGAGGTCACCCGTTCCGAGCGCCGACTCGGCCTCGACGACGCGCCCGTTCTCGGTGACGACGTGGAGCGCTCGAGCGTAGGCCACCTCGTCCATCCACTCGCGGTGCCGCTCGAGCATGGGGAGGTCGACGTCACGAAGGGCCGTGACGCCGGACTCGCGGGCGGCGATCACGGCGACCGCCCGGCCGCATTCCGTGCGACGGGCGTTGTACGCCGACGCTTCGAGGCGGCGCGGGCTCCCGGAGTGGCAGACGACGAGCTCGACCTCGGGCGGAATCGGCACCGGGTGCCAGGCAAGCGACCGGCAGTCGAGAAGCAGGGCCATGCTCGCCCGGCCCAAAGTCACCGCGAACTGGTCCATGAGCCCGCACATCACGCCGACGTACTCGTTCTCGGCCCGCTGGGCGGTCCGCGCCAGGGTCATCGGATCCAGGGCGGGGCCGCCTGGACCGGACAGCGCCCACGCCGTCGCCAGCTCGATCGCGGCAGAGGACGAAAGACCGGCGCCGGTCGGAATGGTCGAGGTCAGGACCCCCCGAAAGCCGCGCGTCTCGGCCCCGGCCTCCCGAAGCGCCCAGGCGGTCCCGGCGACGTAGTCCAGCCAGGTCCCCCGCTTCGGACCGAGCGCGCGGAGATCCAGGGCGCCGCGTTCGCCGGTCGCGGCCAGGGTCAACTCCACCTGGTCGTCGTCCGTGGGAGCGAAAACGATCTCGATCGCCAGGCTGACCGCGGCCGGGAGCACAAGACCCTCGTTGTAGTCCGTGTGCTCGCCGATGAGGTTGACGCGGCCCGGCGCGCGGACGACACGCACCGGTGTGCGGTCGCGGGCAAGCTCCGGGTAGTCTCGGAGGAGCCCGGCGCCGGGGTCCGGACCCCCAGACGGCGATGGATCCTGTGCGGGAGTCACGGCCGGGATCGTACCGGACCGGACCGGGCATGAACCGGAACGGACCGCCACGCCACCAGCGCCCCGATCGCGGCGAGGACTGAGCAGCCGAGGAAGAGCGGCATCGCGCCACCGGACCCGTAGACGAGCCCGCCGACGGCATTGGCGACGACCGCGGCCGCGCCGAACGCAACGGTCTGATACAGGCCCTGGCCGGTGGCCTGGAGCTCGGGCGGCAGGAGCACCGCAATGGTCATCACGGCGGCGATCGTGATCGCCGCAAACCCGACGCCGCTCACGACTCGGGTGGCCACGATCAACGACGGGTCGGCGAGGAATGCCCACGCCACGAGGGACGCGGCATACAGGAGAATCCCCGCGACCAGCAGGGTCCGGACCCCGATCCTGGTCACGATGCGGGGAATGAGCGCCATCGCCGGAATCTCGGCGAGCGCCGATACGCCGGCAGAAAGCGCCACATCAGAGGCCCCTCCACCGAGTTCGAGCAGGCGTAGCGCCAGGAACGTGAAACCGGCGAGCATGCCGACGTGGACCAGGCCCAGGCCCAGCAGCAGCCCTCGCAGTCGCGGCTGTGTGCGCAGGACGAGCGCGAAGGACCCGCCTCGCCGGGCGGCGCGTCCGACGACCGCTTCAGCGTGGAATTCCTGTGTCCGGAATCGCGCGACGTCGGGAACCCAGCGCGTGACGATGACGATGCCGACGGCCGCGGCAGCCCAGAGGATCGGTGCCGGCCAGAATCCCGTGTCGTCGTAGAAGCGCCCGGCGAGGATGGACGTGCCGGCAAAGCCAAGGCTCGACAGGAGCCGGACTCGCGCGTACGACCGCGGCGACCGGCCGAGTGCGTTGACGGCGAGCGCGTCCGCGAGCGGTGACAGGGATGACTCGAACGCGGCATACGCCACGATCAGCACGACGACGATGAGCGGCGGCACGTCCAGGAGCAGACACAGGACCGCGATCGTCGAGCCGACGACCCCGACCCGGAGCGCCGAGACCCGGCCGATCACGACATCGGCGAGGTGACCCCAGACCGGCACTGCGAGCATGAACGCGAGCGAAGCAAGGGCCACGGTCAACCCGATCTCGGCGGGCGTGAACCCCCTCTCGGCCAGGATCGCGGACAGGAACGGGTAGAACACGCCGAGGATCGCCCCGGTGAGCAGGAAGAGGGCGCGAATCGCGATCACCTGCCGATGGTAGCGGGGCCGCCGGCAGCCGGTGGTCATTGGCCCACCCCAATAGGCCAATCCCACTATCATCCGCCGATGACGCCCCGTTCCTCCCGCCTCGACTGGGGGCTCTTCCTTGCCCTGGGGTTGATGTGGGGCACGTCCTACCTGTTCATCAAGATCGGTGTCGAGACGCTGCCGACGTTCACGCTCGTCGCAACGCGGCTCGGGATCGGCCTGCTCTTCCTCGCAGCCGTCGTCGCCGTCGCGCGCGAGCGCCTGCCGCGGGATCCGAAGGTCTACGGCCACCTGCTCGTGATGTCGGTGGTGAACGTCACCTTGCCTTTCGCGCTGATCACCTCGGCCGAGCAGTCGGTGGACTCCGCGGTCGCGGCCATCCTGAACGGCGGCGTGCCGCTGTTCACGATCGTTATCGCGGCGCTGTTCCTCCACGACGAGCCGATCACCGTGAACCGCATCGCCGGCCTCGTGGTCGGCTACGCGGGGGTGATTCTTCTCGTCGGGCGCGGCTTCGGCTCCGGCGGCGGCGACGGTGCCATCAGCGGCGAGCTGGCGCTCCTGGGTTCAACGGCCTCGTACGGGGTTGGCGCGGTCTATGCCCGGCGGAACGTGCGCGGTCTCCGGCCGATGATCCCCGCGCTCTTCCAGGTCATGTTCGCCTTCGTGATCACGGGAGCCATCGCCCTCCTGATCGAGCGCCCGTTCGAGGTGGTCTGGACGGGGCGGTCGATCTTCGCGGTCCTCTGGCTCGGCCTCCTCGGCTCGGGGCTCGCGTACCTGTGCTTCTTCCGGCTCCTCCAGTCGTGGGGCGCGACACGGACGACGATGGTCGCGTACCTCCTGCCGATCGTCGGGATCGTCGCGGGTGCGCTCGTGCTGAACGAGGTCGTGGACGCCGGCATCCTCGTCGGCACGACCCTCGTGATCGGCGGCGTCGCGCTCGTGAACAGCCGCTTCGGCCAGCGGCGAATCTTCGGGCGGGCCGCGCCGCCCGCCTAGCGCGAGACGGTCTCCGGGATGGAGCGACACATCTCGGTCATCGCGGCCGCATGGGGTGCCCTCGCTCAAGGCCTCGAACGAGGCCCGGCCCCCGTCCGCGCAACCGTCAGTTGCGCCGTTCCGATGAACGAGCACGGGCGCGTGCCCAGTTCCGACGGAATCTGCACGCTGGGGAAAGGGGCCACGCTCGTTCGTGCGAATCGCGCTTCTCACCGTTGCGCGGCCCGGGGCTGGCACGGGCCGCACGGCCGGGCCCGGCGCGACACGGGCGGGCCGCGCCGCCCTCCTAGGGCGAGACGGCCAGCAGCACCGCCCCGACGACCACCAGTCCCGCCGCCGCAATCCGCATCCCGGCCTGGCGACGGCCGACCGACTCCCCGAGCCGGAGTGCACCCCAGGCCGCGGCCAGCACGATCCCGGATTCCCTGAGCGGCGCGACCGCGGCCAGCGGCGCCTGTGAGTAGGCGAACAGGATCAGGAGGTAGGCGGTGAGGGAAAGCACGCCGGCGATACCATCGCGCCAGAGCGGTGTCGGGCGGGCGGCGGGCGGGCGCGTCGCGATGATGCCGGCCCTCCGACCCACGGCAACGGCCGTCGCCAGGATCACCGTGGCGAACACGGCGAGCAGCGAACCGTACAGCCAGGGCTCGAGGATCCGGACTCCCACGCGGTCCACCGTCGAATACGCCGCGATCGTCGCGCCGGTTGCCAGCGCGAAGCCGATGGCGCCACGGTGGTGCCTTCCCGCCACCCTGATGGCACGCCACGGCCGTGCGACGAGCAGGATCCCGGTCAGGATGCAGACAACGCCGACCCCTGCCGGCAGCCCGAGCCGCTCCCCCAGCAGCCCGATGCCGATGAGGACGGACAGCAGCGGCGCCGTGCCGCGAGCGAGCGGATAGACGAGCGACAGGTCGCCGCGTCCGTAGGCTGCGGAGAGGAAGACGAAGTAGGCCGCCTCCAGCACGCCCGACAGGAGCGCGAGACCCACGCCCACCGGATCGAGCGGCGGGCGGCCCAGCGAGAACCAGGCCACGACCCCCAGCGGGACGAGGACCGCCGTGCCAATGGCCTGGAGCCGGACGGCCGTCCGGAGTGGATCGCCTGAGGTCTTGAGCAGGACGTTCCAGCCGGCGTGGAGAACGGCCGCAACGAGGACGAGGGCGAGTGCGAGGGGAGGCATCGGCGGAGTCTACCGGCGCGGCACGGCGCGGCGCCCAGGCGGGCCTACGCGGCCCCCCGGCGCCGCCGGCATCAGTTGCCGACGTCGCGCCGCTGGACGCCGATCGCCGAGAGGGCCAGCCCGCCGATCGCGAGAACTGCGCAGATCGCCAGCCCGAACTCGTCGAAGTCGCCAAGGATAGGCCGCCCGAGGTGGCGGTTCAGCGACAGGTCGACGATCTGGTCCGGCAGGCGGAGGAGGGGCCCGAGCAGGTCGAGGAGGTAGAAGCCCAGACCCAGGCCGACGGTGACGGGGGCGGCGATACCCGGCCGGATCAGGCCGCCGACGGCCAGACCGATGCCGGCAATCGCCATTCCGTACGCCCCGAGGACCGAGACTCCGACAGCAATGTGCCAACCGCTCTCGCCCTGGATTGCCGCACCCGCGATCACGCCGAGATCGGCGATGAGGATCAGCGTGGCGATCGCGGCGAAGACGCCGAGGCCGCTCTTGAGGGCCCAGCCGACGCGGCTCACCGGCGTCCCGAGGATGATCTCGAGGCGGCGCTCGCCCTCGTCGGACGCCCAGCCGGCAACGAACGCGGCGGCCGCGAGCGCCACGAGGATGATCGCCTCGTTGAAGAAGGCCAGCTGGAGGAACCCCCCGACCGACAGGATGTCGGCCTCCGGGAAGATTCGCTGGACCATCTCGAGGACCTGCGGGATCTTCGACATCTGAGCCACGAACTCGTCGGCCGAGGTTGCGAGAACCAGCCCGAACAACGCCAGGCCGAGGCCCCAGGCAATCGCAGCGGGGAGACGCTCGAAGTACGACCGCGTGAGCGGGCCGACCACGCCGAGGCCGATCCGGGGCATTCGCTGCCGGCCGCCCGTCGGAACCACGAGATCGCGCCGCTCGAAGGCCACGATCCCGATCGCGAGCGCCACGATCACCAGGGCGCCGAGAACCCCGATCGAACCCCAGTCCCACGCCCCGGCCATCGGCCGGTGGCCGGCGGTCAGGTTGAAGTAGGAGAGGCCGCGCACCTGGTCGAAGGCGGGCACGCTGGTCGCATAGCCGTTGACAATGAAGCTGCCGAACAGGACGATCGAGCCGATCCCGAGGGCCGCGCCGCGGCCGACGAGCGGGGCGACCGCGAAGGCGACCGCCCCGGGGGCAAGCGTGGCGAGGAAGACCCAGGCGTGCTGACCGAGCACCGCCGCGAACTCCACCTGGTCGCCCGGCAGGGTCCCGAACGTCACCAGGGATCCGTAGGTCGCGCCGGCGAGGATGGCGACGACCGCCGCGAGGGCTGCGACGTGCGATCCGAGCTTCTCCAGCGCGAGGCGGCGGCGCGAGATGGGGCCGCCCGCGACGACCTCGAGGCTGCCGCGGGCGAGCTCCCCCGCCAGGATGCCGGAGAGGGCAACGACGGACCAGATCCCGACCATCACGGGCATGAACCCGAAGGTCCGCCAGGACAGGAAGCCGCCCAGCGTGTCGATCCGGATCGGATCGCCGAGCATCCCCTGGAAGATCTCCGGCAGCGCCGCCATCTGGGCCGCGAGCGCGAGTCGTTCGGCGGCGGTGTTGTATTCGAAGGCGACCTGGGAGGCGACCACAACGACCAGCACGGTCAGGAGCCCACCGATGATCAGGATCGTTCGACGCGCGTCGCGGACGCCCTTGCCGAACACGGACCCGAGGCCGACGAGCCGGCTCGCGAGTCTCGGCGGAACCACGGGTTCCGAGACTCGACCCGGCGGCCGCATCGCGGTCGATTCAGCTGTGGCCATCATTGGCCTGCCGACCGTACTCGGCGAGGAAGACCTCCTCGAGGCTCGGCTCCCGACTGACGAAGTCGCTGAGATCGTGGGCGGCCGCGGCCCGGACGACCGGGGCGATCGGCCCGGTCACGAGCATCCGGAGGGTGTGGCCCTCGGCCGCGACATGCGTGACTCCGTCCATGGCCTCGAATTCGGCCGTCGGAACCGGCCCCGGGAAACGGAGCTCCACCTCGTGGGCGGCCAGCTCGCGCAGCCCGGCCACGCTGTCGACCCGGACGAGTCGACCCTCGCGGATGATCGCGGCGCGTTCGCACACCCGCTCGACCTCGCTGATGATGTGGGACGACAGGAAGATGGTCCGGCCGTCTGCCTTCGCCTCGAACATCAGCCCGTTGAAGGTCTGCTGGACCAGCGGGTCGAGACCGGCGGTGGGCTCGTCGAGGATCAGCAGCTCCGGCCGGTGCTGGAGGGCGGCGACCAGGCCGACCTTCTGCTTGTTGCCCTTGGAGTACTCCCGGAAACGGCGCGACGTGTCGAGATCGAGGCGCTCCACGAGCTCGCGCTGGTACGCCCGGTCCACGCCGCCGCGGAGGTTCGCGAAGTAGTCGATCGTCTCGGCACCGGTGAGCCGGTCGTACAGGGTGAACTCACCGGGCAGATAGCCGGTCCGGCGGCGGATCGCCACCGGGTCCACGGTAGATTCGATCCCGAAGACGCGGGCCGACCCGGCCGTCGGCCGGATCAGGTCCAGGAGGACCCGGATCGTCGTCGTCTTGCCGGCGCCGTTCGGCCCGAGAAAGCCGAAAATCTCGCCTTCCTGAACCTCGAGGTCCACGTCCACGATTCCGCGATGGATCCCGTACGACTTCGTCAGCGATTCGGTCTGAATGATCGGCGCCATGCGGCCTCCTGCTCTTTGCCCGCCGTCAGACGCCGATGGGATGCCAGACGGTCTTCATCTCCAGGTACGCGGCGATCCACTCCGGCCGCTCGGCGGCGCGATCGTCCAGCCAATCGAACCGGGCATCGGTGGTTCCGGCGGGCCGCCGGACGATCCGCTTGACGTTCTCCGTGGCGGCCAGCTCGACGTCCCGTCGCGCGGCGTCCGCCACGCCCCACACGTCGATCGCATCGACATCCATGTGCGCGGCGAGGACGGGCACCAGCTCATTCTTGTGGCCGGTGATGACGTTGACGACTCCGCCCGGAACGTCCGAGGTCGCGAGGACCTCGGCCAGGGTGATCGCGGGCAGCGGCCGCGTCTCGGAGGTGAGGACCACGACCGCGTTGCCGGCGACCAGCGGCGGCGCCAGCCGCGACACGAGGCCCAGCAGGGACGAGGTCTCCGGCGCCACGATCCCGACCACGCCGGTGGCTTCGGGGATCGTGAAGTTGAAGTAGTCGGCGGCGACGGGATTGGACGAGCCAAGGACCTGGGCGATCTTGTCGGCCCATCCTGCATACCAGACCCAGCGATCGATCGCCCGATCGACGACGGCTCGGGCGCGCTCGGCCCGGAGGCCCTCGGCCTGCGCGACCTCGGCAACGAACTGGTCCCGTCGGCCTTCCATGAGCTCCGCGACGCGGTACAGGACCTGGCCGCGGTTCATCGCCGTCCGGTCGGCCCAGAGCGGGAAGGCCTTGCGGGCGGCGCGGACCGCGTCCCGGAGGTCCTTGCGCGAGCCGCGACAGGCGTTCGCGACCGGCGTCCCGTCGGCGGCAGAGACGAGATACGAGCGGCCGCTTTCCGTCCGCGGGAACGCCCCGCCGATGTACAGCTTGTAGGTCTTCCGAACCTCGATCCGGGGCGCTGCCTCCACGACCGCGCGGGCTGCGGCCGGCTTCCGCCGCGCCGGCACCGCAGCCATCAGCGGTCCTCCAGGCGCACGTACGCGTGCAGCCCGTGCATGCCGCCCTCGCGACCGAAGCCGGACTCCTTGTAGCCGCCGAAGGGCGATGTCGGATCGAACCGGTTGAAGGTATTCGCCCAGACGACGCCGGCACGGAGACGCCGGACCATGGACAGGATTCGGCTCCCCTTCTCTGTCCAGACCCCGGCCGACAGCCCGTATGGTGTGTTGTTCGCCTTCTCGATCGCCTCGTCTGGGGTCCGGAATGTGAGGACCGAGAGCACCGGCCCGAAGATCTCCTCCTGCGCGATCCGGTGGCTCTGGGCCACGTTCGTGAACAGGGTGGGCCGGAAGAAGTAGCCCCGGTCCGGGAGCTCGCAATTGGGCTGGTACAGCTCCGCGCCCTCCGCGACGCCGGCGGCGACAAGCTCGGTGATCTTCTCGAGCTGCTGGCGGGAGTTGATCGCGCCGACATCGGTGTTCTTGTCCAGCGGATCGCCGACGCGGATCGTGGACAGCCGGTCCTTGAGCTTCTCGACGAGCGGTCCGACGATCGATTCCTGGGCCAGGAGGCGCGACCCCGCGCAGCACACCTCGCCCTGGTTGAAGTAGATCCCGTTGACGATGCCCTCGACCGCCTGGTCCAGCGCAGCGTCCTCGAACACGATGTTGGCGGCCTTGCCACCGAGCTCCAGGGTGATCGCCTTGTCCGTCCCCGCGATCGCGCGGTGGATCAGCTTCCCGACACCAGTGGAGCCGGTGAAGGCGACCTTGTCCACACCCGGACTGCTGACCAGATGCATCCCGATCTCGGCCGGGCCGGGGACGATGTTCACGACGCCCGGCGGGAGGTCCGCCTGACGGCAGACATCGGCGAAGAGCAGGGCGCTCAGGGGCGTCGTGCTCGCGGGCTTGAGGACGACGGTGTTTCCGGCGGCGAGCGCCGGGGCGATCTTCCAGCTGAGCATGAGGAGCGGGAAGTTCCAGGGGATGACCTGCGCCGCGACACCCAGGGGACGCGCCACACGACCGGGGAACGCGTACTCGAGCTTGTCCGCCCAGCCCGCGTAGTACCAGAAGTGCGCCGCGGCGAGCGGGATGTCGACGTCGCGGCTCTCCTTGATCGGCTTCCCGGAATCCATTGTCTCGAGGACGGCGAACTCGCGGCTGCGCTCCTGGAGGATCCGCGCGATACGGAACAGGTACTTCGCCCGCTCGCGGCCGGGCAACGTGCCCCAGCTCTTGCGCTGGGCACGGCGCGCCGCGCGGATCGCCCGGTCGACGTCGGCGGGGGTGGCCCGCGAGACGTCGGCGAGCTTCTCCTCCGTCGCCGGATTGATGGTCGGGAACACCACGCCATCGGACGACGGCACCTCGCGCCCGTTGATGAACAGGCCGTAGCGGTCCTTCAGGGTGACGATGTCCCGCGCCTCCGGCGCGGGCGCGTACTCCCAGGGGATCGCCTGACCGTCCCCCAGGCCCCAGCTGGCCGGGGCTCGGTCGCCCGACCACGGGCGCAGCTTTGTCGAGTCGCTCGTCACGTCCGGCATCATACCCGGGATGCCCGCTGATTCCGTCGTCTCGGCCCCTCTCGGCTCGGCCGCTCTGTGACCCTGCCGGGCGCGGCCGTTCTCGTGGTGGCCTGCCTTGCGGCCGTCGTCGATTGGTTCGCCGTGGCACGCGGCGACCTCCGGACGGAGCGGATCGCGAAGCCGGCGGTGATCGTGGGTCTCGTCGCGGCCGTATTGCTGGCCGGGCCGGGATCGACACCGGTTCGAGCCCTGCTGGTCCTGGCCCTCGCCGCCTCGTTGGCAGGCGACCTGTTGCTCCTTCCAGCGGGCCGGTTCACCGCCGGGCTTGCCGCCTTCCTCGTCGCGCATCTCGCGTATCTCGCGCTGTTCCTCCTCGGCCCGCTGGACGCGGGCGCGGCGCTGGTGGGTCTCGGCGTGTCGGCCGTCGTTCTCCTCAGGACCGGCCGACCGATCCTCGCCGGAGCGCGGCGTGCCGGCATGGGCGTGCCGGTGGCCGTGTACTTCGGTGCGATCTGCCTGATGGCGATTGCCGCAACGGCCAGTGTTTCGCCGGGCGCGACGGCGGGCGCGTGGCTGTTCGTCCTGTCCGACGCGCTGCTGGGATGGGATCGGTTTGCGGCGCCTCCCGCAGGATCCGCCGGGGCTGCCGCCAGGCGACGGGTAGCCGTCATGGTCACGTACCACGTCGCCCAGATCCTGCTCACCGTCGCGGTCCTGGGATCGTCCGTATCCTGACCACGTGATCGAGACCCCGGCCCTCTGGCAACGCCGCTATCGCGCTCCGATCGTCGGGTTCCCCACCTGGTCCCGCAACGCTCCGGACCGGCTCGTCTACACCTCATCCGAGAGCGGCGTCTACCAGCTCCACAGCTGGGACCTCGCGACCGGGGAGCGTCGGCAGATCACTGATGAGCCGGTCGGCCTCGTGTCCGGCCATGTCAGCGCGGACGGCGAATGGGTCCTCTTCCACCTCGACCCAACCGGGAGCGAGTTCGGGACGTGGATGACGGCGCCGTTCAGCGGCGGTGCGCCGGAGCCGCTTGCCGACGGCCTGCCGGCGGGCTGGGACAACGGCCTGGCACCGGGCCGGGCGCGGAGTGCGGCCGCGATCTCCGACCGGGACGGCTTCGCCCTCTACATCACCGAGGCGAACGGGTCGACGCAGCGGCTCCGTCAGACCGACCAATCGATCCTCCTGGGCGGGAGCTGCGCGATGACGCGGGGCGGGGCGGAACTTGCGGGCCTGAGTGCCGACGAGCGTCTCGTCTGCGTCGAGCACGGCGAGCACGGCGACCTCATCCACACGGCGCTCCGTGTGATCGACGCACGGACCGGAGCGGTTGTGGCCGATCTCGAGGACCCCGGGCGCGAGCTCCTGGCATCTGCCTGGTCCCCCATCCCCGGCGATACGCGACTGGCGATCGGCCACGAGCGGCGGGGCGAGCGCGCGCCCGCCATCTGGGATCCGCTCAGCGGATCCGTCGTCGATCTCGACCTGCCGTGGGACCACTTCACCGAGGTCGCCGACTGGTGGCCTGACGCCTCGGCGGTGCTGCTCGTGGAGCTGGTCGATGGCCGGCACCGGCTCCACCGCTACGACCTGGCAACGGGCGAGATCGCGACCCTCTCGACGCGCCCGGGATCGGTTACCGGCGCCCGTGTCCGGCCCGACGGATCCGTCTGGTACCGCGTCCAGACCGGCGAGCACCCCGGAATCCTGCTCGAAGTCGGTCGCGACGACCCGATCCTGACGGCCGGCGAGGCGCCGCCGGCGCGCCCCTTCATCCCATGGTCCTTCCAGAATCCCCACGGTCAGACGGTCACCGGCTGGCGGATCGAGCCCGAGGGCGAGGCCCCATTTCCGACGCTGGTGCACGTCCACGGCGGCCCGACCTCAGTGGACCTCGACCGCTGGGCACCGGACCTCCAAGCCTACGTCGATGCGGGCTTCCAGGTGGTCCTCGTGAACTACCGTGGCTCGATCGGGTTCGGTGCGGAGTGGCGGGATACGCTGATCGGCAACATCGGCTGGCCGGAGGTGGAGGACATCCTGGCCGGTGTCGACGACCTCCTCGCGGGGGGCCTGGCTGATCCCGCCCGACTCGTGATCGCCGGCTGGTCGTGGGGTGGCTACCTGACGCTCCTGATGCACGGGATGCATCCAGACCGTTTCATCGCCGGCGTGGCCGGCGTACCAGTCGGTGATTACGCGCTGGGCTACGAGGACCTCTCACCGGAGCTCCAGGCATACGACCGAGCGCTCCTCGGCGGGACCCCGGCCGAGGTTCCGGAACTGATGGCCGAGCGGTCGCCGATCGCGTACGTGGACAACGTCAAGGCGCCGATCCTCTTCCTGGCCGGCGAGGCGGACAGCCGCTGCCCGATCCGGCAGGTCATGGCCTACGTGGACCGGCTGGCCGCGCGGAACCATCCGCACGAGCTGTACCTGTTCCCGACCGGCCACGCGCCGTTCCAGATCGATGAGCGGATCCACCAGACGGCGACCGTGCTGGAGTTCCTGGCCCGGAACGTGCCTGGGATCCGCGTTCCGTCCTGACGCGCCCGGCAGGGCCACTCGGATCTTGTCGGGCCGATCTCGACCGGGGCGCGCCCGCCATCGCCAACGATGCGCGCGAGGCGATGCCGCTCCCGGCCTGAGGGCCTGTAGCCGAACCCGTTACGCACGATCGGCGCAGCATCACCGCACAGATCCGCGCTGTTCGGGGCCACGCAGCCGGGCGAGCCCGCGCAGCCGACAAGCTTCTGTCAGAGGCGCGTTTTCGATGACTGAGCACGACCCAACTTCCCCGCGAGCAGGAATCCGCACGTCCGGGGCACGGGTCGTGCTCGTTCGTTCGGATCGTGCTCCTGGGAGTTTCGCGGCGGCTTTCGCGGCGGCCCATCCGAGACCGATCGGGCCCCGTTTGTCACCTGCCGCTCCCCTCCCGGCCTAGGGCTGGAGGGTCGACCCAAGCGGGATCCCGTCGACCAGATACGTCCCGGTCGGGCCGGAGACCACGAGGTCGAACGTCCGGGCCCCGTCGTACCTGACGAAGTCTGCTGACACAACGACGGAGCCGTCCACGACATCGCCCGCTCGCAGCTGCCCAAGCTGCCGGCCGTCGGCGAGCGGGTGGCCCGGCGAAGCGGTCACGGACCGACCGTCCGCGAGCGTGAGATGGACCACCTGGTGGTTCACCGGCGCCGGCGTGGATCCGAGCGCGAGCACCGTTCCGGCGATCCGGCGCCCATCGGCGTCCAGGGTCCAGACCGTGTCCCCGATCTGGACCACCTCCACGGCCACGCCGCCGGACGGCGTCTCGATCAGCGTCCCGCGGGCGAGACAGATCGGGCACATGGGTTGAGGCGCCGGCGCCTGCTCCTGGACGGTGATGGCTCCGGTCGCCGAGATTGCGCCGCGCGTCCGGGTCCCCTCGGCGGCGCCGGCCGCGGGCTGGGCGAGGTAGTCGAAGCGCCAGGTGTCGCCGGCGACGGGATCGAGGGCGATCGCCTGCAGCACCTTCCAGGCCTGGTAGACGGACAGCTTCTGCGTGTTCGTGAACGGCCCAACCGGGTCCAGGCCCTGAGCGTCGACAATTGCCCGGAAGGCGTCCGCATCGGCCACGACCTCTGACCAGCGTTCGAGGGCGTGATCGATCTCCTCGCCCCGCGCGACCGGGTAGAAGTCGCGATCGCAGTACCAGAGGGGCCCGAACCGATCGATGATCGAGAGCTTCAGCTCGGCGAGCGTGAGCGCCGGTCCGGGCGTCGGAGTCGGCAAAGGCCCCGGCGTTGGCGAGGACGACGTTCCTCCGCGGCACGCGGCCACCAGGAGGAGCACGAGTCCGGCAAGCAGGAGCGGGCGTCGCATCATGGGCGGGTGACGTACCGGCCCTCGCCCCGGTTCCACGGGATCCGAGGAGGGTCAGTCCAGCGTGAAGTGGTCCGGGCCCTGGTAGCGGCCCGTCCGCTCCTTTTCGATCTGCATGAGGACGTCGTTGAGGAGGCTGGACGCCCCGAACCGGAACCGATCCGGTGTCATCCAGCGCGGCCCGAGCGTCTCGTACAGGACGACGAGATACTGGATCGCCTCCTTGGCCGTCCGGATCCCACCCGCCGCCTTCATGCCTACCGCGCGGCCGGTGGCCTTCTCGAAGTCACGGATGGCCTCGAGCATGACGAGGGTGACGGGCAGTGTCGCCGCCGGCGTCACCTTGCCGGTTGAGGTCTTGATGAAATCGGCGCCCGCCGCCATCGCGAGGATGCTCGCCCGCCGGACGTTGTCGTAGGTCTCGAGCTCGCCGGTCTCCAGGATGACCTTCAGGTGAGCCTCGCCACAGGCCTCCTTGACCTCGACGATCTCATCGAAGACCCGACCATACTCGCCGCTCAAAAAGGCGCCCCGGTCGATGACCATGTCGATCTCGTCCGCCCCCGCGGCGACCGCCGCGCGCACCTCGGCGAGCTTGATGTCGAGGAATGACTGGCCCGACGGGAACGCCGTGGCAACGCTGGCCACCTTGACGCTCGAGCCCTTGAGCGCCTCCTTTGCGTCCGCGATGAACGCCGGATAGACACAGATGGCGGCCACCGACGGGATGGTTGGATCGCCAGGCTGCGGGCGCATCGCCTTCTGGCAGAGGGCCCGGATCTTGCCCGGGGTGTCCTTCCCCTCGAGGGTCGTCAGGTCGATCATCCGGATCGCGAGGTCCAGGGCCCAAAGTTTGGAGGCCTTCTTGATCGACCGCTTCTTGAGCCCGTCAACCCGGAGCTCCACGCCCACCTGGTCCACGGCGGTGAGGCGCCCGAGGACGGATCCGAGAGGACCTGGTCGCCCGCCGGCCCAGGCGCGCACCAGTTCGCTGGCGCGTTCGCGGGTCAGGGTGTCGGTCCGATGAGCGGTCGTCATGGGACCGTGAGGATACCGCCGATCCGGGCGCGCGGCGACCGTTCAAGTCGCCCCGGGGCGCGTCCGGGGCTTCGGCGGGCGGGCGGAACTTCCCGAATACTCACCCGTAGGGCACTAGCAAAGGGTTTCCGACACGCGGTCCGTCGGATCAGGCCCGATACGGGCCGAATATCGCCGAATGACCATGGGGTGAGCAGCGAATGGCGAATCGGGGTCGTGGACGGGGTTGCGACGCGGCGGCCGGTTTCGAACGCTCTCCCCGTGAGCATTCGGGAAGATCCACGAGGCGGCGGAGCGGGTGGCCCGGTCAGCGACGATCAAGTCGCGGCGACTACTCGCCGTGGCGGGTCCGCGGCTTCCGGGGCAGGCCCCGCTTGCCCGCAACGAGGAAGTGCGCAAACCAGTCGCGGACCTGGACGAGGTTCTCAGCGCGACGGAACGGCGTTCCGGATCGGGTGAGCTCATGCGACTCGCCCGGGACCCGCATCAGCCGAACCGGCCGGCGGTGACGCCGCAGAACGGAGAAGAACGCCTCGGCCTGACCGATGGTCGTGCGCAGATCGTGCTCCGCGTGCTGGATAAGGAGGGGCGTCCGGATCTGTCGCGCATACGTGAGGGGCGAGAGACGCCGGAAGAGCTCGGGATCCTGCCAGGTGTCCGCGCCGAACTCGTACTTCGCCCAGTCGGTGCCGCCGAGATCCCCGGTCAGCATGAGCATCGTGAGGTCGGTCACTGAGCGGCACGTGATCGCGGCGCGGAAGCGCTGGTCGTGCGCCACGATCCAGTTCGTCAGGTAACCGCCGTACGAGCCGCCGGTGACGCCGAGCCGTTCGGGATCCGCGAGTCCGTCGGTGACCAGTGCATCCACCCCGGCCAGAACATCGCGCATCGGGCCGTCGCCCCAATCGGCGATGTTCGCCTCGTTGAAGGCTAGGCCGTACCCCTCGGACCCACGTGGGTTGCTGTAGAAGACGGACATTCCCGAGGCCGCGAGGACCTGGAACTCCCAGAAGGGCGCCCAGCCGTAGAGCGTGTGGGGCCCGCCGTGGATCTGGACGACGGTGGGCCGCGGGCCATCGCCACCGGCGATGAGCCAGCCCTGGATCTGCCGGCCCTCGACCGTGACGCTCCGCTCAACCGCCGGCCGGAGCTCGACCTCGTCGATCAGTGCGGCATTGAGGGCGGTGACGGACTCCAGGACCATTGCTGCTGCTCCGCCGTTCGGCGCCATGGGCACGTGCGCGTCACGGGTGAGCCGCCCGATGTGGACGTCCGGGAGCGACGTTGCCGTCGAGCGAATCGCCCCGACCCGCAGACCGTCGGACCCGAGGTCGACCACGTCGAACGTGGAGAGGTAGTGCTGACCTGAAGTAAGGCGCTCGATCGTCCCATCCTCGACCTCGATCCGCCACAGCTCATCGGCGCCGTCCACCGGCGCGATGAAGAGGAGCGCCCGGCCATCCGGCGTGGCGATCAGGCGGGCATCCTCACCGATCGTGGTGTCGCTGTTGAACGATGAGGCGGGCATGATGTCGTGCCGGCCGGAGAGGTTTCGGCCGCCGCGGAGGTCGGACCCATCCGCGGGAAAGGTCCAGATATCCATGCGGTAGAAAGCGTGTGGCTGGTCCCCACCGAGGGCGGCGATCTCCGCGCCCTCCCCGAGCCACACCGCCCCGAAGAAGACGCCGTTCGGGCGCTCGGCGATCGCCGTTCGGGCGCCGGTCTCGACGTTCACGCTGAGGATCCGCGAAGAGGACACGAGATCGTGGTCGCGGGCGCGGCCGGTGGTCACGGCAATCTGCCGCCCATCGGGTGACCACGCCGGACCGGCGACGCCGGCGCGCAGATCGGTCAGGCGCCGGGCGGCGCCGGTCTCCGCATCGACGACCCACAGCTGCGGGACCCGGCCGGCGATGACGCCGGCGCCGTTGAACTGATAGTTGAGCCGATCGATGAACCAGTAATCGCTCACCGGTGGCTTGCCGGGGCCCGGCTGGGGCAGGCGGCGCCGGGCACGGTCGTCGGCGGCACGATCGGCGCCTCGAGACGCCGAGATGACCGCGAGCTGACGGCCATCCGGGGACCAGGCGAAGTCGTCCACGCCCCGTGGCAGGTCCGTGAGGCGGCGCGCCTCCCCGGGTCGATCCAGCGGGAGGAGATGCACCTGGACGAGATCCTCACGCTCCTTCGGCGGGTCGAGCTCGTCCTCCACCACAGCCCGCCGATCGCTCAGGAACGCGAGGGTCCGGCCGTCCGGGGAGAACCGGGCATGCCCATCCTGCTTCGCTCCGAGCGTCAGCCGGTGGGGCTCGCCCGCCGCCGCGCCATCCGCGCCCATCTGGACTCGCCAGAGTGCCGTCCGGTAGCCGTCGTGGGCCGGAGCCACCTGCTGGACCGCGCAGACGATCGAGCGCCCGTCCGGCGCAAGGCGTGGATCGGTCGGGACGCGCAGGCGATACAGGTCTTCCGGGCGCGGGGCCCGACGTGGGCTGGGTGGCATTGGTGATCTCCGGTGGCGGCGTCATGCATTCCGGGGACGACCCCGAGTCTAGCGGCTACCATCGCTCGGCGATGACCGACCAGCTGTCGCTGCGGCTCGAGCCGGCCCTGCCGAACCCCCCGGCGACGCTGCGCCCGATGCTGGCGCGATCTCTTCCGGAGCCGTTCGACTCCCCGGATCACCTCTTCGAGCCCGCCTGGGGCGGCCGGCGAGCACTTGCGGTCATCGGGCCGGCCGATGCGCCGGGTGGCGGCGAGGTCGTGTTCCTCGGCGAGGACGGAGAGCGGCTGGCCATCGTCCCACCGGAGCTCGCCGGCCTGGGCGTCCGGGTTGCGGCCAGATCGGCCGTCCTCGACGGTGAGCTCGTTGTCGTCGATGCGCACGGGCGGGCCGATGCCGCCGAGCTGGATCGACGCCTGGCCGGGGAGGCGGGGCGGCCGGTGACGTTCCTGGCCTTCGATCTGCTCCACCTCGATGGTCGTTCGCTCCTCCATGTGCCCCTGGAGCGGCGGCGCGACCAGCTCCGTCGGACCCTTCGCCCGGGCGACGAGGTCCTCACCGTCCCGGCGATCCCAGGAGAGGGGCGGGCACTCTTCGATGCCGTCACGGCGCAGGGACTCGCCGGGATCCTCGCTCGACAACGATTCAGCCCCTACCTGCCCGGGACCCGGAGCCGTCTCTGGCGGTTCATTCCGGTGGCCGGTGAGGGGCAGCCGGCCGGTACGGAGGCGCACAGCGCCGAGGCCCACCCCGCCGAGGTCACCGGGAGCGCGCCGGTTCTCGCCCTCATCCGCCGGCTGCCGCTCGGTCTGGACGATCCGGAAACCGGAGGACCGGACGAGCCGGCCTGACCGTCAGGCGTCCGGCGAGATCACCGCGCGCAGGATTCGAAGGGGTCCCGGCCGCTGCCCGTACAGGAGCACGCCCGCCGAGTAGACCCGGATCGCGAGGCCGGCGACAAGGGCGATCGCGAGCACGAGGAGTCCATACGCCAAGGCCAGCTCCCACGGCTGGACGCGCCCCACGGTGAGCCGGGTGAACATCACGAACGGGCTCCAGAACGGCACGAAGGATGAGACCCACATGAACGTCGAGAGCCCGCCGGAGAGGGCCATGACGGCCTGGATGTAGCCGGCGATTCCCAGCAGGCTCATCGGAAGGGCGATCACCTGGAGATCCTCCACGCGGCTGACCAGCGATCCGGCGGCCGCGTAGATGAGCGCGTACAGGGTGAACCCGAGGACAAAGAACGCGCCATAGGCGACGAGGAACTCGGGCGTGATCCCTGCCAGTGGCGGGGTGATGCCCGAGCCCAGCCCGAGCGCCTCGCCGATCGGGCGCTGAAAGGCGAGGGCCACCATCGCCGGGACCAGGATCGTGGCGTACTGGAGGAGGCCGGCGAGGCCGATGCCGAGGACCTTGCCCAGGACCAGCTGCCGCGGCGATGCCGCGCTGATCAGCAGCTCCATGACCCTGGTTTCCTTCTCCGCGGCGACCCCGGCCGCGACCCACATCCCGTAGATGACCATCGTCAGGAACAGGATCACCACGAGGACGGTGCCGAGAAGCTGGCGGCTCGCGATCTCCGCGGCGCCGAGCGGGGCCCCGCCTGCGTTCGGGCCGGCGCCCGCCACGACGCTCAAGGTGGGCGCGATGAACGGCACCTCGCCGGTCGGCCGGACCAGCTCGGTCCACTCGAGGAACGCGACGGCGAACGTGGCTGTGGCGACGAACTGGATGCGGTCTGCCCCGAGGCCCTGGCCGGTGAGGAACGTGAAGTCGAGGCGACCCGACGGGTCGCGCGCCGCTATGAGGGCGCCGTCGTACCGACCATCGCCCACGGCCGCCGTGACCGCCTCGCGATCTGGTTCGGTCACGAAGACCCACGAATCTGCCGAGCCACCGCTCGTCGTGGCGAGGACGCTGCGCATGATCGACGACGACCGGTCGGCCAGCTCCTGATCGTCCGCGACGATCGCGATCGTCGTCGTGGTGTCCCGATCGACCAGACGGACGATGATCGGCAGGAAGGCGACGAAGACCGCGAGCAGCGCGAGCAGCACGGTCGAGGCTGCGTACGGTCGGCTCCGGACACGCTCGAGGAACTCCCGGCGAGCGACGATCCCCGTGTTCGGGAACGTCGGATCGTGACGGACACTCGGGGGCTGGGTCATGCCGCCGGGACCTCGGCGCCGTCATCCGGGGGCGCCGCCGCGAGGGTCTCGTCGTCGGCCGCCGGGTGCCCCACGAGCTCGATGAAGACCTGTTCGAGCGTGGGATCGGCCACCTCGAAGTGCCGGACGCGGACGCCGCGAGCGACGGCGGCGGCAAGGACCGCATCGGGCTCCGTGCCCGGCTCGAGATCCAGCTCCACCCGGTCGATTCCGGGCCGCAGCACTCGAACGCCGGGAACCTCCTCGACCCAATCGAAATGGTGGATGCCCTCGACGGCGAGGATCACGCTCCGTCGGCCGGTGGACCGCTTGACGTCCCGGAGCGAGCCGCTGATGACCGTTCGGCCCTCGTCGACAATCGCGATCGACTCGCACATCGCCTCCACCGTCTCCATCTGGTGGGTGGACAGGACGATCGTCTTGCCGCGCTCGCGGAGCTCCAGGATCGCCTGCCGCAGCAGGACGACGTTGACCGGGTCCAGGCCCGTGAACGGCTCATCGAGGAGCAGGATCTCGGGATCGTGCATGACGGCGGCAAGGAACTGGACCTTCTGCTGGTTGCCCTTGGACAGCTCGCCGGTTCGGCGGCTCGCGAAGTCGGGAACGCGGAGGCGCGTCAGCCAGGACCGTGCCTCGTGGGCTGCGCGTTCCTTCGGGATGCCCTGAAGTCGGGCGAAGAAGACGAGCTGGTCCAGGACCGTCATCTTCGGGTAGAGGCCGCGCTCCTCGGGGAGGTAGCCCCACGTCGCGCGGCGCAGCCGGCGGTGATCCGTGCCGTCCCAGGTGATCGTGCCGGCATCCGCACGGAGCACGCCGAGGGCGATCCGCATCGTCGTCGTCTTGCCCGCGCCATTCGCGCCGAGGAAGCCGTAGATGTGCCCGGCCGGGATCTCGAGTGACAGCCCGTCGAGCGCCTGGATGCGGCCGAAGCGCTTGCGCAGGCCGTCGATCACGAGTGACATCTGGCGGAGGATAGCCCTGCCCGCCCGGTGCGTCGCGTGGGCCGATGGTCCGGTCAGGCGACCCAGACGGTGCGGCCGCGGGCGCGCACGGCTTCGGCCACGACGGCCGGCAGCAACGCGATCACGGCCACGAGCAGCCACTCCTCCAGGTCCAGCGGGGACGCGCGGAAGGCCTCGCTGACGCCCGGGAGGAACGGGATGGCGGCCTGGATCAGGATCACGCCGATCGCGCCGGCCAGGAGCACCCGGTTCGGACCGACGCGGAAGACGGGGATCCGCAGGCTCCGATTGGCGTAGGCGCGCACGACCTGGCCACACACCAGCGCGGTGAACGCGAGCCAGCGGACGTGCTCCGGCGTGCCCGGGTGGGTCAGCATGAGCCAGAGTGCCGCGACCGCGGAGAACCCGCCCGCGAGGGCGATCCGCCCCATGAGTCCCGCCGACAGGAGCGGCGCCCCGATTCTTCGAGGCGGACGATTCATGATGTCCGGCTCCCCCGGTTCCCGCTCGAAGGCGATCGAGGTGGACGTATCAATGAACAGCTCCATCCACAGGATCTGGATCGGCAGAAGCGGCTGGCCGTAGCCGGCGATCGTCGCGATGAGCACGAACCCGAGGAACGCGAGGTGCGTGGAGACGAGGAAGACAAGTCCCTTCTGGATGTTGTCGACAAGCCGGCGCCCCTCACGGAGCCCGTACAGGAGCGTGACGAACGAGTCGTCGCCGAGGACAAGGTCCGCCGCTTCGCGGGCCACGGCGGTCCCGCTGCCCATCGCCACCGCGACGTCGGCGTTGTGGAGGGCCGGCGCGTCGTTGACGCCATCGCCGGTGACCGCCACGAGGCGGCCGGCGGCCCGCGCGACGCGGACGATCCGCTCCTTCTGCTCCGGCGTGGACCGGGCGACGATGTGGACGGACGGCAGCTCGGCGACCAGCCGGGCATCGTCCCAGGCGGCGACCTCCGCCCCGGTGACGATCCGCTCTCCACCGAGGCCGGCGGCCCGGGCGATCGCGGCGGCCGTCGACGGATGGTCTCCGGTGACGACGATGGTCTGGATCCCGGCACCCTGCGCCTCGCGGAGTGCGGCCCCGATCCCCTTGCGGAGCGGGTCCGCGAAACCCACGAGTGCGACCATCCGCCACGGCGCTCCCTCGGGTGCGCGCGCGACCCCGACCAGTCGCTCCCCCGCAGCGGCGCCGGTCTCCACCTGCGCGTGCCATGCGGCGAGCGTCGCTTCATCGGCCAGCCGATCCATCGCGATGATCGCCTCCGGCGCGCCGGTCGCGAGACGCTCAGTCGTGCCGGCACGCCGCGCGATCGTGACCGACACGGGGCGGACGCCGGTTGGCGGATCGGCAGACACGAGCTCCGCGGGATCCAGGGTGTGATCCACCCCTTCGGCATCCAGGGCCCGTTCCAACGCGCGGGTGAAGGCGCCGGGGGCCGTGCCGTCGGCGCGGGCCCACGCGTCGGCCTCAGCCCGCAGTGCATCCACGAGCATCTCGCGGCGGGTGGCACGGTCCGTGATCGGCCCGCCGAGCGTTCGAATCGACCGTACGTCCAGGCGGTTCAGGGTCAGCGTCCCGGTCTTGTCGGTGATGATCAGATCAATCGCTCCGAGGATCTCCTCGGCGTTGAGCCGCCTGACGAGGACGCCGCGCTTCAGGAGCCGGTATGCGCCGAGCCCCAGGATGACGGCCAGAAGGATCGGCGGCTCCTCCGGGATCGCCGCGATCGCGGCCGAGATGCCGGCGAGGACGTTCTGGCCGAGCGTCTGGCCGCGGATGAATCCCAGGCCGGTGACGATCGCGATGAGCGCGATGGCGACGACGAGAAGGATCCGAACGAGACGATCGAGTTCGTGCTGGATCGGCGACCGGCGCACCATGCGGTCGGTCAGACGGCCGGCGATGCGGCCGACCTCCGTCGCCGCCCCGATGGCGATCACGATCCCCTCACCGCGACCGCCGACAACGCTGGTGCCCGCGTACGCAATCGAGTGCCGGTCCGCGAGTGCTGCTTCCGCGGGATCCGGATCCACGCGGGCCGGCTCCGGGACCGACTCGCCCGTCAGGACGCTCCGGTCCACCAGCAGCCGATCTGTGCGACTCACCCGCAGGTCCGCCGGCACGACGTCCCCGACCCGGAGCAGCACGATGTCGCCCGGCACGAGGGTCGCGGCCGGGACATCCGAGGCGGCACCGTCGCGCCGGACGCGGGCCATGGGCGCCGAGGCGTCCCGGAGGGCGTCGAGCGCCCGCTCCCCGCGGTACTCGGTGACGACATCCGCGCCGACGATCGGGAGGAGGGCGATCAGGATGAGGATGCCGTCGCGGACCTCGCCCAGGAGGATCGCGGCGAGCCCGGCGGCCGCGAGGAGGAGGACGAACGGCTCCGTGGCCGCCTCGAACACCATCCTGAGGATGGACTCGCGCTGATGCGGTTCGAGCTCGTTGGGTCCCGCGGCGGCGGCACGCGCGGCCAGCTCCGCATCCGGCAGTCCGCGCGCGGGATCGACGTCGAGACCCGCCGCGACGACGTCGACGGTCTGCCCGTGAACCGCCGGCGCGGAAGCCGCGATCATCGTCTCATCCGTCACCGGTGGATCATCGCGCACATTCGTCCCCGCGACACATGCGGCCCCGTGACACGTGCGGCCGCGGCGGTGCACAATCCGGGCCGTGAGCACCCTTCCCTCCGGCGACCAGGCCACCCCAGCCCGGATCCATGCAGATCGGCCCGCCGGTCTCCTGGAGATCGATTGGACGGACGGTCACCGCACCTCGTTCGACGCGGTCTCGCTTCGGTGGCTCTGCCCGTGCGCCTACTGCCGCGGGGAGGCGGGTCTGCCGGGCTGGCTTGATACCGCCCCCACGCTCACCGCGGAGCAGACCCGGCTGGTGGATGTTCACCTGATCGGCTCGTACGCCCTCGCACCGGCGTGGGCCGACGGGCACAGCACGGGCTACTACCCGTTCGTGCTCCTCCGCGACCACTGTCCATGCGTCATCTGTGTCGCCGAGCGCTGACGAGGTTGGATCCGGCCCGCAGGAGGTCGAGCTCAAGCTGACGGTCCTCGACCCCGGGGCGATTCGCGAGCTGGTCCTGGACCCGGCGGCCGGACTGCCCGGCGTGATCCCGCTTGGGCCCGCGCGAAGCGTCGAAACCCGGGACCGCTACGTCGACACCGCCAGCGGGACGCTTCGCGCCACGGGGCTCGCGGCACGGATCCGGACATCGCCCGATGGGCGTCGGCTCACCGTGAAATCCCTCGCCCGGCGGGGTGCGGGCGCGGTCCATCGCCGACTCGAACTCGAGGGCGACGCAGGCGACGGGGACGATCCCCGGGGCTGGCCGCCCAGCGATGCCCGCGATCGCCTCCTTGTCGTCATCGGCGCGGACGCACTCGCGACCGTTGCCACCCTCCGCCAGCGGCGGTTTCAACGGGACGTGGCAATCGGCTCGAGCGTCGTGGAGCTGAGCCTGGACGAGGTCGAAGTTGCCGCGCCCGACGGACGGACGGACCGGTGGACCGAGTTCGAGTGCGAACTTCGGTCCGGCGACGAAGCGGACCTGACGGCCCTTGGTGCCGTGCTCGGCAGCCGCTCGGACCTGGAGCCGGCAACGACCTCCAAGCTCGACCGGGCGCTCGCGGCCGAGGATTCGTTCACCGAGCGTTAACGCGACACCGATCGCAGGTTGACGGAGGCCGCCCACGCTCCTGGTGTCGAAATCGGCAGTTCAATGCCGCGCCGCGCTGCGCGGGCGCCGGGGCCGAACCCGGCCACCAGGAGGATCCGTCGCGTGACCCATCGCCAGACCGGCCGTCGAACCGCGCTCCTGCTCGGGGCAACACTCCTCTTCGCCGCCTGCGGCGGTTCCGCCTCCAGCCCCGGCTCGAGCCCGGGTCCGTCCTCCGAGCCGTTGAGCGGCCGGGTGGCCATCGACGGCTCGTCCACGGTCTACCCGATCAGCGCCGCGGTCGCGGAGGAGTTCCAGATCGAACACCCCGACGTCAAGGTGACGGTCGCCTTCTCCGGGACCGGGGGCGGGTTCAAGAAGTTCTGCTCCACCGAGACCGACGCGAACGACGCGTCCCGCCCGATCAAGACGAAGGACAAGCCGGGCGCGGACGGCCAGCTCGGGACCGCCGACGACGAGCTGTCCGAGGCGACGCTCTGCGCGAACGCCGGTATCGAGCCGGTGGAGCTGAAAGTGGCCTACGACGGATTGTCGGTCGTGGTCAACCCCGCCAACGACTTCGTCGACTGCCTCACGATCGTCGAGCTCAAGGCGATCTGGGATCAGGGCAGCACCGTGACCACCTGGGCGGACGTCCGCGCCGGCTGGCCGGCCGAGAAGATCGAGCTCTTCGGTCCCGGGGCCGACTCCGGCACCTTCGACTACTTCACAGAAGTCATCAACGGTGAGGCGAAGCGAAGCCGTGCCGACTACACGCCGAGCGAGGACGACAACGCGCTCGTCCAGGGCATCGCCAACGATGAGAACGGCCTCGGCTACTTCGGGTTCGCCTACTACGAGGAGAACACGGACAAGCTCAAGATCGTGCCCGTGGACGATGGAGCGGGGTGCGTCACACCCTCGCTCGACACGATCAAGGACGGATCGTACGCGCCGCTTTCTCGCCCGCTCTTCGTCTACACATCCAGGCAGTCCCTTGCCCGACCGGAGGTCGCGGCGTTCTTCGCCTACTACCTCGACACGGTGAACTCGTTCGTCGACGAAGTGGGGTACGTGCCGCTCCCCGAGGACGAGCTCACCGCCACGAACGCCGCCCTGCAAGCCGCGCTGAAGTAGCCGATCTGAGGGCCGCCCGGGACGCGAGGAGCCCATGACCACCGTTTCCGTACCGTTCACCCGCCGCACACCGCTCCGCGAACGCCTCATCGAGGCGTTCCTTTTCCTGTCCGCTGCCGTCGGCATCCTGACGACGGTCGGGATCGTCGCGGTCCTCGTGTTCGAAGCCGTCGAGTTCTTCCGCGAGATCCCGCTCGTCGACTACCTCACGGGTACGGTCTGGTCGGCATCGATCAAGCCGTTCCGGTTCGGCGTCCTGCCGCTGATGACCGGGACGCTCCTCGTGGCCGGGATCGCCCTCCTCGTCGCGGTCCCATTCGGCCTGGTCTCGGGGATCTACCTCGCCGAGTACGCCTCGCCCCGGATCAGGATGCTCCTCAAGCCGCTGCTGGAACTGATCGCCGGAATCCCGACGGTCGTCCTGGGCTTCTTCGCCATCAACTTCATTTCACCCGTCCTCCTCAAGACCCTCGTCCCGGGGATCGGCGGGTTCTCGGTGCTGGCCGGCGGCATCGTCGTGGGGATCCTGGTGACCCCGCTCATCGCCTCGCTCTCCGAGGACGCGATGCGAGCCGTCCCGCGCGGCCTCCGCGAGGGTGCGGTGGCGATGGGCGCAACGAAGTTCGAGGTCGTCCGCCGGGTCGTGGTCCCGGCCGCGCTGTCCGGAATCATGGCCTCGATCATCCTGGCGATGAGCCGCGCAGTCGGCGAGACGATGGCCGTCGTCCTGGCCGTCGGCGCCAACCCGCAACTCACCCTCGACGTCCGTGAGAGCGTCCAGACGATGACCGCCTTCATCGTCCAGATCAGCCTCGGCGACACGCCGGCCGGCTCGCTCCAGTTCAAGGCGCTCTTCGCGGTCGGCGCGACACTGTTCATGATGACGCTCGCGCTCAACCTCCTGAGCGACCGCGTCGTCGCCCGCTTCCGGAACCGTTACTGATGACCGCGAACGTCCCCGCGTCCGCTGCAGCGCCGGCCGCCCGCTTCGAGCCGAACCTCATGCGACGCAAGCTGGCCGGCACGATCTTCCTGGGCGTCTGCCTGCTCGCGATCGGCGTCCTTCTCCTGACCCTGGCGGTGCTCCTGTGGGACATCCTGTCCAGGGCGCTCCCGTGGCTGGACGCGCAGTTCCTGACCGGCGCCCCGTCACGCCGAGCGGAGCGCGCAGGGGTGCTTCCCGCCCTCGTGGGCTCGATCGAGATCGCGCTCCTGGTCGCGCTGATCACCTTCCCGATCGGCGTGGCCGCGGCGATCTACCTCGAGGAGTACGCGAACGACAACCGGCTCAGCCGGCTGCTCCGGACCAACATCGCGAACCTCGCGGGCGTTCCATCGATCGTCTACGGGATCTTTGGGCTCGCCCTTTTCGTCCGCGGGCTCGGATTGGGGTTCAGCCTGCTCGCCGGGGCGATGACGCTTTCGCTCCTGATCCTGCCGGTCGTGATCATCGCGTCGATGGAAGCGATGCGCGCCGTGCCGCAGGCGCAACGCGAAGCGGCGTTCGCGCTGGGTGGCAGCCGCTGGCAGGTCGTCGGCGGATCCGTCCTGCCGGCCGCGGCACCGGGGATCCTCACGGGGATCATCCTCGCGATGGCCCGCGCGATCGGCGAGACCGCGCCGCTCATCCTCGTCGGCGCGGTCACCTTCGTGACCTTCCTGCCGAACCCGATCGACTCCGGGTACACGGTGCTCCCGATCCAGATCTTCCAGTGGGCGGGCGACCCGCGCGAGGACTTCCAGTCCCTCGCTGCGGCCGCGATCACCGTCCTGCTCATCCTGATGTTCGTCCTCAACGCCGTGGCCATCATCATCCGTGCCCGCCTCTCGCGGCACCTCACCTGGTAGCCGTGATGGAGAAGGAGATCCCCGTGACCGTCGCCGTCCCGCCCCTCGCCCCGGCCGGCACCCTGCCTGGCCCCGCGATCCGGATCACGCCCGCGCCGTCCCGCGGGTCCGATCCGGGAAGGCCTCACGAGCCAGCGACCGCGCTCCGCCTGGAGGGCATCTCGTGCTGGTACGGCGGCTTTCGAGCCATCAATGACGTCTCGCTGGACGTCGAGCGGCGGCGCATCACGGCATTGATCGGGCCCTCGGGCTGCGGCAAGTCAACCCTCCTCCGAACGATGAACCGGTTGAACGAGCTCGTCCCAAGCTTCCGTCTCGAGGGGCGGATCACGTTCGAGGGCGTAGATATCTACGGGCGCGACGTGGACCCGGTCGTCGTCCGGCGCCGGGTGGGGATGGTGTTTCAGAAGCCGAACCCGTTCCCCAAGTCGATCTACGACAACGTCGCCTTCGGGCCGAGGATCAACGGCTTCAAGGGAAACCTCGACGAGCTCGTCGAACGGAGCCTCCGGCGCGCGGCCCTGTGGGACGAGGTGAAGGACAAGCTGCGCCAGTCCGGCCTGTCGCTGTCGGGCGGCCAGCAGCAGCGACTGTGCATCGCCCGGACGATCGCCACAGAGCCGGAGGTCATCCTCATGGACGAGCCGTGCTCCGCCCTCGACCCCCGGGCGACGCTCCAGATCGAGGAACTGATGGCCGAGCTGTCGCGCGAGTACACGATCGTCATCGTCACCCATAACATGCAGCAGGCCGCCCGTGCCTCGGATACGACGATCTTCATGACGATGGGCGATGATCGCGCCGGGTACATCGTGGAGCGCGGCCCCACGCTCCGGATGTTCACGAACCCGGAGCACCGCCTGACCGAGGACTACGTGTCCGGGCGGTTCGGCTGATGGAGGGACAGGTGGACGAAACCGAGGTTGAGGGCGGGGCCGCCTCCCACATCCTGCGCTCGCGAGGCGCGCTCGATCGGGAAGAGCGCGAGATCAAGGACGCGGTCCTGCGGATGGGCTCGCGGGTCGAGCTCCAGATCGGGACCGCGATCCGCGCCTTCGTAGCGCGGGACCTCGCCCTCGCCGAAACGGTGATCGGCGGCGACGCCGAGATCAACGAGATGCAGCGAGCGGTCACGGACCTCATCGCGACGACCATCGCGACCCAGGCCCCGGTTGCGCGGGACCTGCGGTTCCTCCTCGCTCTCAACCACGTCGCCTCGGAGCTCGAGCGCATCGGCGACCACGCGGTCGGGGTGGCGAAGCAGGTCAGGCGCCTCCCGGACGGCCCCCCGGTCCCGGCAGCCGTCGAGCTTTCCCGGATGGGCGAGCTGGCCGCGGCGCTCGTCGGCGGGGTTCTCGGGACCCTCGTTGACGCGGACAGCGATGCCGCCCGGGTCGTGGCTGCCGGAGACGACGAGATCGACCACGGGTACGGCCGGGTCTTCACCGCAGCTCTCGACGAGATGCGAGCGAACCCGGATGCCGTGGAACGCGGCATGCGGACGGTCCTGGTCGCCCACTGGCTGGAGCGGATCGGCGACCGGGTCACGAACATCGCCGAGGATGTGGTCCACCTTGCGACGGGGCGAGTGGAGGACCTCAACCCGTAGGATTGGCGCGATGGCCGGCTCGACGCTCTCCCCGACCCGCATCCTCGTGCTGTGTACCGGCAACAGCTGCCGGAGCCAGATGGCGGAGGCGTTCCTGTCGCAGCTCGGCGGCGCCCGCGTTGCGATCTCGTCCGCCGGAACACACCCGTCGGTGGTCCATCCGCTGACGGTCCGGGCGCTCGCGGAGCGCGGCATCGATTGGTCGGGCGCGCGGTCCAAGTCGTTGACGGAGTTCCTGACTCAACCCTTCGACATCGTCGTCACGGTCTGCGACGACGCCCGCGCAGCCTGCCCGGTCTTCCCGGGCGGCGGTCGCCGCGTCCACCGGGCATTCCGGGATCCGGTCCTCGCGACCGGGACCGAGCACGAGCGACTCGCCGGCTACCGCGAAGTCCGCGACGAGGTCGAGGCCTGGGCAGGGCTTTTCGTGGAGGAGATTCTGGCGCCTCGGCCCAGGCGTGGTTCCCAAAGACGTTGTTGACGGGGAGCTCCCGGGGGCTGATCGATGTGGCTCATCAAACCGGGCCCGTCCACGCTCGGCCGACCATCGAGATCGACGAATATCGCGCATGGCCACGCTCGTACGCAGCGATTCCGATTAACCAGCCCGATCACGGCGGCCAACACCCGATCCGACCAGGGCATGGCCCGCGGCAGCGGCGGTTGTCAGCAACGTGTGTGGGAAGCACGTCTAGCCGCCGGGCGAGGCCGACGTAGCGGCCGGGGCAGCCCGGCGGGGCCTCCGGAGCAGGTCCGCGGCGGGGACGAAGTCACCCGGCACGAGCTCGCTGGCGAGCGCCCCGAGCCGCCCGATCGCCTTGGGCGCCAGCCGGTAATAGATCCACGAGCCGCGCCGCTCCGAGGTGACGACGCCCGCCTCCCGCAGGACGCGCAGGTGGTGCGAGACGGTCGGTTGGGACACCTCGAACGAATCGGTGAAGTCGCAGGCGCAGATCCCGTCGCACGCCGCGAGCTGCCGAACGATGGCCAGGCGGACGGGGTCGGCGAGCGCGGCGAGGAGCTTCACGTCGGGGTCGATGAGACGCGTCATGCCCGGCAGTCTAATCGACAACGATCGATATTGACAATCATCAATGCCATTGCTATATTGACGGTCGTCGATATAGCAGGGTCGCCAGGAAGCGACCAGAGGAGTCCTGAGCCATGTTCCATCTCCATCCCGTCAGGCTCATCGGACGAGAGGATCCCGCCGAAGTCCGGAACCGGGAGCACCTGATCGCGCTGCGGGAAGCCCGGATCGCCACCGACCATCATCAGAACCTCGCCCATGACATCGAGCTCGCGGCCTCCCAGCGAGGCGCCAGCCTTCGGATCGCTGCGCGGACGGGCTCCGGAACAACCGTCGATCTCGCCGCCTGCTGCGCCTGACCAACCGACGCCCGACACTGGAGACTCCGATGACCAGCACGACCCCCGCTGCTTCAGCGTCCGAATCCATCGCCGAGGTCCACGAGGCGGTCCGGGCACGGTATGCGGAGGCCGCGATTGCGGCTGGAGCGGACCCGGCATCGGGCACGCGCTCCGAGGCGATCGAGTCCTGCTGCGCGGACGACGGCCGGGTCGTGTTCGGGTCGCTGCTCTACGAAGCGGAGGATCGAGCCGGGCTGCCCGATGCCGCCGTTCTCGCCTCACTCGGGTGTGGCAACCCGACCGCGGTCGCCGAGCTCCAGCCGGGTGAGACCGTCCTCGACCTCGGGTCGGGCGCTGGGATCGACGTCCTGCTCTCGGCACGGCGTGTCGGGCCCACGGGCCGGGCCATCGGCGTGGACATGACGGACGAGATGCTCGACCTGGCGCGCCGGAACGCCGCCGAAGCAGGGATCGACAACGTCGAATTCCGCAAGGGGACCATTGAGTCCATCCCTCTCGGCGATGCGACGGTGGATGTCGTCATCAGCAACTGCGTGATCAACCTCGCCGCCGACAAGGCGGCCGTCCTCGCGGAGGTTGCCCGGGTCCTGCGGCCGGGCGGTCGCATTGGCGTGAGCGATGTCGTGGCCGAGGATTCGCTCTCGCACTCGGATCGAGCGGAGCGCGGCAGTTACGTCGGGTGCATCGCCGGCGCGCTGTCGATGAGCGAGTACCGAGAGGGACTGCTGGCCGCCGGACTGACGGATATCGTCATCGAGCCGACGCACAGCGTCGGCGACGGCCTCCACTCGGCAATCGTGCGCGCTACGAAGCCGGAGACATGGACGGGCGTCGACCACGCACGCCTCGCCCGTGCGCTCCCCTCGCCCGCAGCCACGCGATCGCTTGCGGTCCTCGATGCCGACGCTTGCGGGTGCGGCAGCGGCGCCTGCTGCTGAGGCAAGCCCGTCAGAGCGTAGGTTCCGCAGGTTCTTTGCACCATACGCAAGGATCCGGCGAGCCGTTGCACTCGGTGCAAACAACTCGTAAAGGGGGCCGCCAATGGCCCGCTTCTTTGCGCCCCACGCAACGTGGCCGCTGAGAATCAACGGGCATCGCCTCGATGCGTTGCCGGCCGTACAAGACGTTGCAGCCCGTGCAAACAATCGGCTGATTCTGGCGGGGTCAAGGCTGCGGACACGAAGTTGTTTGCATCCGGTGCAAACGGGCCGGCCCGAGCCCGGGCCGCGTCCGCAGACGCAGTGCTCCCGACGAGGACGCGAGTCAGCCGTCGAGCGCAGCCGCCTCCACGCACAGCGCCATGACGCCCAGCCGCTCCAGGCGAGCGACGGTCGATCGACGGCGCACCGTCCAGGCCGCGACTTCCAACCCGGCGGCCGCCGCGCGGGTCATCCCGGCCGGATCAATGGCCCGCCAATCCACGGACAACCCGCGACAGCCGAGGTCCACGGCCAGATCGACGGTCCGCTCCGATAGATCGTCTGTATTGAGCCAGCGTGGCCAGCCGGGCCGGCGGAGGCCCACCCATCGGAGCGTCTCGGCTTCGAACGAGGAGACGACGGTTCGGGCGAGCCCAGGCGCGCGTGCCGCTTCAAGAACGGGGATTACTGCCGCGACCGGCTCGCCCTTCAGCTCGACATCCAGGAACGGGCGCGGCCCGGCGACCGCGAGGACCTCGGCCAGGGTCGGGATCCCGGCCGCGGCCAGCTCGTCGATCGAGAGCTCCCCGGGCCGGCCGGGCCGGCCCTGGACCCGGTCAAGCGTGTCGTCATGGAGCAGGATCGGAATGCCCTCGCGCGAGCCCCGGACATCGAACTCAAGGCCGTCGCAATGGTCGATCGCAAGGGCCGCCCGCATCGCCGCGAGCGAGTTCTCCGGCGCAACCCGCCAGTCGCCCCGGTGGGCCAGGCGAAGGGCCCGGGCCACGTTCAGTCCCCGACCGCCACGCGGGCGACAAGCCCGAGGTGATCCGACGGGTAGAGCGTGGGGTCGCCGACCGCCGGCCGGTCGAAGACGAGCCGGCAGGCCGCGGCCCGAAGTGGCCCGCGGAGCCAGATGTAATCGAGACAGCCGGGGTCGCCGTCCGTGTCCATGCCGGGCGCCTGGATGCCGGACGGCCAGGTGACCGCCGGCTCGTCGCCGTTCGCCTCGGCATAGGCGGAACGGAACCCGGCGTCGGTCATGATCCGGTACGTGGCCTCCACGGGCTCGGCGTTGAAGTCGCCGACGACGATCATGCCTCCCGGCACGGGCCGTTCGTCAAGCCAGGCGACCAGCGCGCGGGCCTGCTCCTCGCGGGCTGCCTCGTCGGCGGGTACGTGGTGGAGGTGCGTGACGACCATCGCGACCTCTGGGCCGTCGGGAATCGCCACCGGCACGCGGAGGGCGGACCGGTTCCGGCCAAGCTCCAGCCGCTCTGCCGTGGCCGGTGCGGACGTCAGGGGCGCCTTCACGAGCACGCTGTTGCCGTACTCGGGCCGGCCCGCGTGCGCGCGGTGGATCACGTAGGCGCCTTCGCCGGCGGCGCCGAGCAGCCGGTCCTGGCCGACGGCGAAGACACACTCCTGGAGACCCAGGAGGTCCGGCTGAAGCGCCGCCATGTCGGCGAGCAGCAGAGGAAGTCGCTCCGGCCAGCGGTCGGCGATATTCCGGACGTTGAGGGTGGCAATGTCAACGTACCGCATCAGCGTCCTCCGACCGGCGCGGGATCTGGGACTGGCAGATTCATCGTGAAGGTCGCGCCCGCACCCTCCTCCGACGAGGCCGTGAGACGCCCCCCGTGGCTGTCGACGATGTTACGGGCGATCGCGAGACCCAGGCCCGTGCCACCGCCGGCCGCCCGCGACCGGTCCGCTTTGTAGAACCGCTCGAAGATCCGGGGCAGATCCGCGGACGCGATCCCGATCCCATGGTCAACCACCGACGCCTGCACCGACCCGTCCGTCGACTTGACCGTGACCGTGACCGTCGAGTCGGGCGGGCTGAACTTCACGGCGTTGTGAACGAGGTTCGCGAAGACCTGCCCGAGACGGGCGGCCTCGCCGCGCACGTACGGCAGGTCCGGCTCGACCACGACCTCCAGGCGAATTCGCTGCCGCTCCGCGAATGTCCGCAGCCGCTCGACCGACTCGGTCGCGACGCGCCCGAGATCGATGTCGTCGAGATGAACCTGGCGCCCGCCACTCTCGATCCGGGCGAGGTCGAGGAGCTCGGCAACCATCTGGGCGATGTTGCCGGTTTCCACCTCCAGCTTCGAGATCCGCTCGCGCATGCGGGCCGGTACCCCATCGCCGGCGGCCTGTGCGTCCCGGGCGAGGGTCTCCGCAAGCAGGCCGACCGTCGTGATCGGCGTCCGCAACTCATGTGACAGGTTGTCGATGAACTCCGTCCGGATCCGCTGCAGGCGGCGGAGCTCCGCGACGTCCTCCAGGACCAGCCAGATTCCGAGGATCGGGGAGCGTCGGGCGCGGACGACGAGCGTCGGGCCGTCCGGCTCGTGGAGCGCGATCTCCCCGGACGCCGTCCCACGCTCGGCCGCCTCCCGTGCGAGCGCCTCGATCCGATGGTCGCCGAGCGCCTCCATCGCGGTCCGCCCGAGCATTTCGCCGGGCTTCCGCTGCAGGAAGACGTGCGCCGCGGTGTTGGCAACCTCGACCCGGAGCTCGTCCGTCAGGCGGACAACGCCGACGCCGATGAGGTCGGCGAGATAGGCAAGGTCGCGGAGACGCTGGGCGAGAGCGTATTCCGCGGTCTCGGCGCGTCGGCGGAGGCGCCGGACACCCTCCGCGATGTCCTCGCCGCGCACCCGATCGGCGGCAGTCTGCCGGTCGCCTTCCCGGAGGCCGTCAGTCACGTCGTCGTGCACGCGGCCACGAGCCAGCGCTACGCCGGCGAGCACGGCGATCGCAACTGCCTGAAGGGCGACAAACCCAACCACGAGCCAGTCCACCGGGCGAGGATCGCACACCCGTCCGGGCCGCGCGCGGTACGCTTCCCCACGCTGGCACGAGCGTCAACCGTGTGCACTCGCCGCCGCGAAGCCAGCCGAAGGAGTCCGCATTGCGACTGCGCCTGATCCCCCGCGACGAGCGCTTCTTCGACCTGTTCGCGGAGGATGCCGCCAACGTGCTCGGCGCGGCGCGACTCCTGGAGGCGATGCTCCGCTCATACGACGTCCTGGAGCGCCGCGCCGGTGAGATCCGCGATGCCGAGCACCGCGGTGACGAGCTCAGCCACGAGATCGGACACCGGTTGGAGGCGACGTTCGTCACGCCCTTCGACCGCGAGGAAATTCACGCCCTGATCAGCGGCCTGGACGATGTCCTCGACTTCGTCGAGGAGGTCGCGGACACCTTCGTCCTCTACCGGATCGAGGCCCCGACCCCGGTCGCCGTCCAGCAGGCCTCGATCATCGTCCGCCAGTGCGAGCAACTCCACGAAGCACTGACCCATCTGCGCGGGTTCAAGGGCCTCGAGAAGTACTGGATCGAGGTCCATCGCCTTGAGAACGAGGGCGATCGGCTCGCCCGGAAGGCGATCGCGGATCTCTTCTCGGGCGGCGGCGACGTCCTCGACGTGATCAAATGGAAGGACGTCTACGCCCTGCTCGAGGCGACGATCGACAAGTGCGAGGACGTCGCGAACATCATCGAACGGATCACGATCAAGCACGCCTGATCGGCAGGGCGATCAACGATCGCAATCGACACTGATCAATTCCGACCACGATGGCGACGGCCAGTCTCCCGCCGTCACCGCGAAGGTCTTCGGCCCCGATCAACGGTTTCTTTTCATACCCCGGTGGTTGTAGAGTCGGACAGGAAGTTGCACTGGGTTCGATACAGGGGACGAAGATGTCCGTTCTCCGCAGCCTCGGGTCGTTGGAGCCACGGCGTGATCGGACGACCGGGAGTATCTGGCGACAGGACAATAACCCGACCGATTGGGTCGCCCTTGACCTTGAAACCACGGGTCTTCGGTGGCGTACAGACCGGATCGTCGAAGTCGGGCTGGTCCGCTACGACCCTCAGGGTCACGAACTCGACGCCTGGACCACGCTGCTCGACCCCATGCGTGACATGGGAGCGACCCACATTCACGGGATCACCAGCAGAGACGTCCTCGGGGCGCCCACCTTCAGAGACGCGGCCAGAGAGATCCTTGCCCGACTCTCCGACGCCCGCCTCGTCGCTCATAACGCCCGCTTCGACCTCGCCTTCCTGCAGTTCGAGTTCGAGCGGATCGGGTTCGAACTGGGCGAGCCTGAGGCTTTCTGCACCATGACCGTTCCTGCAGACCTAGGACTGGTCGAGAACCGCCGACTCGCAGGTTGTTGCGAGGAGCTCGGAATCCGCCTGGAGGATCACCACAGCGCCCTGGGCGATGCCCGGGCGACGGGGGCGATCCTCTTCTACACGCTCGATCGTGCAGGTCGCAGGCTCAGCGGCCTTCCGGCGGTCGCTCCGCGCTGGCCGGCTGTCGAGCCGTTGATCACCCCGCGCCTCCGTGGTCAACCGGCACCCTTCATGGAGAGCCAGCTCGGAGCTCTTGCCGATCGCGTCGGGGTGCCTAGAGGGCTGCCAGTGCCCGAGCAGACGGCCCTGGCATATCTCGGCCTGATGGACCAGGTGCTTGAAGACCGTCGGCTTTCCCAAGAGGAAGTGCAGGGCTTGGCGGAAGCGGCTCGGGAGTGGGGCATTGGCGTGGAAGCGGCAGCCGACCTGCATCGCGCCTACCTGGCCGGGATCGGCGAGTTGGCGATAGCCGACGGGGTTATCACCGCCGCCGAGCGCGCCGACCTCCAGCGCCTCACCGAGCTGCTCGGGGTCGGACCAACCTCGCCGAAACGCCTCTTGCCGCTGCGCCCTCAGCCCAGAGATGAGTCGTTCGCGGGTCGCAGCGTCTGCTTCACCGGAGAAAGTGTCTGCACCATCAACGGACAGCCCCTGTCACGCGAGGATCAGGAGATGCGGGCCTCCAAGGCCGGGCTGATCATCAAGAGCAGCGTGTCGGCGAAACTTGACCTCTTGGTGCTTGCCGATCCCGATTCGCGTTCCGGAAAGGCTCGGCGGGCCGATGAACTCGGGATCCGCAAGATTGCCGAGCCCGCCTTCTGGCGAGCCGTTGGGGTTGGAATCGACTGACCCTCAGTCTCGGACCCAGCGACCCGCAAAGTCGCGATTCACCTTCTGGGCATGCTCGTCGAGCCGACTATAGACCGCCTTCGGGTTGCGCGGCACGACCGGGAACTCGTGGAAGGTCACGGGACGCACGCCGCGAAGGTGGTCGGGTACAGGCCGTCCGGCAACCTCGAACCATGCTTGCGTGGGCCAGCCGCATGCATAATGGACCCACCAGTCCCGCGCCTGATCATGGCTATAGCCATGATCACTCCCCGTACAACCGCAGAACAGCATCTCGATCGGACGTCCGCAGAACGCGTGGACGGTCATCCGATGGGCGGCCGCCTCGCATGTACCCTTGGGGAAGTCGCACCCTCCGGGGTGGTCGAGCATCCCGAGGGGTCCGGTCGCGTACCGGGGCCGATCCTGGCAGGTGCACCACTCGCTCATCGGATCTCACGTCTCCGGTTTCGGCAGTTCGTACGCGTCTTCTATCTTCGATCGCCACGATGGCCGGTGGCGCGGAAGCGCCGGTTCAGCCGCGTGACCGACCAGGCAGCGACTCGCCGACGGTCTCCTTGCGAGCCTGCACCAGGACACTCTTCGCGATCCGGCCGTGACGCTCCGGAGGGACCAGCGCCCGGAGAAGGTCGAGGATGTCCTCACTGAACAGCGGGTAGAGCGCGCACTCCTCGATCCCGAAGTTGCCCAACGGCTCGATCGCCACGTCGCGAAAACCCGCTCGACGCAGACCCTTGTACAGGGCGACTTCCGAGAGGGCGCCGGACAGGCAACCGGCCCAGGCAGCCGGGTGCGTGACGATCTCCGGCGGCAGGTCGTGCTCGAGGACGAGATCGACGATCGCGAGGCGTCCGCCCGGCCGAAGGACCCGGAAGGCCTCCGCGAACACCCGGACCTTGCGCGGTGACAAGTTCGGCACGCCGTTGCTGACGATGACGTCGACCGAGTCGTCCGGGAACGGAAGTGCCTCGATCTCGGCCTGGACGAACCGGACATTGGCAGCCCCGACCGCGGTCGCCGCTGCGGTTGCCCGATCGATCATCTCCGGCAGGAAGTCGATCCCTGTCACCTCGCCCGTCGGGCCGACGCGACGGGCCGCGAGCAGGCAGTCGATCCCGCCACCCGAACCGAGGTCGAGGACGCGTTCGCCCGGCTGCAGGTCCGCGTATCTGATCGGATCGCCGACACCCAGGGCGATCCGGACGGTCTCGTCGGGGAGTCCCGCGAGGTCGGCCGGGTCATAGAACCGTTCGGCGACCCGGCGATCGGTCGGCCGGACGGCGCCGTACGTCTCGCGCACGGCCGCCCGGATTGCGTCCTGCTGGAGGAGGTCGGATCCGTCTATGCGCCCGACGAGGACGTCGGTCATCGGTCGGCCTCCCGGGCATGTCCAGTTCCGAGGAGATGTTCGACGCGGCTGCGGAGTTCGTCGGACAACACCGGGGAGTTCGTCGCCGCGACAATGCCGCGTAGCTCACGCGAGAACTCGAGCTCACCGCAGCAGCGCTTGCACGCCCCCAGGTGCACCTCGAGCTCCTCGGTCGGACCGGGATCGAGCGCGGCGTCCAGGTAGGCCCACATCCGCCGGACGGCTTCAGGACAATCGATCATGGTTCCTCACTCACAGTCACCAGGCGGCGACGAACCGCGTACTCCCAGAGCCCCCGTTCGAGTTGCTTCCGGCCGCGATGGAGTCGCGACAGGAGCGTGCCGAGCGGAATCTGCAGGATCGCGGTCGCCTCCTTGCAGCTGAATCCGTGGATGGTCGTCAACAGGATCGGCGCACGGAAGGCCGGCGTCATCGTCGTGAAGACGGCCTGGATGTCCTCGTCCTCGAACAGCCGGAGGAAGTCGAGGTGAAGGGTGTCCGAGTATGGAAAGGGGTCCTCAATCGCGATCGTCGCGAAGAGCGAGAACTCATCGTCCGGGTCGCTCGCGTCGAGCGGCACGCTGCCCGGCTCCCGCCCGCGGGCTCGCCATCGGTCGCGCGCGCAGTTCGTCGCGACCGTGAACAGCCACGTCTTCACCGCCTCCTGATCACGCAGCCCGTCGTAGGCGCGCATTGCCCGGATCAGCGCGTCCTGGAGCAGGTCCTCCGCGTCCATGCGATCACGGGACAGGTGGAGGCAGTACCCATACAGTCGATCGAGGTTCTCCCGGGCGACCTCGGCGAACGGTCGCCGCGCAGTGGTGCTCGTGATGCCAGTGGCGCCCGTGGTCTGAGCGGCGCCCGTAGCTTGGTTCGTGCCTTCCGCAGCGTTGATCATCAGCGTGGACAGTTCCTCGATCACGTCGAACAGCCCGGACAGCGCGTCATCCAAGGGTAGACGACGCGCGAGGCCCGGATATTCCCGATTCCTGATGGGAATATCCAATCCGTCGCCGGCGTCCCTTCTCCCATGAGGCCACACCGTGGCTTCCGCGTCATAGGAGGTTTCCAGCCATGGCCACCATTACCGCTCGCAACGGCGTCAACGTTGATCAGCTTGTCGCCACGATCGGCGCGATTAGCTCCGACCCGAAGATTGGCTCCTTCACGTTCAAGGCCGCCAGCACGTGGGAGACCGGCGGGCGGAGCCGGGGCGAGATCGGGAACTTCGTTCATGCGGGTGCGACATCGGACCGGGGAACAACCTTCCAGCTCATCGGCGACGAGCCGCCGGTCCTCCTCGGTGGGAACGCCGGGCCAAACGCCGTGGAACTCCTTCTCCAGGCTCTCGCCTTCTGCTACGGCGTGGGCTACATCTATAACGCTGCGGCTCGCGGGATCGAGATCAGCGAACTGCGCTACGAGGTCGAGGGTGACCTGGACCTGCGGACGTTCGTGGGGCTGGACGGACCGCGTGCCGGCTTCAGCGCCATTCGCGCGACGGGCTGGGTGCGCTCGCCGAACGCGACCGCGGCGCAGCTCGAGGAGCTCTGCCAGTACGTGCAGGACACCTCACCGGTTCGCGACTGCCTGGCGAATCCGGTCCCGGTCTCCACGGACCTCGTCGTCCTCGACTGAGGCTCGCCAGCCTGGCGGACCCGAACGACACCGACTTTCCCGGAGGCAGACCGATGACCCAGACACCCCCGCTCGCGCTCGTTGACCTCGACACCCTGCGCGCCGCGATCCGCGAGGAGTACACCGCAGTTGCCAGCGATCCGGAGCGGGGGTTCCACTTCCATACCGGGTACCGGCTGGCCGCGATCCTCGGCTACCCGGAGGACTGGATCGCCGCGCTCCCGCCATCGGCCGTCGAGTCGATGGCGGGGACGGGCAATCCGTTCGCCCTTGGCGAGATCCAGCCCGGTGAGCACGTCGTTGACTGCGGCTCCGGAGCGGGCACGGACGCGCTGATCGCGGCACGCCTGGTGGGTCCGGATGGGGCCGTCATCGGGGTCGACCTGACCCCCGAGATGCTCGCCAAGGCACGGCGCTCGGCCGAGCTGGCCGGCCTCTCCAACGTCGAGTTCCGCGAGGGCATGCTCGAGGCCATGCCCATACCGTCGGGCTGGGCCGACGTCATCATCTCGAACGGCGTCCTGAACCTCGTGCCCGACAAGGCGGCCGCGCTCGCCGAGATGCACCGCGTGCTGCGCCCAGGGGGTCGGTTGCAGCTCGTCGACATCGTCCTGTCGCGCCCTGTCGAAGGAGCGTCGAAGCAGGACGTGAGCCTGTGGACCGGCTGCATAGCCGGTGGCCTCCTCGAGGATCAGATGCGCGAGCTCGTCGAGGCCGCCGGTTTCCAGGAGGTCACGATCATCCGCGGCGTCGATGTCTTCGCAGGTGCCCCGCAGCACTCAAACGCGGCGGCGTTCGGCACGGTGAGCGCCGGCATCACCGCGTGGAAGCCCGGTGGCCGGCCACACCCCAGCGCCCGACCGTGAACCTTGGTCGCATACTATCGGCGAAGGCAGCCGGCGACAGGACAACAACCCGACCGATTGGGTCGCGCTTGACGTTGACACCGCCGAGCCCAAATTGAGGGTCGAATGAGTTTTCTCGACCGCGCGAAGCACGCCGCTACCCAGGCGGCAGAGCAGGCCAAGCAGACGGCCGAACAGGCTCGCCAGTCCGTTGCCGAGGGCGCCAGTCGCGCACAGACTGCCATCAGCGACCCATCCACGGCTGAGAAGGCCCGCCAGGCGATGTCCCGCGCCAAGCGCGGCGTTGCGACCGCGATCGACCGGATCGATCCGGGCGTCCTTGCCGACGTCGTGATCAAGGCGACGGCCCTGCAGGAGCGGGCAAACCTGGCGCTGAAGGCGAAGGGCTCGCCCTATCGGATCAGCGAGGTCGTTATCGGCGCGGCGATCCCGCCGAGTGTCTCATTCTCCATTGCGCGGACGCACGACCAGGAAGCGGACGTCGTTCCCGAGGGTGCAGTCGCCAGCATGGAGCTGCTCGCCGGCGTTTCGGTGACCGGGGGCAACACCGTTCAGGCGCTCGACGGCACGACGCTCGATGAGGCGGCGCTCAGCGGCGACACGGACTGAGGCTCACGGGAGCGGGCCACATTGCGTGTCACGGGTTCAGGTAGCGCCGAGGCCACTCGTCCGGTAGAGTCTCGTCCGACCGGGGATGCGCGTCCTCGCCCCGGACTTGCCGGCGGCTCCCGCGTCCGCCGTCTCGGAACCGCGATGCGGGCAGGAGGATGCATGCCCCGAACCCGAAAGAACACCCGCGGGCGACAGCCCCTCCTGATCCTCGGCATGATCGGGGTGCTGGTGCTCGCTGCGTGTGGCGGAGCGGCGTCTCAGGCTCCGACTCCCGGTTCCGACGACTCCACGGGCCAGGGCGACACGCCGACGCCAACGCCGATCATTGGCACGGACGAATCCATTGCCCCGGGTGACGGCGACACGGCGTTCGCGGCGGCGACCACCGCGCTCGACGCCCTCGATTCGTATGCCTTCCGGGTTGAGATCGCGAGCAGCTCGACCGAGGGTGAGACAACGACATTCAGCCGGACGGTGATGTCCGGCGTCGTCGTCAATCGCCCCGAAAAGGCGAGCAGCCTTGAGCAGGCGGATCTCGACGAGGACGGCAACGTCAACAGCAGCTCCGGGACCATCGTGATCGGCGCCGAAGCCTGGATCAGGAGCGGCCCCGACGATCCATGGACCGCGATTCCCGCGGCGCAGGCTGACCTGATGATTCAGTCGATGGCCGCGTTCCGGCCGGAGCAGATGTTCGGCCTGTACTTCGCCGGGATCGGCGGGAACTTCACGTCCCTGGGCAGCGAGACGAAGAACGGCGTCAAGGCCACGCACTACCAGGGCGACGAGGCGGTCGGAACCATCCTCGGGGCGATTGCCGGCTTCCAGGGCGCATGGTCGTCGGACGCCTGGATCGCAGATGACGGCGGCTTCCTCGTGCACTCTGAGGCATCCGCAGAGGCGGCCGCCGGGAGCGATGCCGGGAGCTTCCTGATCATGGTCGACATCACCGACCCCAACTCGGCCGGGCCAATCGAGCGCCCGCGGTGACGCCCGAGGCCGCGTCAGTCGCCTGATCCGCCGATCAGGCGAACACGGTACCCGGCGCCGCGAATCCGTTCCGGAGCCAGCCCTCGAGCGTCTCGACCGAGACGGTTGTCCGCTCGCCGGTCTCCCGGCGGGTGATCTCGGCGCCGCCGGCGCCGAGCGAGCGCGGGCTGATCGTCACGAGCCACGGCATGCCGAGGAGCTCGGCATCCGTGAACTTCACGCCGGGCGATTCGTCGCGGTCGTCATAGAGGATGTCGCGGCCGGCGTCCGCAGCGAGGCCGTGGAGCCGGTCTCCGATCTCGGCCACGCGCGGGTCCTTCGCGGCCCCGATCGTGACCAGGTGCGCCGCGTAGGGCGCGACCTCGTCCGGCCAGACGATCCCCTTCTGGTCGTGGTGGGCTTCCACGATGCAAGCCACGTTCCGGCCCAGGCCGATCCCGTACGAGCCCATGACGATCGGGTGTGCCTGACCGTCCTCGCCGAGATACGTCGCCCCGAGGGCGTTCGTGTACTTCGTCCCGAGCTTGAAGATGTTGCCGACCTCGATTCCATTGCGGAGGATCACCGAGCCGCCGCACTCGGGACAGGCGTCGCCCTCGCGGGCGCTCGTGATGTCCGTGATCAGGTCGGGCGTGAAGTCACGGGGCACATTGACGTTCTTCAGGTGGTAGCCGACCCGGTTCGCGCCGGCGACGAGGTTCGGTGACCGCATGACGAGGTCATCGACGACCACCGTGGTGTCGTGAGCACCGATCGGCGAGCCGTATCCGGCCTCCATGCCGGCGGCCTTGATCTCCTCGACGTTCGCCGGCCGGAGACCGCCGAGCGCCTTGACGGCGTTGACGAGCTTGGTCTCGTTGACCTCATGATCGCCGCGGACGATCGCGGTGATGAGCCGGCCGTCTCCGGTCGTGAAGAACGTCGCCTTCGCGGTCCGGTCCGTGCCCACGCCGAGGAAGGCGGCGAGGTCGGCGATCGTGGCTGTGCCGGGCGTCTCGATGGCCTCCGTCGGGAGCGGGTCCTCGGCTGCCGGCGCCAGCTTGGGGACCACGGCCACCTGGCGGTTCGCGGCGTACTCGCACGTCTCGCACAGGACAAGGACGTCCTCGCCGGCCGGGTTGAGGACCATGAACTCGTGGGCCAGACTCCCGCCCATCATCCCGGGGTCGCTGGCAACGGCGATCGCCTTGAGCCCCAGACGCTCGAAGATTCGAACATAGGCGCCATGCTGCGCCCAGTAGCTCGCGTCCAGTCCGGCCTCGTCCCGGTCAATGCTGTAGGCGTCCTTCATCACGAACTCGCGGACGCGGATCAGCCCGCCGCGGGAGCGTGGCTCGTCCCGGAACTTCGTCTGGAAGTGATAGACCATCATCGGGAGCTGGCGATAGCTCTTCACGATGTCGCGCAGGAGATCGGCCACGACCTCCTCGTGGGTCATGGCCAGGACCATGTCCCGTCCGGCACGGTCCTTGAACCGGGCCATCTCCGGTCCGATCTCGTCGTACCGTCCGGATTCGCGCCACAGGTCGGCCGGGTGGACGACCGGCATCTCCATCTCCTGGCTGCCGATCCGGTTCATCTCTTCCCGGACGACCTGCTCGACTCGCTTCGTGACCCGGAAACCGAGCGGCAGAAGTGAGTAGATCCCGGAGCCGAGCTGGCGGATGTAGCCCGCCCGGAGCAGGAGCCGATGCGACGGCATCTCGATGTCGGCGGGATCGTCACGGAGGCTGGCGAAGAAGAGCTGACTCAGACGCATGGCGGGAAGGATAGCGGCGGGGGCGCTCGGTGCGCCGGGGCGGCTGCCAGGACGTCCGTGATCCCGGCCGTATGCGCAGTCCGCGGGCCGGGTCATGCGCACCGTCCGCGGGCGGCCGCCCGGGCCGACCTGCTAGCCTCTCTCCGTGCCCGAAGGCGTTTCCCTACTCCTTGTCACCGTGTTCGCGCTCGCGGTCGCCTTCGACTACATCAACGGATTCCACGACACGGCGAACGCCATCGCGACGTCTGTCTCGACCCGGGCCCTCCGCCCCGACCACGCGATCCTCATGTCGGCGACGGCGAACTTCCTCGGGGCGCTATTCGGCACCGCCGTTGCCAAGACGATCGCGTCGGGAATCGCCACGACGCCCGAGGGCAGCGCGGGGCAGATCATCGTCTGCGCGGCGCTGGTCGGGGCGATTACCTGGAACCTCATCACCTGGCGTCTCGGCATCCCCTCGTCGTCGAGTCATGCCCTCATCGGCGGTCTGATCGGCGCCGTCATCGCCGCCAGCGGGACCGGCGCGCTGAAGATGGACGGGATCGTTGGCAAGGTCGTCATCCCGTTGGTGACGTCGCCGATCGCCGGTGTCCTCATTGGCTTCGCGCTCATGCTCGTCTTGCTCAATGTCTTCCGGCGCGTCCACCCGCGTCGTCTCAACGACCGTTTCCGGAGGCTTCAGGTCGTCTCGGCCGCGCTCATGGCCTTCAGCCACGGCTCCAACGACGCCCAGAAGACCATGGGGATCATGACCCTTGCCCTCATCGGTGCGGGAATCCTGCCGCCCGACGCCAAGATCCCGCTCTGGGTGATCCTCCTCGCGGCGTCCGCGATCTCGCTGGGAACGGCGGCAGGCGGCTGGCGGATCATCAAGACGATGGGCCAACGGGTCGTAAAACTGGATCCGGTCCACGGCTTTGCCGCCGAGACCACGGCCGCCACGATCATCCTGACGGCCTCCCACTTCGGGATGCCGGTCTCCACGACCCACGTCATCTCGTCGGCGATCATCGGCGTCGGTGCGAGCGACCGCCTGTCGGCGGTCCGGTGGGGCGTCGCCGGCAACATCCTCGTGGCGTGGATCCTGACGATCCCCGCATCCGGCGCGGTCGCGTGGCTCGCCTGGGAAGTGCTCAGCCGCGTCCTCTAGGGTCGATTCGGGGGCCGGGTCATGGCCGCCGAAGGACGTAGCCGACGCCGCGGATCGTCTGGATCACGGTTGGGTTCGCCGGGTCGGGCTCGATCGCGGAGCGAAGCCAATGGACGTGGACGTCCACCGTCCGCGTCTCGCCGGCGTAGTCGTAGCCCCAGACCTGTTCGAGGAGCTGGTCGCGGCTCATGACCTGGCCCGGGTGACGGACGAGGAAGGCGAGGAGCTCGAAGACCTTCGGCTTCATCGGGATCTCGTGCCCGTCCCGCAGGACGCGGTGGCCGGCGAGGTCCACCTGGACACCGACGAGGTCGACGACGGAGGGTCCGCCGGCGGCAGTGGACTGCTCGGAGCGCCGGAAGATCGCCCGGATCCGCGCCGAGAGCTCGCGCAGGCTGAACGGTTTCGTCACGTAGTCGTCCGCTCCCAGCTCCAGGCCGACGATCTTGTCCACTTCGGAGTCCCGCGCGGTGAGCATCACGATCGGGACCGCCGATTCCGTCCGGATGATCCGGCAGACCTCGATCCCGGACAGCTCCGGGAGCATGAGGTCGAGGAGAATGAGGTCCGGCTGCTCCGAGCGGAAACGCTCGAGGGCCGCGCGCCCGTCCCCCGCCGACACGGCACGGAACCCGTCCGCGACGAGCGCGTCGACGAGGGTCTCGCGGAGGGTCGGCTCGTCTTCGACGACGAGGATCGTTCTGGCCATCGACGCCGAGTCTAGCGACGCGTGTTAACGCCGGATTGAGTCAGCTCGCGGGGTGCCCCACCGACCCCGGTTCACCCGCGCCTGGCGGGCCCGTCCGCGGGCCCCGTCCGCGGGGCCCGTCCGCGGGCCCCGTCCGCGGGCCCCGTCCGCCAAGAATTGCCCAATGCTCACCGGGTGAGCACTGGAAAGCGCTCGAGACGGCCGGACGGCCATGGAAACCAGGTTTCTGGGTGGAACCCTCTCGTATGCCCACCCCATGAGCTTTGGCCTCCGTTTTCGCCGCTCTTGGTCGTCAAGCGCTGGCTTCGCGCGGGCCGATCGTTTCCAAGGCTCGTCCGGTGAGCATTCGGGGCAGATGCGGGCGCTGCCGACCCAATGTGGGCTCGGCCGACCCGTCCGTTCGCCCAGCCGGCGCGCCCGCGGGGCAGGGCGGCTGGGCGTCGGATCGGAGGTACTCCAGCTCGTAGTCGGTCGCTGGGTCTCCCTGCACGATTCCGCCGCCCATTCCCCAGGGGTCGAGCGCCTCGGGCGGCGTGCACCGCGAGACAAGGTACGCCAGCTCACCAGGCAGGACGAACGGGTATGACCGCAGCTCGAAGAAGAGGATCGTGAGCCTGTCGGGACCAGTCTCGGCCCGCATGAACCGCGCGTGGGTCAGGGGCCGATCGAGCTGTGATGCGAGCGTCGACCCAAATTCGGCGATGGGTCGCGCCAGGCCTGCCGGCGCGGGCGCGTCCGGGAGTGCCAGCCGAACGAGTCCGAGCAGCGCGGCGGGATGCGCGAGGATGAGCAGGGTCAGGACAACCAGCCACCGGCGATGTCGCATCATCCCCCCTCCGACGGCCCGCTCCTCTCGCCTGTTGCCGTGACCGCCAGGGTCGCGCTGGCCGCGTCCAGTCGCGAGAGCGTCCGCTCGCGGCCGAGGGCCACCAATGTGTCGAAGAGGGGCGGCGTGGCCGTGCGGCCGGTCACGGCCACGCGGATAGCCATGAACAGGTCGCCGGCCTTCCAGCCCCGGGCTTCGGCGAGCGCGCGGAGCGGCGGCTCCAGCTCCTCAGATTCGAAGCTGACCTCACCGACGGCGGCGATCGTCTGGCGAGCGGCGGCGAGCGCCGCGGCTGTCGTGGCGGCATCCCAGCGCTTCGGGACGAGCAGCGCCGGGTCAACGATGAGCCGGTCCACCCACAGGAACCCGACCAGGTCGCCGACTGCGCCAAGGATCGGCAGGCGCTCGCGAATCATCGGCAGGAGGACCCGGACCTCATCCGCGCTGGGAGTTCGATCGATTCGCCCGGCGATGTGCTCTGCCCCCAGGAACGGCAGGAGCCGCGCAACGAGATCGTCGTCCTCCAGGCGGCGGATCCACTGGCCGTTGAGCCACTCCAGACGCTCCCGGTCGAAGACCGCGCCGCCCTTCTGGACATGCTCGAGGTCGAAGCGCCTGGCGATCTCGTCGAAGGTGAGGATTTCCTCCTCCGTGCCGGTGGACCAGCCGAGCAGCGCGAGGTAGTTGACGAGCGCCTCCCGGATGAAGCCCTGCGCGATGTAGTCGGAGATCGCGGTCTGGCTCTTGCGCTTGCTCATCTTCGTCCGGTCCGGGTTGAGGATGAGCGGCAGGTGGGCGAAGACCGGCTCCGGATAGGCGAGTGCCCGGAACAGGAGGATGTGCTTGGGTGTGTTGGACAGGTGGTCCTCACCCCTGATCACGTGACTGATGCGCATGGCGGCATCGTCGACGACGACCGTGAAGTGATAGAGCGGGGTCCCATCTCCGCGGACGATGACGAAGTCCCCGCCGAGGTTGGAGGTGTCGAATTCCACGCGCCCGCGGACGGCGTCGTTGAAGCCGACGATCCCCGGCCGAACGCGGAAACGGATCACCGGAGTCCGGCCCTCGGCTGCACGAGCCTCACGCTCCTCCGGGGTCAGGGTGGCGCATCGGCCGACGTACTTCGGCGCCAGCTTCGCCGCCTCCTGGGTCTTGCGGTCCGCTTCCAGCTCGTCCGGCGTGCAGAAGCAGGGATACGCGAGGTCGCGGGCCAGGAGGTCCGCGGCGGCGGCGGCGTAGCGCTCCAGGCGCTGCATCTGCCGGTACGGGCCGTACGGGCCGGAGTCCTCACCGCCCGAGGCGTCGGGGCCCTCGTCCCAGGTGATCCCGAGCCAGTGGAGGCCCTGCAGGATGTCCGTCTCGAACGCCACTGTGCTCCGGGCGACGTCCGTGTCCTCCAGGCGGAGGAGGAACGTGCCGCCGGTGTGGCGCGCGTAGAGGGCGTTGAACAGCGCCGTTCGTGCCGTCCCGATGTGGAGGGGCCCGGTGGGGCTGGGCGCGATGCGGATGCGGATATCGGACATGAAGGGATTCTAGGGGTCGGCGATGGATCCGACGGAGCCGGCCCGGACGCCAGATCCGCGGCAGCTCGCCGGGCGGGTCAGGACCGGCTCGGTACTACGTGGAAGAGGGCCGGATCGGCGATACCCGGGAGGACCCGAACGAGACCCGCGGGTCTGAGGCCGAGCGTTGCGCGTCCGAGCGGCCCGTCGAGTGTGAGCGAATCCAGCGACTCCGACCGGGCGAGGACGTTGACGTGGGCACCCGGCCGGAGGCCTCGGGCCTGGAGGTAGGACAGCAGGCCCGGATCCTCCTCCGCCTCCTCGGTGATCCGATAGATCGTGACCTTGTCCCCCGCCGCTGTCTCCGACAGACGGATCCCGGCCGGCCGACGCCGCGTGGCCTCGACGTCGATCGGGTTGCCGTGCGGGCACGTCTCCGGGTGTCCCAGGAGCTCATCCAGGCGGGCCTCGACGCGCGGCGAGATCGCCGCCTGGAGCCGCTCGGCCTCGACATCTGATTCCGCCCAACCGAGCCCCACGATCTCGGTGAGCAGCCACTCGCACAGGGCGTGCCGTCGAAAGATCCCGTCCGCGGCCGCGCGACCGGCGGTCGTCAGGACCAGCTCGCGGCCATCCGCCTGCGTCACGAGACCGTCGGCCACGAGCCGGCGGAACATCTCGCTCGCGGCCTGCGGGCTCACACCCAGCCGTCGGCCCACCTGCGCCGCGGTCACTCGAGCACCGTCGCCGGCCATCACGCGCAGCGCCAGGAGGTACTCCTGGGCAGCGGTGGTCAGGTCACGGGCAGCGTGGCGTCGAGGGACTGACTTGGCGGTCACCTGCGGAGCATACGGCTCAGGTGGCGGGACGGGATCGATGACGCCGGACCGCCATCGAGACGACTCCGGCCAGCCAGACGACGGTGAGGATGCCGATCAGCGACGCCGGACCGTAGGCGCGATCGTAGCTCGCCCCGCTCGCGGAGAGCGCGGCCGCGACCGGGAAGGCGAGCAGGGCCACGGCCGCGGTACCGCCGGCGAGGAGTCGGGCAATGGCGGGCAGGAGAGCGAGGGCGAGCAGGATCGCGAATTGGGCAAGCCACGGGTAGAGCGCCGCGGTGCTGGTGCAGGCCGCGGAGAACGCGGCGCAGCCGGTGATCTCGCCGATGAGCGCCGCCGCCGCGATCCCGAGCGGTGGCCACGCCGCGAGCGCGAGGATCGCTCGACGGAGCGGAGGGGATTCGAGGCGGGCGATTGCCGCACCAAACCCCAGGTTCGTCGACGTCGCGGGGCCGGCGGGGCCGGCCGTCCGGGCAGGGCCATCGGCGGCCTGGCGGACGCTGCCCGCTGTCCGCGCTCGAGCGGAAGTCTCGGCGCGAGCGGCGGCGGCGCGAGCGGCGGCGGCGCGAGCGCTACCGGCGGCTCGATCCGTAGCGGCGGCGGCAACCGCCTCCTCAGCACCCGCTGTGGGGGCCCGATCCGATCGAGCCTGCGCCTGTGTCGCGCGTGTGGCGGCCCGCGCCTGATACTCCGGCCCGTGCTTGCGGGGATCTGCGTATTCGCGGGGATTGACCGTCCAGTACTCCCCGCTCGAGGGGCCGTACCAGGACGCGCCCTGCCACGCCGGGTCGACCGGGGCATGGGCCTCGTCATACGTCGTGGATCCGAAGGTCGCCTTCTTCGTGGAGCGCCGACGCGTGCCGCCGGTGGAGGTCTTCGGACCTCCAGAGGCGCTTCCGGCCTTGGCGCGTGCCCCGGTCGGGCGGTCGGGCCCCGAGGCTCGGGCGCCGCCGCGAGCCTCGCTGGCGCGCGCCGGGTCCGCCCGCCACGGCTCGGCTGGTCGTGCGCCTGCCCGTGACCGCCCTGCCGGCCGGCCCTCCGCGCTCGCGAGCTGCTCGTAGGCGGCCTGGATGGCCAGGAACCGGGCCAGCGCGGCCTCCCCCGCCGAATCTGGGTGATACGCCTTTGCGAGCACCCGGTATGCACGCTTGATCTCGGCAGGGGTGGCGCCGGGGTCCAGGCCCAGGACTCGGTGCGGATCGCTCGGCATCGCGGACAGTGTCGCCGACCCACGGAATCGCGTATCGGGAGGTGCCTGGCCCGGCCCAGGACGGCGCGGTAGCAGTGCGGCAATGGTCCCGTGGGCTTTGGTGAGTCGAGTAGCGGTTCATCCATCGAGCGACCGTGCTTGCCACGCGCGCGTTTCCGTCGATTCAGGCGGCGTGCCCAGCGTGATCGCCGCAGGATTGCATCTCCAGGCGACTCAAGGCCGGGCGGCCGACGTTGCGGCCCAAGCCGCTCGGCATCGCGGATGGGTCCGCCCTAGCGAACCAGCTCGTGGAGCGGCGCGAGCTCGAACGAAGCGATCGCCTCGGCGCTCACGCGGCCGTGGGGATCGGTCTCGCTCGGCTGGTGATACCGGCCCAGCACCCGCAGCGACTGGCCGGCCAGGGCCCCTGCCTGGCGCAGCGCCTCGATTGATGCCGCCCAGGTCCCGCGGTCATATCCATCACCGTCCTCGATCTTGATTGCCATCCCGGACGCCGGCTGGTCCGCCGCATTTCCTCGCGGTCCCCGCAGGATCGCGAGTGCCCGGAGCGCCTCCATGCCGCCCTTGGAGATGAGCCGACCCGGCGCGGCCTTCATGACCGAGGTGTCGAGCCGGTCGCGCGTCCCGCCTACCAGATCGGGATGCGCCAGCATCGCGTCGCGGATGATCTTCAATGCCGGAGCGAGCGACGCTCGCGGGTCACCGGCGGGCACGGCGTCCGGGTCGGCCAGGAGGGCGTAGGCACGGGCCACAGCGTGAAGCGGGAACGCGTACGTCGGGATCCCGCAGCCGTCGATCCCCAGTCGGAGCCTTGCCGGCGTCGTCCCGAACGCCCGCGCCACGGCTGCCCGGTATGCGACCTGCGCCGGGTGTTCCTCCAGCCAGTAGTCATCGGGATCCCAGCCCTGAAGGCGAGACAGCAGCAGGAAGACCGAGTGCTGGCCCGAGCACATGTGCCGGACGGGGCTGGCCTTCTCGCCATCTCGCGCGAGCCGCGCGGCCGTGAGCGCGTCCAGCGGCATCCCCTCCGAGCCGCAGGCGAGGAGCGCCTGGGAGATCCCCGTCCGCCGATACAGCGCCTGGAGCGTCCGGACGTGGAGGTCCTCGCCCGAGTGACTGCTCGCCATCACGGCAATCTCGGGCGCCTCCAGCTCGAACGCCTCGATCCCGCCGGCCTCGATGAGCGCAGTCAGACCCAGCGGTTTGACGCACGAGCGGAGGTTGACGACATGGTCAGGGTCTCCGAGTGCCCGGAGGATTCGCCCGCTGACATCCACTTCCACGACGTCCCCGCGATGGACGCTCTCCTCCACGCCGTTGCGAACCTGGCGGACGAGAATGGGTGGCGCGGTGCGCCGGGGACGGGGCCGATCGGCACGTGCGGCTGCGGGCACGATCTGAGAATCCTCCTGCCAGATTCGAGCGGGAATCGCCTGGGCGCCGGAGCCCACAAACAGCGCCCTGGCTCTGCGGTCCGGGCGATGGCCGGCCACGTGGACAACGGTAGTGATGCCCGCTGGGGCCGTCAATCATGCGGTCGGCCGACCGCACGCCCGATGCTACGATGCCCCCGACGCTCCCCCCTCGAAGCCGCCCGGTCTGTGCGGCCACCATCCCCATCCGGAGGCCCACGTCGATGACGACGCCGACGCTCCACGTCTCCCGGCACCCGGCCGTTCTCCACAAGCTCGGCATCCTCCGGGACGAGAAGACGGAGCCGAAGAAGTTCCGGGAGATCGTCCGTGAGCTGTCCTGGCTCCTCGGCTACGAGGCGCTCGCGGATGCACGCGTGCGGCCCCTCGAGGTCCGTACGCCGATGGAGACGATGCAGGGCGCCGAGCTCGACGACCGGATCGGCCTCGTGCCCATCCTCCGCGCCGGGCTCGGGATGGTGGACGCCATGCTCGAGCTGATGCCGACGGCGCAGGTCTGGCACCTGGGGCTGTTCCGCGACGAGCGGACGCTCCGTCCGGTCGAGTACTACAACAAGCTGCCGGACTCGGCGACCGTCGACCTCTGCCTGATCCTGGACCCGATGCTGGCGACGGGGGGGTCGGCGACGGCAGCGATCGAGGTCCTCAAGCGCTGGGGCGCGGTCCGAATCAAGCTCGTGAACCTGATTGCGGCGCCCGAAGGCGTCGAGGCGGTCGCGAAGGCGCATCCGGACGTCGAGATCTACACCGCGGCACTCGACCGCCAGCTCAACGACCGCGGCTACATCATGCCGGGACTCGGAGATGCAGGCGATCGCCAGTTCGGTACCGGCCACTCCGGCTGAGAAGGGGCGGCGGCGGTGCCGCCCGAGCCCCAACAGGATCGGGTAGGGGGCGGCGTCACACCGCCCCCTCCCACACCACCGGACGTGCGGGTCCGCATCCGGCGGTTCGCCAGCGCTCCCGGAGGCGACGAGTTCGATCGCCGATCGCCACCAGACC
>Ga0082335_1000156_pt1 | contig 182018 bp, 233 predicted proteins | sample Subgrocontami58m_FD_72375 | JGI IMG/M metagenome (GOLD analysis project Ga0082335, IMG submission 72375) | Subsurface groundwater microbial communities from S. Glens Falls, New York, USA - GMW37 contaminated, 5.8 m (SPADES assembly) (version 2) ... | reverse complement strand
TGCTCTGCATTCTTTATTTGGGCATGCTATGTCTAATTTCCTTGCTTTTCTCATATTTGTTCACCTCTGCAAATACAGAGATGAACTAGAATATAAAGTTAACTAATTTGTGTCAGTTCGTTCTGAGGATATAAACAGTGTTAGTATTCTAAAGTAGTGTCAAATCAAAAAACTGTTTATACTGCGCCGCGTTTGCCACGACATGGGAAAGTTCATCGCAGCACGAATGGTCTGCGCAAAAGGTGCGTTGCATGAAGATTGATGCGGTTATTGCTTCTCTTGGAATCGGCTTTGCAGCTATTGTGCTTTCCGTTGTCATTTCTGCAGTAGTAATGGATGCGTAGCAGCAGGAGCTTGACGAGTTGTCATCACAGCTCAGCTCGGCTCAGCTTAGGGCGAGTCAGGAAGCTGCTGCTGCTGGGATAAGCTCAGCAGTCAGGCAGGAAGCGTAGCGCAGAATGGTTGAGTCAGAGCTTCTCAACCAGGAGCTTCTTATCCAGAGCAGATTGTCAAGCCAGAACCAGAGGCTTGACGAGCAGCTGAGGAAACTGGACAAGACTGATAAGAGCGTGAAGAAGCTGAGGAAAGACCTTGCCCAGACAGAATTTTTGGCGAGCGATTTCTCCTCAGTGGTTCAGGAAGCCCTGCCGGCAGTTGTGAAGATAACTTACGAAGTAGAGCTTACGCCCGCGCCCATATTCGGGTCTGTCAGCTTGGAAGAAGTGAAGGAGAAAGTGAAGGAGAAATTGTCAAAGAAGGGTTTAATAAAAATATTCCACCAGTTCCCAAAGAAAACAAGGTTTTCTTGGGCCCAAGAACGCCATGCGTTCTTTGGGTTTAACTGGTGGTGAATCTTTGCTGGAACTTCAGCGGGAATATTTTTATTCTCAGAAATCCGACCGAGCGACAGAAGGGAGCGAGCAATCCCCCAGTCCCCAATTTGAGCCTGGCTCAAATAGGCCCAATTAGGCAAGGCCTAATTTGGGTTTGACCGGGGGTGTCGGATTTCTTTTGAAGGGAGAACATGGATTATGTTGTGAGCAGGGCAACGCCTTATTCAGAATCAAATGAATCAGACGCATCAATTATCTTTACGGTTTTCGGCTCCGGCTCAATAGTCACAGATGATGGCAGGGTTCTTACAAACAGGCACGTTGCTGACGCTGGCGCAGAGATTTGCGACATCTTTACCCCGGATTATGACTGTGAAATCAGCGATGCTGAAGTTACAACAGGCGATGGCAGGGTTTTCACAGGTCCTCTCGATGCAGTGATGAGTGTCACTTATGATCTTGCTATCTTTCACACAAATCTAGGAGGGAAAATGCTAGAGCTTGGCAATTCAGGCGGGCCTCTGCTTAACAAGGAAGGGCAGATGATAGGACTAGTCACGTCCGGCTTTTTGTTCTCTGACGGGCTTAACTTTGCCATCCCGTCAAACGTTGCCAGGGCGGCGTTTGTGCTTGGCTGATAAAGCGCTTAAAGAATTGTGGTTGGCGCAATATAGCCCCGTATTGGCGGCGCAGGCAGAGGCATGCGCGGCTCTCTTGTGCACCGGCTGGAGAAAGGCGCGCTGTGGGCTATGACGAGTTCAAGCGCGGCTTTATTTGCAACAGCTTCGCGTTCAAATAGGTCCGCAATCACCTTAAACGTGGCTTCTGAAGCAGGGTTGCCTATCCATTCATAAACGCATTCCTGCTTCACGCCTACAACATTTCCTTTGCCGTCGCTGTGCCCGACAACATAATCCAGCTTTATCAGGGGAGGCATTATGCCTTGTGGGTCTAAGCGCATGGAAAGCTGCACATATGTCGGCTCTCTTTCTTCAAGCCGGAACTCCAGAGCCAGTGGAATGCCATCCGGATTGTAGCTACGGAACTCTTTCCTTGTCTGATAATAAAGCCGCGTTCTTGACCTTCCGTTAGCATCATCCTCGACAGGTCCTTTTGTGCCTATTATTGCGTTGTAGTGCCACTCTGCTTTTAAGGCGCTGGCAAGGAGCATTTCTGCAAACGGGATTCTGAGCGGGTTAGAAGGGCTATAGTTCTCTGGTTGTTCTTCCTGGTGAAGTGGCGGTGATTGCAGTTCTTCCTGCGGCTCTTGCGGCAAGGTCTGGTCAGGATTTTTTGTTTTCCTTTCAATGCCTGATGTGATGTAACCTGTCGCTTGCCCTGAGATTGCGCCTGCTGCGCGTGCTGCCTGTACTGCTGTCGCCAGAGGAGCAACACATGCGGCTTGAGTCAATAAAACCAGTAGTGCCTCTATTGCCAGAATTCTTTGAAGCTGCGAAGCACGCATGATGCGGCTAATGGGCAGTCTTATTTAAAGTTTTATGGCAAAGCACGCTCAGAGAGTGACAGGAGAAGGATGCTGCCCGGGCAGGTATGGCGCAGGCATGCTCGGATCTCTTTCGCACCACCCTGAGAAAACGCCTCCGGCTATTTCTTCCAGGAATCCTTTGCCCGCCTCGCCCCCGGCGGCAAATCTTCTCCACAATTCTTCAAACGGCTCTCCTGCTATTTTATTCCCTGATGATTCGTAGGAGCATAGCTGCCCAGGGTACAAGAGCCTTATCCGGAACAACTGAGGCGTTTTTACTGCGGGATCAGAATACACTGCAATCTCAGCATATCCCTCTGCAATCCTGGCATATCCCCCGGAATCGGTTCCTTCAGGGGAGTTACCTGTCTGGAAGGAGAGGGAGCGCGGGTTGCCTGAGTTATTCATTCTGATGTAAGTCCATGGGTTGTCTAAGGAATATTGCAGCAGCATCATGGCATACGCCCCATACCGCCCTTGCTGCCTTTGCAAGCTGCGCAGCGCAGGAACATTCACGCCTGCTTTTGGCGCTGGAAGAGGCAGAATACTGAGAAGCGCTGAAAGGGCAATGCTGGCAGCTAATGTACTCCACGCAACCGACTGTGCCATTTTTTCAAGCTTAGCAAGTGCCATGCTGCTGCTAATCCTGCCGCATATTTATTCTTTTCGCACAAGCCTCATGAGCAGCGGCATAAGCTTTGTCGCCTTTATCTTCCCAAACCTTCCTTCAGCGCATCTGCGCTCGCTGAACGCATCAGCCTTGTCAGCAGCAACGCTGCCGCCGGATAGGAGGAACGGCACTGCATCTCCTGAGTGCCCTTTCATGCTGCACGGCGTGGCGTGGTCTGCAGTTACTGCTATTATGGTTCTTTTCAGGTCGATTTTTTCCAGCAGCGGCGTGAAGAAGTATTGGTCTATTTCCTCAATGCACTTCCTTTTGCCTTCATAGTCGCCTTCGTGCCCGTAAAGGTCAGGCCCTTTTATGTGTATGTAGAGCGCGTCACTTCTTTTGAGCGCGGAAACTGTTTTTTCAGCCCTTGGCTTGTGGTCTTTCTTTCCAAAGGTTGGGAAAGGAAGTCTTATCACTTTCATTCCGCTCAGCCTCCCTATGCCTATCTCCATCGGCATGTCGGCGAGTATCGCGAATTTTCTGCCGTATTTTTTGGAAATGCTGTAAAGGGGCGGAAGCCTGTTGCCTGCGTCGCGGGAAAGTATGACATTTGCAGGCAGCATTCCTTTTCTTCTTCTGCCTTCGTTGATTGGGTGCGTGTCAAGCGCTTCAAAAGCCTGCCTTGTGAACTCATTAACAAGACCTGCGCTGAGAGCTGCTGCCTTTGTTTTTTCCAGCGGCTCTGCTTCCCTGACTTCCATCTTAAACTTCGCAAGCGCCTCTGGTATCCCTTTTTTTCCGGCTGCGTATGCCGGGTCTGTGTTTGTTATCCTTGCTGAAAGCGGCTTTTTCGCCTTTAGGATAAGCACTGCGCGGTGCGCGACGCTTGCTTTGAAGATGAATTTTGCTCCTTTCAGCTTCACTTTTTTGTTAATCACTGCCGCTATTTCTGCTGCTTCTGCGCTTGTCAGGCTTCTCGCCACTCGCCTGTCAGCCAGCTCAGGAGGGTAGATGCCTGTCCTGCCTGTTTTTGCGGTTGCGAAGTTGCACCTAAGAGCAAGCATTCCCGGCTTCATGCTTATGCCAAGCCCTGCTGCCTCAAGAGGACCCCTGCCTGTGTAGTACTTATGCGGGTCATAACCAAGCAGGCTCAGCACTGCAGAGTCGCTTTCAGGTGCAACTCCGCCAAGAACATCAAGCTGCCCGCATGAGCCGTTTTTCGCCAGCTTGTCCATTTCCGGCGTGCGTGCGGCCTCAAGAGGCGTTTTCCCTCCAAGCCCGGTAGCAGGCCTGTCTGCCATTCCGTCAAGAACAACTATTATCACCTTCCTCTGCACCTTCCTTTCAGTCAGCATGCCCGCTCTTCCAGCTTTTGGCTATAATAAGTTTTCTGTGTTTTGTGTCAGGCGTTTTGCTGTCCGCATGCGCGCAGAATTATCTCTAATTTTACGTTGGTTCCAATCTTGACAGTTGTGGGGTCGGGGATTTTTTCTCCCTGCCTGAACAATATTACTCCATCTACGTATCCATGACTGATCACAGGCACAAGGCTAAGCCCTTTGAATCCGGTTTGGAGTGATTCCGGGTTCAAGGCGCTGGACACGCAGCTCAGGATAGTTCCTCCTTGTCCTGGTGTAGGAACTATGTAAGGCGGCTCAGCAGGAGGAGAAGGCGGCCAAATCACGTAGCTTGCAGCCAGCAAAACAATTCCTCCTGCAAGCACGGCTTTTGGCGCGTTCGTTAAAAAAGTGAGATAATTCATAAGCCGCAGGATACAAGGCTTGCATTTAAATGTTTTTGTCAGAAAATTTTAAATAAAAACATTCCCTCAGTTTTTAACTGGTGGTGTCGGATTTCTTTTGAATACCGACTTGCCATTAAGCCTTTTATGGGTGAGTTTATGGGCAAAAAGGTGTTTGTTCTGGTTGTCCTGTTGGTTTTGGTTCTCACAGCATCTTCTATGATGTGCGTGTATGCCGCTATTGGCAGTAGTAGCGGTGGAGGCAACAGGGCAGCAGGCACAGGCTCAGTCAGGAGAAACCGCAGCAGCAGACCAGCAGCTTTATAACGACAGCCTTGACGAGAGCTTTGACGAGATAGGGCAGGTTTACTGAGTGTTATGCCGCTTGCTACAATCTCTTATCAAGACTGGGGTCATATCTTGCTTTTTCAGGAGGCTTGTCTAGCAATTCAAGTGCTTCTGTTGCACACATGCTTTTTGCAGGCTCTTTTCCCACTAAGTCGCTAAGGGTTTTAGGTGCAGGTTTGCCGCGGGCAAAACCTCCATTTAGGTCATAGTAAAGAGCACTTGCTGCTGAAGGCAAAAAGGGGATGCGATACTCGCAAAAATCTCTTAATGAGCGGCCTTCAGCTTCATGAGGATTTTCTCTCCAGTCATAGTAAAGCGCTTCAACATAAGTGCTTCTAGGGCTGACCACTAATTCCGCCAGTCCATTTTTCAGTTTAAAAGTTATTGAATCAGGAACTCCATTGGGATTGTATCTTAAAAATTCTGTTCTGTCTCCGAACAGGGTTCTTTTGGCTGTAAAATTGCCGCCATATTGGTCAGCAGGCCCTTCGCTTCCGACCAAAGAATGATAAACCGGTTGTTGTATTAATAAGCTGGTTAAAAGTTGTTCAGCATTTTTGCTCCTGTCTGGAAACACTGTTTGCTGCTGAGCAGGCGTTGGAAAAGGTCTAACATCATTTCTACCTATTTGAATGCCAATGGTTACTGTGCCTACTAACGCTAACGGGATCACAACATAGTTCCACACAGTACTTTTCAAAGCTCTCTTTAAGCCGGTCATAATGAGTATTAAAACTTTAACTGCTATATAAATATTCTGATATATAGTAACTTATAAGAGATAACAAAGGAACAGAAACCTTTTTATATTAGTTATCTTTTTAGGATAACTAAAAGTATAATCGAAAGTATAACCGGAGGTGGCTAAGTTGGCTTCAGGGGCGAAAGTCAGGAGGTGGGGAAACTCTTTGGGCATTGTGCTGCCGAAAAAGTTGGTGGAGGAATGGCATATAAAAGAGGGAGATAAAGTATCGATACCTAACTTAATAAAGGTTGCAGATCTTTCTGACATTTTCGGAAAGGTGAAATTTAAAGAAAGTGCACAGGAATTAAAGGATGAGGGGAGGAAAGGGTGGAAGGAGAAGCGTTTTTCTTAGATACATACGCAATATACGAGCTTTTGAAAGGCAATGAAGCTTACATGAGCTTTTCAGTAAGGATAAGGCCAATAACAACTAAGCTAAATCTAATGGAAGCATATTATATAACCCTGACTAAACAAGGCCGTGAATATGCGGAATTGATCTTTGAGAAATTCAACAGTTTTTGCGTTGATATCAGCGATGACGATTTCAGGGAAGCCATGAGGTTCAAAGCAGAAATCAGGAAGTTAAATCATAAAAGCAACCTTTCCTACATTGATGCAGTGGGATATGCTGTGGCGAAAAGGCATAAAGTAAAATTCCTGACAGGGGACGGCGAATTCAAAGGACTGGATAATGTGGAGTTTGTCAGATAAGTTTATCCAAACCCCGCAATCTTCAGCCTGAAATCATCTTCCAGCCTTATGAGCTGGTTGTATTTTGCTGTTCTTTCCCCTCTTGCAGGCGCTCCTGCCTTTATCTGGCCGCATCCAAGCCCTGTTGCAAGGTCTGCAATGAAGCTGTCTTCTGTCTCGCCGCTTCTGTGGCTCACCATTACTTTCCACTTGTTCTTTCGGGCGAGGTTTGCGGCAGCTATTGCCTCTGTCAGGTTTCCTATCTGGTTTACTTTGAGAAGCAGGCAGTTGCAGCTCTTCTTTGCAACAGCAGTTTTTATCCGCTCAATGTTTGTGCAGAGCAGGTCGTCCCCGACAATTTGTATCCTCGCCTTCTTTCTGAGTTCGGCAAAGCTGCCAAAGTCCTCCTGCTCAAATGGATCCTCAAGTGAGATTATCTTGTGGCTTCTTATCATGTCAAGATAATAATCAATAAGGTCCTCAGTCCTGTAAAGCCGCCCAACATCGTAATACCTGCCGTTGTAAAACTCCGAGGCAGCAGCGTCTATGGCAAACATTATGCTGCCTTTGTAGCCTGCCTGCTCAACTGCTTTTTCCAGCAGTATTAGTGCCTGCTCTGCGTTGTGCAGGTCAGGTGCGAACCCGCCTTCATCCCCAACATTTGCAGCTCCTTTTCCATAAACCTTCTCGATTATTCCTTTCAGGGCGTGGTATGTTTCTGAAACTGCGGTTATTGCTTCCTTGAAAGTCCTGAACTTCACTGGCACTATCATGAATTCCTGAATTCTTAAGCTTGTGCCTGCATGCTTTCCGCCGTTTATTACGTTGCAGAAAGGCACGGGAAGGGAGAACTTTTTGTTTCCGCTTATGCTTCCGATAATCTTGTGCAGAGGCGTGTTTGTTGTGGCTGCCGCTGCCCTTGCCGCAGCCATGCTTACGGCGAGTATTGCGTTTGCTCCAAGACTGGCTTTGTTTGGCGTTCCGTCAAGCTCTATCATCACCCTGTCTATGTCAGCCTGCTGCCTGCAGTCCATTCCAACAACCTTTTTGGCAATTACGCTATTGACGTTGCTCACTGCCTTCTTTACGCCTTTGCCGAGAAACCTTCTTCCCCCATCACGAAGCTCAACTGCCTCGTGCCTTCCTGTTGACGCGCCGCTCGGCACGATTGCAGAAGAGCAGATGCCTCCTGCCACAACAACTGCCTCAACAGTCGGGTTTCCGCGGCTGTCAAAAACTTCCCTTCCAATAATCTTACTTATCCTGTAGTCGGGCATGCCTTGTTAAGCGGCGGCGGCGGTTAAAAACTTTACGGTTAATTTTTTAAACTTGCGCAACTGATTTACTGCGATGGCAGGCGAAAAGGGGAAAATAATTGATTACTACGGCCAGTGCCAAATAGACTATAGGCTTTTTTGGGGGACAGGAAAGAACTTGTCACTTCATTACGGCTTTTATGACAACAAGCACAGGAGCCATGACAGCGCTGTAATCAACATGAACCGTGTTATGGCATCAATTGCTAAAATAAAAAAGGGCGACAGGGTTCTGGATGCGGGCTGCGGAGTTGGCGGAAGTGCAATATGGCTCGCTGAGAGCATGGGAGCGTATGTGCACGGCATTAGCATAAGCAGGGCTCATGTTGATGCGGCAAGCCGCACTGCAAAAAAGCGCGGCATTGACCATCTTACAAGGTTCTCCGTGAAAGACTTTACCGATACAAAGCTTCCGGCAAACTCCTTTGACGTGGTCTGGGGGCTTGAAAGCGTATGCTATGCGTCTGAAAAGAGGGAGTTCCTGAAAGAGGCGAAACGGCTGCTCAGGAAGCAAGGCAGGCTTATTGTTGCAGATGGCTTTCTCTCCAAGGAGAGGCTTACAGGCAATTATAAACGAATTTACGGTAAGTGGCTTGACGGCTGGGCTGTGCCTAACCTCGCAACAATTGTTGGCTTTCGCAAGGCGCTTGAAGGTCTTGGCTTCAGGAACATACGGGTGATGGACGTAACCGCTAACATCATGCCCTCTTCAAGGCGCATGTATGATGCAGCTTTGTTCACCTTGCCTTTTGAGTGGCTGCTTTACATTGTCGGATTGAGGAGCAAAGTTCAGCACAAGAACACGCTCTCGGCATATTATCAGCGCTCTCTGTTGAAAAATGGCGTGTTTCGATATTGCATCTTTTATGCCGAGAAATGAAGTGGAGGCGAAAACGTTCACGCCATCATCGGCAGAACAATTGGCGCAAGCACCCTGAACCACATGATTGTCCAGACTGTTGTTGTGATGATGTTTACAAGTGACATTGTCTTGAGGTATTCGTCGCCTGAGAGCAGCCTTAGGGGCTCTGAGATGATGAACTGTACTGCTATGCTTATCAGCCCGAGCCAGAATATTGGCACGCCCATGCTGTGGAAGAGCGCAACAATAAATGCGGATGCAGGCACGGATAGTATCCAGAAGAAGCTTGATGGGTCTATGAGCTTCGGTATGACTTCTGCTGCTATGGCTGCTGCAAATCCGACCATGGCGCCTACCAGAGGGCCGTACGAGACTGTAGTGAGCACAGTTGCAAACGTTACGAGTTCAAAGCCAATTGTGAATTTTATGTAGTATTTGTAGTATGTTGACACTGAAGCGATTGCGGTCAGGATGGCTATTATTATTACGTTCTTTAGCACAACCCCGAATGACAGCAGCAGCAACAGCGCGAAGAAGCCTGCTATGAAGTGCCATTTCTTCTTAAGGAAGAGCGCGAGGAACTTGTTTGGAATTCCGAATACCCAGCGCCTTTTTTTCTGGAGGAACATTTCTCCGGGCAGTTCTTTTTCAGCGCTGACAGCGGCCTTTACAGGCTCCATTTGGCAGTTAATTGTTCTGTTTGGTTAACAATTTTTTGCATTGTGGCGGTGGTCACTGCACTTTTATGCGGAGAAATGAGCTCTGGTTGAGCCTTAATTAGCGGCGATTTGAGGTCGGGCAGATATGGTGTAATCTATCGTGACCTTTTCCGATATGCTGCCGTTTCCGCCGGCGAGTGTGAGCCCTTTGTCCCATGAAATGCATATTTCAATTTTGTGAAAGTCCGCTGTATCGTGCCTGTCAACAATGTGCTTTCCATAGGCGTAGCTGAGAGCCGCCCTTCCGTCATTTGGTGTAAACAGATTTCTAAGAAAATCAGCAGCTTCCTGCGGTGTTAAGCGGTTAGTGTCTTCAATAGTTATCCACAAGACATCGCCTGTTCCAAGGAGCCCGCTGCCGTCTGCGCGGTAGCTGCGCTTTGTATGAATGCCTCCATACATCTCTGTTCTTTCAGCAGCTCCGACTGTGCTAATCGCTTCCTCTAAAGTTATTTGGCGCTCATCTGTTCCTAGCCTTCCCGTCAGAATTCTTGCGAGTCCCATTTCTCACCCTATGTAGCTTACGTCCTTGCCCAGTTTGCTCTGGAGCTTGCGGAGCGTTGCTGATGTTATCGGCATGCTCTTCCTGCTCATCTCGTTCTCTATGTCGCTGACTTCCTTGTCAAGGGCTGCCATGTTCATGTTGAATGAGAGCTTCTTATTGAGCACTTTGACTATCTCTCTTGCTCCCCTTATGCCTAAGTACATTGGGTGGGCGTAGGTTTCTGCCAGCAGTGAGATTGCTGGTATGTTGCGCCTCTTTGCCAGTCCAAGGAGAAGCCCTGACACGCCTATTATCGGGCCTACTACGCCGTACAGGTGTGAGTCAACGTTTGCGTCTGTTGAGTAGCGCTTTATGATGTCCTTTGAGTTGCCTGTGCAGTAAACCTTCGGGCTTTTCGGGACGTGGGGCAGGCCTATGCCGCCAAGCGTGATTACTTCCTTGCCGTCAAACTTTGTGAATATGTCCAGCACGGCGTCGGAGAATGAGTAGGATGACTGTTCGTCTATTGGTTGCACGTCGCCGGCAAGGAATAATATGTCGTTCTTTCCTTTCTTGTAGTGCAGGCTTATTGTGGGCAGCTCAACGAGGTTGTCCTCGTTTACGAATACTGAGTGTGGCATTGAGTAGGAGAATATGTCGTATATCTTTTCTGCCTTGAGCTCCTCTATTATGAAATCAATGGCTACTTTTCCGACGTTGCCTATGCCGGGAAGCCCTTCCACCAATACGGCGTCTTTCAGCTTCGGAAGCTTCTTTGCTGTTTGAGTTATTACCCATCTGCTCATAGCAAGCCCCTCGCTTTAAGCCCTTCTGCCTTTGCAGCCCTTCTGTACTTTGCGTATGCGTCCTGAGGGCTGTACTTTGCAGGCCCTGCCTTCACTGCCTCAGAGCCGCAGCTGCACTGCTCTTTCATTGTGTAACCGCCACAATTTTTGCATTTGAGGATGTGCTTCATTTTGTTCCAACTATTCCTCCCTCTCAAACTCTCCTGTCCCGTCTTTGCCTGTTACGAAGTTTATTGCGTCAGATGTTGCCCTTTCCACGATTTGCTCTGCTGCCTTGTAGTTCGCAGCCCTTATTGTGACCTTGTATTTTCCTGCCCGGATGTAGCTTACTTCAGCGCCCGCTTCGGCAACCTTTTTCAGGGCTTCTTTTATCGCCTCTACTCCGTCAGGCGCGTAGCTTGTCAGCAGCAGGGCTCCTGTTATTGCGACTTCTATGGGCTTTATGCGCTGCTTGATCGCGGCTTCCAGCTCGTCAGATGTGTCCTTGTCTATCTTCAGTTTTTCCAGTGAGAGCCTGTCCTCCGCCACTTCTGTAAAGCAGCTGAACAGCGTCGGGTATTCTTTCAGAATGTGGCCTGCAACTTCGTCAAATACCTGCTTTGCGTCCTTTTTGAGCTTTGCTGCCGCAATTTCTATAATCTTCTCTGCTTTCTGCTCGTGCTTTATCTCGTTTATCTTGCTTCTTTTCTGCGCTTCCGTAACCCTTCTGAGTGACAAGTCAACGTGCCCGCGCTCCTGGTTTACCTTTAGGACCTTGCATACAACTACTTTTCCTTCCCTTACGAAGTCGCGTATGTTCCTTATCCTGCCAGGGCTTACCTCTGATATGTGTATCATGCCGTTGAGCCCGTAGTCCTCTATGTTGACGAAGACTGAGTGGTGCTGGACAGATGTCACGGTGCATAGAACAAGCTCGGAGTCTTCCGGAAAACCTTTCTTTTTGAGCAGCAGCATTTTGTTATTGCATATTTATTCCAGCACTTCCAAAATCCTGGACTTTACCCGGGTCTTTCCTCCAGTGGGGTCTGCTATGCCCTTGCTGCAGACCAGGCATTTTATTTCTGTGGATGCCTTTCCGAAGATTATCTGTTCGTTCTTGCACTTTGGGCATCTCACCTTTACAAACTTTGAAACCGGTTCTCTTATGTTCATGAAAATCACCTATTGCGAAAACTCTATTCTCTTTGCCCTGAAGCCCTTTCTCTGTGCATGCATCTTCTTGCACACGCTGCACTCATACCTTAGGTCTGTTTTCTTTGTTGACTTCTTGCCTGTCATCTTCCATTTGGTTATTGCGGGTTTTGAGTACCTTCCCAGGTTTCCTGTGCCCCTTGCCAGGCCTCTTTTGCGCGCCCTTACCTTTGAGCCCCTGCTTAATGATCTTGGCGCCCTCTTTTTTGACTGTGCTACTTTGTGCTCTGTGTGCTTCTTGCAGAATGGGCAGTATCGTTTGACTGTTTTGGGCAGCTTCATGAGAAGACGAGAAAGGCAAGTAGTATTTAAATTTACTCTTTGGTTTGTTCCTTTATCTCCACTGCGCTGCTGTTGTTTATCAGCACGTCTGCGAGTTCGGAAGGCAGCTCTGTCTTCTGGTTTTCCGTGAATGGCCCGTATACTTCAAGTTCCTTGCTCAGTATCTTGGGCACAGGCCTGAGTATCTTTACCAGCTTGAGCTGCGGCTTCTGCTGTTGTTGCTGCTGTGCTATGTGGCTTTCAGATGCCGTGGCTGGTTGGAAGTGCCTCATGGTTTCGGCAAGGAATTCTGATGCTGGCTTAAAGTTTTCTTCCTGCTCATCCAGGTCTTCCAGGGGCTTGGGCTTTCCAAGGTTTTCTGCAGCTCCATGCCCGCGCTGCTGCTGTGGCTGAAGTTTTGCGCTGAGCGAGCTTTCCAGGACGTTTTTCCTGAAGTGGTCCAGCCTTTCCACGATGCTGTCAAAGAGGGCTTTTTCCTCGGTTATCATGTTTTCCGAGTCTATGAAGCTTGGAGAGGTCCTTGACGCTGCCAGTGCCATGTTCAGTATTTTTTTCTCCCTGCGCTCGTAAAGCTCGCGGAGCATGCGCCTGATGTTCTGTATCTGCTTCAGCAGCTTTTCCCGTTCTTCATCGTCATCTGCATTCAGGCTTATTTTGCTTTGTATGTATGCGGAAATGTCATTGAAGAATGAGTCATGCAGCTTTTGCAACTCTTCCCTGCCTTTCTCCCTTACAAGCAGGTCAAAAATGGTTTCGTAGCTCAGGTTTACCTGCACTGCCATAAAGCACCCCTCACCGTATATCTCGGCGGTTTGTGTTGTCAGGCTCGGTATATAAGGTTTGTGCACAAAATATAAAAAGGCGGCTTCTATAACCATAACTTGCGATGAATCTGGCACATGTTGTTGGTGAATTAGTTCGTTATGTTGACTATCGGCAGGACATGGCACAGGTATATGAGTCTGATGATGCGCTTACTGCGCGGCTTACTGCGCGAGCTGTTAGGCAAGAAGCCACGCCCCGGTTGTATTTTCTTGGCAGGCTATTGGAAGGTTTAAAACCAGTTATAAGGGGCGGTCTGGAAGGCGCTGTTGTTGGCGCAGGAGTGGGAGCGGCTACTGGGGAAAACGTTCTGCTATACGCCTTTACTGTAGGATTGCTTGGCGTATGTATAGACACGTCCCAATATCTTCTACGACTAGGTAATTGGCTTTTTTACGGAAATAACAGCCGAATTTAACTGCATAGCGCAACCGCAGAAAACACGTTGTGCTTTGTCATTATGATTTTTGCGCTTTCAGAGCTTCCCGTATTCTTTCTATTTGCTCTTCCGTTATTTTTGCAAGGGCGTCTTTTGTCTTTATGAAGAATGCTGTGCAGTAGATTCTGGTTTCCTCAATTGCCTGGTCGTCAACAGGCCTGTTGGCGTAGTATTGAAGGTCTATTCTTGCATTGAACGCCTTTTCAATCATTTTGATGTCTTTTTCTCCGTAAAACACTGCCAGGTGGCGCTTCATGAACTCCAGGGAACAGGCATGTATTTCGCATCTTACCCCTATCCGCAGCATAAGGGCGTATAGCGCATAATAGAATATGTAGTACGTTGTGGTTGCTGTCCAGATTTTGCTCCGCTCCACGCCTTTCTGTATAGCCAAGGATTCTTCAGCCATTCCTATATAGGAGTCGGCCATATTGCTATTCGGCTCTGTAAGCTCCAGTCCGCCTTTCTTCCTAAGGCACCAGCTAATTGAAACCATAGTAATGCCTCCATGCCAGGGATATGAACTTCTCGGTTCCGTATAGAAGTGCGTGATTGCTTATTATTTCCCTGCATAGGCTGTTTTTCTGCATTATGAGCTTGGCCCACTCATTTTTCTTAAAGTGCTTTACGCTGATGTTAAGCCTGAGCTTCTTGCCTTCCTGCGCATATTCCCTGCCTGTTCTTTTGCCAATGATGAACAGGTCTATGTCTGAATCTTCTTTTTGCGTGCCTTTGGCGTAGCTTCCGAATATTCCGACAATTCTATCGTCGCCTTTTAAATCATGTAAAGCATGAGCTATTTTCCTGTGCTTTGAAAGGAAGCCAATCTTTTTCGTGAGTTCTGTTATGGCTATTATGTCCTTTATTTCCGTATTGTCTGTGTTAAGCCGGTAATACTTCATATTCCCGCGCTTCCTTGATTTCAGAATGCCTTTTTTCTCAAGTTCTTCCAATGCCAGCGCTATGCCTTTCTGGCTCATACTTGCTTTGCCTATCAACTCCCTGCCGTATACTTCCCTGTTGTAGTCCCCCAAAAACTGCTTCAACAGCTCAAAATACTTATTGTGTAGCATTTTACACAATTGTGTAAATGCTTACATATTTAAATCTTTCGGAAAGGGGCGCCCAGAGCCGCTACAGCGCAACCGCAGAAAACACGTTATGCTTTGTCCTGATTATCTTTGCCCTGACTGTGCCGCTTTCCCTGGAGCAGTTAATGATTGTTATGTTCCTTGTCGCGCTTCCTTTGTCTGCGTCTCCGGAAACCGCAACTGCGATTTTCTCTTTCGGATACCTTCCGGGGCACATTATCTTTGCATCTATCACCTGCCCTTTCCTGAATGGCTTTGGCAGGTTCTTTGTTGCCATTATCCTGAACTCGTTCTTTAAGTCCATCTTTGTGAGGTTTACCCCGAAGTCCTTTTCAAGTCCTGCAAGCTTTTCGTAGAACTTCTCCCACGCCATTGGCGTTGTAGGGTTTCTTCCCCTTTTGTAGTAAAGGTAGTTCTGTACGCCTATCTTTGCTCCTATGTCCAATGCATACTTTATGAGTTTCGGTATTTCCTCGTCGTTGTATCCCGGAATCCAGACTGGCGCTATGAGAAGCTCCATCTTCTTTGCGGCATATTCCGCTACCTGTTTTATCCTGCCTATGTTGTAAAGGCCCCAGCCCGCAATAACCTTTGCCTTTCTCTCGTCAAGTGCGTTCAGGGACAGGTTAAGCCTTTTGAGCCCTGCGTCTGCAAGCCTGTCTATGTACGCTTCGTCAAGAACGCTTCCGTTGCTGTTCATGACAACTCCCCGCACATTTTCCAGCGAGTTAAGGTCCTTCACAAGCTCGGGCAGCTTTCCGTAAAGGGTTGGTTCGCCCTGCGAATTGATGTATGCTTCCACTTCGCAGTCCTTGAACGCAACGAGTTTTTTGAACTCCTGAACAAGGTAGTCTTTCTCAACGACTATCTCTGAGGTTTTGCTTGTTGACAGCCCTTCGTCAACGCTGCAGTATACGCAGTTCTCGTTGCAGCCGGTCAGCGGCTTCACCTCTATTATGTTTGTGTTCCTGTCTATCAGGCCAAATACGTTGCTTCCTATCAGCGGTATTCCTGAGTATCTGTGCACATAGAATGTGGGCTTTTTGGTTACCTTGCTCCTGAGGCTTGCCAGCCCGTAATCCAGCAGGGCGTTGAACTTGTTCCTTGCTGCGTTTTCAGTTGTGTTGAGAAAGGTTATCGCGTTTTTCTGCAGCTCAAAGTCGCCTATTCTTTGCAGCGCCTGCCTTTCCAGGTCAAAATAGAAGTTTTTGAGGAAGCTTACTTTGATTGTTTCCTGCTTGTCTTCAAACTCCAGGTCTTCAAACCTGAGCTCGGCATTGTCACTTACATGCTTCAGTTCCATGGGAGCCGTGGTTCTGCGAAGGGTTAAATAGTTTTTGGTAATGCCGTCTCAGGACACAGGCTCAGAAAATCTTGCCTATTATGTTCGCCTTTATCCATTCCCACGGGTGTGCCTGATAAACATGGAGAAAATATTCGTGCCCCAGCTTGAACGGCAGCATTACCAGCAGGATTATTATCAGCAGTTTTGGTGTAAGCTTGAATTCGGGCTTGAACTTGTTCCTCGCTTCCCAGAAGAAGAACCACCAGATGAACAGGTTTGGGAAGACAAAAAGCAGCTGCCTTATGTGCGTGAGCTCAAGAACCACAACCCCTATTGCCCTGTATGTAAACAGTGATATGCTTGTCCATTTTGCCAGCTTTTCCTTCCATCTCAGCGATACAATCATCATGAAGAGGAGGAAGTAGATGTCAAGTGCCTTGTCCAGCTCTGTGTAGTGCTGAAGGTAGAAGTTGGCTGTGTTGTTTGGGTCCAGAACAGTTATTATGACCACATCCAGGGTGTCGGCAATTGCTGCCGCAAGCCCGCCCCAAAGCGGCCAGCGGAAAATTGAGAATGGAACAATCAGCCTTATCAGGATTACTGCCAGTGCGCTTATGCCTATGCCGAGAAGCTCTGCCATAATGGTTTTTTTGCCAGCAGGGTTTAATAATGTTTTCCATGGTTTTCCTGGTTTTCCGCAACATTTTAAAAACCCTGAGTAACTGCTGTGGTCATGGTCGCGGTTATGAAGGGCGTGAAGAGCATTTTGGTCAATAGGCGCAATGTTTCCTTGTGGTTCGTGTTTGCTGTGCTTAGCGCAGCGTTCTTTGCCCTGGAAGCAACCCATTTCCGCTATTCGGTCAGTGACGAGAACACTTACATCTACATGGCAAAGGCTGTTTCTGAGGGGCAGTTGCCTTACCGTGATTTCTTCCTTGCGCATCCTCCGCTGGACATACTATTCCTGGCGCTGGTTTATGCTGTGTTCGGGTTTAACCTGTTTGTGCTCAAGGCAACCTCGCCTTTGCTGATAATCCTTGCCGCAGCATTCCTGTTTAAGCTTGTCAGGGACAAGGCTGGCGGCAAAGAGGCAGTTATCGCAGCATCCCTTTTCTACTTTTCCTATGACGCGCTCAGGTTCAGCACATTCGCAGTCTGGATTGTCATGTCAACAGCGCTTATAGTCATCAGCATCTTTTTTGCACTGAACAAAAGGTATGTTGTTGCCGGCGTGATTATGGCTGCCGCTTGCCTTACAGGGCTTTTCTCTTTGTTCGGCGCCTTGGCTGCCATGGCTTATCTTTTTGTTGCTGACAGGAAAGGGCTTGTGAGGTTTGCAGCTGCTTTTTTGGCGGTTTTTGTGACTGCAAACATAGTCCTGTTGCTGTTGTTCAAAGGCAGCTATGTTGAGTCTGTTTACTATTACCACTTTGCAAAGCCTGCTGAAGGAACAAACAAGGCAGCGCTTTTCTTTCAGTTCGCTAAGGTAAACCCTGTCCTGGCTGGCTTTGCCCTGCTTTTCCTGTTTTCCAGGCAGAAGATGCGGCATTTGTTCGTGTTTTCAGGGCTTATTGTTGCAGCTTATGGCTTTGCATTGATGTTTCTGGTGGGCAAGGTTTTTGTTTACTATTTCCTGCCTTTGATTCCTTTCCTTGCCATAATCGGCGCTCATGGCGCTTCTGACATGATTGAAAGAGCGGGCAATAGGCGCAGCCAGGCGTTTGCGTTTGTCGCTACAGCCATAATTGTATCCTCCTTGATTAGCGGCTATTATTTCTTGGCAAACACTTTTCAGGACTTTGAGGATGCTGGGAAAATTGCGTCTTACATAAGAGCCAATTCATTGCCTTCTGATACGATTTTTGGTGATGACTCAATAACGCCTTTGCTCGCCATATTGTCGGAAAGAAAAATAGCGTTCAGCATGATTGACAGCAACAGCCTGAGGTGGCGCTCAGGGCTTCTTGACATCAACGACACAATAGTCCAGATAAAGCAGCAGCGTGTCAGGTTTGTCATTGAGCGCCGCCTGAACGACGGCAGGGGCAGCTTCATATACGGGGCTGCGTACATAGACAGGTTCAAGGCATTTCTTAATGGCGAATGCAGGCCTGAGGCGAACTTCAGCACTGCGTGGAAAAATTATTACAAGGAATACTACATTTATGACTGTAGGGGTGAATGAGAGCTTATAATGGAAACAGAATCTTTTGGCGCTTTCTGCATCATGGCAACGGGGCGCAGTGCTCTTGGCATTGCAGGGCAGGACGTTCCATACTGCTCATTGCTTGCAGTTCCTTTGCAGCAGGGAGTGTATGAGGAGTCTGGGGCATTTCCTTTAAGGGAGCAACTGCGCAGCGAGGGCTGCCCTTACCTGTCGCCTGAGCTTAGCAATATCGTCATTGCCATGCACTCTGCCGCATACGCAGGTGTTGGGCTTAATGAGGGCGTGCTTGTTTCTGCGCCTTTGTGCAGGAACCTTGAGCTTCTGAGGGCTTACAGGCAGCCGTAAACCACAATGACAATAGCGCCGGTCCGGCAGTTAAGAACAGTCGTGTATGAGAAAATCAGCATGGTACGGGTCCTTGTAGTGCTTTACTGGTTTGCAATTGCGTTCAAGAAAGCTCTGCGTTTCCTCAAGGCTTCCTATCCCATACAATGGCCTTGTTATGACGAATTTTGCCCTGTTGCTCTTGCTGCTTTCGCCGTTTCTGCTGCCCTTCACCATTTCAAGCTCATGGCTCAGGTTTCTCACGCCTGAAAGGTAGACAAGCTCGTTTGTGTCTGCAATGTTGTTTGCCAGTTTTCTGCCTGAGAAAAGCGCGACAAGAGAGGCAGAGGTTACATCCCCGAAAATCGTGTCATTTGGCTGTGAGTTTTCCCTTACAAACCCAGCCATTTCCTTTGCAGTCTCAAAGTTCGCAAAGTCAAAGCTCCAGAGCCGGTTTGCTGTGTAAGCCATGCTGATTATGAAGACCGCAGCAACTGCTATTACTGCAAGCTTCTGGTAATTAACCTTTTTGAGCAGCGCGTCAATGTTTGCCCCCGCAATTATGGCGAGGAAAGGAACGGCAGCCACGAAGTAAAAGCTGAATATCTTGCTGAGCTGTGTCAGTGCGATAAGATATGCGGCTGCGCACCCCGCGAACAACAGCAGCTTTTTGTTCCACGCAAGGAAGGCTATTGCCGCTGCCCCGATAAGGAGCGCGTTTGTAGTTATAAAGCTGAGGAACAGCTCTGCTGTCCTTCCTTCAACAGCCGGCTTGAGAAGGTGGAATTTGTAGACGGAAACGACGAAGTTTGGCGACAGCAGCAGCAGGGCAAGGTTTGCGGTTCCGAACACTGCTGCAAAGCCAATCACAGTCCTGGTGAATGCTTTGAAGTTTTTCAGCAGCAGGAAGCCAATAAGCACTGCTGCAGGTATCAATGCAAGAATCCTTGTCATTCCTGCAAGCCCAAAAAATATCCCTGCAAAGAGAGGCTTCCTGTTCATAAAGTAGAATCCGAGCATTAGGAACATCACCGCTATGTTCAGCCCCAAAAAGTATGTTGCCTCAAGCATTATTGTGTAGCTGGAAAGGAAAAAAGCGGCTGCAAGGACTGCTGCCTGCTCGCCAAAGTTCCTTTTCGCTACAAGGTACACCATCAGCGCAGATATTATTGTTGCAGTTAGCGGCAGAAGCTTCAGCATAAAGAGGCTGAACCCAAGTAGTTTGAACACCACAGCCCCAAAAGCCAGTTCAAGCGGCGGGTGCGCGTAGAAGAAGTCCCTGTATGGCAGCTTCCCATCAGAAACGAGGCTGCTCATGTAAAAGTACAGGTTCTCGTCGCTGTTGTCGTAGTGAAATAGCCCTCTGAACTCTATTGCCGTGAACAGGATTATTGCCAAGACAAGAACCAGGAGGGCTGCGGTGCTGGCTTTGTTCCGGGGTTTCATTTCGTTTCTGCCCGCGTCTGATAAAGAAAAGCGTTTAGTATGATAGTTGGGCTAATATCTGCTGTAATGCGCCCCATGATCAACATAACAATGCGCCCACAACTGATGTTCGTATCACAGCATCTAAACTAGGTGAATCTGATATAAACGGACGATCTTTACACGCATCACCAAAGAACTTGTATAGCCAAGAAACACTCCATAGACTGTATAATGCCTCCTGAGCGTATGTCCTTAATGCCCCTTCCTGTTGCCATATATGGTTCGTCATTGCAGCAGCCCTCAATTCATTTACGCTACAACCACACTGTAAGCAAACTATTTAAAGTTTATTGTTGCCGGGCAAAATCCTGCCCTTGCTGTTTGCCATCATTTTCCTTCTTTGCCAGCGCCCTCAGGAGCTCTGCTTTTTCAAGAAGCTCGGTTTTTTTGGGGTGGTTTCGCTTTGCCGCTTCTTCATAGGCGATTGCGGCTGCTTCATAGTCGCCGAGCTTTTCCTGCAGGAAGCCGATGTTGTAGAAAGTTGACGGCTCTGGCCGTATTTTCAGGGATTCGCCAAAGCTGTCAAGGGCTTTTTTGTATTCGCCTGTCTGTGCGTATGCAGCTGCTAGGTCGTTATGCACAAAGGCGTTCTTGTTGTTGTGCTGTATTGACTTCTCAAAGCAGTTTATTGCCTTTTCGTAGTCATCCCTGAACCTGTAGTAAGCTATGCCTATGTGGTGGTATGCCTTTGCCTTGTCAGGATACTTGTTTAGCCCTTTTTCCAGCATCTCCGCATACCTTAGCTGCTTTTCCCTGAAAACATCCGCCCCTTTCAGCTCCTGGAAATGGTAAATCGGCACGTCGCTCATGCCTATTCTTGCCTTTATCTTTGCAAGCGATGCGTCTATTGTCTCATGGACAAACCCGGAAAACTCTATGCCTTTGCCTGTCCTGAACATCCTGAATATGAAGGATGGATAGAAGCCCTTGAAGCCCTTTCTCGCCTCAGGCGAAAAGCCAAATGCCTGCGTGTTGCTGAAGTTTTTCTGCATAAACATGTATGCGTCGTTGCCCAGCTCTGCCATCTGCCTCAGCTTGGGCGCCTGCTCCTTGAGTAGTTCCTCGTCTGCGTCAAGCACCAACACCCAGTCAGAAGTAGCCTCTTTGAGCCCGAAGTTGCGGGCGGCGCTGAAGTCATCGTTCCACTTGAAGTGCAGAACCTTTGCCCCCAGCTCCCGGGCTATTGCAGGAGTGCTGTCTTTTGAGCCCGTGTCAACGACTATTATCTCGTCAACAATGTCCTTTACGCTCTCTATGGCGTTGGCTATGAACGCTTCCTCGTCCTTTGCTATCATTGAGAGGGTTATGGTTGCCATTCTGAAACATCCGGATTTAAGCTATAAATAATTTGTGTCGATAAAGAATTAGGACTGCTATTATTGGGATTTGACTGGCGCACAGCAAAGCAAAAGATTTAAATGAACCTGTTTTGTTATAACTGTTAAGCCGAGGTGGTGATGATGAGATGCCCAATATGTGATAAGGATAAGGGGATTTTGAAGCAAGGCAGGATAAGAGAGGAACTGTTTGGCGTGTACTTGGGCGAATTTGCTGCAGACGTCTGTTCTAAGTGCGGTGAGTCCTTTACAGATGCTGAAACAACAAGGAAGATTGAGGATGCTGCAAAAAGCAAGGGCATCTGGGGCATGGGCTTCAAGACGCGGATAACCAGGACAGAAGTGATAAAATTTTTATATGTTGAGCTTTTCTATGTAAATTATGCCTGCGCTTGAAGAAGTCGCTTATCATTTGCCAACATCCGGTTTTCTGGGAGATTCGCGCTCATTAAGAGACGATTTGATGCGGGGTGCTTCATTTGCCAGGGTTTATAGTGGTGTCAGTGGCATGGGTTTTTTCAGGATGGTGATTGTAACTAAAGCCCTTCCCTCAGTTTCATGATTCTTTTTTGTGCTTTGCGCCTGCCACTAAGAATATTGCAGCTCCCAATATGCTCACCACGCTTATCACCAGCCCGATATAGAAGCTTGCTGGTGAGTAGTAGAACTCCATTTTGTCGTCGTAAGGCGTTATTTCTGTTGCCACAAGCCCATTATAAGGTGCGGCTTCTTGTTGCCTGCCATTCTTGCCATCCACCTTTGCCTTCCACCCCGGCATGTAGTTCTGGTTGTAGACAAGCGTGCCGCTTGCTGTCGGGCTAAGCTCAATAATAACCCTGTTTGGCGTGAATCGGCTTATGTTGTATGTCTGGTTGGTTTCTGCAATGTAAGCGTTGCCTATGAATGGGGCGTATGGCTCTCCTGTGTCAAAGAACTGCGGCAGTGCCCTTATCCTTGGATGAACTCTTTCATAGCAGTTCACGGTGTCCATGTTCTGCAGCATGTTGGGGTACTGGCTCTGGTATTTGCTTAGTGAGAGTATCTGCACGTAGTCTGTGTATTCGTTCGTGCTTATGTCAAGTGGCTCTTCCTGGAAAGCGCTGCCAAGCCCTGGCATTGACACAAGCATGAGGTCTATAAGGACTATTGCCAGCACAGCCATGACTGCGTAGCGGTTGCTTATGGGCTTTATGTCGCTCAGCGTTTTTGCTCCAAGCAGTGCTGCGCAGAAAGCAAACAGTATGAGCAGTCTTGAAGGCCCGTGGAGGGCTCCTATTAGTGGGAGCTGCTTCAGGGCGCTCCATATTGGCAAAGGCGAGAACTCTCCCAGGCTCAGCACAAGGAAAAAAGCAGCCAGCACCAGTAGCTTCCAGTTCTTCCTGTAGCTTATTGCAGCTATTAATGCCAGCAGTACGGGTATTATTCCAATGTATGCCGAGTATTCGTGCCAGCCCCATGCCACTTTGCCTGTAAGCGTTGCTTCTGTCAGCTTATCAGGGTCGCTTATCAGAGCCCTTCCTGTCTGCGCATCGTTCTGGCTTATGTCCTGGTTTCTTGACAGCAGGCCTTTAAGCGTGTATCCGAAGCTGTTGTATTGGGTTGTGGGGTTTTCAAGCCCGGATGCGAATTCCAGCATGGGCAGGAGCTTTGCTGCCGAGAACAGGGCTGCAAGAGCAAAAATTCCAGCCACTATTAACACTGGCTTCAGCTTTTGCTGCTCAACAGAGTCAAAGAGTGCATATATGCCTATGAACATTGCTGTGAAATAGAGCGGGTATATGCCTCCTGAAAGGAACATCACTGCCAGTGTTGCTGCTGATAGCAGGGCAAAACCAGCTTTTTCCTTGGCGTGCAGGTAAAACAGCACTGCCCACGGCATCAATGCAAAGGGGAAGAATGTTGTGTGCCCTACAACTACTCTGGTAGAATACCAGCTGCTGAGCATGAACACGACAGCTGCAAAGTAGGAAGGCAGTATCTTTGCCCCGAGTTTCCTGGCAAGCAGGAACATTCCAAACATCCCCAAAGCCATGTAAGCAAGTGCCTCAAGCTTCAGTCCGGCAACTGTGCCGAACATGAGCACGAACAGGAAGAACGGGCTTAGGAACGTTGACTGCGGGTTTGCCAACAGGGGCGAGCCTCCGCAGTAGAACGGGTTCCACAGGGGAAACTGCCCGAACTTGGTAATCGCGTTGCGCGCTGAGCCGTGGTAAAAGAAGTGCTGGTCCCAGTCATAACTGCCCCAATTGGCTATGTTGCTGAATATGGGCAGGAGGAAAAACAGGGCGAGCAAAAAGAATATTGCAAAGGCGACCTTTTTGTTGTCAAGAGCTGAGAGGAGGTTCATTTAGAGAAGTGTCAAGCAGCGCCTATAAAAAAGTTGTTTTCTGACCTGTCCTATTGTTTTGTTCAGCTCTGCTTCTCAATCAGTACTTTGTTTTGACTTTCATAAGAAAATACCAAAATTTTATTATAGCAAAGTGCATTCCTGGTTTGTATGTGCATACTGGATTTGGCTGAAATAGTGGCTAAGGAAGCGAATTTTGGGGTTCCGGTTTCTGTATATAGAGGAGGCGGCCATAAGGAATTGGACCCGGAAAAGCCATTCGTATTTATCACGTTAGCTGATATTCCTGCGGATTATCTTCCAGCAGATACAGCAGCTTATTCATGGTTAGACTTCGCGCATGAACCTGTAGAGCACATAATATACACGCCTTGGATTAATGTAATTCCTAATCATAGACACGGGGGTATCGCCAGAAGGCTAAATTGGGTTATGGAAGAAGTTGGCCGCCGAATGGGGTTTACTTCGATAAGGGTTTATACTCAGATGGTTATTAATGGGAAGCTAAGAATGCTGCTGCCTCATTTTGGATATGCAATTTCTGGGACTGATGAAATAGGCGAGTATTTAGAAAAAAAGATTTAAATGGCGCAGATAATTATGCCTCATAAGCCAATAGAATAGTTAATGCCGCTTGGGCGTCGCGCAATACTTCGTCGGCAGACGAACGAACTAATGCCGCTGCTGGACCTGTTCCTTCAGGTATTCTCTCGCCTGACATTAATCCGTCTGAGTTAGCGTGTATGCGCTGCTCTGCTTGTCCCATTGCAAAATCACGAATGCCATAAACGGCTGCCTGATAACGTGCATTATAAGGATGATTGTCTGGAGTAGGCTTGTCAAGAGAAGGGACCAAATCGCGTGCCATGCCTAAATATTTGACTACAGCTTCCGCACAGCTAGTTGGAGTAGTAGTTCTCAACCCGAGTTGTGTTGCTTTCACGTAAGCGTACGCCAATGCAACGCCAAACCTTCGCTGAGGTTCTAAACCTTCAATTGCGATTTCTAAATCAGGAATAGCCATGGGAAATAGGAAACTCGTCCACTATTTAAATTTTTTGTTTTATAAACTCTAAAGTAGTCCTGACTCTGAACCAGTATCGTGTCTCCTGTATATGACCAATTTGCGGGTGGTGTCTCCTTTTTTGGGCAAAGGAAGCCTATATCCTCATCAGAACATAGCTAAATCGTGTCTCCTGTATATGACCAATTTGCGGGTGGTGTCTCCTTTTTTGGGCAAAGGAAAGCTATATCCCCATTCACTCTCGCTTCCCCATTCAGCTTTGTCCCGCCCCCATATATCCACCCCTGCAGCTCGTAGCGTAGTTATATACGCTTCCATCTGCTCTTCTTGAAGTTTCAGATCGCCGAGCATTACTGGAAATCCTTTTACATGATACTCCGCATTGGACACCTTAACTTCTATTTCCAGAGCATATGAACGTGTTGGCATTTGGCCAATGGCTTCTGCCAAAATCTGTTCCAACCTTTCAGGCGACATCAATCTTGAAGGTCCCATTAAACAATTGGTAACCCGCTTATGCTTTTAAGCCTTTCTGTCGCATTCGCATAAAGCTGCGCCTGGAAATAAATGAATAAAAAAAGAAAGAAAAAAAAGCCGTTAGGCTTTTTCTTGGTTGCTAAGCAACAACTATTGGGCGGCTGCCTTTGGTGCAGGTGCGCTGACGGTTATGTCAGTGAAGCTTGTTCCTGCCACAATGACTTCCTTGCCAACCATCTTAGCCTTGTAGGTTTCGTAGTTGGCAAGCACTCTTGCTGCGCGCCTTGTGTCCATGGCGCTGTAGCCCGCTACAAGCACTGCCACGTTTCCGCTGTTCTCAAACAGCTTAAGCATGGCCTTGCCTTCCTCAAAGCCTTCTGCACAGTTAGCTGGGCTGCCCATCAACTCTGCAGCAGCTGCGTTTGCGCAGGGTCCACCAACAACTATTGCATTTATGCCCTTCACATTAAGCACTTCAGATGCAAGCTTTGCTGAGCCAACCTCTACAGGGGTTGTCTCATAGTATGTGAGCTCGCCTTCTGCTGTCGTTGTGTCACTCTTCGTTATAGCGCCTGATGTGACGAACACGTTTGCCCTTGTTGTTGACTTGCCAAACCAGAGCGTAACATCGTCCTGGTCTGTTCCTGTGGTGCTCTTCTTGTCCCACAGTGCGCGCACACCGTACTGAGCCTTTGCAACGCCGTCGTCAGCTAAGCTGTAAGTGTAGCCTTCGTACTTCTGGGCGTCGCCTCTCTGGTAGATGCCTGTTGAGGCTGATGCGCTTTCGCCGCTGTCGTCAAATGAGCCGTTCACATAGCTGATGTCGATTTTCCCGTCTGAAGTTCCTACCATCCTCACTCCTACAACGTTCCTGTTGTTGTCTTCATCCTGCGGAGTGTTTATCTGGATGTTTCTTGCTATGCTTCCAACGGTATCGACTGTAACTCCGTGACCGGTCAAACTCGCGTTGGACGGGAAGGTTATGTAGGCTTCATTCTGGGTGTAGATGCCATCATTTGATGTCTGTCCAACCCAACCTGAGCCCAGTGAACCGTCGCCATTCAGGTCAATATATACGAATGCGCTAGATGTGTCACTCGAAATATTAACCTGATAGGTGTTTCCATCCAATACAAGGTTTCCAGTCAGGCTTGCGTACGTGACTTCCAATGTGTCGCCTGAGCCTGTGTCCCTAAACTTAAGGGTTCCTGTGTTGTCAGTTGTACTGCTTCCAGGAGCTACATCCTTGAATTGCAGTATTCTGCTGTACTTGTTCCTGCTCACGACCAAGAAATCTTCATCGGTTATGTTAACCGATTCATTCATCACGAGGAAGTGACCTGACGTTGTGCCGGTTGACTGACCGAAGTTAATAGTTCCACTCCAGTTTCCGAACAGGAACTCATCGTACTTGACGCCTGCTTTGTTGGTAAAAGCCAGCTTGTAGTTGCTTGAACCGCTTGGCTTTAATCTTACCTCTTCAACATTTTCCATTGTCAGGCCTTCGTACTTGTAGTCAAAGCCGTTCAGGAAGAATACTCCCTTCTCGCCTTCAACTGCGTCAGCGATTGCTGATGCGCTTTCGCCCTTGGCAACATAAAGCGCCTCTGAAGCGTCATAATACACTTCAATAGAGCTTATCGTTACCTTTGAACTGCTGTCGTTCAGGCCGGTGTCTGTTGCCGTCACTATGTCGACTTTGACGTTGCTTGAGTCGGTTGCACCGATTGTTACTGTTCCGCCAGAGCCCTTTGTGAAGGTTGCTGTGTCTTCAAGCACAAGTTTTGTTGCGCCCACAGTGAACTCAACGCTTCTCTTACCGCCTGCGAACTCCTGTGACAATATGTCAACAACACCAAGTTCTGTTCCGTCGCTTAGCCTGAATGTGTCGGCTTCCTTAAGCGTGTCTGTAACCTGGCCGTTTACAGTGAACTTTGTGTCCGCGCTTCCTACGAAGTCCAATGTTACTTCGTACTCCTTTCCGCCGACTGTGAAGGTCTTTGTGTCGCCCTCATTCATTATGTCGCGGACAGCGCCAGCCATCAATACCAGCTTTAAGCTTCCATAAGCTGTGTGGTCTGCCTTCAGGATGTCATATTCCTTGTTCAGAACCTTCAGCTTCTTGTTCTTGATGTCCTTCAGGTGATTTGAAGTTGAAGTGCTGTGGTCAGACTTCAGTGCTGGCGAAAAAGACAGCCTCAGGTTGTACACATGCGTTGACTGCGTTGTTGAGTTTACCGGCAGCACCAAGTAGTCAAATGGTTCGTCATCTATGTGAGTGCCTCCACCGTTGCTTGTGTCCTTCAGGTATCTTACATACGCATACTTTGGCAGGTCTATTACCTGTGTGTATGTAAAGGTTCCGTACTGGTTTGTTATTGCGCCATTCTGTAAGGAATTCAGGTCTGAGCTTGTAACTGAAGCCCTTACTGACGTAAGGTTCTCACCAAGCTCTAAGAGGTTTGTTGCCTCCTCTACCTTCTTTGTGTCTCCGGCCAAAGAAACGCCGCCTCCACCGCCTACCTTTGTTGTCTTCTTTACTCTTGCGGCATACTGAAGGCTGGTCGCGATGTCTATCGAACCGAGAACATCGTCAGCTTTTGCTTGGTCTCCAACCACCAACACTGCATTGAATTTTCCGTCCTTCACAAAAGGTGACGGGTAATCCTTGAGGTCAGCAGCGGCAGCGCTCATCACTGTTGCGCCGATAAAAGTAGCGCCGACACCAAGTGCCATTATCTTCCTGACTGTTTTGCTAAAGCTCAATCTAAACACCTCCTTATTTTTTTGGTTGTTATTATCATTTTTTGTTTTCTCCGCACGCCTGTAATGGCGCGTTGAAACACAAAAACCATCAGCCCTATTTAAACTTTTTGGAAATCATGTATTCTGCAACACACATATTACGGCGCATGTTTTGTCCTTCTTTCGTCGTCAAAACAGGTGCCGGCATCAGTTGCAGGCATTGGCTTTGAATTGTGTTTTAACCCTTAAGTCCAAGCCAAACATTATCTGAACGGAACAGCTACTTTATAAACATTATGTAACCGCAGAATATACATGCGGGGGGTAGGATTCGAACCCACGCAGGCACTAAGCCACCAGGTCCTAAGCCTGGCCCGATTGGCCGCTCCGGCACCCCCGCATAAGCGCACAAAGGCAATACTGCACATATAGAGGACTTTGAATAACCCCTGTTCTTCAAAATTCAAAGTCCTTCTTAGAGAGGTTTGATATTTTTAGTGGGTTATTCAAACCTCTCTCTATATATTAGTTATTGTTTTCAAAGCACCCAAGCCAGCCAAGCGGCCCTTGCGTTCAAACACGATATCAGCCTCAAAATAACAAGAATAACCGGGCAATGTCAAGTTGTGTGTTGAAGTTTTGTCTCCGTTAGTAAACAAGCGAGTGCAAGCAACAATGCTGGCGAAGCGGGGGTTGCCCCCTTCGGGGTGCTGAGAGCTTTTGCCGCAGCAAAAGCGTCCAGCCATTGTTGTTGCTTGCACTATCAGAAAATCTCCCACTTAACTTAACTTCACAAACAACCGAAATGTTTATAATGATTAACTGATTACCATGTAAATATGGTAGACACATACAGGCTCAAATATTTTGGTACCGGACAAGAAACCCTCGCGATAGCATGGGCATATGACAAAAGAGGTTATGGCAGAGAAGATCATCCCCCTGGGGATTTCCGAGTCAGAGCTATTGAGGGGCGCCCGGATATTCAGACGGCACATTATTCAGCTCCTATGTCTCTTGCAGGAGCAAGGGCATATATATTACAGCATCCTGAGATGCTGGGTGACGACGTTCGTGATTGTGTTGGTTTAAATCTGGAAGATGTTATAGGTTCTTTTTTAGCTACAGCAGACTTTCCTGAGCCTATTCAAATTCGAAATATTGGAAAGAAGTAAATCTTCCTTTGGAGTGAACCCCTAATAATCTGAGTTCAGGGAGGAATTAAAATGGTAAAACTTGAGGAAAGGCTTCAATATGCAATTCTTGGAGTTGGTACTGTTCTGACGGCAGCCAGTGCCGTTGTCGCTGCAAAATTTTACTCTGATGATTACAATATGCTGTGAACTTGTATCAATCTTCACAGGAAGCAGCAGGCAGAGTCCCTCAAGAAGACTTACTTTTGGGCATGGCTTTTACAGGGGCAGCAGGCTTAATAACTTGGGTTACACTAGAGGCAATGAACACAATCGCTCAATATCAACGCAGAAGCCCTGAAGCTGGCAGAAGCCCCAGTGAATAAATCTTCCTTTTCTGCCTTTCTTACAATCCCTGGTTTACTGCTCGAGTCCCAAAGTCCCATACCCGCCTTGACCGCAAACGCCCTGCACTAAACCGCAAACGCCACCAAAAACCTTATAAACTAGTGCCCTTTCCTTTTTTGTGGGTTTAGAGGTTCTTGAGTTGTTTGCCCGGCTCTGTGCGCTGGACGACGCCGGACATGATATGTTGATGTGAGATGAGGCGGGATACAAATGGCAAGGCTTGAGGATGTTAATCCGAATGAGTTTGTTGAGGAGCTTGCTGTAACGCTTAAGTCCCTTCCTGACATTAAGCAGCCAAAGTGGGCTAGCTTTGTCAAGACAGGCCGCTTCAAGGAAAGACCTCCTGCCAGGAATGACTGGTGGTATGTGCGCTCAGCCGCTGTTCTGAGGACTGTTTACAGGCTTGGTCCCGTAGGCACGTCTAAGCTCAGGACAAAGTATGGCGGCAAAAAAAACAGGGGCGTTGCTTCTGAACACTCATATAAGGGCTCAGGCTCAATTATCAGGAAAATCCTGCAACAGCTTGAAAAGGTAGGGCTTGTTGCCCAGGCATCGGTTGGGATGCACAAGGGCAGGATTGTTACCCCAAAAGGCAGGGCTTTGCTTAACAGCATTGCCCGGAAGGTGAATCCTGAGCCTGTCAGAATTAAGTCCGCTGTCAAGCCTGCTGAAAAGGAAGCATCTAAAGTTGACGTTTCACAATCAGCACAGCACAAGCAGACCGCAAAGAAAGCCAGGAAAGGCCCGGACAGTGCGGAAGCAGTGCAGGGCAAGGAAAGCAAGGAAAAATGACTGCAGTGCATGACGAGCCAGAGAGCATAAAGAGAAAAAAGCTTGAGCTTTACATGCAGAGGGTGCAGGAACAAGCTTCCCAGCATCAGGTAGAGGAGGCACAGGCCTCTCAGCAGATTGCTGCATTGGAAACGATGATCAAGACAAGGCTTACAAGGGATGCTTTGCAGCGCTACGGAAACATAAAGGCAGCTCATCCCGAAAAGGCAGTGCAGCTTCTGGTGGTTTTGGGCAGGCTCATAAACACAGGAAGGGCAGGCATAATTGGTGATGATGACCTTAAGTCCTTGCTCAGGATGATGTCTGAAGAGGAAGGAAGGACTACACGGATAGTGAGAAAATAATCATGATAATCAGTAAGAGGCAAAATGGCAAGGTATAAGCACCCAAGCAAGAAGAAAAGGCTGGCAAAGAAGCAGGGCCAGACAAAATGGGCGCCTTTCTGGACTGTTCCGAAGATTTACGGTAAGGGCAGGAGGGTGCATCCAGGCAGGCACACAACCATTAAGAGGAACTGGAGAAGGACTAAGATTAAGGCATAGGAGCATGTCAATTAAGGCATTATAGGGGATAGAAAATGGCAACGCTTGAACGAACTTACAACATTCCGCTCAGGAAGGAATTCATGAAGGCGCCTAAATATAAGAGGACCAACAAGGCGGTTATTGCGCTCAGGGAGTTCCTTGCAAAGCACATGAAGTCGGACAGCATAATAATAGGCAGCTACCTTAACAGCAAGCTCTGGGAAAGGGGCATAAGGCGTCCACCCCACCATGTAAAGGTTACTGCGGTTAAGGACGAAAAGGGAGTTGTTACTGCTGAGCTTGTCGGCGCTCCACAGCCGAAGCCAAAGGAAGAGAAGGAAGGGAAGGCGGGGAAGGCAAGGAAGGAGGAAAAGGAGGCAAAGGCAGCAATGAAGGAACAAGTCAGCAAGGACGCTGAGGAACTCAAGGAAGCCCTTTCAGGAGAGGTAAAGAAGATACAGGACGAAATTAAGAAGGCAGAAGGCGAGATGAAGGCGGAAGCTAAAGAGGGTAAAGAGGGCGGAGAAAAGCCCAAAGAAGAAGCCGCGGATAAGAGCGCGCAAAAAAAGCCTGATGCCAAGTCTGAAAAGCAGGAGAAAGTTCGCGAGCAAGCCCGAAAACAAAAATGAGCTTTAACTTTATACATTACGACACGCCTGAGACAATATCTTATAGCAGCATAATGACTGGAGATTTGGTTGAGGCGCTTCCCGGTTCTTTGGTTCATCAGCGCGAAGGCGGTGGCACAGGTTCTCATACAGCCCTGTTGCCCAGGGTGTTTGGCCTTGTTAAAATAGTGAGAGAAACCGATGAGGGAGACGCGCGCGGTACACTGGCTAAGGTGATTGGCCCGAGACAGCCTATGAATGTAATGTATCCTTTGTGTGACTGGGCTCCTTCTGGCGGTGATGCTTGTCTGGTTGTTGGCACCTTGCAACTGCATCAGGGCAATCTCTCGCCTGAAGATGAAACCTTGTTAATGCAGCAACTTATACGAAGTTACCATCTTCATTAATACAGGTGAAGTCGCAGCTGTAGAAAAGAGAAACTGAGGGAAAGCCTGCCAAGGCAGCTGCAAAGAGTTCTAAGAAGGCGCCCGGTTAGAAACTTGGCCTGAAGGGTAGTTATATCTAATAAATCTGGAGTCTTAAAAACGAGAAAGGGGATTTGGCTTTATTCACAAGGCAGATGTTGTCGCATATATTCTGCAGCCTCTTTTGCACCCCAAACTTCAACACCTAGTTTTTTATGAAAAACGAGAGGGTCTTGCCCTAAACTTGCTAAAGCAAAAAACATTGCGGGTAAAACAGTGCCTAAATCTTTTGTATAAAAATCTGTAGGGTTCTGTCCATGAAATTCTGCTAAAATATCTCCAGCAACATTTCCCTTTTCTCTCACATATGATAAAGCTACCCAGGCCAAATGATTTCCGTGTAAGAAATGCATCAGTTCAGGACCGCTTAAATCATCAAAACTAGCTGTTAATAGATTTAGAACATCTTTTTCAGAATAATTAACTTTTGCCTTGACACCAGCCAAATAACTACTGATTGATTTTGGCACGGATAGTGCTGCAAGTTCGTTACTAACCTTTGTTAATTGAGGTAATTGGTCGTACGGTTTGAAGTTTGAGTTAAATACTTTATCTTTATCTCTTGCGTTTGCAGGGATGCCTAGTTGCTCTCTTACCCTATCTGATAAATCTGAAACAAGAACATATGATTCATCTCCAGTAAAAGTGTAAGGAGATCCCACAGGATTTCCAGCCAAAGCAACCAACTCTAAGGTAATTCCTCTAGGAACATCACCTCTAAACGCAAATTTATCTGGCTGGTTGAGTTGTGCAGTTGCACCGGCATGCCAGATATTATGATTAGCGGCTGCAGGTATGGCAATATTCCTCATTAGAAATTCATAGAATACTCTCCCTGTTGCTGGAGCGCTACTAACACTTTTTACAGGATAGTCTCTGACCATTTATGTTTACCTTGCGGTCCTATTTCTCTGCAATAAATGCTTTTGCGACACTCATTTATAAGCAGGATCAAAGACATAAGCGGAGACATTACTCAACTATTTGCCAATAGCCGCAAAGTTGAGTTACTTGGCATAATAATCCTGAGCTAATCTACCCGCATCATGTTCAAAAATAGCTTCTATACCCCTTCTTCCAGGAACCGTGTTCAATCTAATATTCATATAAGGGTCAGCTTGCATATATTTCGCTAGGGTAACCTGTAGCACAAGTGGCTCAACATTTGGCAAGGCTATAGTTGCTCTTCCACCATGCCTAAAAGTTACACCGTCTAATTGAGCATCAATATAAGCTTCTAAATCAGCAGATAATGTGGTGAGTTCTCCCCTGCTAAAAAACCTGAAGTTTAAACCATTGCCTTGTCCAGTTACTTGCCAACCATGTGGAGCATAATGGTGTTGTAATTCTGCCATAACTGTTCCATCTATGGGTCCTTTTAGAGAATACTCTGCCGCAGTCTGCCCTGCATGTTGGTCTAGGGACCGTAGGAACCGGGAAGTCTCCGCGATTAATTGAAGTGCAACTTGATGTGGTTCAGGGCCTTTAGATGCGTTTATTAGTTGAGCAGTAGTTCTTACCATTCTTGTCTCATCTTAATCGAAAGAAATGATTGGCTTTATATAAACTTTTCCATTTCGTAGCCACTTCATAGATACAAATGCAAATTGAAAAATCCGAAAAAGGTCAAAGTCCCTAGGTCTATGCCTTAATTGCTCACTTTGTTCGCTTGATTGATGGACTCCGAATTTACTTTGCCACCACGATTTTCCAGAACTGCCGCAAGATTAAGGCTGGCAAATTTCTTCTAATTTTCTGGTGAACTCTCCAAATTTTTCATCAGTAGCGCGGTATCGTAGTACTCCATGTGTATCTGCAGGGGTTTTACTTCCCATTGCGATTAAATCAGGTGCGAAAGCATTTTCACCGATTCCAAAGTCAGCTTTATCTCCAAGGAGAGGGTGTAGAACTAAGCCAGAAACATCACCACAAGTTACATTAGGATCACTTATTTCTTGGCCATATACTCCGGCAATGTATTCGGCAAAATCTTTAATCGGAACGGGCCCATCAACTTGTACATTTCCGCTCCTTAGGTCATATGCTATTGCTTTCATAAGCGTGTGGAATGATAGCGCATTTATCAATCTTTCTCAAGCTTTTCGGAACAAAACCCCTCAGAACTTCGTAGCTTATGGAGAAACCGACATCCAATCGCATACTTTACGTCTAATTCCGCCGCCTCACTATGCACCATGTAAACCTTTATTAACCAACAGCTTTTTCTTCATTTTCAGTCCATCAAGGAGTGTGTTTTATGGTAGAATGCAAGCTGCCTTTTGAATTGGTCAAGCGTGAACTGCTTGTCAGGAGGGACGCGGAAACTTCTGTGAAGTACGGCTGTTATTATGGCAAGAGGCCTGCTGAGATGCTGATAGAGAATGGCATTGTGAATGTTGACAAGCCCGCAGGCCCTACTTCGCATCAGGCAAGCGCTTATGCCAAGCAGATTCTCGGGCTGAAGAAGGCAGGCCACTCAGGCACTTTGGACCCTAATGTTACGGGAGTTCTGCCTGTGGGCTTGTCCGGCTCCACAAAGATAGTTCATGTTCTTCTTACAGCGGGAAAGGAGTATGTCTGCCTGATGCACACGCACAAGTTGCTGCCGGAAGAGGAAATCAGGGCTGTGTGCAGCAGGTTCTCAGGGAAGATTAAGCAGATTCCTCCTGTGAGGAGCTCTGTGAAGAGGCAGCTTCGCGAAAGGGAAATATATTATTTGGACATTATGGAGATTGACGGCAAGGACGTGCTTTTCAGGGTTGGTTGCCAGGCAGGAACTTACATCAGGAAGCTTGTTGATGACATGGGAAGGCTGGTTGGCGGCGCGCACATGGCTGAGCTGAGGCGCACAAAAGCAGGCCCTTTTGGCGAGTCAACATTGGCTACATTGCAGGACTTGTCTGACGCGTATCATTATTGGAAGAATGAAGGCAATGAGCGCTTTCTTCGCCGCGTAGTTCAGCCGGTTGAGAACGCCGTTGAGCATCTTCCTAAGATTTGGGTTCTTGACTCTGCTGTGGACAGCCTGGCGCATGGCTCATCGCTTAAGGTGCCGGGCATAGCTAAGCTGGAGTCAGGCATCAGCCCGGAAAACCTTATTGCCGTGCTCACGCTTAAGGGCGAGCTTGTGTGCTACGGCACGGCAAGGATGACTTCAAAGGATATGCTTGGGGAAAAAGGCATTGCTGTCAGGACTGAGCGCGTCTTCATGAAGCCCGGAGTGTATCCAAGGATTGAGAAACAGGGTCCGTAGCGGTTGCCGCGTTTATTGTTGTAGCTTCTCCATGTTTTATCCTTCTTTCATAGATGCCAAGCATCTCCGCTATACGCCTTGGTCCATAAGACTCGTTGTGCGGGCTTGTTCTTGCCCAGGCAACCAGCTGGCTTGCGTGCTCCGCATAAACGCTTGGCAGCTTTCCAAGCAGGAACTCCAGCCCCAAAATTGCCCTGCGGCAGGATTCCTGGTCTTCTGTTTTCAACGCAGAAGCAGCAGCCCCTCTCAAGGCATCTGCTGCGTTGAGTATTGTTAATTCGTCTATGCTTCCGTCTTTTCGGGTTGCAAGAATCGTAGCGTACGCCTTTGCACGCGCCTCTTCTTGTCGGAGATAAAGCACGTCGCTGTATTGCCTGAGATAGCTGTCCATAGAATTACTGACTGCCGGAACGGCAGAGTTGCTGTCATATTCTCCTTCCAGATAAATCAGGTCTGCGCCCTGGGAAATTGCTTGTGCCCTTAAATGGTGGTCATCACGGCTGTAGCCTACCAGTATAAGGATGCCTTCTGGTTTGAGCAGTGAGTCAAGCCCTGCTAAGCGTTTTATTTCAGCAGCTATAAGCGGCTCAACGCCGCGGTATACATTTGCCACTGCCCTGCCTATGCAGTAGGTGCCGTCCGTGACGCGGGCAAATATGTAAACATTGCCTGCTGGCTGTTCAGGGTTGCCGCGCACAAACTTCACAGAATCCATCATGCGCCCTGGTAAGAAAACAGGATTTATAATCTTTTTGATTAGATTTTTAAATAATGAAGCAATCCCCGATTTATGGAAGAACAAATACATAAATCACTTACACTTGAAGGTTGGGTGGATAGGGTATTGTCCGGGGAAAGCGTAAGCCAAAGAGATTTAGAGGTAATTGCCACATACGATGGTGGGGGAAAAGTGAGAATTCTAAGTCAGAGGCCTCTCAATGAAGGAGAGAGAAAAAAATGGTGGGACCATGTAACAGATAAATTTACATCTGAAGTTAGTGTTGAATATTCTAACGACCCAATAGACTATTGGAGAGTTAAGCAATTGTGGTTTGAGGATTACGATAAGCAAAGAGCTATTTTTGATTCGTTAAAACCTGAGATTTGAAGCCGAGTAATATTCCTGCTAACTATTGAGCGCATCATACCCGCGCAATTCTCTATCTCTGTGCCTTTAATGCCTGCTGCTGTTTCCGCCATTAATCAGCAGCAAACAGCTCGTCATCATGCACTTCAAAAAAGCCGAGCCTTGCGCCGGCATCAAGCCACGCATGGGCATAGTTGACTGCCCCGAATGCAGAGACAAAGTCGCCTTTGCCGCGGAAATGCTTTGCGTCTGAAAGGTAACGCTCTGCCATGTCGAGGAAGTCTTCTGCGGCTTTTTTCTTTTCAGGGCTTCGGCTTATCGCTGACTTTGCCTTTTTTATTGCTTTGTCTGTTACTGAGAAGTATTTTTCCAGTTTTTCAGAAGTTATTTCTTTTTCCGCTTCCATTCAAGCACAGCTAACAGCAGGCGGCTTTTATAGTTTATCGTAAATTGCGGTGATAGGGTTGCTTTTCCAACCGCAATTTACGAGATTAGAATTGCGCATATCCGTCACATAATCAGCGTAATTCTCTATATGCTGCGCCATGTGCTGCGCCGGGTTCAAACTGCAGGAATTTTCCTTGTTTTCCCGTGCTTTGTTTTATCATGTTTCTGCATTTCCTCTTCCACTATTTTGCTCAGGAGTAAGTCAAACGCCTTAATTAAGAGCCTAACTTCCCGTTTCTCTATATTAAGCTTATATAGCTGTGCTCCACTGGACTTCCGCGTGGGCATTAGATATCTTTTTTTAACAAGCACCGCCATAACAATATAAGCTGTTGCTCTGTTCAGCCCCGTTTCCCTTGCCACATCACCGATGCCGAATTCCAATTCCCTGCATTCTAAGAAAAACTCTATGACCCTGTTTCTCGGGTTAATCCCGAATACTTCGCAAAAGTCTCCCCATTTAGGATAGCGGCTCATTTTTCATGCCTCCTAAGTTTATTGCCTTCTTTTTATTAGCTCTTCAATCTCATTCAGTCTTCTGGGGTTCAAGGACGCGTGCATTTCGCCGGGTTTTGGCTTAAGTAAAACTAAGCCTTCTTTCTTGCATGATTCCCAGTCCCTTATGGAATCTTTTCGCTCCTGTTTTGGCAGGTGCTTGATCCAGGATTTAACTATTCTTTCCGGTATGTGCTTCCCGCCGTAGATTCTGCGGTTAACGAGCTTTCTTAAGATTGCAGCGCAGCCGCCGCTATTCTGAACTTCTGGCAGTTCATCCTCACTTATAAACTTTTCCATTTTATTCTACAAACTGTCCATTTTTTTGGACACTTCTCCTTTTCTTAGTGAAGCTGCTGCTGTAAGGCCAAGCCTTTTGTTGCTGAACACAAGTTGCAGCCCGTCGTAGCGGATAGTTTTCCTCTCAACAGCCTCAAACCCGTACTTTGCGAAGAGCTCAGTCAGCTCATACATCAGCTCAAACCTGAGCGCGGAAACTTCGCTCGTGTATTCTTCCTCGTCCAGAATCCTTCCGTTTACTGTTATGAATCCCATTTTGGCTTGCGTAAGTTAATGTTTGCATAATTTAAGCGCCGCGGCTTTGCTGAACTTGCTCTGCCGCAGCGCCTTTTTTGCTCCTTTCCCCGAATAGGAAAATGACTTATGGCAACTTATTTATATGACTGCACGCATACAGTTCTATCGGGTCTGAATCATCTGCCATACCGGATTAGACTTCCGTGTTTTTTCTTTTCTTTTTTTGTTCAGTGTTTGTTTGATTATGCGCCGCGGCTGGGATTTTCGCCCAAAGCGAGGTTTCGAACCCGGAAGCCCTTGCGGGCAGGCGGGTATCAGTCGCCCGTGCTACCAGTTGCACCGCCGCGGCATAAAATTTATATACACAATAGGCAAATATGCTCTTACGGGTATCAGTCGCTTGTACTGCCAATTGTGATCGTGTTTTTCTTTTTTTGTTTTGTATGCGCCGTATTTAAGCTCTGCGCGCACATCTGTCCAGTGGCTAATGGGCTGAAAATGCCAGGAAGCAGGAATTCGCTGCTTTGAAGCCCTGAGAACCAATTGCGTAAATCTTCCGGCTTTGTCCGGTGGTTTTTCCGGTTTGATTAACTGTTGACATGATTGAGTGGTGAAAATGATAAGGTTTATATAGTTTGGGTTGTTCCTGTTCATACATGATAGACGACACATTGCGTTATGCAATGGCTCTGCTAGAAATGGAACGTGGCGCGCAAACCACAGTCATAGGACCGGGAGGAGACCCTTTCAGAAGTTTTTATGCTCCAGTAATGTTTATTGAGGCTTATGCGCAGGCTCGGACAAGCGATACCAGCAGGAGCATAGAGCTCCGTGTGCCAAGAGGGTTTAGTCAAGTTCTTGGTCCAAAAGTTAAAGTAAGCGGGCTTTTTTTTGACAGGTATAAATATGAGCGGGAGTCTATTCGCGGTCTAAACTGGCAGGACACATCACGTTTTGAAGAGGTAACTGTTGAATACGTCTTAGGCGCGCTGAAGGATAATGGCAACAACCCTTGTTTTTGTGGTGTTGACAGAAAGCTTAAGATGCATCATCTTTCTGATTTGGTGAAAGCTATAACTTTGTATGACCTAAATTCGCGAAATGGGAATAATAACCTTTTAGAAGCAGTTTACCTTCTCAATGGTGCCGATAATTAAACGCTTAAGACACGAACAATGACAGCAGCAAAGGAGTAACTGGAGAATGAAACTAACGCCCGCAAAAGTATCTTTGCCAAAGGTTATAGAGAACGCACTCCAGTCTGCTGAGGAACTGTTCTATTCCCTTCCGCTGCCGATTGTATGCGTTGCCGCTGCTACCGTCGCTGTTACCATAACCGCTTTAGCCTCTTATGCTTGGGCAGAATTCGCTTTAGGCAGACCTTTTCAGGATCGTATCATGGCTGTGGAACCGAAACACCATGGTACTGTGACCTATGAAAACGATACGGTGCTGCCAAGCGAGTGGGGTTTAAGGGACATGCGTGATTTTATTTTTTTCGCCGACACGCATGCATGGTCAAACGCAAGGTTGGGTATTGACCTGGACCGGGTAGTTACAGAAAAGGATATTGAGCAAACGGTCCAAAACGCGCTTCCGTATATTGCACACGAATTGGGAACTGACAAGGTTTTTGATCCCTACATTGAAGTTTACGAACTAGATTGGTATTCGGCGGGTAAACGAAATTCCTTAGGACAAAACTCACTAGAAACAATCCGCGTGGAGTTGACTATTCCACTTAGATTATCAAAACTTGTTTCAACTCACGAAACCGTCCACGCGCAGCGTATGAAGTATAATGTTCTTATGAGTGACTTGCATAAAGCTGCCAAAGACTTGTTCGGCGGGTTTCCAGGCAGTCCCTTAAATGAGAGCTTTGCTGAAGTTGTCACTTGGGAAGTTCTGGCAAATCAGGCATTGGACGGGGACGCATTGGCAAAGTATGCGCTGCTTTCTAAACTTGGTGAAAACATAACACGCGAATATAATAATGAGCCTGTTGTCGAGTTGAGTGATACTAGTAGAAAATACGTGGCTGTGCCTATGCGGGCAATTATGGGTGCCTTGAGAGGTGGAAGTGATTCCTATGAAGGTGTAAGGCTTGACGGAATAAAGGAACTGATAAGAAGGGAGGTGGAGCTTTATCAGCAATCCACAAGCAAAGCGGAGGAAATGCCAAGCGCCCGGAGTTTGGACAACAGACTGGATGATTGGCTGTTCGTTAAAAGAGGCGGGTTATGGGTCCCTGCAAATGAAAGGTTTGCAACTCGTCCAAGCGGCTTGCTTGTGAAGGTTCCTGACAGGGAACTGGAATTGCAGCACTTATTACGCAGTTACCCTGAACTTGACACTCCCGCATACGAGGCAGCATTTATGGCGCAATTCGGAAAGCCGTAAAAAACCAGTAAGAAACAGAGCACTTAGCCCTCTATCTTCTCAACCTTTATCGCAGCAACAGGGCACACCTGCTCTGCGTCCTGGTTGAGCTGCAAGTCCTCTGCTGTCTCAATAATAAGCTCGTGTTTCTTTGTCTGCTCGTTGTAAGTTGAGCCTATAAGGTCTGCCTTGTCCCCGACAAGCTCCCAGAACTTGGGCGCGACTGCAACGCAGCTTGCCGCTCCTATGCACGTTGGCTTGTCATAAATGATTTTGTATTTAGGCATAATTAAGAAAAGGAAAGCGGTATATTATAAAGTTTTCTACTTCTTTATAATGCTGTTCATTGTTTGGATGTTAATCGCCTGCAGGGAGTCGAGGATAACATCCGCCTTTGAAAGGTCCTGTGCAGGAGTGTTCGGGTTCCGTATGGCTATGCACTTGCACCCTGCCCTTTTTGCCGCCTCTATGCCTATGGTGGCGTCTTCCAGAACTGCGCATTCGGATGGCTTCAGCCCAAGCTTGGCTGCGGCAGCGAGGTATGTTTCAGGGTCTGGCTTGCCTTTGCTCACATCGTCTCCTGAAACAATTATATCAAAGTATTTTTCCAGCCTGAATTTGGAAACAACCAGTTCTATGTATTTTCTTGCTCCTGAGGAGGCGATTGCGAGCTTGTACTTGCCCCTGAGCAATTCAAGCGAATGCATGACTCCGGGCAGCAGTTCCAGCTTCTTTTCAGCCAGCTCAAGGAATATTTCCGTTCTTCTTTCATATGCTTTTTTAAAGCCGGTCTTCAGGCCAAAGTAGTTAATGAGTTCTTTAGTTATGTCAGAAGTGCGCATGCCTATGAACCTTTTTGACATCTCTTCTGAAATCTGTCTAAATGAGTGCCCGTGCTCCTTCAGGAATCTGTCAAACGCCTCTGCATGCAGGGGGTGTGAGTTGACAATCACGTCGTCAAGGTCGTAAATCACTGCTTTTATCCTGGCTCTGCAGTAAGGCGGGTTTAAGATCCTGGACTTCATTTCTTTTGCTATTGCGGCCCTTTTAGGATTCCCTGTTAAAGCTTTCCCCACAATAATAATGTCGGCCTTGGCTTTTATGTAGTCATTTATTGTTTCAAGGTCTATTCCGCCTGCTGCCGCCACTTTTATGTCGGTATTTTCTTTTATTTGCCGAAGCTCTTTAAGCGGTGTTTTTCCTAATTTTTGTTCGTCAGTGCCACAGTGAACCACTACGTAATCAGCGCCAAACTCTGTTACTTCTTTGGCGCGTTGCAGCTTGTTTTTGACATTCATTAAATCTACAGCTACTTTTTTCCCGGCTTTCTTCCCTTCGTTTATTACTGCTTTCACAGATTCATCCGAGAGTATTCCTAAAACAGTCGTTACGTCGGCGCCAGCTTCGAATGCTTTCTGCGCTATGTGAAATTCATCCGCTATTTTTGCATCTATTACGAAGGTTTTTTCGGGATATTTTTCCTTTATGCTCCGCACCAATTTTATTCCTTCGTTAATAACAAGCGGCGTGCCTGCTTCTATCATATCAATAGAGTCAACCACTTCTTCCAAGATTGAAAGCGCCTCTTTTAGCGACCATATGTCAAGAGCAATTTGAAGTTTCATACGTTAAAGCAGTGTCTGGCAATTATAAAAATCTTTAGTTTGCACAAGAATTAAATAGTCAGGGCTGGAGGCCATTATTATGGTTGAGCTGGTGTCTGTATTCGGCTTTCTGGGGGCGATAACTGCATCCTGCCTTTTTTTCCCGCAGGTCTGGGAATCGTACAGAACCAGGAAAACCCATGACCTTGCGTGGTTCGGGATATTTATCGGGATGCTGAACGGGGTTTTCTGGTTTGTTTACGGGCTGCTTAAGGCAGATGCCTTCATTTACGTTACGAACGCAATTTTTTTCCTCGGCGTATTCCTGCTTATGGCTCTTAAGAGAAAGTATGGTTGACAGCAATGCGCTCATGGCTTTTTCATCAGCTCAGCCCTTCTCCGCTCAACCTTTCTGTAATGCGTATAATAATAGAATGCGTAGACGAGGCAGTAGCCTATAACGCCGAGGATAAGCCCGAGCGCAACATTTCCTACGAGCAGCGGCTTGGATATGTTTAGCAGGTTGTGCGGCGAGAAGAAGCTTGCGCCTTGCAGGGGCTCATAGCCTGTAAGGAATGCGCCGAGCTTGAAGCTAAAGGGGTAAATGAACGCTACTGTTATTGGATTTATTACGGCTATGCCTGCAAACACTGCCAGTTTGTTCAGGTTCTTCAGCAGGAGAACGAGCAGCAAGGCAACAAGCACATCAAACCCTGGGGTTGCAAGCGCGATGAACACGCCCAGCGAGAAGCCAAGCGCAACGTCGTGCGGCGTGTATTCTTTCTTCGCTATTTCGTGGAACTGGTCGCTTATCCATTTTTGGTGCTCAGAAACCTTTTTGTGTATGCTCCTGTGTATGTCTGTGTGAAAGCCCATTTTGTTTTTTGGACTGGTAAGCATAATCTGGCATTATGCAGCTTCGTCTACAAGTGTCTGTGCCGCGCTTCTCTCAACGACAGAAACCGTTTTTTTGCCGCAGTACGGGCATGCCTCGAAGGCGTAGTCCTGTGCTCTTGAAAATCTGTAGCTGCAGTTCTTGCACCTGTAGCTTATCTTGCGCGGGCTTTTTTTGGCAACTTCTGCCACTGCCTTGATTGCTGGGGATGGCGCCTTGGTAACCACTTTCGTCCCAGGGGACTGCTTTTCGTGGCAACTCCCGCACATAAGGTATTCTCCGCTTTTATGGTACTTCATCTCCCTTATGTCAACCCTGCTGTTGCACAGCCCGCAGCGCTGCATCCTTACACTCTGTTCCATGCTCTCACCTTCAAAGTTCATTCTTATAGTTAGCCTCTTTTTTCCCAGTGATTCCCCGGCGTATTAAGTATATAAAGGTTTTTGCAGAGGTTCCAAAAATCGCGGAAGCATCCACGTTGGCAACTGCACCGGGGTTGCTGCCTCAATTATTCTGCCTACGAGGTCAGCTCCAATCATGTAGCTCGGGGCTGTTATCACTGCAGGAACACCGTGCTTTCCAAACTCAACCCCAATCCCTGTGTTATTCACTATCTCAACGCCGATAAGCGCTTCCCCGCCGAGAGGGAGTTCTTCGCCGCTGCCATAATTGTCTGCAAAGTAAACAAATCTTCCCTTTGCATTATGGATTCCCCGCGTTCCCATGTAAAAGCTGAAGCTGCCCCATTTTGACAGGGGAGAGCTGTCTGCCAGAGCAACAGGCCTGAGGTAAAGCCTTGTGGAAGCGCCGAAAGGAGTTAAAGCAGTCTTGTTAAGAACAGCAACTTCTTCACCCTGCTCTTGCCTGAAGTGATTCCTGAATCTTTCTGCATCTGCAATGACGCCTTCAGCAGTTTCCTGCTCAGCGTCAGGCGGTATGTCGATTATTACTGAGTTCCTTGTATCTCTGACTTTCCATTCACTAATCGCCTTTGACAGGTATGGGAATGATTCCTCTGATAATCCATCAAGCGCCTGTCGGATTTTCTCTGCGGTTTCTCCCCTGACAAGAATCTGTTCGTAGTCCATCATCTGTGCCTCTGCCTGTGCTGTTGTGAGTGAGTCGCAGATTGCAAATGGCGTGTAAGGATAATAGCTGTCAGGGCTTGCATCCCTTGTCCATCTCATGAAATTAGTGCCTTCGCTTATTGTGCCGCTTGTCACAGTGCCAAAATACCTTATTCCTCTCGTATAAGCTGCCATTGCCAGTCTTTGCAGCCCGTTGAAGTCTGCTGCGTTAAGGTAACAGCCCTTGTATCTTAGCGTTCCCCTTAAGTCGTGCACCAATGCAACCAGCCCGTCTATGCCTTTGACTTGTGCAACAACTGATTTTACAATTTCCCCGGATGTGCGCATGTATTCTGCGGAATCAAGGGCTTGTATTTCTGCTTCAGACGGGTCACGGAAGGAGAAAGGTGTGCTATGGACAACTGAAACTCTTAGCATTGCAGGTCTTTCAATCCTGTAAACTCCATTTTCTCCGCTCTCTACGCCTTGGCGCACAACTCTCAGTCTTTCGTAGCGTTCAGAAAAAACTCCGAAAACAGCAGGGCCGCGCAGTCCCTGATCGCGTTGTACATCTGTAAAAACGCCGTTGGTAGGCGTGTTGTTGCCGAATAAAAGGCTGTCAATTGTTGCTGCGCTCCCGTTGCTGCCGTCAGTGCCGTTTGCGCCTGAAGAATGCAGGACTGAAAGCTCGCCTGGGAAGAGGACTCTTAAAACCTTTAGAAGCCCGCCAAGGTTATCGTATGGCTGGAGGTTTAGCTCTGCTGCCAGATACGGCGCCAGGGGCTGGAAATCAGCCAGCTTTCCTTCGCTGTCAAAAGTGTAGACAGAAACCCTCGGGACAGGGACGAACCTGTCTATATGCCTGACTAAAACAGCAGCCATAAAGGGGCGGTAATGGCTGCATATTCAAAAAGTTATCGTCTGTGCGAATCCAAAACCGCAACCTTTAAATATGTTTAGGGCATTTCTGTTTGTTTGCTGAGAAGAAAGAAGAGGAGAATGTAAGGAAGCCTACGGGCTTACTTGTTTCTCGCTAGGACGATGAGAACGTTTCCGAGTTTAAGGGAAAAGAGGCGTTATTTGGTGTTTGAAGTGGTTTCAGGGCAGAAGCACAGCTTTGAGGAAGTGAAAGAAGCGCTTCTCAGCGCTGTTTCAGGGTTTTTTGGCAGTCAGGGAACCGCAAGGTTCAAGCCGCGGCTTTTGTCTGACAAGTGGGATTTTGAGAGACAGCGCGGCGTGCTTGTTGCCGAGAGGAAGGGTATGGAAAAGGTCAGGGCTGCTCTTTGCCTTGCTTCAGGCGTTGGCAAAGGCAGGGCGATAATAAGGAGCCTGGGCATGAGCGGGATTTTGAAGAAGGCTCTTGCCAAGCACTACTAACCACGAACCACAAACTATCAATGGAGGTTTATGAAAATGCAGCAACCAATGCCACACCAGCTTATGGGTTATGACCGCGCAATTACCATGTTCAGCCCTGACGGCAGGCTTTTGCAGGTCGAGTATGCAAAGAAGACTGTTAAGCAGGGCAGCACTGCGATTGGGATTGTGTGCAAGGATGGTGTTGTGCTCGTTACGGACAAGAGGATTGTTGACTCGCTTGTTGTTCCTGAAGCTGTTGAAAAGATTTACCAGATTGACGACCACATAGGCGCAACCGCATCAGGTATTTTGTCTGATGCCCGCGTGCTTGTTGAGCGCGCCCAGCTTAGGGCGCAGCAGCACCGCGTTACTTATGACACGCCTATAGACACTGTTTCCATTGTCAAGGACATATGCAACCTTAAGCAGATATGTACGCAGAGCGGCGGCTTGAGGCCTTTTGGCGTTTCGCTCCTTATTGTTGGTATTGATGAAACAGGCCCGAAGCTGTTTGAGACTGACCCTACAGGCATATTTTTCCAGTACAGGGCAACAGCCATTGGCGAGGGCGAAACAGAGATTGAGGAAATGCTGAGGAAGGAATACAAGGTTGACATGACTCTTCAGGAGGCTTTGAAGCTCGGCGTTCGTGCTCTTTACAAGATTCTTGACAAGGAGATTAGCGTTGAGAGGGTTGATGCTGCATTCATTAAGGCGCCTGAGAAAAGGTTTACGAAGATGCAGAAGTCTGAAGTGGAAAAGCTTATTGACGATGTAAAGGGCAAGGCCAGGAAGAAGGAATAAGTTTTTGGATGATGATTGATGGGAAAAGGCGACCAGTTTTACAAGAGTGAAAGGCCTTCGTTTAATGTTGCAAGGCTGAAGTTGGGTGGAGAAAAATTTGAGGTTGTTGTGCATCCTGACGCCGCGATGGATTTCAGGGCAGGCAGGATAAGCGATCTAAAGGACGTGCTTTTCTCCGACAAGATTTTTGCGGATGCGCATAAAGGTCTTCTTTCTTCAGAGCATATTATGCAGAGCGTGTTTAAGACGGATAACAGGGACGAGATTATAAGCTCCATCATTAGAAAGGGCGAGATACAGCTCACGTCCGAGTACAGGGACAACTTGAGGGCGCAGAAGAGGAAATGGCTTGTGCAGCTTATCCACAAGAACGGCATTGACCCGCGAACAGGTCTTCCCCATCCTCCACAGAGGATTGAGAACGCTATGGATGAGGCGAAGGTGCATATTGACGACAGCCGCAGGGCTGAGGATCAGGTTCAGGACGTGCTTAAGCTGATAAGGACTGTACTGCCTATAAAGTTTGAGTTGCGCGAGTTGCAGGTCAAGGTTCCTCCGCAGTATGCGGCAAAGTCATATGCCTTGCTGAAGAATTACTGCTCCATTCTGCGTGATGAGTGGCAGAATGACGGAAGCCTTGTGAGCACGGTTGAAGTGGCTGCGGGTATGCAGCAGGAGTTTTTTGACGCGCTTAACAGGCTTACGCATGGCAGCTGCGAGACAAAGGTTGTGAGGGCAAAATAATCTGAGTGATGCTTTATGGGTCTTTTGGTCAAAGATAAGGATATAGTTGTTCCGGGTGAGGATCTGGCAATCGGCATGGATTACCTCCCTTCCTATGGCACTTTCAGGGAAGGCGATAAGATTGTTGCTGCAAAGCTGGGGTTGGCCAGTGTAGAAGGCAGGGTGGTAAGGCTTATTCCGCTTTCCGGCAAGTACCTGCCTAAGCGTGATGACACAATTATAGGCAGGGTTGTTGACGTCACGTTTAGTGGCTGGCGTGTTGACATAAACTCGGCGTATTCCGCGATGCTTTCGCTGAAGGATGCGACTTCTGACTTTATTGCGCGCGGCTCAGATCTGACAAGATACTTCAACTTTGATGACTATATAGTTACCAAGATAATTAATGTGACTTCGCAGAACCTTGTGGATTTGACGATGAAGGGGCTTGGCTTGAGGAAGCTTGACGAAGGGCGCATACTTACAGTTAATCCTTACAAGGTGCCGAGGATTATAGGCAAGCAGGGTTCAATGGTCGGCATGGTTAAGGACGCTACGAACTGCAAGATTATTGTTGGCCAGAATGGCATTGTTTGGGTTCAGGGTGAGCCTGAAAACGAGTTGCGCGCAGTTGCCGCGATAAGGAAGATTGAGTCTGAATCCCATATTTCCGGGCTTACAGATAGGATTAAGGTGTTTTTGGAAAAAGATGGACAAAAGCTCTGATAGAAGAACTGATGGAAGGAAGCCGGACGAGCTCAGGCCAATATCCGCCAAGGTGGGTGTGGTAAAGAAGGCAGACGGCTCTGCAATGTTCCGGATAGGCGACACTATCGCTTATGCAGCTGTTTATGGCCCGCGTGAATTGTATCCGAAGTTTATGCAGGACCCCACTAAGGGAATCCTGAGGTGCCGCTATAACATGATGCCTTTCTCAGGCTCTGGTGACAGGGTTAGGCCTGGTCCGAGCAGGCGCTCAACAGAGATTTCGCTTGTCACAGCGAAGGCGCTTCTTCCTGTGCTTAACCTTGAGGAGTTTCCAAACGCGGTTATTGACGTGTTTATTGACATGCCGCAGACTGATGCCGGAACAAGGTGTGCTGGAATTTGTGCTGCCGCAATGGCTCTTGCTGACGCAGGCATATTTATGCGCGACCTGGTCAGCGCGGTTGCTGTTGGCATGGTCAATGGCAAGCTGTTTGCAGACCTGAATTATGAGGAGGAGTCAACAGAGGGTGAAGTCGCTGACATACCTGTTGCGTTCATCCCTAAGACTGGCGAGCTTACTTTGCTTCAGCTGGATGGCGGAATAACGAAGCCGGAGCTGATAAAGGCTCTTGAGCTTGGAAAGAAGGTTTGTAGGGAGGTTTACGCTTTGCAGAAAGCTACGCTTAAGGAAAAGTACGGTGGCGAGTCAGGAGAGGAGGACTGAAGGGCAAAATGAAGAATGAAACAAGGTCACATATGCTGAAGTTCCTTGAAAAGGGCATGCGGTTTGACGGCAGGAAGCTGGACGAGTTCAGGGAAGTGAGCGTTGAGTACGGAATAAGCAAGAACGCAGAGGGCTCTGCCAGGGTTAAGTTTGGAGATACAGAAGTGCTTGCTGGCATCAAGATGAGCGTTGAGAAGCCTTATCCTGACACGCCTGGGGAAGGCAACCTGATGGTTGGTGTTGAGCTCTCGCCAATGTCAAGCCCTGACTTTGAGACAGGCCCGCCCAGTTCCGAGGCAGTTGAGATGGCAAGGGTTGTGGACCGCGGAATAAGGGAATCCAAGGCCATGGATACAAAGCAGCTCTGCATTGAGAAGGGTGTGAAGGTGTGGGCAACCGCCATAGACCTCGTTACCATTAATGCTGATGGGAACCTTATAGATGCTTCTGCTCTTGCCGCATTTGCCGCGCTTAAAGAAGCTAAGATGCCTCATTACGACGCTGATCAAGGCGTCATTGACTACAAAAAGAAGACAAACAAGCCGTTGCCTCTGGCAAAAGTGCCTATAGCAGTAACTGTTTATAAGATTGGCAATTACTTCATAGTTGACCCCACTTCGGAAGAGGAGGAAATGGCTGATGCCAGGCTTACAGTTACCAGCCATGGCAGCAAGATAAATGCGCTGCAGAAAGGCGGGAACTATCCTCTGTCAATTGAGGATATTGAGAAAATGGTTTCCCTGAGCATGAAGAAGGCTCAGGAGCTGGAAAGATACTTGTAGGTGATGGTTTATGGCTGAAAAGAAGGAAGAAAAAGCTGCTGTGGAAACATACACCAAGTATGAGAAGGCAAGGATTATAGGAGCGAGGGCTTTGCAGATTTCTTCAGGCGCGCCTTTCCTTATGAAGCTCTCTGAAGACGAGATTGAAAAGCTGCGGTACAGCCCTGTCAGGATTGCGAAGCTTGAGTTTGAGAAGGGGCTTATACCTATTCAGGTTAAGAGGGATGTGAAAAGGGAGTGAGGAGGGAGTAATTATAAAAGAGGCGTGTAAAATCTCGCTTTTTATCCAGATTTGGCAATCATCATGAACATTTATCTCGCTTAATAGTCATTAAATACAATCAAGAATGAGTCCTATTTTGGTGAATGGGGCAACATCCTAAAATTTTTGAGCAACTCTTTTCATCATTTCTAAAGTTACTTCATTAGGATCCATCTTTGCATCTAAACCCAGAGCCAAAGGATTCATATCTGGACGAGCATTATGTTCTAGAAATAAGAATTCTCCTTTTGGATTCTGTATGTAATCTAATCCGCCATAAGGGTATCTGCTTCTAAATTCGAATGCAATTCGTCTTGATAATTCTAATACTTCATCTGGTAGTTGAGGCTTATCGGGATTTAATCCATGTGCTTCTAATAGTGTTCTTTCTACTTCTGAATATTTAGGTCGGTCTATTGAATTGCTAGATAATAAAATAGCATTACCTCCCTGTGCCCTATTTGAGACAATTCTATACATTGGAATGTGCATTGGACTGTTTGGGTGCGTTAGGAAAATACTAGTTGTAAGTGTTCCAAAAAGATCCCTATCTAAAGCGCCCCATGGATGATCTCCCCAATTCCTCATATCGTATTGCTCTCTTTCAAACTCACTGGTAATCAATGCAATATAATGAATCTCCCCTTTTGCATCTACAACCACCCTATATGAAGCATTCTTTCCAGAAGGTGATTTAACATACTCTTGGAATTGATAGTCTTGACTAACTATTTCAACATTTTCTTCCACTCCTTTAAAGAATCTTGGACTTACCTTCGCTTCATCAGTTATACCTGCTAAAACTTCAAGAGATCTTTCCCTTCTTTGACATAGTTTTTTGGCTGCCTCGAGTTTAGCATCAGTAGTATCGCCTTCAACCCAAAAATATGATTGACCATTTAAAGCCCATACCAAAAACCTCATTTTTTCTTCATAACTCGTTAAGAGATATTTTCCATCGCCCCTATTTGAACTTCTATGTTTGGCTACTATTGGTTTTTCACAAGTCAAGGCTTTATCCCATGTAAACTCATGCGGCATAGTTGCTCCAGTCCTGATTGCTTTATCGACCAAAAATTTATAGTACTCGTGGTGTTTGGAAAGATCCGCATACGGTAAAGAATCAACATGAATTCCTACTGCATTAGGATTTCTCTCCTGTTCAAATGCACCAACTACCACATCAAATCCGTTATCTCTAAATGTTTGACTTATGGCTCTTTCTAAACCCACATCACACTCTAAGGCCATCAGTCCTGATTTCGCCCCCCCATAATTTGGAGGTATGTACAAAGTTTTTGGTGCATGACTGTTTATCATATCTGTTAGTTAAGTGACTCGGTTTATAAATCTTCCTATTTTTATCACTGTATAGTAAATGCAATAAATATCAAGAAAAATCTCACAAACCTAAATAAAAATAAAACAATTCTTTCCCTTTATTTTTTTGCTTAATTGAACTTCGTTCTTGAATAACGGCGTATCTATGCCTTCCCCTTATACCTTCCCCTTTTCTCAACTTTTTCCAGCCGCGCAAACACTTCCTCATGTTTTGAATAGGTTTTTGCATACCCTTTGAGTGCTGCCTCAAAGCACTGCTCCCATACGGCGTTGTGCCTGCTTTGCAGAGCCTGCTTAAGAAGGTGCAAATCAACTGCTTTGTCCTCTGCCTTGTCTGAGAAGAAGCTTAGCCCGAAGTCTATGAAGTAAACCTTTTCTTCGCCATCTTTCAGAATCATGTTTGACGTTGTAAGGTCTGCATGTATTATGCCGCTTGCGTGCATCATGCCGATTTTCTCGCCTATCTGTCCGCAGTATTTCCCGCGGCTGCCGCTGTCCAAGGCGTCAAGCACGTCAGCAAGCTTCCTGCCTTCTATGTGCTCCATCTCTATCCTCATGTCCTTGTCAGAGCTTGAAACCAGCTTCGGGGTCGGAATGCCTGCCTTGCCCAGCGCGTCAAAGACCTTTGCCTCCCTTCTCGTCCTGAACTTCCTGAGCTTCTCATCTATCTCCTTAAGCCTGTACTTCTTGGGCACGCGCTCCTTCACAACCTTTTTGCCGTCAGAATATATCCTTGCCTCTGCGCCTTCTGCTATTAGGTTCATGGAATTGCGGCAAAATGGTATGGTTAATAAGTTTTTTGGCTTTGTAAAGGAAGTATTAAGTGAAGTTACTGGTTTTATTAAGAAAGGATGCGTGCATTACTGCTGCTGCACGCCTTCAGGCAGATGCTCTGCGCCGAAGCCCTCTGCACTGGTGTCAGGCGTTTGTGGTGTGCTCGGCATGCCACCCGGCATTCCTCCTTCAGGGAATCTGGCTGTTGGAAAATCCCTGCTTTGGCTTCCTTCGCCGCCCTCTCTTCCTCCGCTGTTGGAGCCCCCGGAGCCCTCTCTGCTCATTTCTTTCCAGCCTTCTGTTTTCCCTTTCATTCTCCCCCTACATTCCTCCAGGCTTATGCCTTCGCATTCCGGTGGCATCTGCTGCGTGTTTGGAGTCTGTGAAGGAAATCCCTCTCTTCCTGCTTCCTGGCTCCTTCCTTCTTCCCCTTCGCGCCCTTCGCCCTCATGCCCCTCTCCTGTGCGCACTTCCATGCGCTCCTTCATCCTTTCCCCGCATTCCTCTGTGCTTAGCCCTTCGCATTCAGGCGGCATTTGTCCCTCTCTTCTGGATCCGTCTTCAAATCCGTGTTCTTCCCTGACATTCTGTGCGTTTTCATTCATCCTCGCCCTGCACTCTTCCACGCTCAGCCCCTGGCACTCCATGAGTTTCCCCTCACTAACCATGGTTTCAAAGCATTCCTCCGGGTCGAGCCCTTCACATTCAGGCGGCATATCCCCTGGCCTTCCCACATGTCCCCTTGCCTGCATGATTTCCTCGCACTCATCCCTTTCCAGCTCCCTGCATTCGTCAGGTATGCCGTATTTTTCCTGCATTTTTCCAAAGCATTCGTCTGCTCCGAGCCCCTGGCATTCCTCGGGCATGTCTCCGCCCCTGTCCGTCCCGCCTTCAGGTCCTTCTCCTGGCCCGCGCCTCATTGACTCCTTGAAGCATTCGTCGTCGCTGAGCCCTTCGCAGAAGGGCGGCTTTCCGTGTTTTGCAGTCATCACGTCAAAGCAGTCCCTTGGCTTTGTCGCTCCTGCTTCCTTGCATTCCTCAGGGAACTCAGGCCTTTCCATTCCTCCCTCCCCTCTTCCGTGCTTCATGCTTTCCTTTACGCATTCGTTTATGCCAAGCCCTTCACACCATTCCGGCTCGCCGTATTTCTCAATCATGAGCTTTGCGCAGTCAAAAGGCTTTGTCGCTCCTGCTTCCTTGCATTCCTCAGGGAACTCAGGCCTTTCCCCTGTGTCAGGTCCTTTTTTCTTCATTTCCTCAAAGCATTCGTCGTTGCTGAGCCCTTCGCATTCCGGCGGCGTGCCGTAAAGGTTTGTCATCACGTCGTAGCATTGCTTTGGCGTTTCAACATCGGCGCATTCTGGCGGCCTGAACTTTGCGAACATCTCTTTTTCTTTTTTCGCTATGGCTTCTTTCAGCGTTGACTCAAATACGCCTCTTAGTGCAGGCGGGATGTCTTCTGGCGGTTCCAGCTCCTTGTCGTCAAGCTTGCTGCACGCCTCCATGTCATTTTCGTATTCGCACTTTATTGCCAGGTCCTTGTTTACTTCGCACTCGTTCTGGTGCCTCCTGACAGGTATTCTACTGCAGTCGCAGTCGCGTGGGCTTAGGACGCAGGTTGTTATCTGGTCGATTATCATGACTCTTGCAGTGTCTTCCCTTTTTTTCAGGTCTTCGTCTATGTATTCCTTAAGCCAGTCAGGCGCCTTTTCCTCATTGCAGGTTTCGTCTTCCTGCATAAGCTCAAAGTCTTCGTAGGAGAGCGCGTCGCAGTAGTCGCCTATGGTCTTTATGAAGTCCTTTGCAGCCCTTATCTTTTCTTCCTGCGTCATCTGCGCGTTTATCGCCTTCTCCACTCCCTCAAGCCCGCCTGGCGGCAGCTTTGCCTTGAGCGCTTCAAGAGTGGCTATGCTTTTCCTGACGTTTTCTTCTGTGCCGTCGGCAAGCGAGGGCGAGAACTTGTTTCCCTCTACAATCGCCCCTGCTTTTCCTGCGTTCTCCAGAGCGGTTACAGCAGCGCCTGCATTCTGCTTGCCAACCATTGCCTCTGCTTCCTCTATCCTTTCGTTCTTTACCTTCAGGGCTGCCTCTGCCTTTTCACTTCCTTTTTTGCTCGCGATGGTTATGTCGTCTATGAATGTGTCAATGACGTAGAGCGGGCTGTCAGGAGTTATTCCGCCCCTTTCCTCAACTAGGGCAACTTCGCCTCCTTCTTCTGAGAGGACTTCTTCTCCTTCTTCCTGCGCAACAGCATTTCCAACAACAAGAACAAGCACAAAAGCCAGAGCTAAAGCCAGAACACCCCTCTTTTTCATAGAAGCGGCTTTGGGCATGCGCATTTAAAAACCTTTCGCGAAGCGTTTGCTCCGCAGTCATGGTTGTTTTTGTGACTCTTAAATCGTAACAAAACCGAAAGATTTAAATATAAGTGTTACATACAGTGTAACAGTTGAGATTGCGGGGTTTACGGAGACCGATACGCAGATCACAAAAATCACGTTAATGCGCGTTGGCCGCTGGTTTAGCACCTCTTTTCCAGCGCCAACGCCATTAAAATTTGTTTTCTTTCCTTGATTTCTAGTTTTCCGGCAGTATTCCAGTCAACAGGATAAGTTGCTGCCGTTTAATAGCCCCAGGCGGACACTGAACGTTTCTGTTAAAAAGGGGGCTTCCGCCAAAGAGGCTTCTTTAAGATCAATTAACAAATCAAGTAAAAAATCTTTTCCCATCAGCTGGATAAATATCCTGAAATATAAGGCTGCACGAATTATTTGTCGGAACTTTTTTCATTTCAGCCAGTGTTATTGTAACTGTGGCTGGCTCAATCATGATTTTTCTTGGCATACAGGCAAGCATATTGTAAGTTGCCCCGATTCTTATTCCACGGAAGGCATTTTCTATTTCTTTCCCAGTCAATCCCGTCCACTTTTTTAGCAGAGCCTTTTCAACTATAAGCTCTGTATCGAGCTCGCAGCAGTCGCCTTCATGGCTATGCAAGTCAAGGAAGTATTTTTCTTCATCTTTTTCATGAATGGAAGTGACGGCAAAAGTTATTTTGGAAAAATCCCTTCTAATCTTGGGAACAAAAACCGTGAAGACTTCGTTTCCATGCTTTGCTTTTACCCTTAACCCTGATTCATTCTCTTCCAATTCCACCACTGGGTACACAATTAACGCCATATTCCAGTTATATCTGTGGCGTGTTTTTAAATTTTCCCAATTTTAAACAAGTGAACCATTGCAAGAAAAAGTAGCCCCGGAGCGGACTATTGATGTTTTTGTTAAAGAGAGGGATTCCATCTGACCTGCTTAATTAGAACCAATCAAATCCAAAAGAGTTTAGGATGTTTTTTATTTTGCTTATCGTGACCTGTTGGTCTTTCTTCTCTGACATCCTTACAAATTTGATGAGAAGTCCTGCAAGCTCATCATCGGAGCCAAACTTGAGGAGGTGGCCATCAGTTATGCAATAAAATCTGAACTTTTCATACTTTAGTTCCTTGATGGCAACACCACCGGCATTTCCAATAATTTTGCCCTGATTCGGGTTATCCTCCAACTGCTTCATTCTCCTGAAAATATCCTCGGATTTTGATTTAAATTTTGAGAATATTTCATCCCTGAGAATGTTGGTTATCAGGACCTTGGCCATCTTTTCCGCGCATCCGAAATTGCTTCATCAATTTCAACAGAATCAGACCGGTCGTAAAGATATTGAAGCAAGATGGTCTTTTTTGTTGCCTCATACATCCTTCTGATTATGCCATCATAAGTGTCTCCTGCCCTTCCAAGGTGCCTGAGCTTCTCTTTCATCTCCCGGCTTAAAGATATTGTAGTTGCCATAGTCACTATGGAGTTTATGGAATATATAAAGATTATGGTGATTGAAAAGTAGCCCCGGGAGGAAATATTTAAACAGAAGCATTAGGAAGCTTTCCTTTGAATTTTTTCTGCTCTTGAGCAAAATGCTTCCTGCATAAGTAACTCCATAGAAGGATAGTATTTGCCATCTTCGGACTGCAATTTCAGTTGTACCCAAATTGGGGACAACTCAAGTTTGATAAATTCCCTATATTTTACCTTGCCCCAATATTGTCTAGGGGGGACTATCTGTTAGGGCTTCAACTACATCAACAACCGAGAAATACCACTCATCATTATGCCAAATCCTTCTAATCTTCTTATCCTGAAATACAACCAGTGCTTTGTCTTTATCCATTTTAACCCAAACGGCTTATCCTATGTGGAGCGCTTTAGGGCATTTAAATATCTTGCCCCCGTCTGTCCAGTGTCTAGTGGGTATTTAAGGTTCATAAGTTTCGTAATGGAACGGGGAGGCTACGTTTTCCCATCTTTACGTTTTGTGGTCACCTTCTTTAGCGTCTTCTTGTACTGTTTAACTAAAAACTCAACTGTCGGCTTTAGGTTTCGGTTCTTTTGGTATTCCTGCAAAGTTCGGTAGTATTCTTCCCTGTCTTCCAAGCTTATGTTGATAGGGAGATATTTTCTCTTTAAGAGAATGAAATTCAGCAGAAGCCTCCCGACTCTGCCGTTACCATCCTGAAAGGGGTGTATATATTCAAACTGATTATGCATAATTGCAGCCAGTACTAAGGGTTTGAATTTATTTTTATTCTGGTCATGCCAAGAAATCAAATCTTTCAATGCGAGATTCAATTGGGAAGCACTAACTCCCTGATGCAGTATCTCGCCTCTTGAGTTTCTAATCACTACTTCAACAGCCCTTAATTGGCCTGAAAAATCCTTAGAGCCATCAAAGCATATTTTATGGAGTTTTTTAATGAGCCCGACTGAAAAGTCTTCATTTGTGTTTTTAATATATTCGACAGCCTTTGCAACTCCTTTTGTTTCGAGCTCATCCGAATTTAGTGCCTTTTGCTTGATTAATATTTTTGGCACTTCATCCCTTTGGACAGTAGAGCCTTCTATAGCATTCGTATTATATACGAACTCATCTGTAAATTGCCGCCATTCTTTTCTGTCCAGATGTATTATTTTAATTTTATCATCGTACTTATTCAGTTTTTCAATTTGGTTATTAGTTAATGTAAAAAGAAATACTTCTGTGTTCAGTTCTTCCAAGAGCTGGCTAATGTGATTTTTCGCCTTATCTTTCGCGTTTTCCAATTCCTCATCTGTAAGGTTTTGACCAAGATATTTTCTTATCTTCCTTACCTTAACTCTCTCCCGGTAAGAATGGACAAGATAATACTTTCTTGTTCCTTCAATAGTCCTCTTTTCAACATACATACAAGATTATAAGGTGCCCACATTTATAAAGCTTCCTAATTTGTGGTCACCTGATTTATCTTATTAGAAAATAGCCCCGGGCGGGCACTCACTGTTTCTGTTAAAAACTGGGGCTATCTAATGAATTCCTTGTGCCTGCTCAAATAACGTTTTATCAGATAGTTTACAAAATCATTTTCAGTCTTATTCAAGGCACGGTAGTAAGACTTTCTCCTCTTATATTCAATTATGAGCAGCGGGTATCCTCCGTTTTTCAGTATGCATGCAATTATAAGCCTGCCAACCCTGTCGTTCCCATCTCCGAATGGGTGTATTTTTTCGAATTTGTAGTGAACACGGGCAGCAAGCTCTAAAGGATGCATCATTTTCTTGCTTTTACTATGCCAGACAAAAAATTCCTTCAAAAGTTTTGGTACATCTTGCCAATCTGGAGCCCTGTAATCCCCCACTCTAACCAAATATTCCCTGATTTTGCCGGCAATATCTGGCTTCGTCTCTTTGAATAATTCATAGTGCCATTTCAAGATGAGATTCCCGGATAATGATTTCTTCTCGTTTAGTGCGCTGAAAAACACTTTGGAGTGCGCAATTGTTTCCAAAATGTCTGGTAAGGGCTTGTTTGGAGATATTTTTTTCTCAAGTATTTCTTGTGTTTCTTCCTTGGTGATTTTTGAGCCTTCTATGGCATTAGTGTTGTATGTGAAATCTATTGAAAAATCAAGAAGTAGCTTCTTTTTTACTGTTTCAGGATACCTTTTCCACTGTTCCTTGAAGTTCTTCCTTATCTTTTCAAGCTTGACAAAAGCATCCTCATTTAGAATTTTCCTGAGAAAGGCTTCTTTTATTTGCTCAATGTCAGTGGGCACAGTTATGCCAAGGTAAATCTCCCTATAAGTAGGCTTTCCTGACTTCCTGAATGTATGGCAGAGGTAATAATAACCCTTTTTTTGCATAATTTGCATAGTATCGTATACCCTTACAAATATAAAAAGTTTGCGTATTTAAACAGAAAAGTAATGGTATAATCGGCATATTCTTCTGAATGATGAGAACATTTAAATAGCGCATATGGGAGAGAATGTTATATGGAACGCCCGATATTGCCCAAAACAGCTGGCTGGATTGTATTGGCCGGCTTGATTATTTTAGATGCCGGTATTGATTTAATTTTCGTCGGTGGGAAGGGGCTTAAAAGTCTGGTTTGGGGGCCAATATCAAGTAATCTGGGCATTAATAATCCCCTGTTAATGGTCCCTTTTGTTTTGTTGCTCTTTTTTGCAATTGTGAAAATTTTGGCTTTTTTAATTATGAAATTTGACAAAGTTCCGCATGCAGAAGAATTGATTTTAACTATTTTAGTATTGGTTTATGGCCTTTTTGACTTATGGCTGATCTCAGTTTATGTGCTGGGTTTTAGATTATTCCGAAGTCATCTCCAATTAATCCCCTTGTTGATTGCAATAGGGGTGATTTATGGCTGGTGGGTGGAAAGCAAGCTAAAATCAGGAAAATGAGAAAGGTATTCGTTTTTGTATTGGTTGCATTCTTGTCTATTAGCATTGCTTTTGCTAATTCTTCTCCAAAATTAATGGAAGGGCATGCTGGACCGCCGGTAGCTGCACCGGGCACTCTTATTGTTTATCAGGTTACTTACATTGATGAGGCTGGTGATGCCCCGGAGTATGTGAGAGTCATTTTTACCGGGATTGAAGCAAAAGAGATGAAAAAGATAAGTGGAAGTTATCGAACAGGGGCGGTATATGAATTCAGTTGGAAACAAAATGATAGTTTTGACTATCGCTTTGAAGCAAGCAATGGAAAAGGGACTGCTAAACTTCCTTTGTATGGTGGCACTCTGGCTCCGGTTAATATTGTTTCTGAAACATTGGAAAGCAACAAGATTTATTTTTTTTCAAGAGGGCATAATGAACCGCTTTGGAGTTACGACCTTGGAAAAAACCAGGTGCAAAATGTAGTAATTTCAGATGATGGCAATAACATTGCCGTAAAAACAAGTAGTTATATTTATTTTTTTTCCAGAGAAAGTTCTACGCCGTTATGGAAACGTCAATGCGAGATTGGAGCAGAAGAGCCCTCTGGAGGAGGTGGTTGGGTTGATATCTCTGCTGATGGGGGTTACATAGCGGGTGGTTGTCGTGGTTCTTTAAATCTCTTTTCAAAAAGCGGAAAATTAGTGTGGGCTTATAAGGACGACATCGGCATCTATGCGGTTTCTATTTCCGCTGATGGGGAGTATCTTGCTGTGGGAACATCATTTAGTGACGAGCTTATCTTCTTTTCTAAGAAGAGCAATAAACCTCTGTGGAAATACCAAGCAACATCAGATGTCCATGGATTGTCTGTTTCTTCTGATGGCAGTCTGGTTGCTGCCGGCTCTCATTCTCCGGAAGAGATGGCGTATCTCTTTCCTAAGGAAAACAATGTTCCCTTCACAAAGTTTAAGACCAGCCCGGATTCTCCTGTCTGGACGGCAGCAATGTCAAGAGATGGAAAATATTCTGTCTATGGCTTGGATAGTTCTGATACCTACAATTCAATTTTTCTTTTCTCGAATGATAAGAACACTCCTTTAAAAACATGGGCAACTGCCTGGTGGGTTCGCTCTGTAGATATATCTTCTAACGGCAAATATATAGTTGCTGGAAGCGGAGACCATAACGTGTATTTAATTGATAGAGACAAAGATGAGCCGTTATGGAAATTTGAAGCTGGTGAAAGGGTTGGCTCTGTTTCTATCTCGCAAGATGGAAATTACATCGCTGTGGGAAGCAAGGATAAAAAGGTCTATCTCCTTTCTAAAGAAAGCAAAATCCCGTTGTGGGCTTATAAAACTAATTCCTGGGTTGCTAGCGTTGCAATCTCTGCAGATGGCGCCTATATTGTGGCCGGGACTGGTGCTGCCCAATATATGTCTGAGGGGCATCACTCACTCTATAATCCGGAAAAACGTTTAGAGGAAGGAAGTAAAGAGAGGGATGAAAAAGCCGGACAAAATTCTGGAGGAAAAGCGGTTTGCGGGGATGGAATTTGCGAAGGCACAGAAACTTATGGGAGCTGTCCCGAGGATTGTTGCGGTGAAAGCTGTGATTCTGTTGTGGATGTTCCAGTAGGAAAGGATGCCGGCAAAAATGAATCGGTTGAACCAAAAAAAGAGAAGAGTTTATTTGGGAAATTAATTGACTTTTTCAGCAGGCTGTTTGGAAAATGAAACTACTTGGAAATTTACTCATAAAATTTAAAAAGTAGCCCCGGGCGGACACTAAACGTTTTTGTTAAAAAGTAGGGCTTTTGCTTTCAAGAGGATTCAATGATTATCCTGTTTTTCCCTTCAGGATAAACCCTGACTTCTTCCCCTTTCTTTAGGCCTGCAAATTCCGCTATTTTTTTACTTATCTTCACATCAATTGAATTCCCAACCTGTCCTATTTTGGTCCTTGATTCAAGCCCCCATAGACCTTTGTTTTTTGCAATATCATCTATTTTATCTGATGTCTGCTCACTAAAAAAAGTTTCATTGCACTGCGAGCAAACTTGGGCATCAAACTTTCCGATTGACATCCCATACGGTTTGACATCTACTTTTCTCTTCACAAGTTCACCTTTTTCGCAAATGTAGCATTTTTCGCTCATCGTAGCATCACCGTTTTTACAATGTTCTTATCGCCTCTTATCTTGTAAGCAACTTTTATGTAGCCATAGGAAGCTAAAAAGCCATCAGTCTGAACAACTTTCGAGCCTTTCTTTATTGCATCAATTATCTGTTGCCTGCTTATCCCCCTTTCCACCATCTGCTCTTTAGCATGAAGGGTCAAAATAAGCTCCATAGTAAGTACATGTTATAACAAGTATATAAAATTTGTTATTGGAAAATAGCCCCGGGCGGATTCGAACCGCCGTCTCAAGGTCCAGAGCCTTGCATGATTGGCCGCTACACCACGGGGCTGCTGTATATGGCTAAAAGAATGCCTATTTTAAATATTTCGGAAATTCGGGGCACGGGCATATTTGGCATCATCCTTCAGGGAGTTATTCAAAGTCCTCTATAGTAAGCGAAATTGATTTTCGGAGGGGGAGAAGGATTTAAGAATGACTGTGCGCTTCATCTAAAAAGCTATGTAAATCTTTTTCCCAAACAAAATGAACTCTGTCTTGCGGAATTGGGGCACATATAACTATTTCAGGCAAAGTGACAGTGCCTTTGTAATCTGCTAGTGGAACTCTTGATTCCCAATATTTTTTATTTCCTTCTGATAGAATTGCTTGTTTTCTTATAGGGTCGGATTCAGCACTATAATCTCTTGCAAGGCGTCTTATGTGCAAATAATCAACAACGAATGGGTTGTCTTCAGGTCTTAAATCAACTCTTAATAATACTAAATCTCTTCGTCCTTCATCATCAGAGCGCCCTGCACAGCAGCTCATAAGATAATCAAAAACATTGATGCGATCATTATATTGAATCCAAGACTGCGGTTTCTCTTCCGGCAACCCAAATACTGCCGGTTCTGTCGCTTCAAATGGAACTAATTCTGAACCAGCTCCTTGACTTACAAAACGTCTATTAGGCCATAAACCCCGAATAGTCTCTCCTTCAATATATTTCCCTGTTCGTGGATCTTTATAGGAAAAACCAGGGTTTCCTTCATTTACACCTTTCCATCCTGCTCTATTCGTAAAGTGATACATTACAGTCAAATCTATACTTTTTCCTGCCATGCGCATCAGTTATAGTCTTCGGTTTATAAATCTTCCCATTAGTTACTACTAAATAATGACTATGATGTGCGCCCCTCTCCCTAGCAATGTACTGGAAAGGGCTTCGCCCTATAGAGCATAACAAGCAGCCGCAGGCTGGGCAAGGCGGTAAATGCCTACCCGTCCCTTATCCTCCCCCACAGCCTTGCCGCCCTTGCCCTTACCTTCCTCCAGAAGGGCGGGAAGTATATGAATGCGAAGAAGGACAGCCCGAGCAGCACTGCGAGGTCAAAAGAGCCTCGCGCATAGTAGTCGCAGTTCAGCCCTTCCGAGTTGCACGTGAGCAGCAGCCCTATTTCGTCTGCCACAAGCCCGAGACCTGCCCCAAAGAACACTGCCGCCAGGGTTATGAGCCGCGGCTTGTTGCTGACAAGCGCTATCCATGCTGCCGCAGAAATCAGGGCAATTCCGTAGTAGAAGTGGTGTATGTGGTATTGCCTCACTACAACTGCTAAGTCGGGAAAGGTCAGAACTGTGATGCGCGCAATGGCAAACGAGATAACGAAAGTCACAAGTATTATGAACGGCGCTGTTTTCTTTCTCCTGTGTATGTCCCTGTATGCGAGGCTTGCAAGGTCCTTTACTATTGGTATCTGCATTTTGCCTACTTTCCTTTCCTGAAAAGCCCGCTGAATATGCTCACACAACTGTGTTTTTCTGCCTTCTGCAAAAAGCCGCATTTCAGCGGCATGCATTCATGGTTTTGCGGCTTCTCGTTTTCTGCGCACTGCAGCTTGCTGCACTTATTGCTGCCTGCAAACTCGTCTTCAGCGCATTGCAGCTTGCTGCAGCTTCCATTCTCCGCCTTCTCGTCGGGCGCGCATTGCAGCTTTTGGCACGCATGATCAGTTATTTCCTCATCTTCAAGGCAAGCCAGCTTTAGGCACCTGTTCAGGGTGCAGTAGCTGTCATCCCCGCAGTCCCCGCTGCCGCAGCACTCGTACTGTTTGCACGTATGTTTTTCTATGTATGCGCATTCGCCGCACATAAGCTTTATGCACGCGCTGTCCTCACATGATTCGTCCTCAAGGCATTCGCTGTCAGCAGAGCAGGCGGGCTTGTCGCCGCACGCCTCACTGTCGTAGAAGTTGTATTTGGCTGTTGCGCATTCCTGGTATTGCGCTGAGAACTTGTCTATGCTGCGCGTTGTGTTCCACCTAAGCAGGAATTTGTTGTAACCTGTCTTCCTGACCACGCTTATGCTTATGTTCCTGAACTCCGGGCTGAGTATTTCAGGCCCGTGGACAAGCTCCTTCCTGTCATCTGTAATAACCTTGTATGTGAGCAGGAACGGCTTCTCAAACCTCAGGCTGCTGTTGGCGCCGAGCCTGAAGTTATAGGCATAAAGCGTCCCTGTGAACTGGCTGCCTCTTTTGTAGCACGTGTCAAGCGAAACATTTATTATCCTGCAGCTGAACACGAATGCAGGGCACGTGACAGAATAGCTTCCGGAGCCTATGTACACAGTGTATGCTGTCTTGTTGCTGTTGAGGAAACTGGCTTCTTCTGATGCGAAGTAGTAGAACTCTTCTGATTTGCTCCATTCACCGGGGACAAGGAACTTCTTTGATGAGCCCAGCCGCTTTGCATACACGTCCTGCGGCGCGTCATCAAAGCTGCTTATATACAGGGCGCCTGTGTCGCGGCAGTTAACACTGATAGAAGCCGTTGCCGGCTGAGATGCAAGCGCACTTTCTGCCGCAATAATGGCAGACATTATAGCTGCTGTTGTTAATATCAGGGCTAAAGCCACGCCTCTTTTCATGGCAACTTAATTCACTCCTCTGCTTTATAAATATTCCTGATTAAACATTCCTGACGTGTTTTGCTATTATCTCAAGGTTGCAGCTTTTGTGCTCTTTGCACCATGCCTCGCATTTTTTAGCCCACTCCTTGCTGGCGTATGCGAATCCGCATTCCCTGCAGATGAAGCTCTTTGTCATAGCGCGTTCTATGCTATGCCGAGCGCCTTCTTCAGCGCTGGCTTGTTGTAGCCAACTATCATCTGCCCGTCAACGTCTATAACCGGAACTCCCATCTGCCCTGACTTCTGTATCATCTCCTCAGCAGCAGCCCTGTCAGCAGCCACGTTGACTTCCTCGTACTGCACGCTGTTCTCCTTGAAGAACTCCTTTGCCTTGACGCACCACGGGCATATGGGCGTTGTGTAAATCCTGACTTTGTGTTTTGCTGCCATGCGCTGCAATAGTTGGCTGCTATTATTTAAATTTATGGTTTACTGTTTGCCTTTATCCACGCCGCTATCTGGGCGTCAATATCAGGGCCGAGCATGTCTGTGCCGTGCCCCCTGCCGAGAAGCATTCTGAGCTCCTTTTTGCCTGTGAGCAAAGTATTTAGTTTCCTCGCTGAGTCTGCAGAGTAGCGGTCTTCCTCGCTCGCAGCCATAAACACTGGCCTTGTGAATGCCTGCGCATAGCCTGCCATGAGGATTCCCCTGTAGTTTTCGCCAGGCGAAAGCATAACAACTGTCTTGACATCTGCATCAGAAGCAGCGTATTTCAGTGCCACGTTTGCGCCTATGCTTGCCCCGACTATTGCGTCCATTGTCTTATTTCTCGTTGCCAGGAACCTCTTTGCCGCAGCAGCGTCTTCTGCCATGCTGCCAAAGTCTTCCTCCGAGAATGTCTTGTAGCTGGTCTCAATGCCGTCTCTTGAAGTGCTGCTTCCATGGCCTCTGAAGTCTATTGCCAGCGCAGCGTATCCCTGCTCCTGAAGCTGCTGCGCAAGGCTGTGGTAGTCATACCTGTCCTTGCCGAGCATATGCAAAAGCAAAACTGCTTTGCTTCCCTCTGCCTTGTAGTAGTTGCCTTTTATCTCAAACCCGTCACCGGTCACAAAGCTGACGAGCTGCACATTGTCGTCTGCCTGAAGCTCCTTTACTGTCTGTTCCTGTTTGGCTTGCGTGCAGCCCGAAACCGCAATCATGGCGAGTAAAAACACGAGTCCAGGAAGCCTGCTGTGCCCAATGCGAGTCATGCATAGGCTATTGCTGCTGCTGTTTTTAAAGATTTCTACTAAGTCCGATCTAATCTGAAGAAAAGTTTATAACTATATACGGATTACTCAAAGCATGGTGTTCAGACTGGACTTGGATTTGGAAGCGATGCTAAGCCTTGCAGGGTGGGATGGAGAAAAGGCGAATAATTGCGGAAGGAGAATTAGTAGTTTATGGGACGAAGCATATGAGCTTCCATACACGTTTTCTTATGCTGCAAGATTAACCGGTCGCACGGTTGTTAGCACAGCGGTTTACTTTCAACAATATCACACTCAGTTTTTAAGAACACATTTTCGGGACAGAAATACGTTTGGAGTCGCCAACCGTTATTTAATACAGTTTTATTCTGAATCCTTGTCAAATATACTCGCCCATGGCGGGCAGGGAGTCGGAAACGAAGATACTGTGATTCAGCTTTATCACCCTTCAGATCCTTCAAGATTCGTATTAAGGATTCATAATCCTGCGGCTGAAATATGGGATCCGCACACAATGGGCTCTAACGGAAGAGGGGGTTACAGGACGTTCTTACAGGAGTTCGCATCGGTATCTTATGGTGATGAAGGCAGGGAATTCCTGGCGCTAATAACCCCGCCCTTAAGAAGCTAAAGTGCTGTGCCCGCAGAAGTTCATGTCTGATAATTATAAACGCCTTCAAACACTTCCTCTGCAGGGCCTGTCATGTAGATGTGGTTGTTTGCTGCCCATTCTATCTGCAGCTCTCCGCCAGGGACTCTGACATGGACTCTCCTTCCGGTCTTGCCGTTGAGGCTGCACGCAACCAATGCCGCGCTTGCCCCTGTGCCGCATGCCAGCGTCTCTCCTGTTCCTCTTTCCCAGACGCGCAGCTCTATGTGGCTGCTGTCAAGAATCTTGACAAACTCCACGTTAACCCTTTTCGGGAACAGGCTGTGAGTTTCTATTTTCGGACCTGTGCCTTTTACGAGCTCGTCGGTAAGCTCATCTGCGAATATTATGCAGTGCGGGTTGCCCATTGACACTGCTGTAAACCTGAGGCTGCCGCTGTCAACGGCAATCTCTTCATTCACCACTGGGCTTTTGTCCACACTAACAGGTATCCTGCTTCCTTCCAGTATCGGCTCGCCCATGTCAACCTTCGCGCCCCATATGCTGCCGCCCTTGAAGACAAGCTCAACAGCCTTTATTCCTGCAGGCGTTTCTATTCGCAGAAGCTTCTTGTTGGTCAGCCTGTGCTCATACAAGTACTTTGCGAACGATCTTATTCCGTTGCCGCACATCTCTGCCTCGCTGCCGTCCGGGTTGAAGATTCGCATCTTGAAGTCAGCAGCGTCTGTTTTTGAGTCATAAACAAGTATGAGCCCGTCGCTTCCCACGCCGAAGTGCCTGTCAGAAATCTTCCTGCTCAAATCAGCAGGGTCAAAATTATAGTAGTTGGTTGTCATGTCTACGTATATGTAGTCGTTCCCTGTTCCGTGCATCTTGGTGAACTTTATTTTTTCCATTTTTCACGCGGTTCATAAGGTATGCCTAAGAAAACATGGCTGCAGTTCAGCAATATATAAAATTTGTGTTGCTGCGACTGGCATATTATAATTATGCGCCGCGGCTGGGAGCTTCGCCCAGAAGGTTTCGAACCCAGACACCCTTTCGGGTAGACGGGTTTCAACCGTCCGCCATACCAGATTAGGCGACCGCGGCATAAAATTTATATACTTGCACCCTAATCTTATTCACGGGTTTCAACCGTCTGCGACCGGGTTTTGGCGGCCGCTTTTTTCTTTTTATTTATCTAGAATAGTGCTTTATATACCTTGCGTGCGCCTGTCCAGTGTCCAGTGGCAAAATTCCGGAAGCCTTTCAAGAAGTCAGTAAAGTTTTCGGCTTTTTGGTTTAATCTTGGTGAATGGGCATAAAATATGCGTTTGGCAGTAGTTATATTCAATCGAGAAAAAACTCTAAAATTAAGAGGGGACTGGGGTTCTTAAATCGTATTCCTGTGTAGCATCTTTTTTTGCTTTTCTTGAAGCTAAATATTTAATTCCTCCAATGGATGCAACCCAACCTAACCAAAACAATGCTGTATCAACAGTATCTGTAACAGTCTCTCCATTAAATAGTGGAAAATATTCATGAATTGTTGCAATAATTGGAGGCACCAAACTTGCAGCCATTCTTACATATTTATTAAATTTTGATGTGGCCGCATACATTGTTGCACTTGTTTCAAATACAATTCCAAAATCGCTTAAATGACCAGTCACCCAATTATAATCCATCAATCCGGCTTCTGTTGCTAATTGCAGTCCTTCACCAGCAAGTACCATAGATAAGCCTGTTAGGATGAATTGAAACGATTTTTTAGCCTCTTCTTCATGAATCAAGCTATCTAAATTCGCCATATTATGAATATGAATTAATTAGCACTATTTAAATGTTTTGATTATGTTGCTTCTCGATAGTAGTGAATTAAATGAAAAATATGAACCCTGCCCTTGATACTTTTAACTAATCGTGCTTCGCACTTTATGTAAGACTTTTGTTAATCTGTCCCGCTTCAAAATCAGGTCTAATACCCATACATCAAATACTCAAACGTCTCCTTCTTCCTTATGACTTTTGCTGTTTTCCCGCTTACAAGAACTTCCACAGGGCGTTGCCTCGTGTTGTAGTTTGATGACATCGCAAACCCGTATGCGCCTGCGTTCAGTATGGCGATTACGTCGCCTTCTTTCAGGGGCGGAAGCTCCCTGTCAACTATTCCTTTCTCGTCCCTTGTGAACACGTCTCCTGACTCGCAAACGTTGCCTGCTATCGCCACTTTTTCTTTCTTTTTTGACTCCACATTGTTTGCGACAATTATCTGGTGGTATGAGCCGTACATGGCAGCCCTTATAAGCTGGTTGAAGCCAGTGTCAACTCCTGCAAACCTGTGCTTTGGCGTTTCCTTTATCGTGTTTACTGTGCACAGCAGGAAGCCTGCTTCTGCAACTGGATACCTTCCAGGCTCTATGCACAGCGCAAGCTCCTTCCCATTTCCATAGCTTTTGCAGAAGGCAGTAAAGGTTTCAGCCATTTTTTTGCCGAGAGCTTTTATGTCCAACCTTTTCTGTTCAGGCCTGTACGGAACCCCTATTCCGCCGCCGAAGTCAACGAATTCAAGCCCTTCAAACTCGCTGGCTGTTTTGAGCAGAACCTTCATTGAGAGCATGAACTTTTCAGCTTCAAGTATTCCTGAGCCGATGTGCTGGTGTATTCCTGTTATCTTAAGCCCGTGTTTTTTCGCAACAGCTTTTATCTCACCAACCTTGTTGTAATATATTCCGAACTTGCTTTCAGGCCCTCCTGTTATGACGTGCCCGTGATGCCCTCCTCCTACATCAGGGTTTATCCTGACGCATACTTTGCTGTTCGGGTTCAGCTTTCCGTATCTTTCAAGCTGCGACAGGGCGTCGCAGTTCACCATTATTTTCCTCTCTATGGCGAATTTCATCTCTTCGTCTGTCACGCTTGTTGCGGTGAACATTATCTGCTCCGGGGAAAAGCCTGCCTTGAGTGCCATCATTATCTCTCCCGGGGAAAGAACATCAGCATAAGCCCCTTCTTCCATGAGAATCCTCATTATGTGGGGGTTGGTGTTTGCCTTGCATGCATAGTAAATCCTGAGATTCCTGTATGGTATGCCTTCCTTCAGCTCCCTGAAGCGCTGCCTTATTGTTTCTTCCTCATAAGCATACAGGGGCGAGCCGTACTTGGCAACAAGCTCTGTTGCAGGCATGTCACTGATGTAAAGCTGGTTGTTTAGGATTTTCATTTTTGGCATGCCTCTTTCTAGTTTGTGCAAAATCTCTGCTGGCTGTTGATCACGCGTGGTTCGTATAGAAAAGCTCCTTCCGGCAGCAATACTTCAGGCCGGAGTATAAATCTCATCGCAAAGTTTGTGGGGGAAGTGTGTGTGTCCACAAAAGCGTATAAAGTACTGCTTCCACGATTATTTATGGCACTTAACACATAGCCTGCAAAGTCTCCAAGCATTACTGATCTCCTCCAATAAGGGTTGGCAAGCGCCAAAATTTCTTGAGGAAAAACCGTTTTGCCTCTCAGCATTCTTTGCATAAGCATGTTTGTGTATGCGCCTTCCCTTACTGCAACTTCTGGAGGGAGGTTTGCTTCAAGAACTGCAGCGCCTGTCAGCCATGAAAACTTATGAGCCTGATCTTCAGTCATTAGAGGCATTATGGCTGATTGCTGCCTCCCATTCACCCCTTCGGGCTTGAGCATATCAAATGCTTCGTCAACCCATTCATGCAGCTGACCTGTCTGACAAGGGTTCTGGAATTCAAAGCACCCGTTCCTTAAAGCTTCCTCAAGGTCGCTGTTGAAAACAGCAGTATAAACCCGTATCATTTTTTCATCACCTGTTTGCCGCGGCTTCAATGCCTGTTCTGGCAGTTGTTGCAATGCTGCGTATGCTGCCAATCAGGCTTGTCAGGGCTTCATAGTCTGGATGCCCTGGTCTTGGCCGATTAATGAAGCCCAGTGCGCGGTTGCCATAGCTCAGCAATACCTCTCTTGCGTTTACAGCGGCGTATTGCTGTTTCTCATCGTCAGGTTTCCATGCGGCAGATATTATTGCTGCCAGCAAGGGTTGCACTGTTTCTCTGCATGCGCCGTAGGATTCCAGTATGTCCATGGCGTGTGAGCTCTGGATTTGGTCTCTCAGCGCTCCGACCAGTGGGTGGGTTGCTGCTATGCTTGCGCCCTTTTTCTTCAATACACTGGAAGGATAAAGAAACTCTTGACTGGCCAAAGCCCCGACTAAATATCTTGCACTCATATCAGCATCAACCTGTAGCAGAAAATTGACATATTCGTCAATGTAAGGGTTTCCTTCTCTCAATTTGCCAACAGCAACCCTTATAATATGGTCGTCTGTAAGCGCTGTCTCATAGCTCACATAAAAGCTTTGCAGCACAGCTTCCAATGGCTCAAAGCGCATGTGCCCGTTTCTGGATGCAGATTCTCCACGAGAGTGCCTCGGGCGATTATTGCGCTCATTAAGGCTTACGCGCTCTTCCAAGTCCCAGTAGCTCTTGCTTCCTCGACTGTTTGCTCCTGGAGTTCTTCTCTGCTTGCCCACTCTTATCCCCTTATCGCCTTCCTCATCCGTTCCATCGCTTCCTTCAGTCTTTCATCAGGCACTGTCAAGGAGATTCTGAAGTATCCTTCGCCTTCCTTTCCGTAGCCTGAGCCCGGAGTAATGACGACTCCTGCCTTTTCAAGCATCGTTGTTGCGAAGCCCGCTGATGTTTTTCCTTCAGGCACCTTTGCCCACATGTATAATGAGCCTTTTGGCTTTGTGCAGCTTAGTCCTGCTTCTGTCAGTGTTTCATGAACCAAATCCCTTCTTTTCTGGTAAACGGAAAGTGTCTTTTCAAGGTGGCTGTCAGGCAGGCTTAATGCCGTTATTGCCGCGTACTGCACAGCGTTGAACACGCCTGAGTCTGTGTTGTTCTTTATTGTGCCTGTTGCCTTTACCACATCTTCATTTCCAACAAGCATGCCTATTCTCCAGCCTGTCATGTTGTATGGCTTTGACAGGGAGTTTATCTCCACCCCGACTTCTTTTGCGCCCGGCACTTCAAGGAAGCTCAGCGGCTTGTATCCATCGTAGCCGATTTCGCTGTATGGGTTGTCGCTGACAACTATTACATCATTATCGGTTGCGAAGTCTATGAGCTCCTTGTAGAACTCTTTTTCCGCAACCGCGCCTGTGGGGTTGTTCGGGTAGTTTACGAATATCAGCTTCGCATCCTTTGCCGCAAGCCTCGGTATTGCTGATAAGTCAGGCAGGAAATTGTTTTCTTCAAGCAGCGGCATGTCGTAAGGCGTTCCATTTGCGAATATTGTTCCTGTCCTGTACGGCGTGTATCCGGGCACAGGCACAAGCGTCAGGTCGCGAGGGTTTACTGTTGCGAGGCACACGTGCAGGCAGCCTTCCTTTCCTCCTATCAGCGTCAGCACTTCCTTGTCCGCATCAAGGGAAACATTGTGCCTTCTCTTGTACCAGTCTGCAACTGCCTTTCTGAACTCAAGAAGCCCTTCGTAGTCCGGGTACTGGTGGTTCTTCGGGTCTTTCGCAGCCCTTATCAGTTCTTCAACTACCGGCTCTGGCGTCGGCATGTCAGGATCGCCTATTCCAAGGCTTATTACATCAACGCCTTTTTTCTTTGCCTCCTCTATCTTCTTGCTTATCTCCGCAAACATGTATGGCGGGACTGCCTTAACGCGTTCAGATGGTTCCATTGTTATCATACCTCATTCATTTATCGGTTATTTACAATTCGTGACTGGAAGGCGTGTATGGCGCTGATGCTTTTGGCCCTCTTATTACTCCACCACTGTCTGAATATACTTCCAATACCTCGGGTTGTCTCCTTAGCTGGAATGCTATTGCGCGAGGGTTTTCATCCGCCCATAAAACCAGGTACGGATATGGGTCACGGTGCTCGTAGCCGTTCCTGACTACAACCAGGCGAAGCCTTATAGCAACTGCAATGGCATCACATTCGCCAACGCCATCCTTGAGCCATACGGCAACTTGTCTCCCTTTGTCTTCTCTCAGGCGTTCAATAGTTTCCGGGTCCAGTATGAGATTATCAACGCCCATTTTCAGAGGTACCCATTCGCCTTCAGCAGCTCGGCATTTAGTATGGCCGCTCCCGCCGCTCCCCTTATTGTGTTGTGCCCGAGCAATGTGAATTTCCAGTCAAGCACGTTGCAGGGCCTTATCCTTCCGACGGCTGTTGCCATGCCTTTTTCAATGTTCCTGTCAAGCTTTGGCTGGGGCCTGTCCGGCTCGTCCATGACGACTATCAGCCTTGAAGGGCTGCTTGGCAGGTTAAGCGCCTTCAGGGGATTAAAGCCCTCAAGCGCCTTTTTTATCTGCTGCTCTGTCGCTTTTTTTGCAAGCTTTACAGATACGGATTCTGTGTGCCCGTCGCTGACATTTACGCGGTTGCAGCTTGCGCTGACTGCAATGGAAGCGTTTTTGACTTCGCTGCCTGTGCCGCCTATGCTGCTGATTTTTCCCAGTATTTTTAATGTTTCTGCCTGCACCTTCTCTTCTTCGCCACCAATGTAAGGCACTACATTGTCCAGTATGTCAAGGCTCGCAACCCCGGGGTAGCCTGCGCCGCTCAGCGCCTGCATAGTCGTTACAATTACTTTTTCAAGCCCGAATGCGTCCTGCAGCGGCTTAAGCGCCAGAACCATGTGTATTGTTGAGCAGTTGGGATTGGTTATTATGAATCCTTTCCACCCTCTCTTCTTTTTCTGCGCGTCAATGAGCTTCAGGTGGTCTGGGTTCACTTCAGGCACAACAAGCGGCACGTCTGTCTCCATCCTGTGGTTTCGCGAGTTGCTTGACACCACATACCCTTTTTTTGCAAAGCTCTGCTCTATCCCGCCCGCAACATTTGCGTCAAGCGCGGAAAAAACGAGCGCACAGTCAAGGTCAGGAACGCATTCCTTCACTTTCATCTTCCTCGCATACTCAGGCACTGAGCTGCTTATCTTCCACCTTCCTGCAACCGCTGCCCCATAGGTCTTTCCCGCAGACTTCTCAGAGGCGGCAAGCTCTGTTACTTCAAACCACGGGTGCCCTTCAAGGAGCTGCACGAAGCGCTGCCCTACCATTCCTGTTGCGCCGAGTATGCCGACTTTGGTTTTTGCCATTTTAGATATAGCTTATTTGCCCTTGAAATAGTCCTGCATAAAGTCATTCATTGTAAAGAAGCCGCGCTTCCCTTGTATCCACTCAGCTGCCATCAGTGCGCCTGCTGCAAAGCCGCTTCTGTTCCTTGCAGTGTGCTTCAGCTCTATTGTGTCTGCCTCGCTGTCAAACCTGACAACGTGCGTTCCAGGGATAGAACCTGCTCTTATGCTTGCGAAGTGCAGCTCGTCTTCTTCTATTTTGCGGTCAAGCTTGTCATAAACAGCTTTCTTCTTCCTCTCAATGTTCTTTAGCAGTATCTCTGCTGTGGTTTTTGCTGTTCCTGAAGGGCTGTCCACCTTCTGGTTGTGGTGCTCTTCAAAGCCGTAAACATCATAAGCGTCCACTTTGTTGAACAGCTTTGCAGCTTCCTCTATTATGCGGAAATAAACATTTACCCCGATAGAGAAGTTTGAGCTGTAAATCAGCCCGATTCCCGTGCTGCTGACGATGTGCCGCGCCTCGTCCAGCTTGTCGTGCCAGCCTGTTGTTGCCACAACCATGTTTTTTCCAAGGGCCGAAACCTTCCTTATGTTTTCTATCGCTGCTGAGGGTGTCGTAAAGTCTATTGCTACGTCCGCGTTCCTCAGCGCGTCTGCTGTTATCTCCCTGAAGTGCCTGTCTTTGGGCTCTGCTTGGAGGTCTATTATCGCAGCTATCTCTATTCCGCGCATCTTTGCAACTCGTTCAACTTCCTTTCCCATCTTTCCATATCCGATTAGTGCGATTCTCATTTTGATGAAGTGTAAATAGCTCTTGTATGTTCAGGTTTCAAAATAAATCCTTGCGGCAGTGATACCTCAGGAAATAAGAACGCCTCTGGAGGATTTCCACTCGATGCTTGCGGGTCAGTGCCCTTCCTGAAGAACACGCAGGTTGTCTTTCCTTCCACCACATAAACACGCCACTGGTAGGTTTCAAATTCTGATAAAGGCACTCCTGTCTCCCAGAAGCTGCTGGCTAACGGTTTTACTATTCCATCTATTGTGCTTTCGGTTTGCCTCTCGCCACCATTCAGTGCTCCGCATGCCTTGTATTTAAATCTCGCGTCTCTTACAATCATGCCGTCAGGGAGGCTTATTTCAGCCACAGACATCCCCCAAGGTAGCTGTGCTGCAACTTCAAGGGCGTGCTCTCGCGGCAGCAGTGGTAACCTTGTTGCGAGTGCCAATTCCGATTCGCCCTCTGGCCTGTATGTGTCAAAAATGCTATCCGCGACTCTTAGTTCCGGCATGTCAATATACGCTATTTCTGGAGGTATTCCGCCCGCCCTTAATACCTGCATAGTATAGGCACGCCTTACAGCCAAGTAGCAGTTTACTATTGTCATTTTCCTGTCAATTCCTCGCAACCGCGTATTTTGAAACCACCGCCTTGAGCTTCTCCTCGTTGCCGGGCATCATCCTGCATAGTGGCAGCCTGCACGGCCCTGCTGGGAGCCCTGCCATATTCATTGCCGCCTTTATCGGCACAGGATTGGTTTCTATGAACGCTGCCCTGAAGATTGGCAGCAGCTCAAAGTGAACCCGTCTTGCGCTTCCAAAGTCGCCTTCAAGCGCGTAGCTCGTCATCTGGCTGACCTTGTCAGGGAGAAGGTTGCTTATCACTGATATGACTCCTTTTCCTCCAAGTGACATAAGGGGAAGTGTGAGGTTGTCGTCTCCGCTTACAACTGTGAAGTCGCCTGGCAGCTGGTCAAGCACGTCCATCATCTGCGAAACATTGCCAGAAGCCTCTTTCACGGCAACTATGTTCCTGTGCTCAGACATTCTTTTTAGCGTTGACGTTTCTATATTCACGCCTGTCCTTGATTGTATGTTGTAGACTATTATGGGCAGGTCAACAGCAGTCGCGACTGTTGTGAAGTGCTGGTAGAGCCCTTCCTGTGTCGGCTTGTTGTAGTACGGCGAAACTATTAGCGCGGCGTCAGCACCAAGCTGCTTCGCCTGTTTCGTGTTTTTTATTGTTTTTTCCGTGCTATTGGTTCCTGTTCCAACAATGACAGGCACCCTTCTGTTGGCGGCGTCAATAACTGTTTTTATTATTCTTTCCCTTTCGTCGTCATGTATTGTGGGGCTTTCGCCTGTCGTTCCCAAAGGCACAAGCCCTGTGATGCCGTTCTTTATCTGGAACTCGGTATTCTGCCTGAGCCCTTCGTAGTCAACATCCCCGCTTTCAGTGAACGGGGTTACCATTGCAGTCATGCATCCTTGGAATTTTGTCATTTTCATAATGCCCACCCCCTGTTTCTAATCGTGCATTGGCGGCAATGCTCTGTGCCAATGCTTTTTCAGCTGGCGAAAAATGTGCTGTGCAGTAGCCTTACTGCGTTATCTGCTTCTGCTTCGTTCACTACCATGCCTATGTTTATTTCTGATGCGCCCTGTGATATCATTTCTATGTTCACTCCGTTTTCTCCAAGCGTGGAGAAGGCCTCGGCTGCTATTGCGGGCGTTTTCTTCATCACCCTGCCGACAACGCATATGCATGCCTTGCTGTTCTCAACGTTCACGTCAGCTATTGTGCCGAGTTCTCTGAGCAGCCCTGTCACGTCTCCGTTTTCCCTGTTGTCTATGGTGACTGAGACGTTGACTTCTGATGTGGATACCATGTCAACTGATACTTGATGTTCATCAAACATTTTAAATATTTTGTGCAGGAAGCCGTAGGCTCCGAACATCCTTGTGGTGTGCATGTTTATTACTGACACCCCCTTTTTGCACGCTATGGCGGTTATGCTGTCGTTGTCATCGCTTAATGCGCGGACTATCCTCGTGCCTTTTGCTGAGGGGTTGTACGTGTTTAGTACCCTTACAGGTATGCCTTTCTCCATGACAGGCAGTATTGTTTTCGGATGAAGGACCTTTGCGCCGAAATATGCCAGCTCTGATGCCTCGTCAAAGCTTAATTCAGCTATTGTGTGCGCGTTCGGCACGACTTTGGGGTCTGCTGTCATCATTCCGTCAACATCCGTCCATATCTGCACTTCCTCCGCGTTTATTGCCGCGCCTATAATGGCTGCCGAATAATCGCTTCCGCCTCTCCCAAGCGTCGTCATTTCGCCTTTTCTTGTCTTGCCTATGAATCCAGTCACAACAGGTATTTCGCCTTCAGGCATGGCTCTTATTCTGCCAGCTATGTTTGCGAAGGTCTCCTTAAGTATCTCCGCAGCGCCGAAGTTGTCGTTTGTCAGCAGGCCTATGTCGAATGCGCAGTACGCCTTTGTTTTCATTCCTTGTTTCCTTCCGTATTCCGCAACTATCTTCGCTGCCATGATTTCACCAAATGCCGCGATGTTGTCAAGCTCCTTTTGCGTTGGCTTTCCATGAACGGCCAGTTCCTTAAGAGCGTTTTCCAGCCCTGAAAATTCCGGCTCAAGCAGCTCTCTGCTTATTCCGAGCTCTTCCATTATTTTTTGATGCTTCTCCCTGATTTCGTTAAGGGTTCTGTTATGGCTGCCGCTTTCTGCCTCTTTTGCCGCCCTGAGAAGCTGGTCTGTTATTTTTGATACTGCAGAAACCACAACTATGGGTTTCCGTCTGGTTTCGTTCCTTGCTATGGCTATAGTTTCCTTTATCATTGAGGCGCTTCCTACTGATGTGCCGCCGAATTTCATCACTATCATATAATTATTCTCCTTCCTCGTCAAGGCTTTCCTCTGCGTCGTTGTAAAAGTCGTTTGCTTCCATAGCTATGGAAAGATTTATATACCATATATATACTTAATGTTATTATTTTAACATTTTTGGAGGGTTTTGTTATGGTGACGATAGCTCATCTTGTCAAGAAGATGGTGGTTGAGAGGCCTATGCTGCAGGAAACCATGAGGCAGGGCTTAATAAGCTTTGGCGCGCTTGCAGAAAAGCTTAAGCCGCAGGTAGAGACAGAGCTTGGCAGTCACGTCAAGGAATCTGCAATAGTGATGGCCTTGAGGCGATATAGTGAGGGGCTTGACACAAAAGCCGAGAAAAAGGCAGCTTCCCTGTTCAGTTCAGGCATAGTCATGAAGACGGGCATGGTTGACATTGCAGTGGCAAAGTCAGCAACACTTGCGTCAAAGCTGGAGAAGCTGTACAGGATTGTTGACTTCTTCAAAGGAGATGTTCTTAACTTAATCCACGGCAACTACGAGGTAAGCATAATAACGAACGAGAGGCACATGGCAAAGGTTCTGAAGCTCCTTGAGTCAGAGGAAATCCTGATGAAGGAGAAAGGGCTTGTGTCAATTGCCATGTCAATCTCAAAGGAACACCTCTACACGCCCGGCATATTGTTTACTGTTGTCAGAAAGCTCGCATGGGATAATGTCAACATTTTTGAGCTGGTCTCAACAACCACCGAGCTTGTCTTCGTCGTCGGCAGCAAAGACGCTGCGAGGGCTTACAATTCGCTTCAGGAGCTTGTGGGCGGAGAATGAGAAGGATAAAATGAAGTTCGTCATCTTTCACGGCGCATTTGGAAGTCCTGAGGGCAACTGGTTCCCACAGCTTAAGGAGGACCTTGAGGCTCTCGGACAGGAAGTAATTGTTCCAAAATTCCCAACGCCTTCCGGACAGAGCCTTGACTCGTGGTTTTCTGTGTTTGACAAAGTACGGTGCAGCTTCAGGAAAAATGACAAGCTCTGCTTCATAGGGCATTCCCTCGGACCGCTGTTCATGCTCCACGTTGTTGAGCGGTTCAACATCAGTCTTGACTGTGCAATATTCGTAAGCCCGTTCATGACTCCGCGCAACAATAAGCAGTACGATGAAGTCAACAGGACTTTTTACCGGAAAGGCTTTGATTTCGCAAAGCTAAAGCGGCTCATTCCTGTTTCCTACACACTTTACTCAAATAATGATCCTTATGTTCCCGGCAGGGATTCCGTTGCTTTTGCAGGCAGGATTGGAAGCTCGCTCATTGAGGTCAAGAGGGCGGGGCATATGAACAGCGAGGTTAACCTTAATGAGTTTCCGCTCGTTCTTGAGCTTTGCAAGTCGCGCATAGAGCTTCCCCTTTATCAGAGATACCTCGCCCACAGGAAAGCGCTGTATTCAGTTGACTATGTGAAGGGCAAAAGCGAGGAAGTCATTTATCTCAGGCCTGAAGAGGTGTTTGAAGAAGGCGTTTTTCATTTCAGGAACCTGCAGAAGGAGGGCTTCTGCACTTTCTACACAGGCTTCAACAGGTTCTGGGATGTTCATGGCAGGTATTACGAGGAGGCGAGGAGAGCTGCAAGGAGAGTTAAGACTTTCATGCGCATATTCATAATAGACAAATCCGCTGACCTCGGCAGGCCGCTTTTGAGAAAGCAGATTGCTCTCGACCTTGAAGCAGGGATAACTGTTTTCCTGTGCATGTTTGAGGGCATAAAAAACTTCGTCCCTGAGCCGGACTTTGGGATATGGGATGGCAGCTATTTGTGCGTTGTGCGTGCAAACAGGAAGGGCGAAGTTTCAGAGATAAAGCTGAGCAGCAGGAAGAAGGATATTGAGGAGGCGCGCAGGTGGGGCAGGAAAATCCTGGCAAAGGCGGCAAGAATAACAAATGCAGGCAATGACGTTGCGCGCTTCAGGGCTATGCACAAAAAGTGAGCCTCATCCTGTAGAAGCCGTATGATCTGATTGATGGATTATCGCAAATTATAATTGGGTGGGCGGCACGCATTATCAGTCCTTCTTGTGCTTCATCTTCTCAACAATCGCCTTGTCGCTGATTATTGCGCTGTTCCCGCTGGGGTCTTCTATTATCATCCTTGTTTTTTCCTCTCCCCAGGTTATCCTGTTCAGTTTTTTGATTAGCTTCCTTGCCTTGTCAGCTATCTCCTCGTCCTCGTCTTCCTTCATCATTTCTGTCTGCTGCTTTATCCTGCTTATTATGCCTTCTATGTTTGTTACGTATCCCTGTGATGCGGGTCCGGGCTCTATGGTTGCTATGTGTGGTATCTTTACCGTTGCCTGGCTTGACTTGACAACCCTTATCTTCATGTCGTCTGTAGAGCCAACATCTATTGTATACCTGGCAGGCTCTTTTTCATCAGCGCATTCAACGTCTGCCTTATGGAACTTGCACGCAGAGCACGTCATTGAGAATAAGTAAGCTTTTCCAAAATAGGGTATGTCGTCCTCTCTTTCTATGAGCACAAGCTTTTTCTCCTTGCACAAGGGGCATAGCTCGTTGTCTACTTCCACCTCTTCAGGCTCCGTGCCTTTCCCTTTCTGCTCTTTTTTAGAAACCACTTTCACCTTCATAAATCAATTCTGTTATTGCATTTGCAGTGTTTAAAAAGTTTTTGCATTGAGATTGGAGCGGGCATAATTTAGGGGTTACACATTTTCTTCATGATGTGCTTTAGGGATTACTTCCCCACCTGCCAAACACGGTGTTGTGCGTCTTCAGCATGCTGAAATAGCACAGGCTTATTATTTCTTTGTGCTGCGGCTGCAGCTTACTGAGCTCTGTTTTGTCAGCTGATGACAGGGCAGCATAGTATCGCTTTCTTTGTGCATTTGGTATTATTAGGGGTGGATATTTGCTTTGCCACAGGATGAGGTTTAGCAACAGCCTGCCTGTCCTTCCATTGCCGTCGTAAAATGGGTGTACCCGCTCAAATTTGTGGTGGAATGCGGCAGCCAGTATAAGCGGATGCATTCGCGTCTTGTTTTTCCTGTACCATTTGAGCACCAGGTCCATGTCAGCTTTGACATATTTTGCAGGGCTTGTATCAAATGCCGCTCCAAATACCCTGACATTCTGCGTCCTGTATGCTCCCGTCCTTTCATCAATGTTTTTCATCAGGATTGAGTGGAGCTTGATTATGTTTTCATGATTTATGCTTAAATTCTTTGTCAAAACGGATTTGAATGCCTCTTTGGCATTCAAATGGTCGTTTATTTCCCTCAAGTTCTTTCCTTGTGGCGTTATGCCCTTGTTCAGAAGCAATTCAGTATCTCTAAGCGTCAATGTATTGCCTTCTATTGCATTAGTATTGTACGCATATAAAATTAGGAAATCATTAAGCATGTCTTCTTTTGTTTTCCTATCCATTTCCTTTAGCTTTTTGATGAAGCTCTTTTTTATCGCCCCTATTCTGGCCAGCTGCTCTTTAGGCAGGAAGTTCTCTGTCAGGTTTTTCGCCTCCATTTTGAGTTCTTCCAGAAGTCCGCTCTTCACGATTTCAGCCTTTTTTCTATGCGTGGAAAGCGCGTTTTCAAGCATGTCCTTTGTCAGGCTGCCTTTACCTATGTAAGCGACAGTTCTCGTCCTGACCTTGCTGCCATGCCTGGCGGATACTTTCAGGTAGTTGTATTTTTTCCCGCTTATTATTTTCCTTTCAAGATACATGAGAAGATTTTAGGGATTACACATATATAAATGTTTCTGTTTTAGGGATTACGTGCGCATTTATTACCTTATCCTCGCCCCGTCGCCTATGTCAGCAGAAACCTCGCCTTTTCCGGTCGTCAGGGGAGTGTCCTTGTAGACTGCTTTTCCGTTCTTCGTTGACATCTTTATCTTTGTGAAGTCCTCAAATCCTATTTCGCCGTCGCCTGCCGCATACCCTTCAGCAGTCACGGCGTCTCCGGGCTTTGAGCTTTTGGCTTCAAGCACCGATACCTTGTTTCCGTCGTCTGCTGCGAGCAGCATGCCTTCGCTTTTGACGCCGCGCAGAACCGCATGCTTTAAGTTTGCAACTACTATTATGTTTTTTCCGATGAGCTCGTCTTTGCCGTAGTGCCCTTTGAGCCCTGCAACCAGTTGCCGCTGCTCGCTGCCAAGGTCTATTTTTAGGACATACAGCTTGTCAGCATCAGGATGGTCTTCGGCAGAAAGTATCTTTGCGACTCTCAGCTTGAGCGGGAACTGCTTTATGCTGAATGCCGTGCCTTCTATCTTTGTGAATATTATCCTTGCCTTGTTTATCGCGTGGCTTTGAAGCTTGAAGTCCAGGTTTTTGAATGGCTGCTTTTCTATGCCGAGCTGCTTCTGGAGCCTGTCTGCATATTTCGGAAGTATGGGCGTGAGGAGTATTGACAGGTTCTTCACTATGTTTGCCGCCATGGCTACGGCTTCCTCGCATTTCTTTCTGTCAGTCCTTATCAGCTGCCACGGCTGGCTGTCCTGGAAGTGTTTATTGCCGGCAGCGCTTATCTCAAGTATTTTCCTTACTGCTTCCCTTAGTTCAAACTTTTCATAGTGGCTTAGCGCTTCTTCAAATTTTGTTTCAAGTTCCTTTATGAGCTGTTTTTCGCTTCTGCCGCTTATCTTCCCGATTTTTGAGTCAAGGTTGTTGTTGGTAAAGCTCAGTACCCTGTACGCATAGTTTGCAATGTTATCTACAAGGTCGCTGTTTATCCTGTTTTTGAAGTCTTCAAAGTCAAGGTTTGTGTCGTCCATGCTGCTTGGGGCGTTCGCCGCGTAGTAGAACCTCAGGAATTCCGGGTCCTGCTGCTCAAGATATGCCCGTGCCGTGATAAAAGTCCCTCTGCTTTTTGACATCTTCTCCCCGTTCACAGTGAGGAAGCCGTGAACTTTTATGGTGTCAGGCAAATTATAGCCAACACCCATCAGCATCGCTGGCCAGAATAGGAAGTGGAAGTAAATTATGTCCTTGCCTATGAAGTGGATTATCCTTGAATCGGGGCTTTTCCAGTAGTAAAGAGCATCCTTGATGCTCTTTCTGTCCTTTTCCTTGAGCTGCTTTTTGCAGTAGTTTTCTGTGCTTGCTATGTATCCGATTGGCGCGTCCAGCCACACATAATAATATTTGTTTGTCTCTCCCGGTATGAGGAAGCCGAAGTATGGGCCGTCGCGGGTTATGTCCCAGTCCTCAAGCCCTTTCTCTATCCAGTTCAGGACAAAGTTCTTTGCCTCTTCCTGAAGCCCTTCATTGCTTTTCAGCCACTTTTCAAGCTTTTCCGAGAAATCGCTTAGCCTGAAGAAGTAGTGCATGGAACTTTTCCTTGTCGGCGTTGACCTGCATATTGTGCAGTACGGCTCTATGAGGTCTGTTGTTTTGTAGGCGGAGTTGCATTTTTCGCATACGTCTCCGTACTGGTCTTCTGCATTGCACTTTGGGCATTTGCCTTTTACGTATCTGTCCGGCAAATAGCGGTTGCACTTTTCGCAGTAAGTAAGCTCAACCACTTTCTGCGTGATGTGCCCTTTATCTTTGAGGGTGTTGAAGAACAGGTCGCTGTAGTGCTTGTTCTCAGGGCTGTTTGTTGTGTAGTAGCTGTCAAACTCTATGAGAAAGTCTGAAAAGTCCTTTGCGTGCTCTTCATAATATTTTTCTATGAGCTGCTCGGGCTTTATGCCTTCCTTGGCAGCGTTTATCTCTATTGGCGTTCCGTGCGTGTCGTCGCCGCATATGTATGCCGCGTCTTCGCCTTTCAGCTTGAGAAACCTTACGAATATGTCTGTCTGTATGTATTCAACGAGGTGCCCTAAATGTATAGGTCCGTTCGCATACGGCAGCCCTGCTGTTACAAGCGTCCTTCCGGATTCTTTCTTGAATTTTCCCTCCATGCATCAGCGCATAATTACTTGTGTTTATATAGTTTGCTGGCTTATTCCCTGCCTTCTAATCCCTGGCGGGAAATGTAGACTTCTATTGCCAGATTAGGGTGTCCTGTTGCTGGGTAAAGCTCTTGAGCTGCTAATGCCCACACCCATGGCGGCGCATAGTCCCCTCCAGTTCTTTCCGTCTGCTCAGCCATTCTTGCAGCGCTTCCTGCATCAGCCAATAACCCGTTCAAACCCATTTCTCCCACCCCCTGTTTTATCGTAAATAGCGCAATTCTCTATAGAGGACTTTGAATAGCCACCTTTTGCTTCAAAATTCAAAGTCCTTCTTAGAGAGGTTTGATATATTTTAGTGGGTTATTCAAACCTCTCTATATTATTCCCCACCGAGGTCTTCTTCCTTTTTCTTCTTCATCTTCTTCGTTATGTCTATGTTCTCTTTGCACTTCGCGCACTGGAATCGCAGCGTTTCTATGCCCTGTACCTTTTTCCTCTTGAACGGTATCTGCGTTTCGCCTGAAAACCTGCATTTGGGGCAGGTGTATTCTATGCTTGCTGTGAGCGTTTCCTCATACTCCTGTTTATCCGCAGTATATTTGCAGGAAGGGCACGTATACTCCTTCGCCCTTATCTTTACCTTGCCTTTGTCGTCCTTTGGCTTGCCCATCAGCGCTTTGCCGCACTTTGGGCAGTTCTCCTTGAAAACCCATGTCATTGCAAATCCTTCCTGCGCTTCGCCGAGGTCGCGCTGGGTGAAATAAATGCATTCATCCGCGCTTTCCGGCTTTCTGAGTGGCATGGGTGCAGTGCATTATTAGCAGGTATTTAAATTTTGTTTTTACCCAGTCCTTAGCGTCTCTTTGAATCTCAGAAATGGTTCACTTGCCTTTATCTTTTCTGCAAGCTCCTTGTCAACCGTTCCCGGCTGTGTTGTGCGCCTTGGCTCAAGGATTCTGTCCACGTCCTCTTTTGTCATGAGCTGCTTTTCCAGAATCGCTTCTTTTATTGTCTTTTTCTCCTGTAACGCTGTCTTCACAAGCGCAGCAACAATGTCGTAGCCAAGGTATGGGTTTAGCGCTGTTGCCAGCACGTGGCTGTTCTCAAAAAGCCGCGTGGCTGCTTCTGTATCCGCTTTCAGCCCTTCCACGCAAAGGGTTCTGAACATCCTTGCGCCATTTGTCAGTAGCTCTATTGACAGCAAAATGTTGTGCATGATCAGCGGCGTGTTCACGTTCAGCTCAAGGCTGCCTGCCTTGGCTGATTCCATCACCGCAGCGTCGTTTCCAATCACCTGGAAGCATATCATTTTCATGCATTCCGGTATTGACGGGTTTACCTTTCCGGGCATTATTGATGAGCCGGGCTCAACTTCCGGCAAAACAAGTTCTCCTATTCCGGCTTTCGGTCCTGAGTTCAGAATCATCAGGTCGTCGCAAATCTTTGCCAGTTCAACTGCTAATGTCCTGAGGCAGCTTGAGAAGTTGAGGAACGCGGAATGGCTCCACGTTGTTTCCACAGTGTCTGCAGCTGCACTGAGAGGCATTCCGGTTTCTTTCTGCAGCTCGCTTACGATTAAGCGCTTGAATTCAGGGTGCGCGTTAAGCCCTGTTCCTGCCGCAGTTCCCCCTATGCCCAGTTCTTGCAGTTCCTCTTTGGCATTGTTAATCCTTTTTATGCATTTGCTTATTGACGTGGCGTAGCTTGAAAAGACCTGCCCGAAGGTTATTGGCACAGCGTCCTGAAGATGCGTTCTTGCAACTTTTAGCGTGTCTTTGTGTTTTTCCGCCAGCGTGCTGAATGCTCTGCCTAAACGCCCGAGCTCGCTGATAAGCCCTTCAAGTTCCATCAGGGCAGCTATCCTTGTGGCTGTTGGCACGACATCGTTGGTGCTCTGCGACATGTTGACGTGGTCATTTGGATGGACAATGTATTGCCCTTTCCTTCCTCCGAGCTTTTCTGTTGCGAGGTTTGCAATCACCTCGTTCATGTTCATGTTGAACGGCGTTCCTGCGCCTGCCTGGAATACGTCCAGAGGAAACTGCTCATTATGCTTTCCAGACAGCAATTCATCGGCTGATTCAGCTATTGCAGAGCCGGTTTTGCTGTCAAGCAGCCCCAGCTTCATGTTTGTTAGCGCAGCTGCCTTCTTTATTGTTGCGAGCGCTTTCAGGAAGGATGCTTTTGCAGTTATGCCTGAAATCTGGAAATTAGCCTTTGCCCTCTGCGTGAATATGCCGTAATATGCGTTTGAATCAACTTCCAGCTCTCCCAGCGCGTCACGCTCTGTCCTGCTCATTAATGGCAAGGTTGCGCAAAGGTTTTTTAATGCTTTTGTTAGTTGTTAGATAACAAAAAAAGACATAAGTTTTAAATTCGCACCTTTTTCTGCTTGAATTAGTTGCTTAAAATGCCGGCGTTAGACAGAAGTAAGCATTTTACTAGATTAGATGAAGAACTAGTGAAAACTCCTTATGGCGAGTTTATGGTTTACCTCTATGTAGACCCGGCATCTAGAGATTTAGACAACCCACGATTGCCAGAATATCACCTTGCAGCTGTTGCGGGGGATGTGCGTGGAAAGGATAATTTGCTGGTGAGGATTCAGTCCCGGTGTTTTTTAGGCGAAGTTTTTGGCGACTTGACATGCGACTGTGCAGAGCAAAAAGTGATGGCGATGCAGCAAATCCAAAGAGAAGGGTTCGGTGTTCTTGTTTACCTTATGCAGGAAGGAAAGGGTGTTGGACTGTTAAACAAGGTCAGGGCGGCAGCGCTTGCCCAAAGTGGTGGTTTAGATATGTATGATGCTTTTATAAGGCTTGGTTTTCCTCCGGATATGAGAAGCTATGCTCCTGCTGCTGAAATATTGGAAGACTTGGGAGTTGTGCCTCCGGTGAGGTTGTTGACTAACAATCCTGATAAAATCACACAGCTAGCCGCTCATGGCATCGAAGCTACAGTTGTACCGCTTCAAGTTCCTGTAACTGCAGCGAACTTAGCATCGCTTTTATATAGACGCGATAAGCTTGGGCACTGGCTGAAACTGGGCCCATTGGCATAGGTTCGTATTATTCAATTCCTCAACGTAAAATATTTAAACCTGTAGGAATTAGTAATGATAGAGGTGGTTGCCGTGTGTACGATGTGTGCCAAGCATAAGAAGAAGAAATAAGCCGCGTTTTTGTTTCTTTTTTTTGCACAAATTTTTTAAGCTGCACCTTGCGCTCTATACTCATGGCTGTTGTTTTGCCTTTTGCTGATAGGCAGGCTTTCGTCTATAACCCAGCGCGGCCTGGTTTGGATTTAAGCCGCCTTGTTGCTCCTCCTTATGATGTTGTTCCCCACAATCCGGCCATGGCAGCGCAGCTTAGGACAGACCCATATAATATTACGCATCTGACGCTGCCTTCTGGAGGCGATGCTGCCGATTCAAAGTACGGCAATGCAGGCAGGCTTCTTGAGGACTGGGTAGATAGCGAAGTGCTTGCGCCCATTCCCGGTTGCATGCTGCTTTACAGGCAGGGCTTTGATTTCAGGGGCGAGCGCCATTCAAGAACCGCAATCATGGCTTTGGTGGGGCTGGAAGAGTACGGCCGTAGGGTAATTGTTCCTCATGAGGGGACGCTCCAGCGCGACAAGGATGACAGGTTCGAGCTGATGAAGGCAACCAATGGTGCAAACCTGGAGCCCGTATTCCTTCTCTACAAGCCGAGCACTGATATTTCATTGGTTGTTGGAAGGAAAAGGGGTGATCCTTTTATGGACGCGACTTTTCCTTATGATGGCTCGCGCCACTCTTTTTGGCTTCTTGACACCGGGGAATGTAGGGTAATAACAAATGCCCTGAAAGATGCGAAGCTGCTGATTGCAGACGGGCACAACAGGTATGAAACAGGGCTTAAGTACAAAGGCGTTGTTGGCGGCCTCGGCTCACAACACATCATGGCAGGTCTCGTATCCATAGGCGACCCCGGGCTGATGATTCTTCCAACCTACCGCGTTCTTGACGATGCTGCGGCGCATGCTGTGAATTCAGTAAGAGGCTGGGGAGTGATTGGTGAGTACTTTGATATTGAGTACGTTTCCAGACAGGACTTTTCCAATCGGCTGGCGCGCAAAAGCGAGGATGACGCTGTCGGGCTGGTTATTGATGGTGGTTCATGCGTGCTGACTCCAAACTGGGAGATGCAGCAGCTCACAGGAAACATTTCTTTCGGCAGGGACGTTGCGTCAATTGACTGGTTGCTGGCAACAATGGGTGTAAGAGAAGGGATTAGCTATCAGGGCGCTTCAGGGATTGAGGATGTTGTTGACAGGCAAGCTGTTTTTGTTTTTAACAGAATAAGCGCAGGCGCTTTGTTTTCCGGTTTCGTTGATTCCGGAGGCGGCGAAGATGCCGGTGAAAAGCCCGCGAAGCTTACTTATTTCTCGCCAAAGCTGATATCAGGGGCGGTGGTTCGTGCGCCAAATCATGCGCGAAAAGCAGCTTAGCCCTTGCGCGCAGAAGATACCGCGCCCACAAGATACGCGACGTATATTATTGTGTCCCTGAAGATGAAGCTTATCCCCACAAGGTCAAGAAGGAAACCAAACACCATTAAAGGCGTGAGGGCGTATATTCCTATAATCCACAGTTCCTTATGGCTGAGCCCTGCCCTGAAAGTCTGGTTTAGCAGCAGCCCGGGCAGCGTGAAGAATGCTGCGTATAAGGCGTTCCATATAAGCGCCAGGATATACAGGAACACCGCCACGGCTGCAAGCACTACTATGAGCATCTTTACGAGGAAGCTCCTGTTTATCGTCACATCGCTTATTGATGACAATTCTATTATTCTTGTCTGCTTTTCCTGCTTTATTATCAGCGTGTCTTTTGTGAGCAGCGCTCCGGTCTTGTAGGCATCAAGGTCTTTTGTCTGCCCTGTCGTGTCAATTATTACTGCGGTTTCACTCTTGTTGCTGCGTATGATGTATGGCTGCTGGACATCTGCATAGGCCTGTCCGCCCTGTATCCTTACTTCGGGCATGTCCAGCGCGCCGACGCCGATGACTACTATGGCAAACCCGGCAATCAAGGGAAGGAGCATGAATACAAGCAGTAGAATGGCGAAGTATGACAGCGCCCTTTTTGCAGTGTTGCCCTTCACCTTGCCGTAATAAGAGAAGCTTGTAAGGCACTTGTAGAACTCTTTCGGCATGCTGTCCTGTGCGCTGTCCTTTTTTGGCACGGCTTCTTTTTGCACGGCAGCTGCCTTTCCTTCGCTTCTTGATTTCCCTGCGCGCTTCTTCACGCACAAAAGCTCTCTAAGCAGGTATAAATACTTTTGGTTTTGGCGAGCACTGTATGAAAATAGGTGGCTTAATATGCTGATTCTTCCTTATTCTTACAGTTTATAAATTTTTGCGACTGCCCGATTCGCTATTGCAACTGGATTTCGAACACCGTGCGCAATGAGGCGCTCTTTTATGGCCCCGTAAGTTAATGTTATCGCCATTACTTCGCAAGACGACTTGAACACTTCAGGGAAAAGTGATGGGTCTAATTCGTGTTGATATCTTTCTATGCTTCCATCGGTAAACATTGCATAAACTCTGGAATTTTGAATTTCGTTTATTATGTCGGCCATTGGCGTTTGGCGTAAATTGCCGAATTCCTCTGGAACCGCGTAAGCAAGTAAGCAATTGCCTACAACGCCTGTTGGTTTTATGTGAATGTCTTTCGGCGCGGTCCATCCAGTACACCATCCGTCTCTTCCTGCGCCATCCGGACTTAATGAACCAAGATAATTGTGTGGGGTGAGTGAGGTTCCAGGACTAAAACCGCTCCTTACTGCGTTTCCTATTTGATACATCCCACTGCCAAGAACCCACACCTCCGCTCTCCTCTCAAAATATCTCCTGTTTGCCCTTTCTCTGTGCGTATTTGTTCCGCCGATATCCTGCGCACAAATATCTAAATCAAATCCCTCTTCTCTAGCAATGGTCGCTAGCTCTTTAACCCTCCTAAATACGCCGGGTCTTCCTCTATTTTGATCTGTTGTAGTCTCATTAAAGGAATCCAAACTTATTTGCATTGAGACCCCATATGCTTTTAGTGTTCTTACTAGTTCTCTCGGGCTATCAAAGAAGCCATTGGATAATACTGCGAGGCGATCGAGATTGGCGGCCGATACTTGTCCGTCGTATTTGAGCGCCGCTTCTGCATCTTGCCTGAGTAATTCATCTACGTCTTTAGGAGTATTCTGATCGCAGATGTTCCAATCACCAACAAACAATCGATCTTTAGGCACAGATAATTGGGCCATTAATCGTTCTTTTAAGCTGACAAATTTGGGCGTATTAAGAACGTCATCAATGGTTGGTGTGCTTGTTTTATATTTTGCGCGTAGTCTTTCCTCAGCACTAACCCCTTTTAATTCTAAATATTGGCTGGCAAAACCTATCATGTCAAGCAAATCCTTTCGTCTTAGAGTGGGTTCTCCGCCAGTGACTGTGATTCCGCGTATTCCTGCTCTTAATAGCGGTGTTAATGCTTCTTTAATTTTTTCAGCGCTCAAGCCATATTCTCCGCGTCGTGAACCGCCACGATAGCAATGTCCGCATGTTAAATTGCAAGCGCCAGTTAATTCGACAATCGCCCGATTAAGATCCCTTGCCGGATTAGCTGTGCGGTCTTTTTGTAAAGATGCTATTGTTTCTTCCAAAGAATTGGTGGCTGGTGTAAACCGGACTAAGCCCAGGTCACTGAACTCATCGATTAATTGAGCGGTGTTTTGATCCAATTGCGCGTCTATTTGTGATTGTGTGTCTCTGAGAAAATAAGACTCTCCGCCTCTGACTAAAAATCGATCGGCAGATGTAGAATGATATTGTGTGAATAATCCCTGAAAGCTATCCATGGCTTGTTCAGAAGCCCATAGTTGAGAAAGCTTCTTTCTCTTTTGACCGGCGTTTTCAGCATACTTTTTATCTAAAGCCAAAAGGTTTCCTAAAGTTAGGTTTCCAAGATTGGTCAGTCTTACTACGTCCATCTGATGCACTCCTTTAAGCATTTTTTAACTGCGTATACTATGAAATGGCTTTTATTTCTAAACAGTCCTTCTTCTACTTTATTGCGCGCATAGTTCATAACCCATAGTAGAGTATGTTCCTATTTAAATCTTCCTATATGTTACCACTTATAAGATGTGATGAATAGTGGACCGGGCTCTTAATCTTGTCAAAAACCACAGTCAGGCACGATATGAAGCGTTCAGAAACATATTTATATCTTCGCCGCAGCACAGGCTTTATGTCAAGGCCTTTCAGAAGCCAGATTAGGCAGAACGTTGTTGAGATACTCCACTCATTAAGGAGCGGCTACGGCTATGAGGTGTTTAAGATTTACAGGGAGGTGTTCCCCGGCGCAACCATGCGCTCCATTTATTATCATTTAAGGACTGGCGAGAAGCTTGGTGAGTTCAGGGTTGAAAGGGTGGAAAAATCAAAGGGCGACTACAGCTGGGGCGGGGAAGCTGAGAAGATTATTTACGTGCTGGGCGAAAAGGCGCAGCCAAAGGGCGACGAGCGCGTCAGGAAATATTTTGAGGAAAAATGGAAGAAATAGAGCAAACCTTTTTGTTCCACAGTAAAGGCGAGCTTGAGGCGTGGCTCACTGACCGCCCAGGTCTACGCGCTGAAAGGATGGCTGAGGGTTACGTTCCTGTCTGCTTATAAGCTAATCTAAGATGTTGAGCTAAGGTTTCAGGTTTCCGTCTGATTAGTATGAAATCAGTTCCAAATACATCATATGCCATCGAAGGCCAACGGGAGCCTGATGTAAATAATCCGAAGGTTATGTGGGTTTCGATGGTTTCCACCATGAAAGCTCGCTCTCTTTCTATTGCTTCAGCCGAATACGTGCAGAATATCCTCAGCGCGTTGCATTCTCCAGGGCGTTTTTTCATTAGGCGCAGCAATTTGTAAGGTCGTGGTATTGATGAGGGGGTATTCAGGAGCTGTCTTCTCACTTCAGGGGCGTACTTGACTGCAAGTTCTATTAGCCTTTGGCTTGTTTCAGGAACATGTGTTAAGTAAAAATTTGTTTGCGGAGCAAATGGCGCAACACTTTTTATCCTTTCAGCTTCTTCTATTAGAACTGGAAGGGCGGCTTGATATGTTATACTGCCCTCTGTTATGTCTTCTACTAATGCGGCAAACTCATGCGTTTCAAGCCAGTAATGCACTGTGCGACCGCGCAGGAGAGCCATACCGCTTATGGCAAGGTCAGTGCTGTTAGGATGGTTTGAGCACATTCTTTCCAAGTCAGAAGGAGTTGCAGCTGGCGAAAGGGCTGTCAATTCATCATGTGAGAGAAGGCATGCCCCGCTTATAATATCCATCGGCACAGAATCAAAGTCTGCCATTTGTGCAGTAAATGAAACTTTTATTAAAAATTTTGTCAACTCCGCCGCGACATTGCTCAGACAACCTCCTTCAGTTCAGCAATGCTTCCCAGAACAACATCAGGCTCTGCTGCTCTTAATGCCTCTTCTGTGTTGTAGCCGGAGAGAACTGCCGCCGTGATGACGCCGGCGTGCTTTCCTGTTTCTATGTCGTGCACCGTGTCGCCCACAAAGGCGGTTTCTTCAGGGGAAAAGCCAAGTTTGTCAAGCAGAAGGTGTATTGAGTCCTTTTTGTCATATGCGTCCGCAAACACTTCTTTGAAGAATTCTTTCTCCCCGAAATACTTCTTCATCTCCCGCCTTATGAAGCTTTCAGGGTGCGACGTGAGCACCGCCATTGTTATGCCTTTTGACTTCAGCCAGTCAAGCGTGTCCTCTGCGTCAGGAAATGGCTTCGGAAAGCCCTTTTTGTGCCATGCCTCCCTGAACATGGCGTCCCATTCTTCCTTGCCTACGTCTATGAACTGGTTTATGGATATCATGTATGGCAGCGAATAGCTTCTCAGGAATGTCTCTCTGCTGACTCGCTTGGCGCCTTTCCTATCAAACAGCTCCATGACTATCTCATAGAGTATCCCGAAGTCGTCGCTTATGGTTCCGCTCCAGTCAAAGATTATGTTCCTTATCTTTGGTCGGTTTTTATCTTCACCCGCCATGATGCCTGAATAATCCGAGAAATATATAAAATCTCGCTTTCATTGCTATTGAGCGGTTTTTACGAATTCTAAAGACACCAACAAATAAGTATAAACCTGCGGATTTTTTTATCTGATTCTATAACCATCTAGAGTTTGGACTGCAACGGAAGTAAGCTCCAACTCTTGTCTTAATGCTACATTGCCTATCTCTGAAAGTGCTTCTTGACCGCCACGGGCTGCTAACTCTATTGCATCATAACGAGCTCTGGCACTGAGCGCTGCTTGAGCAATCCGAACAATTGTGCACGCTCTAGAACTATATGGGGGGAGTAAATTTGGAACCCCATCACACACTCTTCGTGCTTGTTCAAGATACTTTATCATTTGTTGCACGGCTGAATCTGGGTACTGTCCCCTAATTCCTGCGAGGGCAGCTCTCTCTGTAGCATGAATTAAAAGAATGTCTAACTTGAGTTCTGGTGGTAATTGTTCTGTGTAGTCGTCTATGGCCATTTTACTCGTATTTGAGGAAAAATAAGACGCGTTATTTAAATTTATTCATTTGATAGCTACTTTATAGAGGTGACGAGAAAAATCCGGGCTGGACCGGGTTTTTTATTTTTGTTGTGGTCACTCTATGCGCTATTAGTTTGCCTTTTTAAGTAAATAAATGTGGTGAAATTGTCTTTTTGATTTCCGACATCACTATTGACAACAGTTAAACCATATAGCTTCATTCCTATTTCGCTGCCAACTGCTGCGACATGCCTTTGTTTTTGTTGCATAACCTGTTGCATTGCAGCCGCAGTGCTTTCAACTTCAACCAGCCGTACATTTGGATAGTGTTCTCTTAAATACTCACTGCATTCTCTTAGCGCAGTGTCTTTTGACCTTATTTCTGTCACTGCCGTTTCATCAGTTTCTGGATGGATGCCGAGTGCTAACCTAATTTGTAACTCTATAGAATCTACAATATTGAAATCATGTCGGTTAAGGCCTTTGACTGTTTCAGTGTAGTCTCCTGCGAGGTTATTCCTTAATGGCACAACTGCGGAATCAATCATGCCTTGATCAAGAGACTCAAGAACATCGTCAATTGAGTTCAAAGGCAGCCGTTCAGCATCAGATAGCCTTAATTTTCTTACAAACTCTTCTGCCGCCTGTTGCGTATATGTGCCTTCGGGTCCCAGATAGCCGAGTCTCATACGGCCTTGGAAGTTGCGTTAAGTATAAATGTGTTGCCTTATTGACGGGGGTGGTGTCGGATTTCTTTTGAAAGAGAAATGGTGTCGTTTCGCCCAAAGTGGGAATCTGGTTTTCTGAGCTTGATGCTTTGAAACAACCTTTTCAATTCACAACGTGTAAAGGAACTTCTGTATTGCCTATTCTTCCAGAATATTGTGCCCAATTAAGAATGATATGTTGCCTATCCCTGTCTAAGACTGCATATTTGCCCGAATTATTGCCGATTATTGGCGGATCTGTAAGATGTCTTATATCGAGATCGTCATGAGATACGCTAAACTCGTCTAAACTTTTAGAACTAAGTAACAATTTCTCTATGTCCGGCTCCGTATAACGATTATGTAAAAACAATAGTGTCTCTACAGCCCGTCTTATTTTAGTTAAATAATGTTCATACTGTGTTTTACTTACTTCTGGCGCAATAATGGGAAGGGAGCCCACTATGTCCCGTTCAAAATTAGGACTAAATTGATTCAGATAACCTAAGTCCAAATCAGTATGATAAGAATGTATTTCGGAAAGCAATCTTCCTTCTACGTCTTCATTGAAAAACGCTACGCCCCTATAAAGCTCAAATACTGCGTGCATATCTTCATGCAAAACAACGGGATTTTTTCTTTTTGGACCCACGCCAAGACTATTAGGATCGATGAAAAAACCGATATCGAAAACTTGATCCCCTGTTGTTAATTTTATGTGTCTGCCGGTTGGGGCATTTAACACTCTTGATAAAGGCCTATATCTCCTTCTTTGTGATTGTCTTTTTCCTCCAACAAATCTGTCTGATAGAACATACGCTTTCCAAGAAGTGTAATCAACACCGATAGTAAATGGGAATGACTCAACACCATAAACATTTCTTACCAATTCTCTATGATTGGGACCGGTTAAAACAAATGATTTATCCAGAGTTCCTTTTGCAAGACGATACCCTGATATGGACAATAATTCTTCTAAAATTGTTTTTGAGCGATCTTCATAAGGCAGCAGGCTATTGCATAGCTGAACGTACCTTCCTTGAGCTTCTTCGAGTCTTTGATCAAGTGTACTGGCTAGTGGCATAAGGTATGCTAAGAATACTCCGTATTTAAATCTTTCGACTTTTTACTACTCCCAAGGTACTACGTCAACCTTTAAACTACGCTAACTTCGTTAAATAAAAATATTCCATCAGTTCCCAAAGAAAACAAGGTTTTCTTGGGCCCAAGAACGCCATGCGTTCTTTGGGTTTAACTGGTGGTTAAGCCTTTGCTGGAATGTCAGAATTTTCCAGCGACCTTCAACTAGTAGCAAAGTGTTGCTTTGCCAAATCCTATCGGGAAAATTCTGAGCATGCTCAAAAACCACCGGGCAGGTTATCAAAGGCAAGATGTCACAGGTTTCTTGCAGGTGGTTTTTGACACTTCATCGGGAATATTTTTATTCTCAGAAATCCGACCGAGCGACCGAAGGGAGCGAGCAACCCCCAGTCTGTGATTGTGGGTGGCGGATTTTTTTTGAATTGAGGAGTGGTCTATAACTGGAAAAGGCTGGGAAGAATTATTTTAGCTCCTTCGGTTCAAATTCCTTAAAGTGATTATACACTCCCTTATTTAACGACTTATCAAAAGACAATTCTACTTTGTCCCTGTACTCATTTTCAGAATCTTTATGCAATGAGAGGCCGAATTCGATTTTCCAATCTTTCTGGGATAATTCAAGATCGTGCATTGTTTCGGTATATTGCACTTTTTTCTGCAAGTCTTTCAATCGCTTATCATTGATTTCTAATCTGCCTTCCATAATTTCTTTAAACCCGTATTTGTCACTAAGATATTTAATGAAAACTTCTTTTGAATTTCTTTTCTTAACGAAATCAATATATGCTTGAATTATTTCATCCGCTGACCAAACATTAAATGTAATTCTCATGTTTTAAGTAATTAAATTGGAAACTTATTAAATTTTTCTGTTCTTCTCTCATCATATTTTTTTCTCATCTATAAAATGCTTGCAATATCTGTTCACAAACAAGCTTTCAATGTGCAGCTACATCTACGCAATCGCCTTTGTCACTGCCTCAAACGTCGCCTTTAGTATGGGCGTCATCAACAGCAGTATGAAGAAGAGGAAAACCATGGACAGCTTTGCCCATGCTGCTTTGCCGCGTTCCTCGCCGAAGATGCGGTTCAGTGACAGCAGTACAATTCTTCCGCCGTCAATCGGGCCTATGGGCAGCAGGTTTGTCAGTCCTATGCCGAGGCTCAGTATGTAGGTCAGCATGGCAAGTCCGAGCACCCATGCGTATGCCTTGAAGGCTGCTGTGCTGTCATTTTTGTAGCGGTTCGTTATCCCTGACACGCCAAGGTATGCCTTCGCGCTGTCTTCGGAGTGGGCTGCTGCTTTCATTGTGCGGCTTTTTGCCGTGTCCTGGCTGTTGCTTATCGTCACTTCGTCTCCGGGCCTTATTCCTTTCAGCGCCGTGACGAGTTCGTCAGAGTTTCTTATCTGTTTCCCGTTTATGCTGTTGTAGACAGCGCCTGCTTCAAGCCCTGAGGCTGCAGCCGGGCTGTTTTCTGCAAAGCTGCTGAACGCCACGCCGTTTGGCTCAAAAAGGGCTGTCATTAATGGCACCATTGCCAGGTTTATCAGGCCCACAAGCGCTATTGCCAGAAGCAGGTTGAAGAAGGGCCCTGCGGCGAATATTGAGTACTGAGCAACGTCGCTTTTCTTTTTGAGCGATGCCTCGTCCGGCTCAACAAATGCCCCGAAGAAAGGTCCCATGACGAATGGTCCTGTGCTTTTTATCTCTACCTTGTGCGCCCTCGCAACCAGTCCGTGCCCGAACTCGTGCACCACCACAATCATGAATATGGCGATTATTCCCTGCAGGAAAGGTATGAAGAAGCTCGTGCCCGGTATCCTGACGCCTGGAATGACTGGGCTTATTGTGGCAGGCGCGTTGGGAACAAAGAACAGCTGGTATAGCCCAAAGATGATGAAATATGTTATTATAAATATGCCTACATACCCGATGCCTATTCCTATGTAGCCGATGAGTTTTATCAGCTCGGAGTGCTTTGCTGCAAGCCTGTCCATAAGCTGTATGCCCCACCTTGTCTTGTAGAGCGCTGCTATCTTGAAGTGTATGTCAAACTTCTTCCTGTTGATGAAGATGAATAGGAAGACCGCAGCATAGAATAGAATTATCCATTTGTGGCTTAGCAGGGCTTCTGTAATCTGTGGCATTTTGCTTTGTGAAGGGTTAAGTCCAGTTAAATGTGCTGCAAATAAATGTGTTATATAATGGTGCGACGCTTTTGCTGCGCAAAAGCTCTGGGGGTTTCCGAAGGAACAACCCTCCCCCAGCGCACCACTGACTGCCGCAGATGGAGCGCCAGAGTAAAGTGACTGGCGAGGCGGGGGATGCCCCATCCGGGGTGCCGAGAGTCTTCACCGCAGTGAAGGCGTCCAGCCATTATTGTTACTTAACTTAATATTTTACTTCCTTCTTACAGGCCTGAGCGCCTTGCCGCCGCACTTCCTGCAGCTTATCTTGCCTGCCATTGCCTTCAGGTTGGGCGCCTTTATCTTGGACTTGCATTTCCTGCACACAAACACGTTCCTGAAGAACCTTGCCTCTGCTTCCGGGAATTTTACCATATTTAGTCCTCTTCTGCTCCGCTTCCCTTGACCTGCTTCATTATTTTGTGCTCCATGACGTGCCAGTAAAGAATATTGGTCCCTGCAACGCAGCTGTCCTTCAGTTCGTCAGGTATTGGAATGTCAAATGTTTCATATGTTTCCAGGTCCATGATGTTTGCAGTGCTGCCCTGGACTGAGAGCACCTGCGCGTTTTTCTTCTCTATTATGGGAACCTCAACGTTGTCATGCGCCGGAAGAACTATGACTCTCTTCCTGCCGTCAACTATGCCTACGCCTTCCATGCGCATCTTTGCATGGCCGTGCTTCCCGGGCCTTGATACCTGTATGTTCCCTACTTTGCACGGCGCCCCTTCCATGACTATGTAGCTGCCTTCTTTCAGAGTGTTTGCGCCGGCTGACTTGGTTACCATAATGCACCTTTTTTTGGCTTTGCAATGGATGGAAAGCAGGCGATATTTAAAGTTTTGGTTTGCGTGGCTATAAGCTGCAAAAACTTTTTATATGTGAAGTCATTCCCAGAACTTATGCCGCCGATTACTTATCTGGTCGGTTATAGTGGTGACCGCCCGGATTTTCCACAGAGTTCTTTAGAAGCTGCAGCAGCGGGAACATGTCACCCGGGGGTGAGTGTAACAGCTACTGGAATAACTATTAAAGCGGCGCACGAGTATGGACTGCCAGTTTCTCTTGCGCAAGATGAACTCTACCCAACTTATACTCGATTAGATTATGTTAATCCTGGTGAGTCCGCGCCTGGAGTTCGCGTTTATGCCAGTATGGGAGATCTTTCAAGTAAATTAAGTGTGCAGGGCATATCCCATGAAATCCGTCAATCAGATGGCAAAGTAGTTGCTTCTTGGCATCCGGGCCCTGTGTCTGCCGTTCCTGTTGAAGAGGACTACGCAGTTCCTTCCCCTTCATAGTAAGTGAGCTGTTTCTTTCCTTTCTCAGTATGCCTGCATTCTGTATTTCCTCACCACCGCGTTTACCCTTTTCTCCATCTCCTCAGAATCCTCAAACCCCTTCTCCATGTTCCTGAACCTGTGGGTGTGGTGTATTGTTTTGCCGCTGCCTGATTTCCTGCTGTCCGTGTACTTCAGCTTTTTGTGCAGCAGCTCGTGATACATGAGGTAGTCGATTAGTTCATCATTTCCCCGGAACACTTCGCTGACGCTTATGGTGTCTGTGTGGTAGTCGTAGCTTGCAAGCCGCCTTGTTGAGTTGTGCCATGCGAAGTTTGGCTTCTCTATGAGCCCGTCAAAGTATTTCTCGTTGACGCGGCTGAATGCGGCTTCAAGCCCTGCATCGCCCTGTGTCTTTGGCTGGCTTATGTGCAGGCTTCTTATGAAGTTGTTGTAAAGGTCTATGCTTGTTGTTGGCTTTGCCTTTATGCGGAAAACCTTTGCTGCAAGGGACTGGAGAAGCCCTGCCACTATTTCCTCGCTGACGCCTTTCCATTCGTGGCTCAGGCTGAACTCTATTATGTTTCCTGTTTTTCTGACGTTTGCGTTGTACGGGCTGAACTTCCCTGAATACTTTATGCTTACCTGCGGCTTTGTGCCTTGCGGCAGGAATTCGTTAATAGAATCAATTAGCGCTGACATCTTTTTGTTTGGTTTCGCTTTTCAGCTTTAGCTGTATATGCTATCCGGATTTAAGCAATGGCGGCGGCTGATAGACACTCAGGAAATACGCTTCCCTGTCTCTTATAGATATTCTTTCTGCGTGTACCTGCCCTGAAGGGTCAACCCTTCCAAGTACAGTGACAGGGTTTCCCCGCGCGCCCGCCTCCGCCAGAGCATGCATCAGCCTGTTTGGGTCTGCCGGATGAATGCCGAAAGCACTTGATGAGGTTTTAAGCACGTATGGAGGCGCAGTTTTTCCGTCACGCATATAAGCATCAACAATAAAGGCCGCGCTTATGCCTGTGTTTGGGTCAATCAGCCTGAACTGTTTAATGGAATAAACTTCGCCGCCGGCTTCGCCTTCTACGCGCCCGCTCATAGGCATAATTCCCCCTATACTTCCTGTAAGCCGGGCGTCAAGTTGAAGCTTGGCTATCATGTCCTCACTTCCGGGCACGGTTGAAAGTTTTCCCCTGACAATAACGACTTCGCCTACGTATCTCGGAAGCTCGTCCAGAATTGAAAAATGTGCGACAGCAGTTACATCTGGTTTGACCGCCCACCATTCTTCGTAGGTGACAGTACTGGGAGAATTGCCTTTCTTTATAATAACGGACGCTGCTTCTTCAACCTGAGAAGGCATGATGTATTGTTGTGTTATATCTGCTGCAAATACAAAGCCGTCTTGACTCAGTGCATCGGCTCGCCGGTTTTGTCTTCGTGCATATAATGCGTCAAGCACAACCGGTATACCCATCCCAGCGAATATAAGTAACATGAAACCGCCGAAGAATTTTGCGCCATTAAGGCCGCTGATTAGTGTATCGTCAAAGAATAGGGGCGCTATTTGCTTGTACAAATCGCTGCTTCTCATGGGTTCGTACTGTGGCAGGGCTATTCCTGCCAAAAGTACCAGTGCGCTAGCAACTGCAACGCCAGTAATGAGTTTAAAATCCCAGAGTCTGGACCTATATGCCTTGCTAATATGCTCCAAGAGTTCTCTGCCTGGAGAAATCGAAGTGTGAATGGGAACCGAAATGCCTGGAGTTAAGGTATCAACCAATTCGTCAAGGCTGCGTAATCCGGAAACCGTAAGCGCGTTTGCAGGCATTTTAATCGCTCTCTAATCTTGGGGATTGCAGTAGACTATAAAAATTTTGCATAGGCAGGCATGCAGGTTACCCCTGATGCATCTCATACCTGAGTATCGCAGCGACCATTCCGAAGTCGCGCAGTTGCGCTCCTTCTCTCGTCTCTGTGGATATTATCTCAACCTTTGTTCCGTATTTCTTTGCTTCGTCTTCAAACTCTGTTATTGCCTTTTCTTCAAGGTCTTCTGAGAGCAGCAATGTTTCCACAACACCGTTCTTCACCATTTTCATTACCTCGTTCTGCCCATAACTCGTCATGCCTTGTTTTGTGGAGAGCAGCTCAAAGAACTTCGCCATTATTTTTTTTTCGGCAGCTATTTCTTCCTGTGCAAGCACGTCCTGTGACTTGTCCACGAGTTCGTGCAGCCCGAACTCGTCAGTGTACGTTATGTCTTTTATGGCTATGATTTTGTTTTTCAGCTCTGTGGGCAGGTAGCTTCCTTCTGTGAAGTCGTTTTTTGTAGGCCCAGGACCTCCAACTATGAGCCCTTTTAGTTCCGGCTTGCCGAAGAACTGGTCTTTTGCGTGGTCTGCAAGCCTTGTGTAGAACTGCTTTGCCGCGCCTTCCCTCAGGCGCTCGAAACGTTGAGCACTCTGTCCCCCTGCTTTTGTCTTTCCCGGAACGTCTGAGGTGTATTTTGCCAGCGTCGTTATGGTTTTTCCCCTTAATGATGCGATTATTCCTTCGCGCCTGTCCATGACTATTAAGCCGTACATTTCCTTTGTTTCCATCATGTCGCGCAGCAAGTCCAGCTGGAAGTTTTTGTCGCAGCGGTAAATCCTCGTCTGCAATGGGATGGGCGGCTCTATGCTCCACACGCGTAAATCTATTTGCCCTTGTTTTGCAATGTTCCCTGAGAAAACGGCAAGCCCGTTTTCAGGCGTCTGCCTGAACAGCCTTAAGTGCTGTATCATTCTTTCAAGCGCGGAAATCACGTTTTTCCTTGTTGAGGCTGACTTGATGTTGCTTGCTGTGCCTTGCTCCTGTGACAGGTGCGCAATTATCTTGTTGAGGTCGTAGCCCTCAGGGATATATACGGTAATGAGCTCTGTGTGCATAGCCTTGTGGCTGTCAAGCTCATTGAGAAACTTCTTCAGTTCGTATTTCTGCTTTGCTGTTAGCGTCATGAGAATGAATTAATGCAGAGTGTTTATATAGTTAATTGTTGCGTGCTGCCATTCTTTCAGCGAGGCTCTGCAGGTCCACCATGGCAACCATCCCACTGATATCATTGTAGCGCATGCATTGCACGTTGGGGTTTCTTGCAAGCGCGGTTCTTGCTGATTCAATGAACTCTGCTCCGCCGCTGTAGTCAAAAGCGCCGTTTACGACAACCCCTGTGAGCCCTATGCTTGTCGCCATTTCCCTGCCACTGCGGGCGAAAAAGTGTGCGTCAGAGCCTCCTGTGCCAATGGCTGCAGCGTTTCGCGAGTTGCGAAGCATCAGCCTTGCGAGTACGTTAAAGGGCGCCTGTGAATGGGGGTTTGATGTCTCAATCCCGTCTATAAGCCCTTCGTCGAGCAGTTCTGCAAGTTTTTTCGCATCCTTCCTGACTGTTATCCCTATGCGCCCCGGGCTTCCTTGTAGATAAGGGTGCGCGGCACCCACAAGCCTGGGATGGTCGCCGGATGCCTGCCTTGCGAGCTCTTCAACCGGAAGCCCTGCCTGGTATCTGCCCCTGCCGCCGTATACAATGATGTGAGACCCTGTTTCCGTCCATATTTCCTGGGCTTTCAGGACGCGAAGAACAACTTCCCCATTTCTTGTTATCTCACTTAATATGCCTTTTCTGTTCACGCCGTAAGGAGGCGATGCCTCTGCAAGTTCAAGGAACCTTTCGTATTCAATGGCCGGAAGGCCTCCTGGGCGCACGTCATCAATATGTAGTCTGGAAATCCCGTGGCTGATGCCTGGAACCGCCCGTTTTATGGCGTCGCTGACTGCGCCTATCGCAGGCTTTATGTTGTATCCGCCTGCATTGGAAGCGCCTTCGCCTGCATTTCCAATTAAGCCCGCCGGGTAGCTTGTTACTGCTATGAGCTCAACACTCCTTTCCTGTGCCAGACCTATCAGGAATTCAAGATCCTCGCTGACCATGTCTGCCGGAAGGTGGACGTGCAAGTCCGCTATGCCTCTGCACTGCGGCGGCTGTGAGTGGTCAGGCAGTGTCATGTCTCGGAGCTGTGTTAGCGACTCTTTCAGGACTTCAAGCCCGACGAGGGGGTTTGCCATTCTCGCCGCGTAAATCCCGTAGTCATCAATCATCCTCGCTGCGGTGGTTGCTCCTGTTTCAATTCGTTGCATCAATGAATTCGCGGTTTTCTCAACCCTTCCATTCACTGCTGCATATCCGGTTGCCACAATTGCAGCGCCAGTCAAAGCCAAAAGAATCCTTGCCCTGCGAGAAACCATGATGCTTTGCAGGTCTTTGCAACCGGTATAAATTTTTTGTGCTTATATTGTTGTAGCTGTTGTTGTTGCAATAACTTTAAAAACGCGCAGCCTTAGCTTATTGGTTAGCTCGGGGCTGTGGTGTATCATCACTGGCGTGATGGACACCTTATCCCCTCGTTGTGTTCGGGGCTGTGGTGTAACTTGGCCAGCACACAAGCTTTGGGAGCTTGTAATCGGGGTTCAAATCCTCGCAGCCCCATAAAGAAAAGTTTATATAATGTTGTGCTAATATCCGGTCTATGAAGCTAAAGGTTGTTCTTGAAAAGCAGGAGGAAGGCGGCTACACTGTGCTCATACCTTCTCTTCCCGGCTGCGTTTCCCAGGGTGAAACCAAGGAAGAAGCATTGGTAAATATAAAGGAAGCTCTGGAGCTTTATCTGGAACCAGATACAAGAGTTTCTGTCCGGAACAAAAAAACCGTGCTGGCAACAATAACTGTATGAAACTTCCTTCTATTTCTGGCGGCGAATTGGTAAAACGGCTTACTCGATTTGGTTTTGTAGTTTCAAGGCGAAAAGGTTCTCACGTCAGGCTGGAAAAGAGCATTGGTGACAAGAAAACCATAAAGATTACCGTGCCGCTCCACAAGGTGCTTAAAAAAGGGACTCTGCACAGCATATTGAAAGTTTCCGGGCTTACTGAGCAGGAGTTTGAAGCTCTGAAGTAGTGGCGCGCCGTTTGCAATACGTTTGCAATAACTTTATAAATAGCCTTCATACCCGCTTTTCATTCTGAAATAAAATGGCGACGCTGACTAAGTATGGCTCTGTTAAGCGCTTCGGCGTTAGGTATGGCCGAAGGGTTAAGGAGGAGTTCGGCAAGATTGAGCATATGAGGGCTTCATCCTCTTTGTGCCCTTTCTGCAGGAAGAAGCAGATGCGCAGGCTTGCTGCCGGCATCTGGCAGTGCGAAAAGTGCAACCTTAAGATGGCTGGCGGCGCTTACAGCGTTCAAAGAATCAAGCTGGCTAACGAAGCTGTCGAGGAAGCTGTTGGGGAAGCTGTTGGGGAAGCTGCCGAAGAAGCCAGGGCAGAGGACTGAAAATGGTTGAGTACAAGTGCTTTTACTGTAACAAAAAAGTAGGGCTTGATTATCTCAGGAAAAAAGTGAGATGCCCTTACTGCGGCAGCAAGATACTGTACAAGTCAAGAAGGACCATCACCAAGGTAAAGGCAAGGTAACTGCTGCTCTATGGAATGCCGCGCAACTATTTCAGTGGCTGGCGACGAAGAGCTTATATGTGCCGCATTTCTGCCTGAGAAAAAGGGGCTTAAGGCCGAGAGGGCTCATTATACAGTTAGAAAGGGGAAGGGCATGGTGGTCTTTGAGGTAAGCGCAGAGGATTCTGTCGCGTTCAGGGCTGCTGTCAACGCGATTACAAAGATGCTGTCTGTTATTGAGAAGGTAAAAAAGGTTTAGGGGTTTGCAATGGATGTTCCGAAGGAAGTTGAGGAAAAGATTGAGCAGCTGCAGCTTTTTGAGCAGAACCTTCAGGGCTTGATGCTCCAGAAGCAGGCGTTGGAGATGCAGTTTGTTGAGATTGGCTCTGCTTTGGCTGAACTGGAAAAAGCAGAGAGCGCTTACAGGATTATTGGCAACGTCATGGTCAGGGCGAAGAAGGAAGATGTTCAGGCTGATCTTGGGGCGAAGAAGGAAACTGCTGATTTGAGGATAAAAACCATAGAGAAGCAGGAGAAGCTCATCAGGGAGCGGGCTTCAAAGCTTCAGAAGGAAGTTCTCGGCGCTATACAGGAAGGGAAGGACGACTGAAAATGTCAGCAGACAAGGTTAATGGGATAATAGCTGCGCTTATGGAGCTTGAGCACGATACAACCGTTCCAAAGAACATCAAGGACAAGGTTCAGAAGACGCTTGATGTGCTTCAGGGCAACGGCGACTTGTCAATTAAAAAAAATAAGGTGCTTCAGGAGCTGGATGAGGTTGCTGACGACATAAATATCCAGCCCTACACGAGGGCGCAGATATGGAACATTGTCAGCATGCTTGAGAAGCTGTGATGATTAGTTCTTCGGCAGTTCTTTGTTAAGGTGCCATACTCCTCTCTATTATGATGGTATAAGATAACTGGTTCTTATAATAGAGGACTTTGAATAACCCCTATTTGCTTCAAAATTCAAAGTCCTTCTTTGAGAGGTTTGATGTGGTTTAGTGGGTTATTCAAACCTCTCAATAAAATAGTCATATGTGCCCTGCGGCTTAGCTTGGCTTTGAAGCAGCGTGTGATACGGGCTCGGATTCGGCCCTGACCTCTGCGAAGAAGACTGCACATTCACAAGCGACGAAACCTGCCATGCCTCGTGCCAGGGTACAAACGGCTGCCTGTTCTTTGACGCCAATGCAGCAGGAGTCTGCGACGCGGTGCATTCAGGCTTCAGGGTTGACTACAGCTCAACTCAAGAGGTTCAGTGCTGCGAAGGCTCGCCTTATGTTCCGGTGAAGATAAAGGCAACGACAAAGATAAACGCAACCAATGTTATGAGAATAACGAGGAACGTGTGGTATGAAGGAAAATTGGTGAAGATGGTTATTGACGTGTTTTCATAGGAAATTATTTTTTTATCCACTTTATAAGGTTTTCCGAAACTTCGTTCCATAAGGAAAGGATTTCTACTGCCTGCTCCTTTTTTACAAGTTCACCCCTGTAGTTGGCGTCGTTCCTTATAATCCTGAGCCTGTCAAGAGTCTGGAGCTTAAAGCTGTTTCTGATTTCAGCAGACATCAGGACCTTCATGCTCGCTTTATGCGAGTCAACCGGCTCGTAGCCCAGCATCCACCACTTGGCATCCCCGAGCTGCCTAAAAGCCTCGTACAGCTCCCTGAATATGCCTGTCGCTGTCTTTTCCTCTACAGGAGACATTCTGGCAAAATCAGCATTGACAAGCGCCGCTTTTATCAGCGACTCAGCCCTGAACCTGTCCGGCGAGCGCTTCCTGATCATTTTCTCGCTCAGCATCAGGTCTATTTCTTCCTTTTTCATGGCTTGACCTCTAAAAATCCGGAAAGCACAATCCCGTTCGCTATGTTGTTGAACAGGTTTATGTCAACTTTTTTCCTGTTAAACAGGTGTATCTGCAGTTTTCTTCCAGGGAAATGCCTTTCAAACTCCTCTATCCCTGCAGGTCTGTCTGTTTCCAGTTCAATTTCCCTGCCTGTCTCAATCGCTATGTCTATGTCGGATGTGGAGATGTCCTCTCCCTTCCTGTAGCTCCCAAAAAGGACAATCGCCCTTGGATGCTTATAGTGCTTGTCAAGGAACTCAACAAGCCCGCTGTCAAACAAATATTTAAGGTTGTACGCTATCTTTCCGTTGACAAACCTTGGGTTTTCTCTGTTTGCTTTTATCCTATATGCTGTTCCTTTGTCCTCCACAGTAACAAGCCCTGCTTCCTTAAGGCTGTAGAGTATCCTGCTGGCGGTGCTTTTTGCTACCTGCGCTGCATTGGCCAGTTCAGTAAGTGAAAATTCTATTTCAGAAGACCAGTACAGCCTGTTCAGGATTTCCAGCGCCGCTCCAGATTCAGCAGCCCTTTCCACAAGCCACTGTTCTTTTTTTGCAACACGTGTTCTTTTCATAGAACAATTGTTCTATTAATAAAACTATATATATTTTTCGGTTTTCTTATTGCAAATCAGCCCTTTTTCACCCGTTTTCTTATTAAGACTGTTTTCTGCATGATTAGCGAGTTTGGCACGAATATTATGTCGCCTTCTTTTGTCTCTATTCTTGTGTCTGCCATGTCCACGCTTATGACTGTGCCTTCAAGGCCGCCTATGCTGGCAGTGTCGCCTTTACGGACAAGCCCTCTCTGGTGTATGTATGCGCCTGCAAACACGTTTGACACGAAGTCCTTGAGGGAAAGGGCTATTGATGCGATTATTATGGCTATGAGGGCAATGGAAACTGTGTTAAAGAGCAGAGCCTGTATTTTCAGGGCGTCAAGCGCCATGACTATGGCGAGGAAGTATATGAAGTACGTCACCAGGTAGCCTATGGCCTCTGCTGCCGGGATGCTGGTTTTTGTGGCGTGGTAAATCGCCTTGCTGAGCTGTATCTCGTCCAGCACGCGCTCAGCAAGCCTTCCCAAAAGACGGCCTGCTATGAACCCTATGAATAGTATTATTCCTGCAGCGACTATGTTGCTTACCGTGCCCGATATTAGCGATACCAGGGTTCCTATTACACCGCCTGTTGGCATGGTTTTGCCTTTTACGGCAAACTATATAAATCTTGCCTGAGCCCATTATCTGATGTTCAGCCACAGAATACTCAACTCAAAGCAGGCCAAGGAAGTCCTGTCCCTTATAGAGTCGCAGTGGGGCGCTGATGTCAGCAGATTACGGGAGAAATACGCTTTTCTCATCAACAGCAGGAACAGGCTTTTTGTCATTACCCGGGATGTGGCGAATATAGACTTCTCAGCGCTTCATATCAATTCAATGGGGCTTTACTTCGGCGAGCTTTTCAACGGCGTGCTCCGGCTTACGATTGAGGGCTCGCAGATAATAGGCCCTTCTGCAGGGAAGAATGTTGTTGAGCTTTCTTCTGAGGAGATGAAGTCATGGCTGAGAGGAAACGACATAAGCAAATCCTGCAGTGACTGCAGCGGCTTCGTGATTGTGAAGCGTGAAAGCGACTTTCTCGGCAGTGGAAGATACAGCAATGGCGTGATTAAGAATTTTGTGCCCAAGACGAGGAGGATAAGGGACGGGGATTAGGGCATTTACCGCATTATGGCAGCATATGTTCCAAGCCTTCTTGCAGCGACGCTTTCTGCAAATCGCCTTTCTTCAGGGAATGATGATGTGAATATGGGAACAGCGACTTTTGCAAAGACCAGCCACATTAGTGGTGTCCATTCGTCAAGCCTTCTTGTGAGCCTCATGGCGCCGTAACCGAGATGGTTTAAGTCCTCTCCTTTCATTCCGCGTCTTCTGGACTTGCTCAGGTCAGTTCCCTCTATTCTGTTGTACCATTCTTCTTTGTAGAAGTGGTGGTTTATCTGATTATATGCGTCCTGCGCGGGAAGCATTAAGCCTGCGGGAAGCATCACTTCCAGGAATCTTGATTCGGCAGTTTTCTGTCTGGATGTCCGTTCTATCCTGATGTTTGGCAGCATTCTTGCCCTGAAGAACCCTGCAAGGTCCCTTTCATCTTGCAATGCGGCGCCAAATTCTGACAGTATGTCTTCGCATCTTTGTGTTCTCAGGTCCCATGGCGCGTTGTTGTAGATAGTCATGTATGCCCGCATGAATTCTGCAACCCTTCTCGGGAACTCTTCTTTGGCGCAGATGCTCCTGCTTGCGAGATAGTCTGGGACTGATTCTTTTTCGCCTGCCAGCCACTGTGAATGCTTAAAGGCTGTTTCAAGCCCGGATTTTGTTCTCGCGCCGTATTTCAGCAGCGGCAGGACAACTGTGCCATCAGGGTTTAGCAGCGTGAATCCGTGCACGGTTGATGTCAGCAGTGTCCTGTTGTGGGCTCTTCCGCTTCCGTTTTTGCATGCTGGAGAATACCTTTCCCTTAATGAGTCATCTTCCAGTATCTTCTGGTCTAACACCAGTATCTGCCTCCAGTTCTTCTGTAGTTCTGCCAGGGTTACAGGTTCCCCTACAGTAACTGTATGCGCCTTCAGCCCCTTGTTGTCCTCGCCTGTTTCGTAGCAGGCAATGCATCGCCCTTCTACGCGTAGGGAGTACTGTATAAGCGCCTTGCCAGGCTCTTCTATGCCTGCCCATAAGGGCATTCCTTGCTGTAAAGTGGTTTCGAGAAGCAGCGCTTCCAGTATGGGCGCCTGTCTGTTGTGCATCTTGGATAGTCTGGCAATTGTGCTTGCAGGTGCTGCTCGTCCTATTTCCTTTTCCAGTGCAGATAGGCTTTGCCTCTTGTCAATGTCAGCCAATCTTTGCCTGAGTCTGCTCATCATAACGTAGTATGCAGGCTCAGTCGTAGGAATCCCCAGCAGTTCAACCATTCCAAAGCACCCATATCAAGAATTTATATAAAATTTAAACTTGTTTATTTATACTTTTCTATACTTATGCGCATTTCAGCATCGCTTTTCAGCGCCTCAGCAAACTCCCTGCCGATGTCAGAAGCAGCCTTGTCCGCCTTTATCGCAAACGTCCTTTCACTGTAGAAATCAGTTTTCCTTATCACGAGCTCATGGTTGCTGTTGAATTGGGGGTTTGGAACCGCCGTTATGGTTTCAGATAGTCCTGCTGTTTTTAGTCCTGCTATTCTTATTTTTATCCTGATTTTTTTGCAGCTCAAAAAATTTCTTAGTTCCTTAAGCTCAAAGTCAGATTTGACGGCGATTATGCAGTCGCCTTTCCTGCTTAATTCAGCATCTTTTATGAATTCAAGCGTTGTTCTGTGCAGGGCGGTTATGTTCGGGTGCCCGTAGGCGGAGAACTCGTATCTCATTTTTGGTCTTATTTCCTGACTAGGTCTTCTATGGGCTTTTTTTCCTGTGCAGCTGTTTTCTGCGCTTCCTTTTCAAGGTCCACGCCGAGCTTTTTGAGCTCCTCTATGTGGAGCTGCATGAGCTGCTCAACTATTGTGAGCATCCTTGCCATCTCCTGCCTTTCCTTGGCAAGCGTTGTCAGGGCTCCTTTATGGAAGCCCACCTGCTCTGCCTGTTCAGCGCTCCTGCCTTCGCCCTGGTTTTGGCTGCCTTGCTTCTTTGCCATTATAGTCTGGCTTTTCTGTGTGAATATTTAAATATTTGCTTATTTTTCCTTTTCTTATGTCTTTTGGCGGTGAATTGTTCATTCGCAACGGCGCGCTTGTGAGCAGGCAGGAGTGGGAAAGCAAAATTGACAGCTTGAATGCCTTGGCTGCCGCAACTGATGCGCCTGCAACTGCAGCTGCATCCGGAGCTGATAAGCGCGAGGCAGTGGCGCTGGTTAAGGATTGCATTGTTCCTGCTGTTGCAGAAAGGGCTGAGTATGCTGGGGCGAAGTCGGGAAAGTTCGGCGTGATGTTTTCAGGCGGTGTTGACAGCTCCCTGATAGCTTTTTTGTGTGCGAAGCTCGGGCACAAATTTGCCTGTTACACTGTCGGCTTTGGCAACTCAAAGGATGTTGCTGCTGCCCGGCTGGCTTCTGAGTTGCTTGGGTTTGAGCTTAAGGCAAGGGTTTTCTCGCTTGAAGAAGTTGAGGGCATCGTAAGGGCTGTTTTGCCTGCCCTTGAAAAAACAGGCTCAGTTGATGTCGTAAATATAGGCGTTGCCTCAGTGGCATATGCCGCTGCTTTGGCTGCAAAAAAGGATGGCGTTTCTTTCCTTTTTTCAGGGCTTGGGAGTGAGGAGGTTTTTGCAGGCTACCAACGGCACGAGAAGGCTGCTGACATAAATAAGGAGTGCTGGGCTGGCTTGCGGGCCATGTGGCAGCGTGACTTGCTAAGAGACTGTGCGGTTTCTGTGCTGTCTGGCGTGTCTTTTTTGACGCCTTTTCTTGATGAAAAAGTCATAGTGTCTGCGATGAGGATTCCGGGGCACTGCAAGATAAGGGGCTCTGAGAAAAAGGTTGTTCTCAGGGAAGCTGCTGTGCAGCTTGGGCTGCCGGAAAGCGTTGCTTTCAGGAAGAAAATAGCCGCTCAGTATGGTTCCGGGTTTGACGCTGCGCTTGCAAAGCTGGCGAAGAGGAAAGGGTTTAAGCGTAAGTCTGATTTTGCCGCAGGCATTCTGCAGGGCTTGCGTAAAAAATCAGCATAAAACCACGCATAAAAAGCGCGTTAAGGATTCGTTTTTTTGTGGTGGTGAAACAGAAATCATTTTTCAGTAGCAAAAACACAAAACATTTATATAATAGGTGCGTTAAGCATTTTTTGTGGTTGTTTGCCGTGTTTTTTAATGCATGGACAATGCATGAAAAGAGCATAAAAAAGCCATAAAATGTGCTAAAAAGAAGGGTTAAAGGAGGGATTGTTTTGAAGCATGCGCTTCTTGTTTTGTCTGTTGTTTTATCTGTAATTCTGGCTGTTTCATCTACAGCCCATGAGGCGGATTATGTGCATGAAGAAGCCGCAACTAATGCGTCTCTGTTAACAACCAAGCTTGTGAGGAACGCGACTTTTTATAACGATTCTTCTGCCACAGCAGTAAACAAGTCTTGGACCATTATTGAGCTGGCCATGGAAAGTGATGCGTGTGCAAAGAAGCTTGAGTGCACAGCTGCTGAGCAAAACCTTTTCTGGTTTGACTGTTATTACGACACAGCTGACAATATTTGCAGGTGCTTCAAGGGCGACATAAGCCAGTGCAAAGTCGCCGAAAGCTCATTGCCCCTTAATGACTGGTGCGCCTACCAGTTTGAATGCGTTAAGAGGCTGGATGGCAACTACCAGATAAACTGCCATTTTGACAAGCAGCTTGTCCAGTGCAGGTGCTTTGTCGGCGACCTTGAGAAATGCATGGGAGAAAAGAGCCTGCTTAACAAGTCAATGCTTCTTGAGCTTGAGGCTGCTGAAAAGGAAGCTGCCAGAAAGGAATCTGAACAAACTGAGCCAAAAAACGCGTCAGGGATAACGGGCAGGGCTGCTGGCGGCCTGCTCTCAGGGGTTTCCGGCGGGCTTGCGCAGCTTAAAGGTTTGCTTTCAAAGCCGGTTACAATTGCTTCAAACAAGGTTCCGGCAGGAATGGTTGCAGGGCTCGCAATTGCTGGATTTGCGGTTGCCGCGTTTGTCTTCCTGTTTGCAAAGTCTCCTCATGGCGATCTTAACAAGGCAAGGGCTTATCACAGGAGGGCTGAGGAGCTTCATGAAAAAGGAAAAGAGGAAGCTGCGCATAAGTACTACAAGCTTGCTGACGAGTGCAGGGCTAAGGCGCGGAAAGGTGAATAGAGTAGGCAAAGGTGAATAATTTATGGCGTGGTATGAAAAGTATGATTTCGGCGAGGACCCTTTTGCAGCAGATGAAAGGGTTTACGGGCTTGACAAGGTGCTTGACGAGCTCGTTTACCGGGTGGAGTCGGGAAGCATGGCTTTTGTTGAGGGAAAGGAAGGCGCGGGTAAGTCTGCTGTCCTTAAGCAGCTTATAAAGCGCTTCGGCGGAAAAGGAAAAGTAATCTATTTTGACTGCGGGAAGATAGAAAGAAAAATGAACATAGAGAAGCTGATGACCGGAAAGTACGGCTTTTTTGGCAGGGTTTTCGGCATTAAGCCGGGCGACATGATTCTGCTGCTTGACAACGCCAATTTCCTGTCAAAGAAGAACTGCGAGCGCATAAAGAACTACTTTGACAACAACTACATAAAGTCTGTGGTGTTCACAGGGCTTTCCTACTCTAAGGCCCATTTCTCAAAAAGCCTGAGGGACAGGATTGGCGGAAGGATAGAGAGGCTTAAGCAGTTAAGCCCTGAGCAGGCTGTGCAGCTCGTGAATGAACGCGCCCCGGGCATTGAGCTTCTGGACAGCGATGCAGGCAAAAAGATTTATAAGCTGTCAGGCAACAACCCAAAGAAGTTCCTCGAAAATCTTGGCGCGGTATGCGAAAAAGCGGTCAGCGGTGGTTCTGACAGGGTTGAAGAAAAGCACATAAAAGAGGTCTTTGGTGATGAGCATGGAAAGTGAGCTTTGGTATGAGAAGCTGGGATTCTATCATAACCCCTTCAGCATAAAGCCCGCTGCGTTCCACAGCGAGATAATCGGCTATGATGTTGAGGAAGTTTTCAGCAAGATAGATGCGGGCAGCGTTGTCTTTGTCAGGGGCAGCATGGGCGTTGGCAAAACCACGATGCTCAAGCACATCCTCGGGAGGTTTGGGGGAAAAGGCAAAGTGATTTACTGCACGTGCAACAGCTCTGACAAGGCCTTGAGCTTCAGGAAGCTGCTTATAGGCACTTCATTCTTCAACAGGCTTGCTTCAAGCCCTGCGAAGAACATGATGCTCCTGGTTGACGAGGCTCAGGACATAAAGAAGCAGGAAACCGCGCAGATACTCAGGTTCTTCAAGAAAGGGAATTTCAAGTCAGTCGTTTTTTTCGGCACTGACTACAGGAAGGAAAAATTTGTTCCTGAACTCCACTCATTGCTCAGGGAAAACATGAAGGCGCTGGCAAGGCTGAAGAACGAGCACGCAGTTGAGCTTGTCAGGAAAAGAATCGGGGATTTAGACATGATTTCTGACGAGACCATACTGAAGGTTTACAGGCTTTCCACATATAACCCGAGAAAGCTTCTTGAGAACTGCGAGGACGTTTTCAAGTGCGCTGCCGACCTTGGTGCCAAAAAAATAACGGCCGAGCACATAAAGAAGGTTGTCAAGGCAGAAAAGCCGAAAAGGCACAAGGCGCACAAGTCGCCTCAGATAATAATAGAGCAGATAGAGGACGTTGACCTTCCGCTCAGGATAAAGTCCATAAAGTCCATAAAGCCTGTGAAGCCCTCAAAGGCGAAAAAGGGCAGGGTTAATGAGCAGGACTACGGCATAAGGACTTACGAAGAGGAGATGGAAAGCATAAAGCCGCTTAATGAGGAGAAGTGATTGCGGGGTTATTATGAATATGTCATTGGAGTTTATTGTCAGATGGACTGGGATTGCTGCCGGATTAAGAGATATGCGGGGCGTTCTTAAGGGGCTTGAACTTGGATTGCTTAATAACGATAAACAAATTGTTGGCGCTCAAGTTGGAGTCGTAAATGGTTGTACCTCTACAAATTATAGTGATGTGGGGGAATTACGGGGTTCCAGCTTGGAGCAGTCAATGCTGCCGGATATTGTACAGGGGTTCAAGTTGGATTGGTGAATCTTGCTGAAGGATTTGCAGGAGCCCAAATCGGAGCTGTAAACGCGATTATATCAGGCGAATCTTATGGCCGGGCGAAAAGCTTTGGCGTTCACTTAGGCTTATTAAATCTTGTTGACCACCATATAGGGCTCCAGGCAGGCCTTATTTGCTATGCAAGGGAAGGGACTTATTTCCAGATAGGCCTGCTGAACATTCACGGAACAACAGGGCCCTGGTACACAAGAATAAGTCCAGTGCTCGGGTTTCACAGGGAGCCTAAAGCTGAAAGGGCAGGAGCAGCGTACGGACCGTTGGCGTAATAGAAATGGAAAGCATAAGGCCTGTGGTTAATGAGGAGAAGTGAATGGGTTTGCAAAAGTTCTAGGAACTCCTCACGACTCATTCCCAAATCCTTCTTTATGATTTTATTAAGAAGTCCAAGAATCACACCACTACTTACCTTACCGCTACGAATTCCTCGGAAATTTCAGGCGCTTCTTCTGTTTCAAGATAAGCCCTTATTGCTTCCTTTGTCCTTTCCAGAAGTTGCTCTACGCTTTTTGCCTGTGTATGGCAGCCAGGAAGACCCACGACTTCAGAAACAAACCAGCCCTGTTTGTCTTTTTCTATTATGACGGTATATTTCCGCACCATAAATCCCGTTACAGATTAAGCGTATCTAAACTTTTTTGCCGTGTTATTGCTTTCTAATCTGCCGCAATTCGATGCGCCGCTCCCAATTCGTAACTATTAAGCAGGGACTAACAGAAACATTTATATAGTTCGGATATGCACCCGTACGCATGTCATCAATACCTTATATGTGCGCTGTTGTTCAAGCAATGAATGGACGCCTTGTAGTTGCTGGGCGGGGAGATGTGGCTTCTATGCCGGGGGCTTCTGTTAGTTTAAGACGCGAGTTTTCCGGTCCTGGGGAGTATGAGCTTCATATGAGAGCGCTTATTAGAGCTCTTACGGGAACGCCTAATCCTGCCGGCGAGCAGTACATTGCTGTTGAAGCTGGCACAGGCAACACATTTGGCCAAGTTATGGCAGCCCTCACTTCAGTTGTCACAAACGTGATGGCTAATGCAACTCCTGAACAACCGGCTGATTTAACGGGTGTTCAAAGAGCTCTATCTGGACAAGGTTACCAAGTTTCAGGCGTGCAAGTCGCAACGGGTGTTTGGCGAACTCTGCCTAAACGAGACCAGGATTCAGGCGCGTATGCAGTACTTAGTGGATTTCTTGAGGAACTTTTGCTAGGTCATGTGAGCCTAACTCCCCCAACCCAATGACTTCTATGGTTTTATTATCGCCATTGCAAAGACAGGAAATAAGGTGAATCAAAATGGATGATTATAGCATTCGGGGACCCTGTTGCGATGAATATGCTAAGCTCAGAGGGGAATATTTGTTACTTGCCGGAATAGCAACTCATCTGTTGGAGAACAATCCGCGCTATATCCTGATGCTTTCTGAAGCAATGTGCAGAAATATGGGTGAAACAAATTTTAGGGCGGTGGTTGAAGTTGGGGGCGGGGAAAAATGCCCCTGCAACGAAGCGCCTTATCCAGAATTGTGGCGCAGGTTTTACCCTGAGCTTAGGCGATGGTCAAGCATGGGCGAGGCTGAAGCTGACGGTTTGAATGAACGAATTGCTGGCGCATTAGAGCAGATGGCTAAATAAATTCCTTTCACTCACCTCACCTTTATCTCCACAGCGTCATTGTCCTGAAGAACATGGCCAAGCATGAACCTTTCTCCCGGGTGTTTTGCTGACTTTCCCCATACCCTTGCGTACCTGAACTTGCTTACGAACTCTCTGTGCAGCTTCCTGCACACATCGGCTATTGTGCTGCCCTGCCGCATTATAAGCGGCTCGTTGTCTACCTTTTTGCCTCGCTCCTTTAGGTATACCCTTATGAACCTGAGCGTTTTATATATCACCTCTTTGAGTTCCTCCATGTTTGTGCGGTTCTCCGCAGACAGGGGCATGCCGCCTGTAAGCTTTGCTGCCCTTTCAGCTTCATTATTGCTCACCATGTCTGCCTTGTTCAGCACTATGATGGATGGCATGTAGACGCGGTTGCCTTCAAGCGCGTCAATCAGCCTCTCAGCTGTCAGGTCTTCCTTTATCGCCACTGTGCCGCTGTTCACCCTGTACTCTCTGAGTATTGCCTTTATTGTTTCGGGGCTTGTGTTTGTCAGCTTTTTTGGAATGAAGATTTGCAGTTTTCCAATCGCGCTTTGCTTCACAGTTACATTTGGCTTTTCTTCATCTATCCTTATATCTGCCTTGTAAAGCTCGTTTCTTATTGTTTCCAGCTGCTTCAGGTCAAAGATGTCTGCGATCAGAATCACCATGTCAGCATTCCTTATGACTGACAGTACTTCCTTTCCTTTTCCCGCGCCGGCAGATGCGCCGCTTATGAGCCCCGGCACGTCAAGAATCTGTATCTTGGCAGACTTGTATTCAAGGATTCCAGGTATGCATGTGAGGGTTGTGAATGCGTATGCTGCTATTCTTGACTCTGCGTTTGTCAGGGCATTTAGGAGCGTTGACTTGCCAACTGAGGGGAAGCCGACCATGCACACAGTCGCTTCTCCGCTTTTCCTTACTGAGAACCCGTGCGCAGCGCCTTTCTTTGTCTTTGCCGCTTCTGCCCTGCCTTTGAGTATGGCTATCTTTGCCTTAATCAGCCCGACGTGGTGCTGTGTTGCCTTGTTGTACTGGGTTCTGCTTATCTCGTCTTCAAGCTCCTTTATTCTGTCCGGGTAGTCTGACATTTCAAAATTCACAATAAATTTACTATATTGTTGTTAGTTTAGTGTATTTTCGCTAAATTTTGGCCGATTTCTTCTTTAATATGTAGAAACTGCTGATAAGTGTCTCTGCTTAATAAAATATTTTGAAAATAGCTGATATAAATGTCACCAACCCTTTTAGCTATATACAATATGTCTGCAAAAATGTCATCAAAATGGGTTTCACTTAATTTATCATTATAGTTTAATGCTGCTATGGAAGGATGAACAAATTTACTTAGCTGAAAATAAAATTCTTTAAAATCATCGCCATCTATAGATGAATGCTTTTTAAAAGCTTGCTCTCTGATAAACCAAATGCTAAAATCTCTATAATCCTGAAAATTATCACTGTTTATGCAGTTAAGAAGTTCTCTATGATTGTTTTTTGTAAGAAAATTCTTAAAATCATGGAGTTTTTTGTTATTCTTTTTATATTGCATTTGAACTTTAAAATCCATTTTTTGGAAATTCAACCACCTTTCGGCTTCAAATGGGTATTCAGTTATGTATAAAAGAAAAATAGCGCTCTCAAATAAATTTCTCAAAAGCGAATATGCTTCAAGATATTTTCCATTCTCAATTAGTATTAAAATCGATTCTGTTTGTGAAATGGACTTTTTAAAAAGAGTTTGAACTAGCTGTTTTGGGATGTCTTCCCTAAATTCTTTTTTATGGGTGTCAGTTTGCAAATAAAAATTTATAACCTTGGCATTTAATTCGTGTAATATAGTTATAATTCTGTTGAACAAAGAAATCTGTCGTGGCTTACTCATAACAATGTGTTTCTTAATTTCTTCTCTTTCTTTAATTCTTGCTTTATTTTTTTCTATCATCTTACAACCAGGCCTTCTGCAATTAATCTCCTTATCCTCTGCGGATTATAGGTCCAGATTACGCACCCGTCTTTGTCTATCAGTATCTTCCCTGACTGTTCAAGGTAGTCTAATATTGTGCGGAACGTCTGGTACATCATCTTCCTGGGCAGCTTTTTCCAGAGCTGGTATTTCCCGTACTCCTGGCTGTATTTCTGTATGGCTTTTTCTACCATCAATACGGACTCAAGTGTAGGGCTGTGCAAAAGCGTAGCGTTTTTCATCTTATATAAGTATATATAAGACGCGTATATAAGCTTTTCCTTTCAAACCCCCCACATCGGGTTGTCCTTGCGCATTAGCTCCGCTATCTCCTTCAGCACCGCGATTTCTTCTTTTTCCAGCAGCTTTGCCAGTTTTTTCAATGCGCGAAAGTCGTCTTCGTTGATGTAGCTCAGCAGCTCATCTCCTTCGTTTATCTGCCTTCCGACTGTTGCACCGTCTATTGATGCGGCCACTTGCTTTCCTTTTTCTGCCGTTGTTATGCTTTTCTGCTCAAGCTGTATTTCCTTTACTGTGCCGATTTGCTTTCCATCCTTCATTACAGGCATTCCTGCTGTGAGTGTTCCTGCAGTTATTTCAACGCCCACGATTGCCGGGTTGCTCTGCCTGAACACATAGCCCGGCATTATGCGCATCCTGCAGGGCTTCATCAGGCTGCCTAATTCTTTTGCCTCAGAATGCTTTTTCGCTTCTTCCTGCCAATGGGCAAAGTCCTCTATGAGCTTGTATATGACGTCGTGCATGATGACTTTCACGTTTCCTGATGTGCCTTCTGTGTCCTGGCTTTGCCGCACATTGAAGCCGAGCACGGCTGCGTTTAGCGGCGACTTTGCAGAGTTTGCCTCTGCTGACAAAATATCTTTTCTGCCTATTTCGCCTATGGACGCCCTCTTCACCTGGATGCCTTTCTCCCTTAAAAGCCGCAGCAGTGCCTCGAGGCTTCCAAGCGTGTCTGCCTTTACAACAATTCCGTCTTTCTCAGTCTCAATTAGGACTTCGCTGACTTCGGTCTGGATTTCTGCCTTTGCCTTTTCTATAGCGTCCTTGTCTTTTTCGCTGTGCACGCCTTGCAGCGGAGCTCCTGCAACAACTTCAGATATGTTGAGGGCTGAAATCTTGACTCCTGCTGCGGCATTGACTTTGTCAACAGGCGCAAATTTTGCCTTGTCGCGCATCTCCTGCAAAGGCATCGGTTCAAAAAGCGCCTTGACCTTGGTAATGACTGGCTTGTCAAGCCCGCCTATCACCAAGATATCGCCCTTTCTCAGCACGCCGTCATATATTATTACGTCCAGTGTTGTTCCCAGCCCTTTGTCCTTCTTGACTTCAAGCACGGTTCCTTTTGCTACGCCTTCAGTTGTCCTAAGGGACGCCTCAAGGTATCTTTGTGCAAGCCCTGTTATCACCATCAGCAGCTCGGCAATTCCTTCGCCTGTCTTTGCAGCGCACGGGATTATGGCTATCTGGTTTGTGTAGTCCTCAACCCTGTCAAACCTTTCGGAATTGAAGCCGAGCTCTGAGAGCTTGCCGACTGTTTCGTAAAGCTTGATGTCAAGCTCATTCCTCACTTGTTGCGCCTGGCTTTCTATGTCGGCTAAAATATGCCCGGTTACTGTTCTCCAGCCGGGAATGAGGTCTGTCTTGTTTGCCGCAACCACAAAGGGTGTTTTGAAGCTGCGCAGTATGTCTATCGCCTCAAGCGTCTGCTGCTGGAATCCCTTGTTTATGTCTATGACAAGTATTGCTATGTCTGCAAGGTTCCCGCCTCTTTTCCTCAGGCTTGTAAACGCCGCATGCCCCGGGGTGTCTATGAACAGCAGCCCAGGTATGCTGAACTTTATGTTTAGCTTATCAAGCAGCTCGCCGCATATGGCCTTTACTGTTGCGAGTGGCACATGGCTGCAGCCTATGCTCTGTGTTATCCCGCCGGCTTCCTTTGCAGCTATTGCTGTTCCCCTTATCCTGTCAAGCAGCTTTGTCTTGCCTGCATCAACATGCCCGACGCACACTATAAGGGGCTGCCTGATTGCCGGTGGCTGCGCTTGCCGCTCTGCCTGAGCTTCCTGCGCCGGCTTCGCTGCTGGTGCTGCCGGATGTGCCACTGTTGCCGCTGCTGATGTTGCCTTTGCCATGGCAGGAAAGAAAAAGGCGGCTGTTTTTAAAGTATTTGGATTTGCAAGTGTTTTGTTATTGTGTTATTCTTTGAAAAGTTTTTCCATTAGTTTACGTGCATCGCCAACATAAACTTCACCTATGGCATCCCAAGGATGAGCTGCTATATTTGGTTTAATCCTGACAAAAAAGCCCGGACCATTTGGATAACTTGCTTCTGTATCGCGTTTTTGAACTTCACATAAATAATAATGCGGAGAACCTGAGCGGTCATTATACTGCTTAACTTCTCTTGCAATATTTTGCCGACCACTTTCCAGCTCCACCAGCAGCCTATTTATCAAACCGTCTCCTTCCATTTGCTCTCTAACATGTCTTGTTACAGGCTGGTCTTCTATCCACTCTATCAAGCCACATTCCAAATATGATATGTGTTCTGGCATGTCAATAAGGAAAGAAAAAGGCGGTTGTTTTTAAAGTATTTGGAGTCATATCATAACGACTCCCTGCAAGTTTTTGAAGTCGCTGTCTGCTGTTATAAGCTCGGCATTGCATATGCCGCCTGTCGCATATATTATGGAATCAACTGCCGCCAGGTTGTGCTTTACAGAGATATCTGCTGCGGCTTCACAGGTTTTTGCGTCAACACCGATTACCATACTTCTTGTTTTTGCGAATCTCAGCGCTTCTGCTATTTCATTCCTGCTGTAACTGCCTTTCAGCAGCCGCTTTTTTATTTCAAACAAGGAAACCGCGGAGCTTAGAAGAACGGTATCGCTCTCTATTAATGTGCGCATTCTGTCGCTTTGCCGGAAAAAATACAGCAGCCATGCGGATGAGTCCAGCAGCATAAGCTCAGAATCTGTCATGTTTGTCGCGCAGGCCTTTCAATAGTTCCTTTCTGCCCATCTTCCCTAAAAAGCCGTACATGGACTTCTGCCTGAATGTGTGCACATCAAGCTCATGAAGAGTATCAAAAGAAGCAAAGTAGGCATCAACTTCCCCTGCAACTGTGGCTTTGTCATACTCGCCTTTTCTGTCCATCAGCACTCCCCTGAATCCGTAGTCCATCGCGCTCTTTACAACTGTTTTTGAGTCGTCAATAACGATTCCTGTTTCCGGGCTTTGGAGGTTTGCGGCTTTCATGCATTTGTCCCAGAATTCCCTGCTTGGCTTGACGTAGGGGTCGCCAATCAGGATTTCATCATCATTGAAGAACTTTGCGAGCCCTATTGCCTTCGTTCTTTGCAGCCGCAGCCCTGACGAGTATTCAGGGTCATAAAGCATCTTATCGCCTATGAACTTAATCCTCGTGTCGCTTCCAGCAATAACAAACTTTCTTTTTGCGCGCTGCAGAAACCTGATTGAGTCTTCAAACAGCCTTGTGCTGCCCACTATCTCTTTCCAGTAAATGCTGGCTATGCGCATTATCTGGCTGCCGGAAAGCCCGAGGCCATGGCGCTCAGAAATGTGTTTCAGGTATAGCTCCCTGCTGAACATGAAGTCTTGTTTGGTGTCGGCTTTTTTTGAAGACAAAACGCCATACGAATTCATTATTCCGGCAAGTTTCCTTCCCGGCTCGTCTCGTCTCCCCAAATAAAACGAGTTGATGTCTGAAAACATCCTGCCGAACATCTCGCCAGCCTGCGGCTTGCCGGGAAAAAGCCTGAGCAGCTCGTCCCTTACCGCCATGTCCGCAGAGCCTGTCTCGTGGCTCGCCAGAGTTGAATCCACATCAATGAAAAATACGCCTCCAGTTTCCATTCTGTTCGCGCCTTACGGCTTAAGCTGCATTTCTATTTCTTTTACAAAGCGCTTCGCATCTTCAAGTGCCGTTTCCGCATCATCTTTTTCAGGCCTGTATTCAAGCCCGTACATTGCATCGTGCCTTTCTATGCGGTGTATATTAAGCAGGTTTATAACGTTGACCGGTATGATGCTGGAGTATTTTTCCTTAAGGTAAATGTATATTGCGTAGTGGCTTTTCTCCTGGATTCCGTCTTTGTAAAGCAGCGCCCTTGCAGCGTGGAACATTGCCATGTATGCCTCGAGCACGGCAAAATTGAATATTTCCAGCCCAACTGCCTTTTCTGCGCTTTTAAGTCTTTCACGCGCCATGGATATTGATTTTTCTGTTTTTTCCCTGTCAGGGCTTGTTTTCCTGAGAAGCCTGAACTTCATGCAGTCTTCTATTGTTCGTATTTCCATCTTGCAGTTTTTTTTTGTGCTATTGCACAATGGGAAGTTCCCCGTACAGCGGTATGCCGTGGCTGATTATTTCAAAATAAAACGCCTTATTGCTCTTCGCCTGCTTGTTCCATTCGCTCCAGCTGAAGACGTGCAGGTTTACCTCTTTGTTCAGCTTCTCTTCAATTTCCCTCATAGTGACATGCTTGCCTTTTTCTTTGCCTATCACCAGAATATCTGCGTCGCTTTTCTCATCATCTTCGCCTTTCGCCATTGAGCCGAACAGGACTACTGAGGAGACGTTGGCGACATTGGACATTAAATGGTCGACAAGCCCTGATTTGGCAAGGGTGTTTATGCTAAAGGCCATTTTCAGGCGCCTGAAGAACAGGTTGCCTGTATTTGCCTTGAAGTATCTCAGGTTTGCTCTCCTTTCATCCTTGATAAGCCCTTCCTTTACAAGCAGGTCTGCGTATTTTTTTGCAGCGTAAGGGCTGAGTTTTGTCTTTTTTGCCAGCTCCCTCAGGTATACCTCCTTGTATGGGTTTTCAAGGAAGAACTTCAGTTCCTTTAGCAGCATCAAATCCCTCATACGATTGTTATTGTTTTTTACCTTTATAAACCTTTCGTTTTTATATAAAAACAATCGTTTTTATATTTTGCACATCAAAATTTCATTGGTTTAGTAAGCGACAATAATAAGTCATAGAATATTCGCTTACTAAAGTTTGTCAGACATAACTATTTTATGATTTATTTATGTCTGACATTAGTTGCGGAAAAGATTTATAGCATATGTTTAAAAGCGCTCAAAGATTCGCTTTTTATAGGGGAAAAATGGGCAAAGGAAATATTTACGCATACGCTAGAAGAAATGAACGGCATCCTCAGCCCGGCAGGGGGGTTGCGAGTGGAGGCAGGGAAATTGTGCGCCCGGTAAAGTACGCGTTGAGCGGCTTTTCTTTCAGTTTGGAGGATGCCCGCTTTCTGGGCGAGGCTGAAAGGGAGGACGATACGGCTATACTGGCGCTTCAATGCCTTATTGGCGGCGTCAGCATTGAGGAGTGCAGGGCTTACTGGACGCTTAACAAGGCCTTTGAGCATTCCAAAAACGATGCGGCCAGGGATTTTGCCGCACTGTTTAAGAGGACTGAGCATGATTATGCAAAGCGCATTGGCGCGGTTCGGAAGCATATTCCTGCATACCATAAGGCATTTGCCGCGCTAAGGCAAAGCCCTGTGGCGCAGGCGATTCTTGACAGGGAGTTTACGGAAAACGAGCTTATGGACGCTGTCAGGGCGCAGGGCATTGCCATAGCGGATGATGCGGAATTTTACGATAACGGAGCAGCATATTCCCTTTATGAAGCCACTGTTAGTTTTTCGCACAAAATGGATTCTTTGCTTGCTCTGGAAACAGACAGCCCCCTTTCTTGCCTTGAGAATTATCTGGGCGCTTTGTCAGCCTTATGCAGGCAGGATAGGAAAGCCGCTGAGAGGTTTCTTGACGACCTGCTGCTTAGCGTCAGCAGGGACAGTGCGTCTATGGTTTTTGCAAGTCTTAATGAGGGAAACTTAGGGGTTGCTGCCAGGCTTGTTGTTTCCCTTCCTGAAGGCTCAATTCAGAGCCTTGATGCAATGGCTCAGGTGCTTCCCGCATACCAGGCAGTAGCATCAGCCCGGCTTTCTAATCTGTTGGGAAAAAGGTTTGAGTTCAAGTACGGTTCTGAACAGGTGAGGAACATTGCCTCAGGGCTTGAGGCGTTGCTGGGCGGCGGGGTTAAGGCTCCTGAGATTGGCGAGCTGGTCTTTTCAGTCGGTCCTGAACAGCAGCAGGACGTGCTCTCTCTGCTTTCAGGAAATCCTGCTTATGCAAGGCTTTGGAGGACTCTAAGAAAAGCCCAGACTTCTGTCAGGAAGTATGCGGATTTCCTTCTTAGCTATGCGCCTGTAAGGACGGGTGCCGGGGCTGAGTCCTGTTTCGAATTCGTTGACAGGGTTGCTTCAAGCCCCGACGGCATTAATACGGCTAAAGCTCTTATAGAGTCCGGCTACGTCTGGGCATTAGACACCGGCGTTCACACATTGCTTTCCACCTCTACAGGCCATAATCCGGAAATTTTGGTAAGGACTTATCTGCGCTACGGCAGCGAAGGGGCGGGAAACAAGCAGGCAGCTGTGCTGGAGCTGAGCAGGGCAGGCGTTGCTTCAGAAAGGCTCAAGGCAATAAGGCAGGGACTTGATAGGATTGCCAATAAGGAACTGGAGGGATTTCTTCAGAATCCGTTCAGCATTACTCGGCTTGAGCAGTTGCTTGAGCAGTTTATAGCAGGGAAGCATTACCCTTCAGCAAAAGCACCCAGCCCGGCAGGTCAGCCAGACCGCTGGGCTGATATGCTGTTGCGCTCATATCCGGAACACAGGTTGGTCATTGCGGAAGCCTATAAAGTGCTGGAGTCACATCAGCTTGAAGGCAGGCTTAGGAATATGTGGGCAACTCAGCCAGAGTCTGTCGTCATGTTCGCCAGCGAGGTAGTTGCTTATCAGGAATCCGCGCAGCTGTTCATGGCTATGGAGAATCCTGCTCTGTACGGATACATAAAGGCATGTCTGCGCAGGGCACCTTCAGAATCATTTGGAAAAGAAATAAATGCAGTTGCGCCAAATGGAAATTCTTATCAGGCATTGCATGAAGCCCTGATTGCGGCTGTGGCTTTAAGGCAGCCTGCAGCAGCTGCCGGGAAAGCTGCAGAAGATAATGGGGAAGGTGAAATGGCAGCGCCTTTGCACGTTTTGCCGCTGACAAGCATAATTGTTTGGGGCAACTACAGCTTTGATATCCAGGCAAGGATACGGCAAGAGCTGCCAGAGGCAGACATAAGGTTCTATAACAAGTTCAGGCGCGCGAAATTTCTTCCACAGGATGCTGACGCTGTTCTCTGGGAAACACCGGGGAGTGAGCACTCGGCTTATTATGCAGTGAAGCTAACATGCTCTAAAAGGGGCGTGCCTTTCTATCACATTAACCAGCCAGGTTACGAGGCAGTTGTATCTCTTGTGGGAAAGCTGACAGGATTATAAAAAGATTTTTATTCAGCGCACTGCTGCTTTCTGCCATGCGAGTAATAACAGAGGGCAAGGCAAGGATTCAATTCTCTGTCCCTGAAAAAATATCAAAGTCAATGGGCGTCTTCTACAACCCGGCGATGAAGGAGAACCGCGACCTGACAGTCCTGCTGCTTAACTCCGCAGGCCAGCCAAAGATGCAAATCGCCGATCCCCTTGCAGGAACGGGCATAAGAAGCATCAGGCTGCTGCTTGAATTGGGAAAAAGCAAAATCAGGAACATAAGCATAAACGACAATTCAAAGGCGGCAGTTGCCGCTATCAGGAGGAATCTGCGGCTTAACAGGATAAAAAGCAGCAGCGGCAAACGCGGCAAAATAAAAGTGACTGCAAAGGATGCGAACATCTTCCTTCTTGAAAGCACTGGCTTTGACTATATAGACATCGACCCCTTTGGAAGCCCTGCGAGGTTTCTTGACGCTGCTGCGCAAAGGATATCCAGAGGCGGCATAATTGCCGTGACTGCGACAGACACAGCAGCCCTTGCAGGAAGCTCGCCTTCTGCGTGCATGCGCAAGTACTGGTCAAGGCCGTTAAGGAATGATTTTATGCACGAAACAGGGCTCAGGATTCTGATAAGAAGAGTGCAGCTTGCAGGCATGCAGTACGAGAAAGCCCTCGTTCCGATATTTTCTTACAAGGGGCAGCATTACATGAGGGCTTTTTTCCGCTGCGAAAAGGGGCGCATAAAAGCAGCGCAAATTTACAAAAGCCACGGCTTCATAATTTACTGCCCGAAATGCCTTCAAAGCGAAGCAGTCCGGGAGCTAATCAGCAAAACCTGCAATAGCTGCGGCAGCAAAACAGATAATGCAGGTCCTTTGTGGCTTGGCAGATTGTCGGACAAGCAAGTTGTTGCAGCCATGCTGAGGAAAAGCCCTGAAGAGCACAGGCAGCACGAGCAGCTGCTGTCAGCAATAAGAGAAGAATCAGCAGTAAGCCGGCAGTGGTTCTACAGCATCAATTCTGTTTGCAGGAAATACGGCATAAGAAGCCCACCGCCGATGAATGAGCTGCTGGAGAGTTTAAGGAACTCGGGTTTCATTGCAGCCCGCACCCATTTTGACTGGGCTGCGGTGAGGACTGATGCTCCTGTTGTTCAAATTGTCAGGGTGATTAAGCAAGGTTAGCGCACTGGCAAAGCAGGCAATCTGCCGGTTAGTCCGGGCAGGTAAGCTGCCAGCCCGTCCAGCTCTATTCTTTCGGAATTGAATCTGAATCCGCCTGCAGTATCGCCTCTTAGCATTCGCATTACTTGGAAGTAAGGTTTTATTTCATACTCCTGTGCGTGCCCTGTTTTTGCCGTGTCCAGAAAACGCTGGCTTTCTATACTGTGCCCTTTATCTACGGTGTCCGCCCAGATATGTGGTGTTCCTGCTTCGTTTGCAATTGTTCCGCTCAGCTCCCATGCGGCAAATTCAAGCTCCATAAGGAGTTCGTGCTTTGCCAATAAGTCACCATCTTTTGCCCTGTTGGCTAATGCTTCAAGCGATATGAGCTGCGAGTGGACCCCGTAGTAAGGTTCGCCTGACGCCGCTGCTTGAAGCTGTGCAGCTCCGTATGAAACAGCGTCAGGCAGGTCGTGCAGGGGAATTGATGGGTTGATTCTCAGTTCCAGTAAGCCTCCGCTTCTACTAGGCATGACTTGCAGCCTGCGGCCAATCGCTTCCTTTGCAGTTTTGTCGCTCAAAAATTCATTAGGGGCCATAAACGTGATTCTTGGCCTTGCATTTGGAGTCTGTGATGGAAACTCCGCCCATACATATGGCAGGGCTTTTTCAAGCTGCTCGTCAAGCGTTCTTTGCTGTGTTACCGGCTGGTACGGGTTTATTCCTGATCTGCGCAGCTCTTCTTCTGCTTCTGTTCTGAGCCGCCTGAGCATTGAATAGTCATTTAGCGCGTCGTCTAAAGTGTATCTCTGCTTAAATTCGTCAAGGTATTGCTGCTCAATGCGCGCTGCGGCTTCTGCAAATTTTTTAGGGTCAACATCGGTCAATGCCATTAATGTTTTGTCTGTCTCAATGGATGCGTGCTTGAGGTCCTCTGGGTCCAGCTGCATAAGCAGTCCTCTGGCGGCAGACAAATCACCTCTTCTGGCATGAGTTTCTGCAAGGTAGTATGCTGCGCGTAAAGCCTGTCTTTTGAAAGCATCGCTGTTTTCTCCAAGCTGTTGCGATAAGTCTGCAACAATCTCAAGCAATGGCTCTGCAGCCGCATAATTGCCTGATTTCCTTAGTTCGTTAGCCCTAACAAAATGATAATTGGCAAATTCGGATTTTTGCCGGTAACCAGTTATAAGTCCACCAAACCGGTGAAGCCCATCCAATGGCAAGGTCTGCTCATGGTGTGTTCCGGAAAGGAAATCGTGAATGGCCATCTCAAATGGCAACTCTATTTCCAGTCTCTCCCCATTAATAGCCCTTAGCGCGTGCATAAGCGGCCCTTTTCCGTAATAAGCCCAGTTCTGAGTTTGCACCGTGGCCAGTTTTACATCTATATCCGGTTGCACACCTCTGGCTCGAATTGCAATTAGCCAACTGTCAATCTGGCGGTTGTTGAAAGCTGATTCAAAAGACATATTAAGCAGCGTTCTCTCAAGTTTAGTGAACAACTGATATTTGGCGAGCAAATCGCCGCTTAAGGCCTGCTGTGCAAGCAGCTCCATCGCTAAAGTTTCTGAAAAAACCTCGTTTGATGTATATTGCGCATGCACAGCTTCATGGAGCACGTCTAAATACGCTTCCGACAGCTTTACCCGTGGGTGTATGCTTGCTTGGTTGTTCGAGCGAAAATAGTCGCCATCTCCCTCAATTTTTTCATTCAGGCCTATTTCAGGTTTGTTTACATGCCTGTAAGGCCCGAATTTTGCTTCAATAAAAGGCATGGCTTTGTTCAGGATAGCTTCTAATGTTTCTTGGGAAAGTTCTTCCTCAGGATTTATCCCTGACTGTTCAAGTTCGTAAGCCGCCTGTCGCTTTAGTTCCTTTACAAGGTCATAGTCAGCAATAAAATCGCGAAACTCGTAAGACCACAGTGGCTTGCGTTGCAGCAATCTCTTTACATTGGCAGAGTATGGCGTGTTTGTTTGGCTGTTTAAGGCTGATGCGTTTCTGGATAAATTGTACAGTACGGAGTCTAAAGAGGCCTTTGCCAACACTGCGCCAACGCTAATAGCTAGGGCTGCTAGTGCCGTGGCTGCAGAATAAGCTATCAAGTACGCTCTATCTATAAGTCGGGGAACTTGGGTTGTAGATCCATGCGAGCGTTTCATCTCTAAAGAGGAACTGTCCCGGGGATATAAATATTGTCAAATTATTGATGCAAAGCAGTTTCGTACGGCTGGTCTGCCTGGCTTAATCGCAAGATTTATATACGAAAATCAGGATAGTCATTAATAAAAGGGGTTTGCATGCGGATTAAAAGCAGGTCTTCGGCTTTGTATCTCTTTGTCCTTGCCGCAGCTTTGCTCATTATGGCAGTTGCAAATGCCGCCTTTGCCGCCTCTGACAGCGCCCCTTCAATAACAATAACCGGCACTTATGTTTCAGGCAGCGAAGCAACGGTAACGTGGACAACCAGTGAGCCTTCAAACGCAACTTTCGCAGCCGAGGGAGAAGTAAATTATTATTCCTGGAACACTAACTTTTCCGCTCAGTTTGGGGGCTTTGCTCCCGGGAAGCACGCATACGTCATAGTTGCCTGTAATAAAGGCAGCAAATGCGCTTTGTATGACAACACTTTCAGCATAAGCGCTCCTGAAGCAGCCGAATCCTCTGCATCTACTACGGCAGTTTCCGAGCCTGTGGTCAGGCATGCCCCGCTTACAGGCGCGGCAGTTGCCGGGCTGAAAAAAGTTCAGTCCTCAATGAGCGGGATAATCTTCCTGCTTCTGGCTGTTGTAGCGCTGTTCATTGTGGCTGGCGGAATTTTGCAGAAGCTGGATGACAGCAGCTTTACACCATCATCTATGAGAATGTCTGTTGCCCTGAACAAGGCTGAGTCAGCCATCATGGAAAACAGCCACCATGATGCTTATCCTTTGTATCAAAAGATGCGTTACCTTTATGAGGGCATGAATGCAAGGGACAAGGGCAGGTACCAGTCAAGGGTTCTTAATGTCTATTCTGAGCTGCTCTCCCACGCAAGGGCGAAGGAAGCTAATCATCTTGCTGACAAGTACCTTGCAGGCACGATTTCCAATGAGGAGCTTATGCGGCTGAAAGAGCTTATGGAGAGCTGATTCTGAGAGAATTAGCCGTTAATCAGCCAATAGCCCTTCTCACGTCAATTACCTCGACGCTGCCAACGCCTGTTATCCCAGATATTTTCTTCTCAAGCGGCTCTGTGCTGCCTTTGCTTTCGTCCATTATGAAGTAAAGAATGAGGGCTTTGAGCCCGAAGGCAATGGGCATGATTTCTTTCTTCCCTATCTTGCCACCAAACAGTTCTATTTCGGCAGCCGCCTTTTTCTCCACAGCCGCAAGGTCTGTGTCTGGAGAATCAGGCATTATCCTCAGCGTGATTATTACCCGTGCCATTTTCTAGTTTGGCCCTGTGAAGCCGCATTCCGGGCAGCGGTACTTTACAGCATTTTCCCTGCAGGAAGTGCACCTTACTATCGGGTATTTGCTGCATGCAGGGCACATGAACCTGGCAGTGCCTTTTATGTTTGTCGCCCTTTTCTTGCAGGATAAGCAGTGCAGTTCATTCATGGAATTGCGGCAAAAGGCACAGTATAAAAAGGTTTTCTTGGCATCAGCCGATTTGGATGCGGAGGTATGCTTTCATTGTGGCATAATACGGGGCGAGCATTATGCTTAGGACAAGAACCAGATTCAGGATGACAAAATCGCCTTTTTGCAAAACTTTCACAAAGTCCGGAAAGGCTCTTTTGAAGCGTCGCAGAAAAATATATAAACCCGTTAACATAGCAGATATCCTATGAGGGGTAAGCGGGGGGTTAGAAAGGCGGTAGCCGTGGCTGTCAAGAGTGGCAAGCGCAGCTCTGCGTCTGCGGATTCTGGTAACAGCTCTGTCAGTGCTGCGTCGGTGGGGAATGAGGTCTTAGTGAAAGATGTTCCTCAGGAAGTGAGCTTCTGGCTTAGCGACGGCAGGATTATAAGGAACGCAGTTGAGCTTGCAAATGCTGCCCGCACCATGCCTGATGAGGTTTATGAGTATCACGCAAATCAGTTCAAGAACGACTTTGCCGACTGGGTAAGAGACATAATAAAGGATGAGGCGCTTGCATATGCTGTGAGGAAAGCCGCGAACAAAAAGGGGCTTGAAGAAGCCATCAGGAAGCGGCTTAAGGGGCGGCTCAGGATTGAGGAGTCAAAAAGGACAATTCTTGAGGAGCCGGTTGCGAAGCCTATTATTTCAAAGCCAGTTGTCTCCAGTGTTGCGGAATCAACTTTTCCTCAGATTGCCGGCAAAAAGGATGTCGCGTTTGCACAGAAGATAATGAAGCCAGAGGTTGTCAGGAAAAGTGTTGTAAAGGAAAAGGCGCTTGTCGTAGCAAGCAAAGCGCGTGCCAATCTAGCAGTTAGTGAAATTCCGAAGGGAGCTTCTAAGGCGCTTATTTCGCTGCCGAAGAAGACTGTCAGGGCAGTTAAGGTTTCTGATTCTGTTAAGTCTGTCAAGCCTGTTGAGTCTGTTAAAACTGTTAAGCCTGTTGTTAGTCCTGCTGACAAGCATAATGCGGCTTTGAAGAAGAGCTCCATTGCTACAAAGCATAGCACTGCTGCAAAAGCTGTAAAAAAAACTGCAAAGGAGTCCGATGCACCCATCAAATCCGGGTTGTCTCCTGACAAAAAGATTGAGCGCTCTTCAGATCCTGTGCAGTCAGCTCTTGGAAAAAGGGAAGTGGAACTTATCAGGAAAGAGAGAGAGCTTAACGATGAGGAGCAGCGGCTTAACCATGCTAAGGTTGATCTGATAAAGAAAAGGTATGAGCTTCTGAAGGAGAGGGGCGCTCTTGAAAAGGAGAAGTTTGAGAGGTTTATCTCAAAAAGGATAAATGGAAAGTCTGTTATGCTTCAGGCTCAGCAGACGCAATCAGCTTATCAGCCTCAAACAACTCTGCAGCCGCAAGCAGCAGCGTTGGATTCTCAGCCTGCTTCATCTGTCCAGTTCAGCAGGGAGCGGGTGGAGGCGATGATAAGGGAAGTGAGGGAAAGCATCTCGCAGGGCAATTCGTGCATTGCTGCGGAGAAGTTTCTTGCTGCGCAGTCGTTGCTCAGCAGGACTCCTCTTGAGCCCGGTGAGAAGCGCATCCTGAACTATGACCTCATGGAGCTTGAGGCAGACATAAGGCTGGAGAAATTGAAGGCTGTGTAGTGAGTAAGCATTTGATTTGTGTGTGGGATTATGGCTGTTGACATCGGATATGAATATGCAAGAAACCATGAAGGATTCTTTGCGAGTGCCGAAAGAATATTACGTGAAGCTGTATATGCCTCTCGTCAAGACTTAGCCATGCTTAGAGGACAACTTGCCGGAGAGAAGCCAGATGCCCTCCATATTTGGAGTGCGCAACAGAGGCACGAACCTGTCCCGAATATTTCGCCAAGGGCACAAATGCAAATAGATGCAGCTGAACGGGAATATAAGGGTTGGGTGTGCGCTCATGAAAAAATATCGGAGCTTGCGCGTTCTTTACATAAGCCAAGAACCTTTTCAGGGCTACACGGAACAGTAATGGGTTTTGCAGCAGAAGCACGTGCTGAAAACCTTTACATTGCTGCAGCATATTTTGAAGGCGCAGCAGCGTGGGCTGCAAAGAGGGCGAGCGAACAAGGCGATCAAGTTACAGGCCTTGAGGCGCGAGCTACATTTGACTAGCGAGATATGAAGTCGTACCTCAGGGGGTGAAGACAAATGTTCGGAAGAGACGATTTGGCTGATGACGTGAGTCCTGTTGCAGGCACGGGTTTGGAGTTGAGTGTTAAGCGTGGCTGGAGTGCGAGTGGCTTTAGAGGTCACATTCTGGGTCACGGCAGGCCTGATAAACTGGTTGTCACTTGCAGGAAGGATGGCAAGCCTCACGGCAATCCGATGGTGCCCTTTTCTGATTCATCTACCCGCATAAGTGAGATATACCCGTTCACAGGAGATGGCGCTGGTCATACAGTTGTGGGCCACACAACACTAGAGCAGAATGGCGGGCTTGTTGGAATTGTGCAGGTTGAGCGACGTGCTGGAGAATGGGAGTTTGCGCACGTTTATTGTAACGTTGTCAAGGGCACAGTGTTCGGTGAAGAGCAATACTCAAGATATGTTTCTGCAGCAGCTTCAGCACATAAGCCTGCTGACAGGGTTGGATGATTCAAATGGCGAATTCCAGACCAGTGGTTGACGATGTTTTGTTCGTTGAAAGTGCTGGGTTGGAAATAGCGGTTGATCGCGGTTTTTCAGTTCTTGGGTTCAGGCTTGCGCCTGATGTTGTTGTTGTATATTCTCCAAACAGCAGCGTGGATAAAACAATAGTGCCTTTTCCAAGGGATGTAAGGATAACAGGCATATACCCTTATCATGTTGAAAATGGCAGGCCTGTAGTTGGCTATTACGGCGATATGGCTGGTGTTGTACAGGTCACAGGAGTTAAAGGCGGTTGGGAAAACGGTGAGCGTTTTGCCGTGCAGGTGGATTTGGCAACGGCATGCATAATTCCTGACGCGGAGTTGTGGACTTATAAATCTGCTCTTGCTCCAACGCAGTGAATCTTCGGCTTCTCTGTGCTCTACGAAAAGTATGAATACTAGTTATACTTTGTAATACTTATGGTAAGTCTTGTACATATGACAAAGATGGGTCCCAAGGGGCAGGTCGTGATACCGAAGATTTTCAGGGAAAGCATGGGGATTGCGCCAGGGGCAGATGTGGTTATGGGCTTTGAGGAGAACAAAGTAATAGTCCAGAAGCCAGCGGCAAAGATAGAAGAGGTTGCTGAAAGGATTGCCAAGAAGGGCAAATCTGTGCGCATGTCTCCCAGTGAAATGCGTTACATGGAAATAAAGGAAAAATGGAAGCTTACATAGATAGCAACGTCTTCATATACGCTTTTACTAATCATGACGAATTTGGAGAAGGGTGCAGGAATCTGCTGAGAATGGTAAGGGAAGGGAAAGAAAAGGCTGTGACTTCAAGCTTGGCTTTCAATGAAGGGTTTTTCGTCATAAGCAGGATGAGGAGCTTTGATGAGAGCATAGAATTTGCCAAAGTTCTTTTTGAAACGCCAAACCTCAGAATAGCAAATGTGGGTCTTAGCACAGTTTCGCTGGCTTTCAGTTTATCGAGGAAATATAAACTGAAGCCAAACGACGCGGTTCATGCTGCAGCGGCGATAGAATCACGATGCACAATTTTTTATTCACACGATAAAGATCTGCGGAGAATAGCAGAAATTAATATTAAAACCCCTTAACTCATTGTTCTTATGGTTTTGTTTTCCAAGTCCGCCTCAAACACCTTCCCAAGAAACGACTCAACAACGTGGATATTTGTTATGCAGTGCGGCGTTATTTCAGACGCCTTGATAGTGCCTCCAGCCAGCGCCATAAAAGGGATGAGCTGGTCTGCAAGGTATCTGTCCACAGGTGCGTTGCTTTCTATCTCCTTGATCAGCGCCTCTGCAGCTTCCCTTCCTACTTCCTCCGCCTTTTTTTCTTTTTTGCCAAGAGCGTCGCTGCCAAGCATCACGGGGTTTATGCTGTCTACTTCTCCGTGCGTGTTCTCAAACACCGCCCACAGGCATATGCCGCTGCCTGTTGATGCCGAGTCAGAATAGGAAACATTAATCCTGACAGGGCAGCTGAGCTTTGAAAGAGCCCTTTGTGCAGCTGCTGCCTGCCTCTCTGCGACTTCCGCTTTTTGCAGATCAGCAGATGCATGAGAAACACCTCTTATAATCGCAAGGTTTCCTCTTTCCATAAGGCCTATCCTTGGCGCGTTTAATTTCAGATTGCTCCAGAACTCCTGAAAGCTGCCGTAATCAGGCAGCTTGTACTTAGGTACAACAAGCAGTTCCATTATCCCGCCGCCTTTAGGATAATATCCTCTCCGCTCAAGCCTCGCCTCCAGTTTTTCGCAGTATTTTGAAAGCTGCGGAAGGAGGACTTCCTTGAAATAGTCGTACGGCTGGCTCCATGAAACATCTGTTCCGCCTGTCAGCTTTAATCTTGTCGTGCCGCTGCCAAAAATGGCCGGCAGAAGAAGGGATTGCATTAGCAGCGTTATTGAGCCTGCTGTTCCTACGTCAACAGCAAGCGTTCTTGCCTTCATCTTTCCAGGATAAAAAGCAATCCTTTCTGAGCCAAGCTCTGCTCCTTCCTCTTTCGCGCCTGAAAGCTCCTGCAGCGCCCTGACGCAATAAAGATGCTGGCTCTTAAGCCCCGGGTCGCATCTTCCTTTTCTTATGCTGTCAACTTCAAAAGGCAGTCCTGTGATTGTTGATAGTGCAAGCGCAGTCCTGACTATCTGCCCTCCTCCTTCTCCGTGGCTTCCGTCAAGCTGTATCATGGAGAAAAGAGAAGGCGTTCTGTATATAACTTTTGCGGCAAACTTTTTTAAAAGCCCCATGTTTAGCTGCCTGTATGGCTGCTTTTTTGAACGGGTACGAAACTTACACATCTCTTGGGAGGCATAGTGAGGCGTTTTCACGGCTTGAAGAGCTTCTTCAGGAAAGAACGCGTCCTGAAGGTGTTGCTTATCGGGCTTTGGTGATTGGCGCAGGTCTGGCTCCCCACAATACTTTTAGCACACTTGAAACTTTATTGCCTGCCGAGTACAGAGGAACGGCTTCTGCGCTGTATAGCTTTGAGCCGTTTGAAGTTACAGCCTTACTGCAAAGGCTTGGAGCAAGTTACGAAGTCGTGATTTATGATAAGGCACCTGAGGTTTTGGAGAGAGTAATGGCACAGAGGCAAATGCCTATTGATGATTTTTATGGTTACGACAAAGCGGGAAGGGACTACATTATGCGGCTTGCTGGCTCAGCGCAATCAAGCCCTGACAATGGATTGCTGGCAGTGGTTAATTCAGCCATGGCAGCAGGAAACGTCACCAATAGGGTAACAATGTTAACTTTCCTGGACACTCAGGAATTCTTAGGGCACATGAGTTTTTACCGCGGAGACATAAGTGAGGGGCTTTTTGGCATTCATGGAAACTTTGACATAGTTACCATGTTCAACACGGGTTTAAGTGAAGTGCCGCTTCATCTGGCGAACCGCATTAACAGTGGAGGTTTTGTCTGCATCGGCGACAGAGATTTAGAGATGGAAAGGCGTATGGCGCCGGCGGGTTTTACGAAGGTATACGCTCGTGACGTAAAGCCCCGGGACGAATTCGGTAATTTCTATGGCGAAGCGATACTCCAGAAAGCCGCCTGAGCCAGGGGGCGCATCTTATTCTTGTACTTTTCAAAATCGCAACGTTTATAAAACAGCCCTGGCAGTGAAGCAGGGATAGGAAATGCTGCGATACCTGTATGTTTCAAAGGGCAATGTAAAGAGCGGCAGCAAGGCTGATTACAGGAAGCCTGGCAAGGATGCCCTTTTGTGGCTGTTTCTGATAGAGCCGACAAGCCAGGAGATTTCCAGGGTGGTCGGGGATTTCGGGCTTGAGAAGCGGCCGTTTGATGTTTACAGCAAGGAGCACCATTCTGTCCGCTACTCAATGGACCCTTTCGTGTTCGTGATTGTTGACTACTTTGTTGACAACGGCAAGATTGGCTCTGCGCACATCTTGTTTGTGGTCAAGGATAACGTGCTTATTGTTTCCACGAGCAGGGCGGCTAAGTTTTATGACGAGCTTTTTGACAGCATAAGAAGCCATGTTGGGGCAAATAAGCACAAGGAGTTCAACGTGGGCAGGATTCTTCATGCGTTCCTTCAGGAGGATGTTGAGGAAAACTATGACGTGCTTGAGAAGACAGAGGAGGAGATTGTGGCGCTTGAGGAAAAGGTTGCTCATTATGAGGGCTCTCAGGGTACGAATGTTAAGGACATAATCAGGCTGAAGAGGAGGATGTTCATGATGGGCAGAAGGTTTTGGGCTTCCACAAAGATAATCTTCCTTCTCAAGGCGGGATTTACAAATGTGAGGCTGGATGCGGAGACTGGCAAGATGCTTGTTGACGTGCATGACACATTTGTTCACCAGATAGACATGGCAACTGCGCAGAAGGAGATGCTCAGTGATGTCATGAATGTGTATTCCACGGGCATAAACAACAGGCTTGCTCTTATCTCCAACGAGCTTAATGCGATTATGAAGAAGATGACCGCGGTGATGCTGATTCTGCTGCTTCCTACGCTTGTTGCAAGTGTTTACGGGATGAACCTTCACCTGCCTTTCCAGCAGAGTGCGTACGGCTTCCAGTTCGTTGTTGGAGGCATGGGGCTCGTTACCCTTATGCTCTTTTACTTTTTCAGGAAGAGAGGGTGGCTTTAGGGAAAATGGCTTACGACGTAATAAGCATGGGCAGCGCGGTTTATGACATGTTCATTTACACTTCAAAAGCGCAGACCGAGATACTGAAGCTCAGGCATCCTGGGGAGAAGTCTGAGCACATAGCTTATCCTACTGGAGCCAAGGTCCTGATTGACCAGGTGTGCTTTGACATTGGCGGCGGAGCCACAAACACGGCAACTTGTTTCAGCAGGCTCGGCTTGAAGGCAGGCTGCATATGCAAGGTGGGTGGGGATATCTACGGAAAGCAGATTCTTGGCTGCCTTAAGAAGGAGAGGGTTGATTTTCTTGGTTCCATAAGCGGCGAGCACACTGATTTTTCCGTTGTACTGGACAGCAAGAACCATGACCGCACAATACTCGCTTTTAAGGGCGCAAGCAGCACGCTGGCATTTTCAGGCATAAACCTGGGCAGGGTAAGGGCGAAGTGGCTCTACATAGCGACGATGACTGGCGAGGCTTACAGGGCTTCTGAGAGGCTGGCTGCTTATGCAAAAAGGAAAGGCATAAATGTTGCGTTTAATCCGAGCACATATCTTGCGGAGAAAGGCTATAGTTATCTTAAAAGGCTTCTCAGCAGCACGGACCTTTTGGTGCTTAACAGGGAAGAGGCGATGCTCGTTACAGGCATGAATGGGAAAAGCCTGAAAGCAATGCTCGCAAGGCTGGGCAGTTACGGTCCCGGGACCGTTATAATTACAGACGGCCCGAAGGGAGCGTGCGCCTGTCAAAAAAACAAATATTATTATATAGAGCCTCACAAGAGCACCAAGATAGTCGAGACAACAGGGGCAGGGGATGCTTTTGCATCTGCTTTCCTTGCAGGCATTATCCGGACAGGCAATGCAGAGCTTGCGCTGCAGCTTGCTGTTGCAAACGCAGAGTCGGTGATAAGCCATTTTGGAGCCCACAACAAGCTGCTCACATGGAAGGAAGCGGTTGCAAGGATAAAGAAGCGGCCTGCAAAAATAATAACAGGCATTTTAAGGTAGAGAGAGGTTTGAATAACCCACTAAAAATATCAAACCGTGGGTTATTCAAAGTCCTCTAGAGTCAGAACAGGAAAAGAGGCGAAAATGGGCAGGAAGGTGAATAATGAAAGTGATAAGGGCAATGGCTCTGGCCGTTCAAAGAAGTTTATTCTGTGGTTTGATGAGATAGACATAAAGGACGTGCCGCTTGTTGGCGGCAAGAATGCGTCGCTTGGCGAGATGTACCGTAACATTACCGGGCTTGGAGTAAACATACCCAACGGCTTTGCAGTAACAGCATATGCTTACCGCTACTTCCTTGAAAAGGCAGGCATTGAATCAGCTATACGAAGCGCTCTGCGCGACCTGAACGTGCGCGATGTTGAGGAGCTTGCTGAGCGCGGTCATAAGGTCCGCAATATTATAAAGCGCGCTGAGTTCCCGGAGGAGCTGAAAGCTGAGATTCTTGTTGCGTATGAGAAGCTTTGCAGGCAGTATGGCGTGCATGTGGATGTTGCTGTTCGCAGCTCAGCGACAGCAGAGGACCTTCCAGGCGCGAGCTTTGCAGGGCAGCAGGAAACCTATCTTAACATCAGGGGCGAAGCTGCTCTTCTTGAGGCGTGCAGGAACTGCTTTGCCTCGCTTTTCACAAACAGGGCTATTGTTTACAGGACTGAGAAAAAGTTTGACCATTTCTCTGTCGCGCTGTCTATCGGCGTGCAGAAAATGGTAAGAAGCGACAAGGCATGCTCCGGCGTCATGTTCACGATTGACACGGAGACTGGCTTCAGCGATGTTGTGCTTATAAACGCCGCCTATGGGCTTGGCGAAACAGTTGTGCAGGGCGCAGTCAATCCTGACGAGTACTACGTGTTTAAGCCGCTGCTCAAGAACGGCTTCAAGCCCATAATTCAGAGGCGCGTTGGCGAGAAGAAGATAAAGATTATTTATTCCCATGAGGGCAACAAGCCTGTAAAGACGGTCACTGTTCCAAAAGAGGACAGGACAAAACTGGTTCTGAATGATGAGGAAGTGCTGCTCCTTGCAAGATGGGGCGCGCTCATTGAGGACTACTACACAAAGAAGTCTGAAAAATATATGCCCATGGACATAGAGTGGGCTAAGGACGGCATCCTGAACAAGCTGTTTATTGTGCAGGCAAGGCCTGAAACCATCCACAGCCAGGATGACCGTACAGTAATCCAGAAATACGTGCTGAACCAGAAGGGCACGAAGCTCATTGTGAAGGGCAGCGCTGTTGGCGAGAAGATTGGCCAGGGCAAGGCGCGCGTCATAAAGGATGCTCATAACATGAAGGAGTTCAGGGAGGGCGAAGTCCTGATTACAGACATAACTGACCCTGACTGGGTGCCTATAATGAAGATTGCGTCTGCCATTGTAACAAACAGGGGTGGAAGGAGCAGCCACGCGGCAATTGTCAGTCGCGAGCTTGGCCTGCCTGCTGTTGTCGGGACTAATAACGCGACAGAGAGGATAAAGACAGGCATGCCCGTTACTGTGAGCTGTGCAGAGGGCGAGACAGGCCACGTGTATGAAGGCATCCTGAGGTATAACGTTGAGAAGATAGACATGAAGAAGCTGCCGAAGACCAGGACAAAGCTGATGATAAACATCGGGACGCCTGACGAGGCGTTCAAGTTAAGCCATCTTCCTGTACAAGGCGTTGGGCTGGCAAGGGAGGAGTTCATAATAAACGACTACATCAAGGTTCATCCAATGGCGCTTGTGAATTACAAAGCCATCAAGGACCCTCATGTGAAGCGCCAGATTGATGACATGACGAAGGGATATAAGGACAAGCAGCAGTTCTTCATAGACAAGCTGGCAGAAGGCATAGCAACGATTGCCGCCGCATTTTATCCAAAGGACGTCATTATCCGCTTCAGCGACTTCAAGAGCAACGAGTACGCAAACCTCATCGGGGGCCAGTTCTTTGAGCCTAAGGAGGAAAACCCCATGATTGGGTGGCGCGGCGCAGCTCGTTACTATAGCGAGCAGTTCAAGGCAGCGTTTGCCCTTGAATGCAAGGCAGTGCTTAAGGTAAGAGAGGAAATGGGGCTCACAAACCTTAAAGTCATGATTCCCATGTGCCGCACAATAGAAGAGGGCAGGAAGGTTCTTAAGGAGATGGAACTAAACGGATTAAAGCAGGGCAAAAACGGGCTTGAGGTTTACGTTATGTGCGAAGTGCCCTCAAACGTGATTCTCGCAGAGGAGTTTTGCAAGCTCTTTGACGGCTTCAGCATTGGAAGCAACGACCTGACGCAGTTCACGCTTGGCGTTGACCGCGATTCTTCTCTTGTCAGCCATGTCTTTGACGAAAGAAACGAGGCAGTGAAGAGAATGGTCGCAAAAGTCATAAAGACAGCGAAGAGGAATAAGCGAAAGATAGGCATTTGCGGACAGGCACCGAGTGACTATCCGGAGTTCGCTGAGTTCCTTGTGGAGTGCGGCATAGACAGCATCTCATTAAACCCTGATGCGCTAATCAAGACGATAATGATTGTGGCCAGGAAGGAGAGGAGTATGGGGAAGGGCTGAGGGAAATGCAGGGCATAAAGCCGGGAAAATATCAGCACTTCAAAGGAAAGTTCTATGAAGTTATAGGCTCTGCGAGGCACAGCGAGACTTTTGAGGAAATGGTTGTTTACAGGGCACTGTTTGAGTCAAAGGAATTCGGCATCAACGCATTATGGGTCAGGCCGAAAGCAATGTTTCTTGAAGAAGTGGCTGTGGACGGCAGGAAAGTCCCGCGGTTTAAGTGGGTTGGCTGATTTACTGGACTTGTTTGGGGTGTTATTTGTTTTTCCTATAAAGGACTTTGAATAACCCCCATTTACTTCAAAATTCAAAGTCCTTCTTAGAGAGGTTTGATATTATTAGCGTGTTATTCAAACCTCTCTATAGAGTGTTTTGGCTTATGCCACTTCTACAACCAGCTTATTTCTGCCTTCCGGGCTTATGAGGACTTCTTCGCCTTTTTTCAGGCGCATGAATTCTATTATGCTCTTCGGGAGCCTTATGTCGAGGGTGCTTCCGGACTGTCCAATCTTTGTTCTCGCAGCCAGCCCCCACAGCCCCTTTTGCTTGGCGATTTTCGTCATTTTTTTGGATGTTTCTTCGCTGAAAAACACTTCGCCGCATTTTGTGCAGGCTTCCGCCTCAAATAAGCCCAAACTTACTCCGTGCAGCTTGTAATCTATCTTTTTCTTTTCAAGCCCTGTCTTTTCGCATATGTAGCATTTCCGATTCATAAGTCATCACCTATTCAATTGTTACAGTTTTGATTACGTAAGTGTCTCCTCTGACTTTATAGCAAACTCCGATATAGCCGTATATTGATTTTATCCCGTCTGTCTGTTTTACCTTTGGTCCCCTTGTTATGGTCATCCGGATTTGCTCTTCATCCACGCCCCTGTCAAACATCTGCTGGCGGGCATGTAAAGTGATTATGAGCTGCATTGTAATGACCTATAATTACGCATAATGATGCCGTGTATTTAAACTTTTCTATGAACGCTTGGCTGCATCAAACCTCCAGCCTTTTCTGCTTCGCGTCAAACCTTTCCATGTATTTTGGCGGGCTGACATTCCGGTACTCATAGCCCTGCTGCCTGAGCATTTCTGCTGCTGAAGGCGTTATTTTGGGCGCAGCTATTATGCCGCGAACAGCAGACAGCCCTTTTGCCTGCTTCACCTTGTCAACATACCTTTTGAGCTGCTCTACTGCATTCATGTCTGCCGCGTAGCGCTTGCACTCCACAACAACAAGCACGTTGTTCTTGTCATAGCCGAAAACGTCTATGAACCCGAACTTTGTGTGCTCTTCCATGCTGAGCGGCCTGAACCCTTTCTCTATCAGTTCGGGATTGTTGTAAATCATTACTGACATGTCCTTCTCCGAGCCTGTTATCTGGAGCTTCTGCCCGTCAGCGAGTTCGTGGGCTGTGAAGGAGTGGATGCGGTTGAGATAAATAGCCATGTATTCCTTGCCGTTGCTGCAGCTCAGGACAATTTTGCCGCCCTCAGCCACAGCCTTGTATGCTGTGCCTTCCTTCATGTAATTGATTGGCGCGCTTCCGCCTGGCTGGTGAACAAGAAGCGTTTTGTCGGCTTTTATGATTATTATCCTGTCCCCGTCTGCGAGAAAGCTCTCAGCCCTGCCTGAATAAGTTATGCTGCAGTTTGCCGTTATTATTACGGTTTTGCTGGAGTCCAATGCCTCCTTTAAGTCAGCAGCTTCCATAAAGGGCTGTTCAGAATGAAATTATTTAAGGGTTTCGCAAAGTAAGCTGCCAGTCAGGGAGCAATGGCTTTATGGTTTCTAGGTGTTCTGGAGAAACTTCGAGCCCGTACTCAGGGAAACCACCGTAGAATTCAGCCCGCCTTTTTTCAGCGTCAATGATTGCGTAGCCCATGCCAACAACTTTGGGCGCACGCTTAGTAGTAACTGTCATACCCTGCACGCCTACTCTTCTTCGTAGTTCAGTTTGAAGCCGCATTATTATTCCATAATGGAAGAGCGGCTCTCCGTTATAGAACCTCAGCCATGGAACACTGCTGTTATCTGTTGGCACGTATAACTGGGCTACTTTGTAAGTGCCAGAAGTTAATGGCCAGTCTGCTACTGCTGCTTCTTTAACTGCGTCATCAATACTCATGCGGGTTGTCGAGTAACACGTTCTCAATTATAAACTTTTTCATCCGATCCCGTGTTCCCCTCTGAGCGGCACGAACACGAAGTCGCCGAGGTTTTGGCTTTCAAGCCTGCCGCTTTTCTTTCTTGCCTTTATCAGCTGCTGCCCAAGCCATGTTCTCCCTACAGGCGCGACTATTATTCCTTCGTCCTTTAGCTGCTCAGCAAGGGGTTTTGGAATCTCGCTGCAGGCTGCCGACACAACTATCCTGTCATAAGGGGCTGCTTTTTCGTATCCATTGCTTCCGTCAGCGTTGATTACCTTCACGTTGCGTATGGCTGCTTTTGCAAGGTTTTTTTGTGCGAGTTCTGCGAGTTCCGGTATTATTTCTGTTGCATAAACCATTCCTTTGCTTCCCACCATTTCTGCGATTATGGCTGCCTGGTATCCTGAGCCTGCCCCGACTTCCAGCACTTTCTGCTCTGCATGCAGCTCAAGCGCCTGTGTTATTATCATGACTGTTGTGGGCTGTGAGATTGTCTGTCCTGAAGGCAAAGGAAGGGGATGGTCTCCATATGCCTCTGCCTTGTATTGCTCCGGCACAAACAGTTCCCTGGGTACCTGCATGAATGCCTTTATTGCCTTCTTGTCTGTGACAAGTCCTGTTTCCTGCCAGTATTCTGCGAGTTTCCGCTTTTGCTCTTGTAGGCTCATAGCGCAGCGTATATTCGTCAAATATAAAAATAATTTCAAAAAATATAAATAGTAAGTGTCAATTGACGATTTACACATGGCTGTGCAACAATTAAGGCAAGTGGAATTAGACCAGCTTGTTGCTGAGTTACTGGGTGGAAGAAGAGATCTTCAGTGCATTGTCCTTGGTGAAGGTAATAAAAACTTGTCAGGGCATCAGAAGTACGATGCGCTTCAAGCATATTTTAGAGGATTAGAGTCTCCTAAAGATAGAGAAGTGGCTGCTTTATCAGAGAGGCCGGTTGACGTTTCTCGTTCTGATTTAAGCGGACTTGTTGCAGTTGGGTTGCGTTTGCGACATTTAAAGGGGGTAGAAACATATTTTGTGGAAGCAGACCTCACTGGAGCCGACCTTATGCGCGCAAACCTTACTAGCGCGGATCTTACCGGAGCAGACCTTACTGGGGCGTATCTTCTAGGAGCGCGCCTTATTGGAGCAAAGCTTGCTGGTGCAGTCCTTAAAGAAGCAAAATTTGGATGGGCAAAATTTGAGAGGGCGGATCTTACCGGAGCGGATGTTACTGGAGCGGACTTTAGAGAGGCTAGTCTTATAGAAACACAGCTTGCTGGTGTAAGAGGGTTGGAATATGCTTTATTTCATGGAACAGTCGTTAGTGAGGTGCAGAGGGAGCTTATCTTAAGCATGAGCAGTACAGCAGCCTATCATCAGTTTAGTATCCGTTAGAGGAGAAGCCTGTTGCAGTCAGTTCATTCCACAACAACTATTTTCTTGCTTAGCGTCTTGTGAATATAATGTGTGTGTTCCCCGACAAGTTTGAGTCCTGCTTTTTTGATGAGCGCCTTGTATGGAGCCGTGTCAGGAAACACAACCACAGCCCTTTTTTTCATTATCCTTTTCAGGTTTTGGAGGAAGCTCAAATACAGGGCGTTCAATTCTTCTGTGGCTTTGGAGCTTCTTCCGTATGGCAGGTCTGTGGCTATGTAGTCGTATTTGTGCTTAATCAGGGTTGCGTCCTGCTTTGACAGGACGAAGTTCTCTATGCCGCAATGCAGAAGGTTCGCTTTGGCTTTGTCAAGCATCTCGTCGTCTATGTCGTATCCAACCGGCTTGAAGCCCATCAGCCCTGCTTCTATCAGCAGCCCTCCTGTTCCGCAGAACGGGTCGCATAAGGAGCCTTTTCTTATGCCTGTGAGGTTTACTATTGCCCTTGCGAGCTTTGGGTGCAGCGAGACAGGGCTGAATCCCGGCCTTAAGTGCGGCTTTCTTTTCTCAAAGTCGTGCTTCATGTCATGCAGTTTCAGGCAGCAGTAAACTGTTTTTGGAGTGATTATTATTTCTACGGCTGTTTTGGGCGCTTCAAGGTTTACAATCGGCTTTTTCAGCTTTTTCCATATTATTGCCGCAAGGTCCTTTTCGTTAAGCCATGTTTCCTTTGTGCTGTGGTTGCCTTCTTTGGCTGCGTGGCTGCTTATCCTGACAGCGAAGCTCTCCTTATAGGCAGAATTCCACTTATAGCCGGCCATCTTTGCAGCCAGCGTCTTCGTATTTGCAGTGAAAAGAACCCTGCAGATGGAGCTTGTGTATCCAAGCCGCTTTGCAGCGTCTCTAATGGCTTTTGCGTCTGCCGTGTTTGCCACAAGCAGCCTGCCGTCAATGCCGTGTTTCCTGATGTCTGTAACTGCAGCAGCTTCTGCAGCAGCCAATGGCAGATTCTCGCCTGAGAACTGGAATATGAGCTTCATTGCGCAGAATCAGCTTTACAGGTTTAAATGCTTTGTGAAAAAGAGCCAAGAAAAAAGGTAAAAATGGCAAAGCCTATGCTTTGCCAATGATCTTGAACATCTTTGTGCCGCATTTGGTGCAGGTTCCCTTCATTGCCTTCATCTTGTTCTTCATAATGACTTCTTTAGCGTCTTTCATTTCTCTGTTTGTCTTGCATTTCATGCATCTTCCATCAACCATTCTGTCCACCTCAGATTTTTTTTCCTTTTTTGGAGGATAACCTGCTTTTATCCCATTTAGTATATAAATTTTTGGTTTGCAAACCGCGCTGCGGCAGTATTTAAAACAACATTTAAATACTTCACGACAGTAAATCAGCACCAGGGGGTGGGTTATGAAAGGCAGGCTTGTTGTTGCTGATGGGCTTGACGGCTCTGGAAAAGGCGTCATCATAGACGCATTGGGTGAGTGGGCTGAAGCTCATGGCATGAAAGTCCTTGACCTTCGTGATGGCTCCGAGCTTCCAGAGCCGGAGGACTTGGAAAGCTATGGAGCAATTCTTTCTGCCGAGCCAACGTTTTCGTTTGTTGGCAAGGCGATAAGGGATGAGCTGATTAGGGAGAATAACAGGAAATACTCTGCGTGGAGCCTTGCCCATGCGTTCGCTCTTGACCGTGAAATACTTTACAAGAGGGTTATTATACCTGCTATTAGCGCAGGCAAGCATGTTTTTCAGGAGCGCGGGGTAATTACCAGTTTTGTGTACCAGCCTGTTCAGGAGCGTATACAGGTAAGTGAGCTGATGCAGCTTCCTGGCAACAGGCTTGCCATGCAGTATGCACCCGACCTTCTTATTATCTCAAGGATAAAGCCCGAGACAGTGATGGCGCGGCTCGGTGTCAGGAGCAAGAAGGACTCTTCCATATTTGATAATCTTTCTTTCCAGAGCAAGATTAGCGAGCGCTATGGCAGCGAATGGCTTCGTTCCTTGTTTGAGCAGCGCAGCTCAAAGGTAGTGTATCTTGACACTGATGAGCCCAGGACTGTTTCAGACACGAAGAGGACTGCTGTTGAGCTGTGGCAGGGATTTGTTGGCGGCAAGTAATCGGATTAGAAGTAAGCGCTATGTGTCTGCGGCCTTTTCCTCTTTTTCAGCGTCTTCCTTTGTAAACATTGCGCCTAATGCCTGCAGAAGGGTCTTGTTTGCCTTTACTGCCTTGTAGCTCGCTGTCATCTTTGCACCTCTTTTTCAAAAAATAAATTCAGAAACTGCTTTTTCTCGCATTATGGGTATTTAAATTCGTTGAATCTCCAAAGTGTATTTCTGGAAGTAGTCTTACTGAATCCTCTGTTTGCAACTGTTGTTTTGGAAACCAAGTGTAGTCGGTTTGCAGTAGTGATTGCATTCACGCAGGCCTGAACAGCGTTCCATAGTCCTGAGAAAGCTCCTTGGAGGTCTCGGCATCTATCTTTATGTTGAACATGTTGAAGCTTGCCGTCATCAGGCTTATGTTCCATACCTGTCCTTCGTCAAGGTTCTGGAGTATTGCTATTATCTTTTGTATGCCTTCGCCTGTCTTTTTGTCAAGCGCAGCTTTTGCTGCGGTCAGGGCATCTGCGAGTTCAACCTTCACTTTGTCCATGTCAAGCTGCTTTGGCTGCGTGTCAGAAGCATCATCTCCTTTCTTCAGGCACTCAAGCTCATCAACGAAGAAAGTCGTTATCCTCTTTGCCGAAGGGCTATAGTAGCCCACAAGCCACTCCCCTTCAAACTCCTTGTCAAACATTGCGAAGAGGCTTGAAAGAAAAGCGTCCTTATTTGCCGTCTTCCATTCTGCGAACTCGCTGCTGGCTTCAAGCTTTCTCACAGCTTCTGCGGCGTTCATCTGCCAAAAATGGCAACAGTTAATATAAAAAGTGATTGGTTAATTGTTTCAGTCCGTCCAGATTACATTTATCCATAATTACGCTTCTCTTGGCTGCTCATATGCAAATTGTGTGAGGTATGTTTGGTCTGGGAACTGGTTTTGCAATATGCGCAGCAGGCATTCGGGTGTCACGAGCGCAGACAGCCTGTGGTTTGGCAGGGAGTGGTGTCTTAACATCACAAATTCCTCCTGTCCTTGTGGCGCAGTGGCTGCTTCCCTGTAGTCCCCTCTTATGATTGGTCCTTGCACATGCGCTACTGTCAATCCACCTTCCTCTGTTAGCTCTAAAGGCACTATTTCGCCATCGCGCACTTGCATCAGCCCTTTTGCATGTTCCATTCCTATTGCCTGTTCCAGAGTTCTTCCATAAGGAAATCCCCTCTGTCTTGGGGCTATTGACACGTCCAGCCACCTGTGCTCCTCTGCCAGCAGGCTTTTGTCTATGTAGATTGCGGCAAGCACAGTTTCGATTGTGGTTTCTACGCCGCCAGCAATGTAGCTTTCTGGAGGGAAAGGGCTCAGGCTTCCCTCAACACCTATTCCAAAGACAGGGTTTGTTCCTACGGGAAACAGCCTTAACTGATTCTTTCTGGCTCTTTGCGAAAGCTCTGCGTAAGGGTTAAGCCCCCTGTTACAGTTAATCGTTGCATAGCCAAATGATTCCAGGGCTATGTGCGTTTTGGATGGCTTTCCAGGAATCGCTGCGACCAGCAGCTTGTTTGTCGCTTTGTCCACATAATAAACCGCTTTTACAGTGTCCTGAAGCCTCCAGCCATTATCGGATGATAGTGGCCCTTCTGCAATCTCCAGGCCTGTTGTGCATCCTCGCCTGTTGTACATGCCTATTTTGTCAAGGCAGTTGTACGTTACTTCAGGGTGCGTCACGACATAAAGAGGCTCGTCGCCATTGAAAGCATCCAGAAGGTAATAAAATCCTGTGCCGAAGAACGTGGTTAGCAGGCTTTCCGGAGTCACCGCTACTTTATTCGCAAAGCTTGGAGCTCCGAGCGTTATTGTTCTGTCCTGTTCCATTAGGTAGCCGGAGTTCAGTCTTGTTCCGCCAGATTTCGCATAGTACAGTGTCATTTTCATCGCTCTTCATAAGTGTTTTTCACCTCTTTGGCAGGAACTCGTTGCCTGGCTACGGATAAGGAAGGCTATACCGCCTGTTCGGAAATATTATGATAGTCATTTTTCTGTCCGTCATTTTTTTGTCTTTACGCTAAAGTCTTCTTGTTACTTCTTTAAGTGGTCTCTGCCTCGTGAACGCAGCTCTATTTCTAGTTCTCCATCCGCAGCGAAAGTTTCAATAGGAATCCCTCTGGATATGCTGGGCATTACTGGTTCCAGACGCCATAGCTTCACCCCCTGCAAAGAAACATATGCGCCTAATAGGGTAGCTTCTCCGGGTTTATAAGCGGGTGTTACTCTTTCAATTGTATATGAAGCGCTATTAACTGGTATGCGTCGTAAAGCGGCAGAAACACCTGGAAACGTGTCTGCTAATTCTTCTAGCAGAAGTACCACTCGGTCTCCTTCTCTCAGGTAAGTGGCATCCCCAGAGGAAAGCTGTCTTGAATAAGGAACTTCCAGTCTCCCCTCAATATCGAGAATTCTTTTGAGTAAGTGATACATTTGCTCATCAGTGAGTCCTGTTCTCCACGTGTCACCCGTCATTTCAGCCCCATTAGCCACTTAATGGATCGTAATTGCGCAAATAATAATCTAACGCAATTCTCTATATCATTTGTTTTCCTCATTGTCCTGCTGCTGACCTGTACGCAGGGCTATCGCACTTTATAGGCCCGAAAGTGTTGTCAGGTCTTGGTTGAAGCCCCAGAAACTGTATCTGCCTTTCATCTGCCCGTGCCAGGCCAGGGTAATTAAACAGCGTTGGCGTGTTATCTATGTGATTCCTCACTGCTTCAAGTATCACAGTCCCTTTTGCAGTCTCCTTTCTGCGCCATAACATTGTACGCTCAAATTCGCATCCAGCCTGCTCCGGATAAAAGCCGACATAAGCTGCTGAGCCGATTACGCCCCTTAAAGGGTCTATTCTTAGAGCCATGGTTCCTGAAAATCCCGCAGTCATGTTTCCTGAACTCACCTGCGCCCGGATTATGGTTCCGTTAAAGTCGTAGTTTTGGTATGTTAAAGCCGTGCCCATCTCTTCTGACAGCTTTCTGACAGACAGCTCTAATGCTTCCTGAGGAGTGAGCCGGATATAGAAATCACTGAATAGCGCCATGAGAACCTCATGCCTCGTTACCAAAGCCTTTCCCCTTAAGGCATCAGCGCCATTTGGCAGTTCTGCTCGCAAAAGGTCTTTAATATTAAGCAGTCCTTTTGGTTCCATACTGCCCGGACTTGCATTTAGCGCCACATCAACTATTTCCCTGTCGCTGTAACCTGCTTTTTTTAGCGCGTATGCGAGCGTTAAGTATTTGGGTTCTGTTTCAAGGAAGCGGGCGTTATTCCAGCCAAGCATATGCCTAATACTGGTCTCTACTCCGGACAATCCGCTCAGAACCGCCGCGGCTGCACTTGTCGCCCCGAGCCCCATTCTCATGTATTCCTCAGCGATTGTCACAGGGAGTATACCTTTACCAATCATGTTCCCTGTGAAAACATAACCCCACGGCGATATAAGAACGGCCTGGGCACTATCGCTTCCGGTATTCAGTTCGTCAAACTGCTTCCTGGCGCGTTCTTCAAGCTCCGCGTCAAGCTCAGGAGTGTCTATTGCAACTATTACTCTTTCAAGGTCTGGTGTTTGGGCAGTGGTTATGGTGTTCCCTCCTGATATTGAATTTATTTCTTTAAGCTGTAAGCCGATCCGGCAAGTTTACTTATCAACCCGCATAACCATCTCTTAGGGTTTTTATGTTCCCCTGGTGTTTCTTGTTCGGAACCTTTAGTTATTATTGCTCCGTTCCCCTTACTTGTTTCTTGGGTAGCAGGAACAGGGCCTGTATAGCGGAATTCTGGATAATCGTCTTGAAATATTGCTATGGGGACTCCTGATGTATCGTGTGGCAGCTTGTTTACTTCATACAAGTCAAAGCGTTGCTGTCGGGTGGTGGCATTCTCGCCCCAAAATGTTGTTTGCTGTCCGGGCACAGTTAAAACTTCGCCGCCTTGGAGAACATAATATCTGGGTATATGTGACGATATTAAATGCGTGAGTGCTACGGGTGCGCCTCTGTAATTAGCCGCTGTTTCGGGAGGTGCCAACACGCCTTTCACATCAATATAATAACAGTTATATATGGGCGGCCAAAGCCCACCTATCATCCTTGCGGCAGGAGTACCGCGAACAAATCTTAGTTCTCCCTGCAGAGTCACCCTTCCAGTTGTGCTTCTTACAATGGTTTCTAGTCTAGGCACTCTGTTAATGCCTGCTGCATCTAATAAAAGGTTGCGAGGTAGGCTTAGAACACTATCTGGAATTTCAACAGTCATAGGTTTCCCAACTAATTCATGAAGCACTTCATAAGTTATCAGTCTTGCCATTTTAAATCACCTTTTGCTGTTACTCATCTTTATTCGTCATCTGTGAAATCTATCCTCGAACTCATAACCCCCTTGTCCGTGGACAATTCCTCCGGTTCGTTGGAGTTGCAGGGTAGTGACTGGGTAGATGGGGTTTTTTGCTTCTGCACCGGGTTCTCTGGTTTCTGCGGATAATATGCTATATTCCCATAATGAGTAGGACCCGTGCCCGTTGTTTGCCATCGTATCGTCATGTGCCAGTCTGAGGGTGTCGCCCCTGATTATTGCTCTGTTTGCTTCTCGTCTTTCTCGGCTCAGAGGCAGCCCATGCGTTCCCTGCTGCTTTACTACTTCCATCCATACACCATTAAAAAGGCAGGTTCTTAAAGCACTTAAGGTTAATCTTGACGCGTAGTCCCTTCCAAATAACGGGTATGCTTCTCTAAGTTTTCGGATATTCTCCACGTCAATGTCATATAATCTTCTGATTCTTTCTTCATCAAGAAAGCTATCCAGTGTCCCGCCTTCAATTTTTACTGGTTCGTTATCAGTTCCGGCACCGTGAAATCGGTAGAAGTTGGGGCTTGTGAACCCGCCAACCACGTAGTCGGGATGACTGGCGGCAATATCCTGGAAATGCGCGCTTACTGCTTCGTCCAAAAAGCCTGTTCGCAATTCACCCACTCTTTTCCGTCCAGGCAGAATAAGCGCCTTAAGACCGGGCTTATCAGGAGCGTCATGAGAGCCGCTTCTTTCATGAACCAGTAAGAAGTCGAATATGGGGGTTTCTACTATGTCAACTCTTTGTATCCTGTTTTGTGTCATTTTGGGTTGCCTATTGTCAATCCTTGATACATATCTGCGGCGATTTTCTCGGCTTTGTTGGTCCCGGAAGGGTTTGAATGCCCCGGGTGCTCTTGATTAACTCCCAAAAAGGGCACGGCGTGTCCATCAGTGCGGAGCCAGCCTTTCAAATCGTCAGGCGCTATTGTGCCAGCAACTTCGCAATACGCCCATTGCACGCCTTCCATCACGTTGTGATGTCGCGGCTCATTCAGGGAAAAAATTACATGGTCGGTTTGCCCTAAGGCACCTCTGTCAACATCAGTCAATCCCGGGTACTTCCCTGCATATGCAACCGAATCTGGCTGATTTTGATGAACCACAAGACACAGCACTCCCAGCAGATTTCTTCCTCCTGATTGGCCGTATTGTTGGCGCTGAAGCTGCGCTGTGAGGGTGCATTGGTTTCCGAGTTGCGTGGAATAAGCTGCATTGAGTAATTTTATTGTCGTATCCCTTTGCCGAATATCGCCAGCCATATATGTGACCAGCTCTCCAAGAGGTTCAAGTCCACGTAGCCTGTCCGCTCTTAGCCGTTCCACAGTCTGTGCATGTGCAGAAACATAATTGTCCGTGCTGTTAGAGTAGCTGAACAAAGTAGTTAAGAACTTATCAACTTCTTGAGAACTAACTGAAGAGTCAGGAGCAGTTCCAGCAATCATGTAAACTCTCGCCGCCGCGCTTATCACCGCTTTCCATTCGTATCCCGCGAGTATAAGCTCTCCAGCTGCCTGTATTGACCTTGAAGACGCGACTTCCGAAAACTTGGGCTTGGAAGAATCAGACGCGTAACGGTCCGCTCGCCACATCGCTCTTACTAATCCGTCATAGGCTGTATCCGCATCATAGCCGAGGCGCCTGAACTGCTTGGCAACATATCCGGGACAGTGACCAGAACCAATGCCCAAAATTTGGCGAGCGAATTCTATGTGGGCAGAAACCTCGAACACTTCTATTGGGTTTTTCACCCCGTGTTGGCGTAGTTTATCAAGCAGTTCAGTATGTATCCCGTCAGCAAGTTCATCAATATTCGTTATTCTGCCGTCTATATAAATCATTTATCCATCGCCTCCACGCCTATCAAAGTTTGGTCGTTTTGCATTTTAACCGCCGCTACTTCGTCCTTGTCCGAGTGGGTCAAAATAATGCGGGTATCGGGCGCGTATAGTCATAATTGCCAACTCCTGCGTGGTCTGTCCTGAATTAGCCAAGTGAAACATTCTCATGGCGAATATTGTTTGGCGTGTCATTTTGTTTTCCTCATCAAGGGGTCTTGGCATTAGATTCCCGACAACATAGCTCTGCGGGTATTGGCTTCTGTGAGGCTCTGACATAACTGTCAGTGTTTCTCCGCCACGCAAAACGACCGTCCGCTTACTTAAAGGGGCCATGATGGCGGCATGGGCGACTACAAGTGAACTATAACTGGCCAGTTGATGTTGGATATCCTGAGCCACATACCGATTTACGCCACGGACAGCAACATATAGGCATTCTCGGGTTACATACATTTGTGCGTAATTCTCCTCCACAACAGGTCCAAGTGTTAATCGTCCTTGGTATTGCCATGAATAACTCATTTGTGGCAGCCCGACTCGCACTTCTGCGCCTATAAGGGCTTCTAATTCGCTTTCGGTAATGGGCTGTGGTTCAGTCATTTTTCTCACGCTCCAAGTGTAATCATCTTCTGCCGTTTATAAGCCGCAGCTCGTTTCTTACTACAGTTATACTTGCGGTTACTTCTTCAAGGCTCGGGGCGGGCTTGGAAGGATCGAAATATTCCGGGTGGAAAAGATGGAAAAGATTCGATTGGGGTGCTTCGTTTTTCAAGCGCACGGATTCTTCCACTGTAAGGTCGAAGTATATGCTATCATGTAACCCCTGAACGTTGCGCATAAGTATTCGCCTTTCTGTAAGCTCTGTAGGTTCTCCTCCAACGCCTTCGGTTAAGCGCGAAGGTAAGCTGCCTGTGTTTAGCGCAGCAGCTTTCCCGGCAAGGTATTCGAGGCAACCCGGAAATAATGTGTGGCTCGGGTTTTTTGCCATGATTGCCAAAACAAGTCTGTAGTGCGGCTTTTCTGATTCAGGAGCGCTGGAAGGAACAACTGCTCGGAGAAAAGCATCCATGCCTGCTTGTTGAGCATAAGCATGATCAAACTGGGGAATTACAAAATGCTCGTAAGAAATCTCAGGCGTTTGGGCGTTTGGGCTTCTTTTTGCAGCTTCCCTGGACGCTGCACGGACTACTCCTGCAAGGCCCTGTTCTGTTGATAAAAAAACTTTATAACCGCTTTCCAGCGGCATCTGGTTTCTTAATCTTAAGACAAAATGAGACGGCCAATTGCCGTAGCTTGCCAAAATAACACCTTCAGCGACTGCCGTAAAAGTACTCATTTGGAATGATGTGCCTTTCTCTGTAGGGAAATTATCTCCGCTATATTGTACGCGCGCGTCATACAGTTGCCACGGCAGTAACTCATAGCTCTCATCCCTGCCTGGAACACTCACAGTGCGCACCTTAGGACCGTATCTGTGATTCACATCTAACGGAGTAAAAGGGGTAATCATAAACCTCTTCAGCCACAACCTTTGTCCATCTCCCGACTCTAAAATTGTGAGTTCTGGTTCGCCCAGAAAAATGCCTTCTCTGACCTGTGCAGGATAATGTCTCTTCTCGTAGTCATTCGGGTGTTCAAGCGGCCAGTTTATGGTAGGCCCTGCGATGCTATGAATCGCGCCCCATAGCCTATAGCCTGATTGGGTTGTGTCTTGGTTTGAAGTTTCTGGTTGTGTCATGGTTGTTTTACCGTTCACCCATCATATCCCCGACCGAATATAGCTTCTCTGAGTTTTTGGCTCTGCTCCGGGGTCGTGGGACCTTTGATCATGGATTCAAAGCCGCCAGCTGCCGCAGTTCTAATACATTCGCGCACTTTATCTTGCTGAGTCGGGGTTAAAGGCACATATGTGATGCCTCCGATTTCTGTTTGTCGCTCTGCAAACCTTACATGGCCTTCCTTTATTGCAGCGACAGTTATTGGATTGCCGGTGTTTGGACCGCTATCATGCGGCGTTCTGCCTTTAAATGGTGTTGCCCCTATGGCATAGCCGCCCGCATACCTTCCCATAGCAACGCCGAGCCAGTCAGCTGCTGTCGCCTCAAATACGTGCCCCGGCCAGATTTCGCCATCAAAAACAGCCAATGCGGCATAATCAAATTTCCTTGGCGCAACTCTTGTTCTTGCTACCATGAATTCCAAACCTTCATTTTGCACTTGCATTTTGTTTACCTCCAACGTAAATTTGAATCCGTGATTGTGCAGCTTTGGTATTCGTGTTGGTATTTGAGCAGCTCTGCATCCAGCCTTTTCGCTATTGGCAGCAACGTTTCAAGGTCGCGCTGGCGAAGATTTAAAGTATCCACATTAGCTTCCAACAAGCCTCCCCTGAAATAATGCGCCATCTTTTATAACAGCGTACAAATCGTTATTCATGCCCCTCCGCCCCCATGGGCCCACGTCCATTATTAAGGATGGCACCGCCTCCATTACTACGAATTCTGGGCAGCCAGCTGCCATAAGTCCTTCCAGCCATCTTTCTATGGCGCCGACTAATTGGAGTGTTGCTTCTTCAATCCTGCTTTTGTAATCATCAACCATTCCCATCATAAAACCCCGATAATATTATCTCTATTAATTCGTAAACAAAGTATCCTATCCTTACTTAAGCAAAGGCGGCGTCTGGTGCACGCTCAGGAGGTAAGCTTCACTCCCGCCCGCTACACTAATCCCCTCGGCGTATATCTGCCCTGACGGGTGAACCCTTCCGATTACAGTTACAGCCCTCCCAAGATTCTGCGCTTCAATCAGTGCGTGTCTAAGCCTGTTTGGGTCGGCCGTGTATGTGGCAAAGTCTGCTGACGCAACCCTGAGGTCGTTTGGAGGCACAATGCCTTTATTCAGCACATATGGGGCAACAACAACTGCCGCGCTTCTGCCTGTTGCAGGGTCTAAAAGCCTGAACCTCGTGGCAGAACTAACAGGACCTTTTGCTTGTCCGCTTATTCTGCCGCTTAGCGGAAGCCCCATCATATTTCCATCAAGGCGCGCGTCCAGTCCAAGATCCGCTTCCATATCCTCAGAAACAGGTGCGGATGAGAGCTGTCCTGAAACAATAACTGCGTTATCTACGTAGTCCCGGAGTTCACCCAAATCAGCCCTGTATACTGTCGCGCCACTTGGTCTGACCGCACACCAATATTCATAATCTATATGACCATCAGACGTTTTGCGCGGAATGCTGACATAAGCTGTTCCGTCTGTCTGCAAGGGCAGGAGATTACTAGTTAAATCTGATGCGAAGACAGAACCATCATCAGCCAACTTGTGTGCATAATTCTTGGTTCTACGTGTACCTAATTTGTCAGCAGATTCCATAACTGTCCAAAACGCTAAACCCATGGATAAAAAACCCCCCGCAACCATGGTAAGCGCGGCAGAAGTCATTGCCGGTGAGCCGAGAGTCATTATTTGGGTGTAAAGCTCTGTGCCGATTACCGGCTCTGAAAATAAGGCGGCAGCGGCTAATGCAGCCGCAGCAGCAGTTCCTGCTGTAACATATGCTAAAATTTTTACTTTCCGGCCTTGAGCTTTGTCTAAGCGGTCTACGTATTTCAAAAAGGTCCCGTCTGAAGAGACTTGTGCGGGAAAAGGGATAGAAGCTCCCGGCGCCAGGGCATCTACTAAGTTCTCCAGGCGTGGAAATTGTGAAACAGTTAATGCGTTTGATGTCATTTTTTGCCTCTCAGGACTGATTTGCCCCTGATGGTGCGGGCTGTTGATTATAGAGGACTTTGAATAACCCCTAGTTACTTCAAAATTCAAAGTCCTTCTTAGAGAGGTTTGATATATTTTAGTGGGTTATTCAAACCTCTCTATATCTGGCTCGCGCCGCATCTATTTTTCCAGCCAGCATCAATAAACTGTCCACATCAGTGGGGAGCAGGGCGTAATCTTTAACGTGTTCTAATCCTGTCAGATAATAGGCTGAACAGTTTTTCCCTGACTCAAATGCGCGGCCATCTCCTATTGAATAATGAACCGGACCATCAGGAGTAGTAACTTCCCAGCTAATTGAGCCCCATTCACCGGCGCTGGCGGCTACCAATTCGGCCAGTCCGTTTCCTACATCGGCACGTAGAGCGTTCAAAGCTTCTGTTTGTCTTTGCATTTGTCTTTCTATCAGGTCACTTGTTACCATCATAACACCCCCTCTTATGTTCTGCTTTGAATTATCGTTCGGTGATCGCACTGCCCCAAAAACAGGCACTTTTATCACCACTAAGCAATAGTATTCCACTTATTAATAAGTTTATCCCTTTTTTATGCCCCAAAACCACAAGATTTATATACATAAACGGAATAATCATTCCAAACACGTGACCAAAATGAAAACCATAGACGATAAGGACTACACAATCCTGAGCGTGCTGCAGGAGAACAGCAAGCTTTCCACGCAGCAGATTTCAAGGAAGACGCGAATACCGATTACAACAGTTCACAACAGGATTAAGAAGTTGGAAACCCGCGGCATAATCAAGGGCTACACGGCGGTTATTGATGACAAGCGGCTTGGGAACATAACTGCATTTATCTTTATGGCAGTCATGTATCATCTTCCTGACGGCACAGTCCTCAATCAGGAGGAACTGGGTGTAAAGGTAAAGCGGCACCAGAGCGTGCAGGAAGTGTACATAATCACCGGCTCAAGGGACCTGATTGCCAAGGTCAGGGTGAAGACTGTTGACGAGCTCAACGACTTCGTCATAAAATACCTGAGGAGCATCCCGGGCATAGAGAGGACTGAGACTGCGGTTGTGCTGAAGTCGGTTTAGTGCTGTGCTTTCTTGATGCTGTGGTTACGCAGCATAAGCTTCCATGCGGGCATTATTATTATCCCATCCGATTTTGTGGCATCACGATGTCATAAAATATGGCTTTTTATGACGTCATGATGTAATAACTTTTATCATTTCATACGCTTCCAGTGCCTGCCAGCAGCTCAACCCCTTTCCTGTATTCCTCAATCGTCTCTGTGGAGCGTATGCCTGCTTTTGATGCCTCCTGCATCATTTCTGCCACAGTCATCCCTGTTGCCTCTGCTGCTTTGTCTATTGAGCATTTCCCGTCCCTGTAAAGCTGAAGGTATTTCAGCAGGAGATATTGCCTTCTTCCCAGTATAACCAGCTGTTTCAGCGCGCTTGTCTTGTCCACGCTTTCCTCTTTCGCAGTGTCCTCTATTATGTTGATTAGCTCCCTGCTGAGCCTTGCGCCTATAAATTCTGAGCCGCTCATTTTAGGTCCTCCATTGCTTTTTCAATGATATAAGGGTCAAACCAGCCCTCCTTTTTTAGCACATTTAAGGCGATTTTGGCTTTTTCCCTTGTTATCTTCCCTTTTTTCCATAAGCTTACGGCAATCTCAGGGCTTCCAACTAATGGCAGACTGTTGATGAAAGCCGCCTTTCTTCCCTGCCTGTTGTCTGTAGCCACTATGCACCTTTCTTTTAGCGCCGCGGCAATGGTTGATGCCTCTCCAAGCCCCATGTTGAAGTCCTTTGCGAGTTTTTGGGCGATTCTTGCTTCACCGGCTTCAATTTGCAGCTTCCTCTCCTTGTATAACCTCTCAACGAGCAGCGCGTCAGCAGACATGTGCTTCTTTCCCGCTGTTACTTCTTCAAGCACATCCTTAGTGACAGCTATCTTGTATGTTTCTGCAGCGGCTTCCAGCAATGTTGCCTTTGCCAGAAGAATTATGCTGCAGGAGTCAGCAATTAGCATTAAACATTGTTAAATATCGTTAAATATTTAAGCCTTTTGGTTTTTCCTGCCGGATTCAGGGGGCTTCAAACAAAATTTATATACTCCGCTACACTATTCGCATCCGGGGGTGTTGCTTGTGAGTCCTGAAAGAGAGATAGTGAATATGTGGCTGAACAGGAAGGGATTTCTTACAATCAACAGCATAAACGCGGGCTCGCGCGTTGTTGACTTTGTTGCTGTGAAGCAGAAGAAGGACTCCCCATATGTTATGCACGTGGAAGTTACATGTTCCATCTCAGGCAACATTCTGGTTGAGAAGGACAGGTCTGAATTAAGCAGGCTGTTTAGCGACAAGAACGTCGTTAAGGCGGTTGAGGCAGCAATCAGCGAGTCGCTTGGACAGGCTTGCAGCTACGAGAAGGTTCTGGTAACAAACTTCCATAACATCAACCTTGAAGGTGTCAACATTGTCAAGTTTGATGACGTGCTTTTTGACGTTATGAACAGCCTGGATAAGCAGCGCTACAGGAGCCAGACTGTAAGAACGCTTCAGCTCATAAAGTACCTTCTGCTGAGCCATCCCTCAAGGCTTTCAGCGCTGCTCGGCATGCAGACGGTGCACAAGTCCATGACGAGCCCTGCAAAAGAAGCATTAATCAAGGAGCTTCTTATGCAGGAAACCTCAAAGAGGGTTTTCAGGAAGCAGTCCAACGAGCAGCTCCTTGTTGAGCTTCTCCGCATATCCTCGCTGAAGCAGCCCGAAAGGCTTGCAAAGGCTCTGGAGGAAATCCTGACCAAGCGCTCAGGCAGCAGGCTTCTCAACGCCCTTATGCGCCAGAAAGGCGTCAAGGAAGTGTTGAAGGAGGAGCTTGATTCAGACAGGAAGCTGGAGCAGTTCTTTTAAAATGCCTGTACAAATAATCCTTGACACGAACTTCCTGCTCATACCCGGACAGTTTAGGGTTGACATCTTCTCAGAGCTTTTCAGGATTTGCAGCTTCAGGTATGAGCTTTGCGTTCTGGACAGCAGTATTGGCGAGCTTAAGGGCATAATCGGTTCAGCGAACGGAAGAGACAAGGCTGCTGCGCGGCTTGCCTTGCAGCTCGTAAAGGCAAAGAAAGTCCGTATTTTAAGCCCCAAAACCGCAACGTTTAAAAACGTTGACGAAACAATCATTGATTTGGCAGCAAAAAATCAGGCAATAGCTGCCACGCAGGACAAGGAACTTAGAAGCCGGCTGAGAAAGCTGGGCGCAAAAGTGATTGTTCTGAGGCAGAAGAAGTATCTTGAGCTTTTGGAGTGAAAAAAATGTTTTACAGGATTGGTTTGAAGGATCACATACGGGTTCCGCCCGCATTGTTGGGTATGCCGCTTAAGGATGCAATAACTGTAAGGATTAAGAAGAAGTATGAGGGCTACATTTCCAAGGACGTTGGGATTGTGATTGATGTTGCAGATGTCAAGGGTGTTGGTGAAGGCGTTATTATACCTGGCGACGGTGCGCCTTATTATGAGACTGAGTTTGAGCTTTACACATACAAGCCGGAGATTCAGGAAGTGTCTTTCGGCAGGGTAAGGGACATTGCGGATTTCGGCGCATTCATAAACCTTGGTCCCATTGACGGTATGATTCACATTTCGCAGACAATGGATGATTACGTGAGCTTCAGCAAGGACAAGGTGCTTGTCGGCAAAGACAGCAAGCACACATTGAAGATTGGCGACTTGTGCAGAGCTCGCGTGATAGCTGTCAGCTTCAAGGACGTAACAAACCCGAAGCTTGGCTTAACGATGAGGCAGCCCGGTCTTGGCAAGCTTGAGTGGCTTGAGGAAGAAAAGTCAAGGGAGACTAAGGAAGAGAAGCCGGAAAAGCCGGAAAAACATACGAAGGCGAAGGGTGGAAAATAAATGAAGAAAAAGGTGTGCAGGAACTGTAAGCGCATAGTTGAGGAAGAAATATGTCCTATATGCAAGAGTAACCAGTTCAATTCAACCTGGCAGGGGCGCATTAGCGTTTTGGACAGCAAGAGCTCTGTTGTCAGCAGGAAGATGGGCATAGCCTCAGAGGGCGAGTACGCGATAAAGTCAAGGTAGTATGAAGGTGATGATTTTTGGATCTCAAAATCGGCGAAAAGAAGGAGCAGCCGCTGCTCAAAAGGACTGCGGTCAGAGGGCTTGTAGGTTTTGAAGCTTCAACTCCGAGCAGGTCTGAGCTCAGGAAAAAGGTTGCTGAGGTGCTGAAGGCTGACGAGGCAAAAGTTACCATAAGCAGCATAAGGACTCTTTTCGGGGAAAAGAAAGCCGCCTTTGTTGCGAACATATACAGTTCTCCGCAGGATCTTGACAAGTACGAGTCGGTTGTGACGCTTACAAGGCACGGCTTAAGGCAGAAAAAAGTCAAGGCTTCAAAGGAAGCTGCTCAGGCAAAGGCATAAGGGTGATTATAATGGTTGTTGAGAAGAAAACCGCTGTCAAAAAAAGCAAGGCAATGCAGGTGTGGAAGCTTTACGACGCCAAAGGCGCTCTTGTAAGGAAGAACAAGACCTGTCCCAAGTGCGGCCCGGGCGTGTTTCTCGCCAAGCACAAGAACCGCATAAGCTGCGGGAAGTGCGGGTATGCTGAGATGGGCGGGAAGTGAGCTTCTTGCTCATTTGACAAATTCAACGCCCGGCATATCCCTGAAGTCCTCATCCCCTGTTAAGAATTTGATTCCATATTTTCTTGCAAGCGTATAGCCGACAGCATCGGGTATGGATAAGCTTTTCTTCTTGACTTTCAAATCCATTGCTTCCTTAATGTCCTCTAAAGTCACAGCCACCAGGAAATGCCTGTATTTGTCCGTATATGCGTCTGCCGTCTTTTTGCCTTTCTCCTTCTTCAGGTTGTAGTTCAGCTCCGCCAGGTTAAACATAGTCGTGATTGCCTGGGCATCAGCATACTTCGCGTATTCGGGGCTTCCCCTGATAATTTCGAAAAACGCGTACGTGTCAAAGAAGTAGGCAGGGCTACTCATCCCATCCTTCCTCGTCAGATTCCTTCAGTATAGTGTCTGTCGGCTTTCTGAATCTGAGGGTTCCGAAGGTTTCTCTCAGGGGATTGGTTCTCCTGGTTATCAGCACTGTTACAGAATCATCTTTTCCGATTCCTTCTTCCTTGGCTGCCTCCTTAGGTATCACTATGCCAAGCGACCTGCCCCACTCCCTCACTTTTGCGTTTACCGTGAGCATTGGCTTCACCGATTATATCGGTATAATCATGCATATATAAAACTTTCTGTTTTATGATAAGCGTTAATTACGCAGCCATTAACGCAGAAACGTATCCGTCAAGTGTAACAGCATTTGTGCGGACAGGCGCATGCGCTAATGCAGGTGCTGGTTCAGGCAAAGGATTGAGCGCATACCTTTTTATCCTGCCAACCTTGTCGGCAACATGCATGTATACTGCTCTCCAGAACGGCGCTTTGTCCAGGAATTTCGGGTCCGTGTGCTTAACGTACATGGAAGTTGCCAGTAACAGCATTCCGAATCCATAAGTCAAACCGCTCATGGCATTGCTGACTGTAGAATCGCCTGTTAGCAAGTGTCCGGCAACATCTATGCCTGCGCTGACGGCTGAATAGGCACCAACTGCAAACACAGGCAATCTTAAAACCTTGTTGATGGCATTATAAGAAAGTAGGGTTCTATCAATAATCTCATCATTTCCCGCGATTGCCTCACTGCGCCCTGAGGATATAAACCTATACCACCCATCCATCATGTCAAGCATAAATAAACTCAGAGTTGCCAAACCTATTGCGTCTTGAACAAAAGAATCAGAGCTGCTTTCTGCGGAACCTGTCAAAGCAAATCTTGAAACGCTTACTGTTATTATACCGGATAAATCGCAAAAAGATGAGACAAAAGCCTTGTAGTTATCCTCATTAACCCCCAGCTTAACTGCCGCCTGCGTGTACAATCTTGCGACTTGCTCATCCATGTAAATTATGGGTTTCAGTACGGGTTTCAACAAATCATCCAGCGACATATGAAGCCGGGTTTCTGGCAAACTTTATAAAACTGCCTGCAAATCCGGGTCTGCATGGAGCAAATACAGTATTCAGAAGAAGAGCTGGAGAAGTGGAAGCAGGCAGGAAGGATATCAGCGCAGGCGCTGGAGTACGGCTTGTCATTGATTAAGAAGGGCGCTTCGGTGCTTGAAGTCTGCGATAAGGTGGACGCAAAAATCGTTGAATTGGGCGCAAAGCCGTCTTTCCCGAGCCAAGTCTCCCTTAATGATGTTGCTGCCCATTTCTGCCCTGAGCAGGAAGACAAAATAATTCTGGACAGCCAGATAGTCAAGCTTGATGTAGGCGCATGTGTTGGCGGCTTTCTTGGCGACACAGCCTCAACTGTTGACTTGTCAGGCAGCAACGCGGAGCTTGTTAAGGCATCAAGGGAGGCGTTGGACGCTGCGATTAAGGTTGTTGCTCCGGGAGTAAAAGTGCGTGAAATTGGCAGCGTGATTAAGGAAACAATAGCCAGCTACGGCTTTTCTCCTGTTGTCAACCTTTCAGGTCACGGCATCGGGAAGTTTCAGGTTCATACTGCTCCAACCATTCCGAATTTCGGCAACGGCGACGATACAGAGCTTTATGACGGGCAGATTATTGCGATTGAGCCGTTTGCAACAACTGGCGAAGGCGCGATTTATGAGTCCGCAAACCCGTCTGTGTTTATGGAAATCGCAAAAAAGCCTGTTCGCGACGCTACAACCCGCCAAGTTCTTGCAGAGATCCAGTCTTACGAGGGCTTGCCTTTCACCACGCGTTGGCTCACAAGGAAGTTCCCCGCGTTTAAAGTCAGCTTTGCACTACGCCAGCTTTCAGCCTTAGGCATAATTCAGCAGTTCCCTCCGCTTGTTGAGAAGAGGCGTGGCTTGGTGAGCCAGGCAGAGCACACCATCCTGGTTAAGGAAAGGGCTGTGGTTCTTACAACTCCTTAGGCATGTATGGATAACTCATTGACCTGTAAGATGTAATGCGTTGGGCTTCCCTGTTAATAATTGTTTCGCCATCACTGCCCGGCTTTGCATTTCTTATGGAAAATGATAATTCTATGTAGTGCGGGAACAGCAGCCTGTCCTTTATGTCATCACTGACCGCTTCATGCTCTCCGATATCATCTCGGGCTTCAATCTCGCGAATCAGCTCTTCCAGAGCATCCGGCGTTTTGGCAGCAGCAACTGCCAGAATGTATAATTCCCTTTCTCTTCTGAACACAACGGGTTTTATTACGGCTTTAGCCACCAAGGCTACAGAATTTCCGTCGGTAGGCCTGTATTTGTCCAGGATTATGGTTTCTGGAATGGCAACTGCATGCAGAGCATAGACTTGCCCGTCACAATACGTCTTAGGCCCTTCACGATTTAACCTGACAACGAACATATTTGGCGGAATATCGCTTGCACATTAAAAATTTTCGCCTGAAATATTCCTCGCGGCGTCCTCAACAGAAAGCAGCTCTTCCTTCCCTGTCTTCATGTCCCTCGGCTTGATTTTGCATTGCTTCACTTCCTGTTTGCAGCAAAAATTTAAATATAGGAGTTTCTTCCCAGTATAAATGGTAGGGTATGGCAAAATTGCATGGGGCGTTGCTATCACGGCAGCTGCTGCTTTAGCAGGCGCAAGCTATGTTCCCCAGCACACAGTAAGAGATACTTATGATGTGAAGGTATTGGGGACTGATATGGTTCGAGTTGGGACTATGAATAAGCCTCTCATTAGTACCCGAGACTTGGGCACTGGGGAGATAGTGGTATTTGAGAATACCGCTTCTTGGTTAGAATGTGTTTTCCCTGCTGGCTGCAAACTTGATACAGGAACTCTGCAGGCAAGGATTGCTGATGCTGAAAAGGATTTCAGGCCTGTTAGGGTGGAAACTTATGGTGCGTCATTCGAACTAACTGGAAGGTACCCTAATATAGTCAGCATTAAGGACTTGCCTCAGAGATAAGAAAAATTAAGACTTATGACTTGCCTATTTCTTTGATTGCCTCCTCAACAGCAACCAGTTCTTCTTTCCCTGTCTTCATATCCCTCAGCTTGACTTTTCCTTGCTTTACTTCCTGCTCGCCCACGAAGACAGCGTAAGGTATGCCTTGTGCGTTTGCGTATTCCAGGCTTTTGCTTATGCCCCTGTCAAGCATCTCCACAGCAGTGTTTATGCCGGCTTTCCTTAGCTGCTGCGCAACCTTTGCCGCTTCTTTGGGTGCCTTTATGGGTATGACATAAGCGGTTGCAGCCGTCTTGGCAGATTCTGTGCCGCCTGCTCTCTGCTTTTTGAGCGCGTCAAGGATTACGTCCAGCCCGAATGCTATTCCGACTGCCGGATACTCTTTTTTGCTGCCAAGGAAGCTGCCTATCATGTTGTCATACCTTCCTCCTGCCGCAACTGCCGACTTTATCTCTGAATCCTTGAGGAAAACCTCAAATACCGTGCCTGTGTAATAAGAAAGCCCTCTTGCAAGGGAGATGTCAAACTCCACATTCGCGGTGCTGATAAGCATGGATAGCAGGGCTTCAATCTCTGCAAGCCCTTCCATTCCTTCCTTTGAGCCCTTCAGGTCTTCTTTCAGCTTCGTCAGCTTGGCATCGTTGCTGCCTTTTATGCTTATGATTTCTGTTACCGCCTTTATTGAGTTCTCGCTTATCTTGTTGTCTTTCATCTCCTTTTTGACTGCTTCAGGCCCGAGCTTCTCAAGCTTGTCTATGCTTAGTATTGCTGCTTCTGACTTTTCTTTTGCAACGCCTGCCGCCTCAAGTAGGCCGTTCATCACTTTCCTGCTGTTTATTTTTATGGCTGCGTCCATGCCCAGCTTCTCAAACACTGCCTGCACTATGCTGATTATCTCTGCATCGGCAGCCATTCCTTTAACCCCGACGATGTCAACATCGCACTGCGTGAACTGCCTGTATCTTGCCAGCTTTATTGGCCCGTCCCTGAACACCTCGCCTGCCTGGTAGCGCTTGAACGGCATTCTCGTGTTGGGATTCATGGCAAGGTATCTGCACATGGGAACTGTTAAGTCATATCTTAATCCTAGTTCCCTTTTTCCCTGGTCAGTCAGCCTGAATGTTTCTTTGAGTATCTCTGCGCCGCCCGCATACTTTGCTGAGAGCACGCCGTAAGGCTCAAGTATAGGCGTTTCCAGAGGATTAAAGCCGTAAAGCTCAAACACCTTTTTGAGAGTGTCCACTAGCTTCTGCCTTGCCATTGCCTGCTCTGGCGGGAAGTCCCTTGTTCCTCTTGCGTTTTGGAGTTCCATTGACATCACTTCCATATTCAGGATTTATAAATGTTTATTGTTTTGTCTGCTTTAGTCTTATCAGCGCCGCCTTTTTGTGCGCTTCCAGCCCTTCCATTTCAGCTATTTTGGCAGCGGCCTTTGCAAGCTCTGGGATGGCTTTGCATTTTTTGCCATAAGCCCTCTGATAGGTCTGCGCTCTTACAAAGTCCATGACTGAAAGCCCGCCGGCATATTTTGCCGCTTTTCCGGTCGGCAGTATGTGGTTCGTCCCGCTGCTGTAATCTCCAAAAACCTTTGTTGTATATGCTCCTATGAACAGCGCTCCATAATTCTTCAGTTTTGGTATCAGCCTGATGCTGTTTCTTATCTGCAGCTCCAGGTGTTCAGGCGCAAGTTCGTTTGCGATTCTGGCTGCTTTCATTAAGTCCTTCACCACTATTATTTTTCCTTTTTTTATTGCTTTCCTTGCCACCTTTGATGTTGTCAGCTCGGTTAGTTGCGTTTTTAGCTCAGTCAGAACAGCTTTTGCAATCATTGCCGAGTCTGTTATCAGTGTTACTTTAGCTTCTGTATCGTGCTCTGCAGTTGATAGTAGGTCTGCCGCTATGAATTTTGGATTGGCTTTTTTATCCGCTATTGCAACCAATTCCGTGGGTCCTGCAATAAAATCTATTCCGACTTCTCCATAAACAGCTTTTTTCGCAGCCGTTACATATTTGTTTCCAGGCCCCACTATCTTGTCTGCTTTCGGTATTGTTTCTGTTCCGTAAGCCATTGCCGCGATTGCATGTGCTCCTCCCACATCAAATATCATGTCTGCTCCTGCCATGTCTGCCGCAACAATGGTTGCCGGCTTTATCTTTGGCGAGCAAACTATGGCTTCTTTTACGCCTGCGGCCTTGGCTGTAATCACTGACATAAGCGCTGAAGAAGGCAGAGGGTATCTGCCTCCGGGCACATAGCAGCCTGCTCTTTCTATTGGCTCAAATCTTAGACCGAGCTCATACCCCTTTGTTCTTAGCTTAAACCCTTTCAGGTTTTTCAGCTGCCTTTTTGCAAACCTTCTTATTCTTGCTGCCGCTTTTTTTAATGCAACAATGTCTTCCATGGCAAGCATTCTGTACGCCCTTTTTATTTCCGCCTTTCCTACCTGCCTTGGCAGCGTTCTGTCAAATTTCAGGCTGTATTTTCTTACTGCTTTGTCCCCATTCTGCCTTACGTCGCTGATTATTCGGTTTACTATTCGGATTGCGTCCGGCATGCCTTTTTGCTCTTCTTCCAGCGCTTCTTTGTAGCTTGTTATCTTCATTTGCCTTCACCTTCTGCGCGATTCCAGCTCGCTCATCACTTCATTCAGCCCGATGCCTTTCTTGCCCATGAGCACAAGCATAAAGTAAATGACGTCAGCCATTTCCCATATGAGGTTGTCTCTTGTTGAATAGTCCAAAAGCTCGCGAACCTCCTCATCTATTTTTCTGAGTATGTTTTTTTCGCTGGCAGCTATTTCTGCAGTGTAAGAGCCTTCTCTCGGATTTTTTATCCTGTCCTGTATTGTTTCGTAGAGCTGCTGCAGCGAAAACGTCCTGTTGCCGAAGCATGAATACTGCCCTTCATGGCAGGCGACGTTTTTCTGTTTAACAGTGAAGATTAGCGCGTCCCTGTCGCAGTCAGGCCTCGCTTTCAGCAGCTCCTGGAAGTTCCCTGACGTTGCGCCTTTGATCCAAACGGCTTTCTTTGACCTGCTGTAATAAACCCCTTTTCTGGACTCAAGCGCTTGCCGCAGTGATTCTTTGGTTGAGTATGCCAGCATCAGTACCTGCCCGCGGTCGTCCTGCGCAATTGTGGGAACCAGTCCCTTGTTTTTCTTAAAGTCAACAAGCTCTATAAATGCGTCTTCAGGCTTAATCTTGCCTGTATAGAGCGCCATTCCGAGCTGCGAGTCTATGCCATTATCTTCAAGCAGCTTTATTTCGTCTATGGAGGATATGCCGCCTGCAACAGTCAGCTTCGAGCTCGTTGCATTCAAGCCTTTTTTCAGCTCCATTACGCGATTAATGTCCAGTCCCTGCATTGTGCCTTCTCTGTCAACATCAGTGTATAGGAATCCCGAGCAGTAGTCCTGAAGCTCAAGTGCTAGTTCAAGCGGCTTTTTTCCTGTTTTCTCTTTCCAGCCTTTACTGACAACGCAGCTGTTTTTGGTGTCAAGAGCCACGATGAGCTTGTCTTTTGGCAGCTGGCTCAGGAATTCCCTGTTTGCCTGTGTTCCTATTATGAGCTTCTTTGCTCCCGCCCGCAAAAGCTCTTTGGCTTTTTCAATAGTCCTTATCCCTCCTCCTACTCTGCATTCTGCAATTTTGCACAATTCTTTGACCAGTTCTGTGTTTCTTCCTGTTCCAAGCGCTGCGTCTAAGTCAATTACTGCGATTTCTCCGAATATTTTGAACCTGTTGGCAAGCTCCATTACGTTGTCCAGCTCCAAAACTTTTGTCCTGCCTTGTATCAGCTGGACTGCTTTTCCGCTCATCAGGTCTATGCTCGGTATAATCATGTTCTTACCTCTATCGTATCTCTATGCCTTTGCTCCTCAGATACTGCTTGATATGCTTTATGCCGTATTTTTTATAATGCAGTATTGATGCTGCAAGTGCCCCATCTGCTCTGCCTTTGATGAAAACATCAGCGATGTCCTGCAGTTTTCCCGCTCCCCCCGACGCGATCAGTGGTATGTTGACTGACTCGGCTATTTTTCTTGTCAGCTCCAAGTCATAGCCTTTCTTTGTTCCGTCCCTGTCTATTGATGTGACGAGCAGTTCCCCTGCACCGAGCTTTTCTGCCATGACAGCCCATTTTACCGCGTCCAATCCTGAATTCTTTGTGCCGCTCCTGACATAAACGTCCCATTTGCTGTTTTTGCTGCCTTGTTCTCCTGATTTTTTTGCGTCAATCGCAACAACTATGCACTGTGCGCCAAACCTCAGGGAGGCGGCCTTGATAAGCGCGGGTTTTAATACTGCGGCAGTGTTTATGCAAATCTTGTCAGCGCCATTTGCTAATGCGGCTTTGATGTCTCCAAGTCCTTTTATGCCGCCTCCCACAGTTAGCGGAATGAAGAGCTTATTCGCAACCTTTTTTATTGTGCGCAGGGATGCTTTGCGTCCTTGTATTGTGGCGGAAATGTCCAGGAAAACCAGTTCGTCTGCGCCTTGCAGGTTGTAGTTGTCTGCAAGCTTCAAGGGGTCTCCTGAATACCTGAGATTCGCAAAATTTGTTCCCTTCACGACTTTTCCTGAATCTACATCCAGGCAGGGGATTATTCTTTTTGTCAGCATTTTAGCCACTTCCTTAGTATTGCAAGTCCGTATTTGCCGCTTTTTTCAGGGTGAAACTGGACGGCCAGCACATTTTTTCTTTGGATTGCTGCTGCAAATTCGCCGCCGTAATTGCTTGTGGCGGCAATAATGCTGCTGTCTTTCGGCTCTGGATAATATGAATTGACAAAATAGGCATACCCCTCCCCAACCACTCCCTGCCTTAGCGGCTTGACAAGATTCCACCCTGTTTGCGGGACTTTGCCTTTTCTGAATTTCACAACCTTGCCTTGGAAAACAGACAGCCCTTTTATTCCAGAGCTTTCCTCGCTTTCCTCAAAGAGTGCCTGCATCCCAAGGCAAATGCCCAAAAAGGGCTTGGACTGCTCAATCGCTTCAATTATTGTGGCGGCTAGCTTTTTCTTCTGCAGGTTCTTCATCATGTAGCCAAAGGCTCCAACTCCCGGCAGTATGACTCTTTCAGCGTTCCTTATCTCACTGGCTTTGCTTGTTACGGTGCTTTGGACTCCTAAGTAGCGCAGCGCATTTTTTACGCTGTTCATGTTTCCTGCTCCGAAATCAATTATTGCAGTGTTTGCCATTACAACATCCCCTTGGTGCTTGGTATGCTTTTCGCCAGTCTTTTGTCTGTTTCAATCGCCATTCTCAATGCTCTTGCGAATGCCTTGAATATGGCTTCTATCTTGTGGTGCGGGTCCATGCCATATACCAGCTTGATGTGTGCCGTTATCCTCGCGTTTGACGACAAGGCATCAAAAAAGTGTCTGACAAGCCCTATTGGCATGCCGTTTGCCGCTTCACTTTCAAATTCAGCGTCAAATACGAGCTTAGCTCTTCCACTGATGTCAATGGCTGCCCACGCAAGGGATTCATCCATCGGTATCAACGCATAGCCATACCTTTTGATTCCTGCATTGTCGCCTAATGCTTTTTCCATGGCTTGCCCTAATGCTATCCCGATGTCTTCTGTCAAATGGTGTGCGTCCACATCTGTGTCTCCGCCTGCCTTTATGTTCAGGTCAATGTTGCTGTGCTTTGCAAAAGTGCCAAGCATGTGCTTCAGGAAGCCCAAAGGAAGCTCACCTTTGAATTCTCCTTTTCCGTCAAGATTTATCAATAGCTGTATGTCTGTTTCGCTTGTTTTCCTGTCAATCCTTGCCTTTCTCATTGACATTTTATCACCGTGTAAATATCGGTTATGCTCTCAAGCACTGCAACTGCGCCGTTTCCGAGCAGGATTTGCATCAACGCCGCACTATTTGAGATGTTTGGCGGCAACACTCCGACTGGCGTAATACCTGCATTCTTTGCAGCGATTACATCGTCAGTTGTGTCGCCGAAATAATAGCCGCCAGCAGCGTTTAACTGCCTTAATGCGCGCAAAATGCCTTCAGGGTTTGGCTTTCCGGATTTAACATCCTCCATTGCCACAGTAACATGGAAGTAGGCTTTTGCCCCTGCAATCAGCAATGCATACTCCAGTTCTGCCCTTGGCCTGCCGCTGACTATTGCCAAAGGAAATCTTCTGGACAAGGCTTCAAGCGTTTCAAGCGGAAGCAGCCATCGTTCATCGCGGATGTAGCCTTCTGACTGGAAAAGCGCCTTTATTCTATAAGTCCTCTCAAACAGCCCGGAGCCGAGGTATAGCGCCTGGAAGATGGTTTTGATTTCATCCTGGCCAACATCTCCCAAAAGCGCATCCGGACCATCGTACACGGTTTTGATTAGCTTTTGCGTTACAACCCAGTCGTTGCTCGCATTCCCCCGGTTCTTGATTCTCTGCACGTCTGCATTAGTAAATGTGGCAGTAATTCCTCTCGCCTGGAGAAACCTTTCTGCAGTTTCAATTATTGCCTTTCTGTAAGAGTTGCTCACATCCACAAGAACCCCGTCCATGTCAAAAATTAATGCGATGCTTTTTGTCATTTTAAGTCCTCCAATGCCGCTTCAAGATTTTTGATGAAAAGCCTCATTTGCTTCCTTGTGCCTATGCTTATCCTTATGCAGCCGTTCAGCAGCAAATCAGAGCTTCTGTTCCTGACAAGAATTCCCTTTCCCCTTAGTTTGGCCTCAACATTTTTGGCTTGTTCGCCAAAATATGCCAGCATGAAATTCGCATCTGAACGGTAAAACTTTATTTTTAGCTTCTTAAGGCAGGCAATAAGCAGTTTTTTCGCTTCTCTGACCTCTTCAACATATCTTTCAACATATGCAATGTCTTTTAATGCTGCATCCCCGGCAGCAACTGCCAGGCTGCTAACATTATAGGGCGATTTTGCCTTTTGGATTTCCTTAATTACGTCTGCGTTTGATATGGCGTACCCCAGCCTTAAGCCGGCAAGTCCAAACGCCTTTGAGAAGGTTTGGGTAATTATGACGTTGTTGTACGCCTTAACAAGCCCTTTGCTGCTTCTCTTATAAAATTGGTAATACGCCTCATCAATCAGGACAACTGCGTTTTTCGCCTTTTTAACTATTTCAGAAATCCCTTTTTCAGGGATGGTTGTTCCAGTAGGGCTGTTTGGGTTTACAAGAACAACCATCTTTGTTTTTGCACTTATGCTCATCAGCATCCTGCTGAGCGGGAAGCTTAAATCGCTGTTATAGGGCACTTCTTTGACTTTCGCTCCCATTAGGGATGCATAAAGCTTGAACATAGCAAAGGTTGGCACAGGGAGTATTACTTCACCACCCTTTTCAAGATAGGTTTTCATGACGAGCTCAATTGCTTCGTCGCTTCCGTTTGTGAGAAGGACTTCGGAAGGCTTTACATTAAGGTAAGATGCAAGCTCTTCCAAAAATTCTCCATATTCGGGATAAACTGAAACGTACTCAGGAGAAATTTTTCTTAGAGCCCTAATCACTTCTGGCGAGCAGCCTGCTGTGTTCTCGTTGAAGTCCAGCCTCAGCTTTCCTTTTCTGCCTTCAGTCGGAGGCCTGTAAGCCTCCATTTCCAGTATGTTCTTCCCAGTGGTTATGGTTTTAGTTTTTGTCATTTCGCCTCCAGAACTTTTCTGAGCCTATTATCACAAAATCGCTTGAGAAAATTCGGTCATAAACATCCAGCCCTGCCTGCATCATGGATTCGCCTGTGTAAACCACGTCTATTACCAAATCAGCAAGCCCTGCTTTAACTGCTGTTTCGCAGCAGCCCTGGATGGATATCTTTCTGAAAACATAGCCATTGCTTTCAAGCTGGTTAAGGTATTTCTTGGCAAGCTCCTTGTATTTTGCGCTTACACCCACTCTCAGTTCTCGCCCTTTTGGGAAGCCGCTCAGCGAGTTGTCCTTTGGTCCGAGAAGGCAAAGCGTCGGCTTTCCGAACAGCGCTTGCTGGTCTTCCCACTTTATTTTTTTGAGCATAACAAGCCCTGACTTGCGCTTTTTCAGCAGGAAATCCCTGAATATGTCTTCGCCTGTAAGCCCTATTGCCTTTTTGTTCATGGAGGCAAGGCTATAAATTGCAAGCGGTATGTCTTCTCCTCTGAACTCAAGAATGTCAAGCCCGGCAGGAAGCCCTTCCAACGCTATCCTGCTGTATGCCTTCAGGCTCTTGTTTGCGGGCGCGAGGATGAAGGCAATCACCGTTAAGAGTTGTCAGACTAGTCAATTTACCTCGCCTCCAGAAGAAATATCGTAATGGTCAGCCTTTGTGAAGGCAACCAGCGCTTTGAAGCGCCTGAGCCTCTTGAGCCTCAAAAGAAGGGCCGCTGCGGGGACTCGAACCCCGCCCGGAGGATCCACAGTCCTCAATGCTAACCGCTACACCACAGCGACCGCTTGCAGGAAAAGGAGTGTAAAGCTGACAAGCCTTCTGGCTGTTCAGGTTTTCTTCGACAGAGTTGGAACTACTTAAATCAGAATTAATTTCGCCTTTGATGAAGACAACCAACTCTCATGATTATGTGGATATTGTGGCTTGTATTTAAGCTTTTTGTTTTTATGGCTTAATCATTATTTTCTTCAGTTCTTCTACCCTGTTGAAATCCTCATCGCTGGTGATTAGTGTCATGTCGTTGTCAATCGTTATGCTGGCAGTTAGCATATCCATAGGGTCCATGGCAAGCCCCTTCTTTTTGTACTTGTATGTCAGCGCAGCATAAATTATTGCACTGTTCTTTGTTAGCGAAAGGTGGCCGAAGGCGCTTAGAAAATCAAGGCAGTCCTGCCTGCCTTCTGGATTTGCAGGGAGCGCGCCATAATAATAGTCTGAAAATGACAGCAGGGTGATGTGTGCATTTTCTTCGGATACAAGCCGCTTGACTTGCTCTATTGCAGAAGCCCTGCCTTTCCGTATTGAGATGAGGATGCTTGTGTCCAGAACATAATTCATTTGAATTCTCTCAGCTTAAATCCTTTCCGGAGTTCTTTTATTCTTTTCTCTATGCCTTTAACTTCTTTCGGGTCTTTTGCTCGCCATGACAAGAGCTTTTCCCATCTTGTTTTGTTGCCCATATTTTCTGCTTCCCCGCTCAGTTTCATTATAAAGCGCCCTATGCTCATTCCGTGATTGCTGGCCAAAGATTTAACTTTTATCCAGTCTTCGTCACTTACTCCCCTGATTGCCTTTGTTGTCATTAAAGCCACCGCGCTGCTACGCGTAATGCGTGTTTAACATGTTTAACATTAAGTATTTAAGCTTTTTGTTTGTCAAGGAAATCCTCATGTATGACTGCTAAAGGGTGCCCGGGGATTCTTATGCGCCAAGTAATGCAGAAACAAATTCCGTCGGTGATACGCCGGCTGCTGCTAATCTTTGACACTCATCAGGTAGCGCTTCTGCAAGTTGTCTTGCCACTTTTTCAGGCGATGCGCCGGTGGCAGCTAGTTCATCCTGGAGCGTGCGCAAAGATCTGGAAAAGCACAAATAATTCAGTTTTTGTTCTTGCGCCATAATAAATTCTTTTTCCGCAAGTCTTTTATCGGGTGGCAAATCATCAGAAGGCTTCCAGCCCCTTGATTCCAATGTGTAAGGCCTTAAGCCGACATTTGGGGTTGACCCTGAAAACATGGTCGCAATATCCGGCGGGTTAATCCAGTTGCTGCCCAGGTTTTTTTCTAAAAAGAGATACCAGTCAACAAAGTTGGAGAGTCTTTCATCAGAGAAAAACCCTTGTGGCTGCAGGGAGAGGGCTGCTTTTTGGAGTTCCGGATTCCGCTGATATTCTCCGTAGTCAACAACGAGAAGGCCTTCTGATAAAAACAGGGGTGCGCCATACACAACCAAACCTTTCCTTCTCGCTGTTCTTCCTGAGTGAACTATCTCAATCCCCACTCCATGTTTGTCAGCTTGTACAGCATCCTCCACATTTCTCACAGGCATTGTTTTTATGCGGGGGAATGCGTTAAGCACAACGCCTTCATATCTCCCTTTTACGTATACCCTTTTGCCGCTCGCCAGAACTGTTTCTAGGTTATCATATTCTTGGCGGCTTTCTTTGTTGCCCATGACAAAGAATCCGACAAAATCCTGAAATGCCCTTCCGGTAGCTTCATCAGCGTATTTTAGATTTGCAGAGCCCGCCACTCTTACATCTGTAAGCGTTGATAGCCCATAATTGAAGTTCCCCCAGCGGGTAACAACGCGCGCATTTCCGCCTAAATATGGCTGCATCGTTGCAAGCAGCTCGTCAAGGCCCGTTATTGCAAAGTCCGCTTCTGATAATCTTATCAATGAAGAGCAATTGTGGGGTTCGTCTCCTTCTATCCTTACGTCAACCCCGCCGAGCTGGATATCCATCCCCAGAAATACTGGCCGGTAAGGCCGTTGGGCTCGTTGTCTATCGGGTCTTATTGTTAATGGATAGCCTTGTTCTTGCAACCCACGCAGATAGTTGTGTGCAGCGCCTAAATTGGCAGTTGCATTGAGTTTGGAGTGTTCAAGGAGTTCGATGGTCGCCGACAAATCTTCGCCCGCAATAGCGCCCAGTCTTGAAAGTGCGGCATAGCACATTCGTCCACTTTGGGGAATCACTCCGGTAAGCATATATTTTCACCAAAGCACGTCTTCAGAAGCGCCTGTATTTAAAGCTTTCCATTCGTCATCACTTCGCAATGGTTATATTTCGGGGCGTTTGCCAAATCATTCTGGCGATGGCATCCGTCAGTTTTTCTATAGTTTCGTGATCACACAAATGACCAGTTCCTACAAACCTTTAAATACACTACCCTTTCTGTAGGACGCATGAGAAAGCAGAAGTTCAGGTTCTCAACGTCTCATAATGAGATTATGCAGCTCCTCAGGGCGTGGGCTGCCATCTCGTTTGCTTTCGCCATAATCCTTAACGGCAGCTTTGGTTTCAACACAAGGTTTTTCTATCTGATGGTTGTTGCTGCCTTCACTGTCGGCACTGGCTTTCTTCTGCATGAGCTCGCCCACAAAGTCCTTGCCTTGAGGTATGGCTGCCGTGCTGAGTTCAGGAGCTTTGACATGATGCTTGTGCTTGCAATAGCAATGTCTTTTTTCGGCTTCATCTTTGCAGCTCCCGGCGCCGTCTTTATAGAAGGCAGGGTGAATGACAGGAAAAACGGGATTATCTCGGCTGTTGGGCCGCTCACGAACATGGTTCTTGCGTTGCTGTTCTTTTCAGCGTCTTTGGTGCTTTCGCCGTTTTCGGCAGCATTGGGAGACATCATGTTCTACGGTTCCATCATCAACAGCTGGCTTGCGATTTTCAACCTTATCCCGCTGGCGAATCTTGACGGCACAAAGGTGCTAAAGTGGAGCAAGGCGGCTTATTTTTCAATGCTTGGCTTCGCGTTTGTCTTGTGGATGCTGCCTTCTGCGTTGGGTGCAGTAAGAATGTTTGGCTGACTTCCTTAAACAGCAACTTTTAAATATAACCGCCCAATCCTGATTTTTGATGGCTGAATTCAAGATTGTTGTTTCAAACCCTAAGAATGGCTTGAGTGCGCAGCTCAGCGCAAAGGATCAGGCAGCCAGTTCCCTGATTGGGCTGAAGATTGGCGGCAATGTAAGCGGCGAGTCTATAGGGCTTGCGGGCTTTGAGTTTAAGATTACAGGCGGCTCTGACTATTGCGGCTTCCCTATGAGGAAGGACCTTCCCGGAGTCGGGAGGAAAAAGTTGCTTGCTGTTTCTGGCGTTGGCTTCAGGACTGCTGACAAGGGTGTCAGGCAGCGTAAGACTGTCTGCGGCAACACCATCCATGAACGGATTGCCCAGGTTAACCTGAAGGTCGTAAAGGAGGGCAAGGAGAACATCTTTGCCGAGGCAGAGAAGAAGGTTTCTGAGAAGAAGGCTGAGAAAGAGGCGAAGAGGGCTGAGAGGGCAGGGAAAAAGGAAAAAACTGTTGAGAAGAAGGCCGAAACCGTTGGTGCTGAGAAAGCGGCAGAAAAGAAAGCCGAAGATTCTGTTGTTGGGAAGAAGCCTGTGAAAAAGGCTGTAAAGGAAGCTGCCGCGCCTGAAGCTGCACAGTAGATTTCCGGAATTTCTAAAAGGTTTACAAAATTCGGGCTGATTTTCGTATAATTTCCGCCTATTTCGGATTATTTCCGCCAGCAAGGAAGATTTTTCCGGTTTTCTTAGAACAGCGTTTATTAAGCAGTTGTGCGTATAGTAATTCATGTCTGACATAGAAACCCTGTTGCTGCTGAAATGTCAGAATTCCACCAAGCTTGGAATGGTGGAGACGCTATCTGTATTTTGCTGCTGATGGAATTCTGAGCATGCTCAAAAACCACCGAGCATATGTAATCAATACCAACATGCCACCGTTCTTTGACCGGTGGTTTTTGACACTCTTCAGAAGAAAGATTTGGTCGCACAAGATGATTAATGAGTCCGACTTGGTTAATATGGTGGCGACGCATTTGAGGGGAGAAGCGCGCCATGCCCTGGAGCGGCTTTACAGGGAAGGGTTGCTGAACATAATGTATAGAAATTATACGTTTAAAGCTCAAAACAAAAACATTTAAATATGAGGTGATGTAAATGCTTATAATGCGCAGGATGCACAAATCGGCTTTTGTGGATGCTTTCGGGGAGTCGCCTCGGATAAAGGCTCTGGATTTCATACTTGACAACAGGATTCTGGACTGGTCAAAGTCCGACATGGCAAGAGCCACAGGCATATCAAGGAACACGCTGAACATGTTTTTCAGCGATTTGGTAAAGAGCGGCATAATAGTCAGGAGCAGGGCTATAGGAAGGGCTGTCCTCTATAAAGTGAACACCCGCTCAGGCTTTGTGCAGAGGCTTGTAGAGGTTGACAAGTTCCTGTCACGCCATGAAAAGCCCAAAAGTGAGCATCCAATGCTCTCAAAACAGCTTAATTCCACAAAGTTTTAATACGCTTCTGGATTCTCTTGCATCATGCAATACCGCTTCTTGGAGATAGGAAAGGCAGGAAGAAGCGGCAGATCTGCCCCGGTCATTGAAAAAGATGCTTTAAGCGGGGGAGAACTCCCGCATCACTATTCTCTTGGCGATTTTTCAAGCGTGACGTATCTGAATGCAGTTATAAAGGAAAACAATGAGTTGGTGGCTGCTGCTGTTGCGTGGGGTGTGAGCTTGCCATCTTACGGACAGTTTTATCAGCTCGGTTTAAGGGCGAGCCAGCAATTGCACGGAAGGGTGTGGGATATGACCTCTGACAAGCATAGCAGCGCATATGGTGCAGTAAAAGTTGAGCTTTTTGCCGGCATAATGGCTGCCAGAAGACGGAGAAGGGATGAAGGTCTGGAAGGAATAGTTGCGTCCGGCAGCGAATTGCCTGCGGATGATAAAAGAAAGGTAGAGCAGATGGCATCTGCCCTGAAAGGAGTGCCTGTCAGGGACAGGTCAAAGGATTTGCATGAGTTGCGACAAATTATTCGCCATTATGAATCTGACCAGGCCAGTGACGATAGGTTATCTGAAAATTATGCTAGGGTAGCTCCTGAATTAAGGGCTGACTATCTGGCTGTAATCAAATTTGCAGATTTAAATGGGGTGCAGTCTGATTTCACGTCAGGAACGGCAGAGGAAATCCGTCAATTGCTTGGCTCGCTGATAGCTGGCAATGGCAGGAAATATTTGCAGGCTCTTCAGTCCGAGCTTGCAAGGAACAGCCTTGATTTTTGGCATTTCTATGACGTAACAGGAAAAGCAATAAGAGGCCTGGAGCCGAGCCATCACAATTTGTATTTCGGCGCGTTAAAATTGGCGCAGGACAAAAATCTGCCTCATTCAAGGGAGCATTTCGCATCCTACGCAATAGAGCTGGCAGTCAGGCTTGGCTCGCGTGGAGCAAGAGGAATAGTATGGCAGGCTCTTGAGGCAGGTCCTGAAGGGTTCATGGACGTTATTGACGCCCATAGGCATGCAAATAGGTATTCTGCTGCCCGCTGACTAAGCGCATCGCAATATCAGGAAACAGGTCTTTGCCTGCTCAGGTGTGAGCATCAAATTTATAAACCGCCCCTTTTTCTATTTTGCTTATAATGGCTGGTGCGAAATCTGTTAAGGCGGATGCGGTTAAGGGCGATGCGGATGGCTCTGCAAAGAAAAAAAACAAGGAAGATAAGGCAGATAAGCAGCCAAGCGCTCAGCCTGAGGTGAACATCGGCCTGGTTGGGCATGTTGACCACGGCAAGACTACGCTTACAGAGTCGCTGACAGGCAAGTGGACTGACACGCACAGCGAGGAGATAAGGCGCGGGATTACGATAAGGCTTGGCTATGCTGATGCCGCGTTTTACAAATGTGGGAGCTGCCCTGAGCCTGACGCATATTCTACGAGCAGCACCTGTTCTGTGTGCGGCGCAAAGGCTGTTTTTCTGAGGAAGGTGAGCTTTGTTGACGCGCCCGGGCATGAGAGCCTTATGGCTACGATGCTGTCAGGCGCTGCGATTATGGACGGCGCGCTGCTTCTTATAGCTGCCAATGAGCCGTGCCCGCAGCCTCAGAGCCGTGAGCACCTCACAGCCCTTGAAATAATAGGCGTCAAGAGCATAGTTATTGTGCAGAACAAGGTTGATCTTGTAAGCATGGAAGAAGTGATGAAGAACTATGCAGAGATAAAAGAGTTTGTGAAGGGAACTCCTTTTGAGGACTCGCCTATTGTTCCTGTTTCTGCGCAGCACAAGGTTAATGTTGATGCACTTATCGCCGCGATTCAGGAAAAAATCCTAACTCCAAAGCGTGACTCTGAGAAAAGCCCTATTATGTTTGTTGCGAGGTCTTTTGACGTGAACAGGCCGGGCGGCAATCCTCTGGAGATGTCTGGCGGCGTTCTTGGCGGCGCAATCAGGGAGGGCGTTCTTAAGAGCGGAGACATGATTGAGATAAGGCCTGGCAGGAGGATTGAGAAGTCTGGAAAGGTTTTGTGGCAGCCCATATCAACAAAAATTGTTGACCTGCATACGGGCAGCGAAAAAGTCTCTGTTGTCGGGCCTGGAGGCAGCATAGGGATTATGACGACTCTTGACCCGAGCATTGTGAAGGCGGATGCGCTTACGGGTTCTGTTGTCGGTGTAAGGGACCTTCCGCCTGTCTGGAATGAGTTGAAGCTCGGCATTAAGCTTCTTGAGCGCGTTGTCGGCGCGAAAGATAAGCTGGTTGTTGATCCAATAAAGCTTGGCGAGAGCCTTATGCTTAATGTGAACTCTGCAGCTACGCTTGGCGTAGTCTCCGAAGTCCAGAAAGGGGCTGTAAGGTGCGTTCTGAAGCTTCCTGTGTGCGCAGAGCCCGGTTCTCGTGTCACGATTTCAAGAATGATTGGCACAAGGTGGCGGCTGATAGGGTATGGGGAAATTAAGTAATCGAAAAATATCCTGTTGAAAAATGTCACCAGAAGAATTAGCGGTATACATTGCGGGCGCGTCCTTAGTTGTTATGACTGTCCCGACATATATAAGAACGCAGCAATCGCAGGGCGTATATAAATATGTCGCTACTTAGAAGTTACTTTCCTTTTGATAATTTATTCTTCACTGACATAACTATTGCCACAGCAGCTATCGCCCCTCCTACAACCCAGAAATACGGCTTAAAGCCCGTGTCCTGAACAAAGGGCGTGCCTATTGTCAGTAGCCCGAAGTTTGCTATGAGCATGTTTTTGGACATGCAGTGCCTGTTCTTATAGTAAAGCAGCAGCGTGGCTGCGAACAGCACAACTGCAAATATCCATATAGGCAGCGCGACTTTCTGCAGGAAAAGAAGCGGCATGCCTGCAACTGTTATTCCAACCACACTTAATAAAGAGATAGCTAATGTGCATACGCTATGACAGGCATTGTATGAGCTGAATATGCCTGAGAGCCCTGAGATGCTGCTTGTGCTGCTTATCAGCTTTTCTTTTATTCGCAGAAGCTTGTTTGCAGCCATTTTGCAGGTTAAGCATTGTGATTGTGCCAGTTATGCCAAGGGTTACTGCTGTGGCTGATTCGGCAGCGGGTTTGCAACGACTTTGCCTGTTGCCAGGTCCTTGTATGCGTTGCCGGGCCAGTTCTCAAACTTCCTGAACACGTATGCTCCGTCGCTTTCCACAGTGCCTACTAATTGCCACGGCTGCTTTAGTGATTCATACGCATCAACATCAGTCATTATCACTGTGGGCACTGCTGTTATCCTGTATTTTTCAGCAAGCGCTTTTCCTTCGCTGCTGGCAAGGTCAACTGTTTTCTCTGTTTCTGTCACTATGCCGAAGCCTCTTTTCAGTATTGGCGTGTGCTGCGTAACGTCATAGCAGCTTGTGCAGCTGCTGTCGTTGAGCAGTATTATTGTTGCAAGCCCTTTTACCTTCTTTGATGCGACATCGTAGAACGGCGGGCTTGTCTGCCTCATTATGTGTGTGCTGTCGCTTTCAACTGTTCCTACTGTTGCCCATGCGCTTGCAATGACTGTGTAGTGTGCCGCGTCAGCGGATAAAAGCATTGCCGGCAGCTTTGTTATGTTGTACTTCTCAATCAGCGCTTTTCCTTCTGTGCTGTCAGAATCCACAACGCTCTGCTGGTATATTGACACCCCTGCTGCTTTTATCTGGGCTGCTGTTGGCCCGATGTCTGTGCATTTTGCGCAGCTTGTCGCGTTTATTATAGTAAGCCTCACTCTCCCAACAACCATGTTCTGGTGCAAATCAATAAACGGCGGTTCTGGCTTCTGGAAAACAAGGGCGTTGTTCTGCTCAACAAAGCCGCTTTGCGGCGTCTTGTTTGTTTCGCCTGTTATTATTATTGTGGGGATAGTTTCTATTCCGTATTTTTTGATTAGCTCTTTTGCCTCTGCTGTGCTGTAATCAACTTCCTTTTCCTCTGTCACGTTTACGTTTGTGGCTTTGACAGCTGCCGCTGCCGCGTGTATTGGGAAGCAGTCAGGGCAGTTCTTGTCTGTTATGATTGCCAACTGTATTGCTGCCGGCTTGGAAGATTCTTCTGCTTCAGTTATCTTCTGGCTTACTGCCTTGCTCAGAGAGTATATCTGGACTTGGTTGAACAGGGCTGTTATCAGGAACAGGAACAGGAGTATGGCCGTTATTGCCTCTGCGTTTATGCTTTTTTTCTTCCGCACAGGAAGGGCGTGCCTTATTATTTCCTCTGCCGTCATGCCTGCGTGCAGCTTCTTTTCAGCGTGTTTTTGTGTCAATCTTTTCACCATTTAAAGTTTGCATCCTGACAGCTGGCTTAATGCCTCAATCTTCTGGACTTCCCTGTACATTGTGCCGTTTATCTCCCATGTGGGCGTTATTGTTATCTGCTTTTCGTCGCACAGCTTTTTCTGCTGGTCGCAAATCACGTATTTCAGCCTGCTGAATGAGCTTCCGAACATGTTTTTCTGCCCCTGCGTGTAGCGGCACCACTCGTTGCCATAAATTACGGCTCCTTTGTCTGACAGGCACTGTGCAAATGCGTCAAGCGATTTTGCCTTTGCGCCGCTTGAATATATGAGAAGCCCTATGAGCACTATTATCGCCAGCCCTGTTGCTGCCATTATTATTTTGCCGGTCAGCGACTTTCTTGCATGTTTTTGCCGATCTTCTTTTCTTCCGTCTTTTACATCCTGCCTTTTCAGCTTGCGCCTTTCGGCTCTTGTAAGGCTGTTCTCGGCTGCTTTCTCCTGTGAGTCAGCTGCCGCTGTTTCTGCCGCTTCTATGTTGCCCCCTTTTGCTTCTTCCATAGTTGTAAAAGAAGCCTTAAAGCCCCAGTGCTGCTTCAGCTTCTTCCGCGCTTGTTCCTGCATCCGCACACGCATCTGCGCTTGTTGATGCAAACCTGCCGCAGCCTCCGCCGCCCCCTGCTGCCGGCTGAGAGTTTCCGCTGTAAGTTGCGTAGCCTGTTGTGCCTTTTGACGCACACCCTGCGACAAGAAGCAAAGCCAGTGCCGTTATTATAAGCATGACTGTAGTTGTCCTGTTCATGTTTCTGACCCCCATAATTGTAGCTTTTTGCCTAGCACCCGCCTACCATTTGCGGCAGGTTTTCAAGGCTGTTTCCTGTAACGCCGCCGCTTCCGCCGGAAGCTGTATTGACTGCTGTCTTTGAGCCGGCTATCTTTACTGCGCCTGCATCAACTTTTGCCTTCAGCGTTGTCAGCTGCACTGCCTGCACTATTGATATCAGCACAAGCAGGCCAAGTATTATCGCAATAATCAGGTTTTTCTTCATTTTAGCGTCCTCCGTTCTTCTTTTTCTGCGATTGTATATAAAGTTAATGTGTCTGATTGTTATCGGCGCAATTCTCTATATCTCAGCATCCACCCACCATTGACGGCAAATCGGCAGTGCCTATCTTGCTGGTGTCGCCTGTCTTCAGCTTCTTCAAAAGGTCGCGGTCGTTTAGCACGGCAGGCGTTAATGCAAGCCCATTCTCAACTGCTGCAACGCCCTTCTCAACCATGTTCTTAGGGTAATAAAGTGCCTTCCACTTGGTCAGTTCTGCAAGTATCTGGTCGTCTGTCCATTCAGTGGGGTGGTTCTTTATCAGGTATTTTGAAAGCCCCTGGAACGATGCCGCATGGCTGCATCCGCACAGGCTTCTGCCGCTTCCGTCTATCACGGATGGCGCTCCGCAGCAGAACTCGCAGCTTATCTTTGTGCCCACATTTATGTACCTTGCCTTCTCGTCAGCAGAAAGCTGGCTTGTGGGTATTTTCCTTTCCAGCCCTGCAAGGATTTCCAGGCTTGTCACAGGCTCGTCATAGCTCACGCCCAGTTCCTCTCCGTATGCAGGCGTTCCTTTAGGGAGTATTGCGTCTATCACATTCTGGACAACATCGCCTCCTGACTTGACTTTGAACGTGCTGCTTTTCCCTGAGCCGCCTCCTATGCTGAAGCCGCCAATGCTTTTTTCGCCCAGAGCAGCGCTTACGGAAAGTATCTGCAGCGAGTTGAACACGACAAGCGCAGCGATGAGAATTACAGCAATTACCTCCCAGTTCTTCTTTGCTTTGCTTATCAATTTAAAAACCCCGATTTACTTTACACTCTTTGTAAAGCTAACTTATATTTAAAGTTTTGGGTTTTGCAGGGAAGGCCAGAAATCGCTCTCAATATCAATAGTGCAGGATCGCCAATGAAACGGTTTCTTATTCATTATTGCGGTCGCACAAAGACACCAGCATCGCTAATCAGTACGCCCGCATCAGGCTCGGCAACACGAATTCCGTGATGCGTCTCAATATACGCTTCTATGCAGACTGCAAATTCGGCGTCAAGGGCGTCTTTTGCCGGTAAAGGTCTTTTGGCGCTTAGCACTCCAAGAGCGTTGTATAAAGCCCATCTAATATTAGTTTGAGAGTCCGCACCCCACCCACATTCCACTATTTGTTCAGAAGGTCCGGGAACCACTCTAATGCCGCGGCTTGTCATGTGAATGCCAGCATATCCAGGACCAGAGGCATCAGGAGTTACAGAATAAAGGGAAATCTGCCCATCGTTTTTTGCTCCAAGTACAAAACGCCCGAAGCGCACATAAGTGGGGTTGTTGACAAGTTCAATAAGAAGATCCGCTGCGTCATGTATGTTATTGTGGACTTGCTCCGCGGCATCACTTGCACGCTGGACAATTCCCAATAGTCCCGAGTCAAACACCATATGCGGAAGGAAATGCGCAGTGACTTATAAATATTTTGTTTTTCACCACTTAAGGATAGCTATGTGTTTGCGTTTTGTGCCGGGGCGCATCAATTAATAGAAGTAACTCATAGCCGAACATTCGCATAACCACTGGGAAACTCCAGCCTTCCGCGAGTTCCAATGTAAAACGCAGGGGAGTGTGCTTGGGCAAACATCCGGTATATTTCCTGCAGCACACTTGTTCTGTCCCCAGGCTTGCGGAGTGCGTCCGACAGTTCCTTGTGTGTTCCAGTAGGTATGAAGCAGAGCGCATATGGCAAACGGCTTGGTGACTGAAGCACCAGTCCGGAATCAGTAACCGCGCATACACCATCTCCGTACTGCGGCATTCGCTTCAGGGTAACTGAATCATAAGGGGTTGGCACCCTATCAATTACAAAATCCTTCTCGCGCACGTGAAGCACAGCCCCCAATTCAACTTCAAATTCTCGCTGGTAAAATTCTCGTGCCAGCAGGAATCCTATATAGTCACCAGATGACCCGGGATTCTCTATCATGGTTATAGAGCTGTCTTCGGCCGCTCCTCCTATGCGTGCCGTGCGAACAATAGCCTCTAATTCAGGATGAGTTAATGTCGGGGCATCAGGGTCTGCTCCGCTTACAATAACGATTGGTCTATCTAAAACTGCGCCAGCGCTAGGCATTGAGTTCACCGCTTATTGGCTGTAACCATTTGTGCTGCATAAGTGAGGGAACGGTTTTCACTATATAAATATTTCTCCGCAGTAACAAAAACCGCCCCGCATTAACCTTTACATTTCAGCAGGCTTTGATCAAGAGTTCCCACATAGAATGCCTGAGAATTAAATCACATTAACCCGAGGGCGTTGACAAAATCGTTCAGAGGGGCTTGGCCAGTTGCAGCTTCCACCCGCATACGTATATACGGGGGTTGCATTACAGTCCCTAGCCGATCTAAAAGTTCACTTGGGAATGTCCTGTATGGTTGGGCTGTCAGGGCATAAGCTCTACTTGAATCTGGAGCCGGGTGACCTATAAGCGCAGGTCCTCCCACAAGCTCAACACCCACAAAGACTCTTTTATCGCCATACCCTCTTCTCGGAACATTGCTATAAATAGCGATGCATGGTATGGTTATACTAACTCCGTTTGTAGCAGCCAGTTCAGGATCTGCTAATGCTTCAAGTCCAGCTTTAACTGCCGGGATACTCGTTTCAGGGTCAGTCCAGCGGTGATATCCGCGTGAAACTAACTGCGCATGAACAGCACGCAAATCATCCCACAGCATCTCTATTTGGGTGGCGACGTTTTGCGCAACATAACTTTTAGCTTGCACTATACCTGATGGCATAGCAACAGGGAACTGATTTGCATATTTAAACTTTTCTTTATTATGAGTTAATACTGCGTGGTCTGAGCAGTGCGAAGACCCGCAGATGAGGCGTAGTTTTTCTGGGAAACCTTTAAATTTTGCAATTTCTGTAAGTTGTATCATAGCCGCGCGCCGCC